>Ga0180008_1001701_pt1 | contig 13126 bp, 13 predicted proteins | sample MM_PW_MetaG_FD_121121 | JGI IMG/M metagenome (GOLD analysis project Ga0180008, IMG submission 121121) | Groundwater microbial communities from the Aspo Hard Rock Laboratory (HRL) deep subsurface site, Sweden - MM_PW_MetaG | ecosystem: Environmental > Aquatic > Deep subsurface > Groundwater... | reverse complement strand
TTTTTCAATGACTTAGCCCAATCTTCACAGGTTGGGCTTTTTCATGTCTGAAAAAATACTCCCACATTTACTCCCACGGATATTCTAGATCTAGGTAGCTTTGGTATCTCAAGGGCTGTGAGCTAGCGACAGCTTTGGCATAAGCAGCAACGTGGGCGTTAGTTGAAATCAGGAACTTCGGGTCCTTTTTCGGTGCGCCCAGCATGGGCGCAATCTTGTGGGAGAAGATCCCGCCGTAATGCAAAGCCAAGCAGCAGGCGAAAGATGTGATTCATCTCTGTCGTGGAGACGCAAAGCAAGCGGCCGAGATCTATAGCCCAAGAGAGGTGGTCGCTGAACCTATGACTGCCTGGAAGCCAGGCTACGTGTACGATCCGGGGGCCTTCGACACCAACTAGTGGTCTTGATCCTAGCTCTAGCATGTGATGGGCATACTGATAGCCATTTACCATCGGCATGGTGGTCGTTATCCTGAAGACACGAGAACAACCGGTTGTTATTTCAGGGAAAGGATATGAAGGACGTCATTGGCTTTTTTGCTTACGCGTCAACGCCTGCCGAGATAGGGCAAACCATTGAGAGTGCTGTTGCTACCAGCTCAAGAACCAATACGAAAACGGTTGTGTCTACCTGGAGGGCCTTGGACATCGTCGGTCACTTCATCTCTGACGAAGTGCTGGCAAGTATTGATGCAGCCGATTTCCTGGTTGCTGACATCAGTGAGCTAAATTTCAACGTCACGTATGAAATTGGCTACGCCCTTGGTAAATCAAAGCGCGTTCTGCTTGTCAAAAACAAAAGCCTCCAGTCGCAGGGGTTGAAAATTTCCGATGTCGGTATTTTTGACACCCTTGGGTTTCAGGAATACCAGAACTCGCCTGAGCTGAGCGGTTTCTTGAACAACGCGTCAGCCTGGAAATCGATTGACGTGTCTGCTGCGCTCAATCTCAAGGCACCGGTTTATTTGTTGGATACACCGCACAAAACCGACTGGTCGACCCGCATCATCTCGAGAATCAAAAAGGGCGGCTTCATCTTCCGTAACTTTGATCCAAACGAAACTCCCAGGCTTTCGGCCTATGACGCGATCAATCAGGTCGCACAATCCTATGGAGTTGTGGTTCCGTTGCTATCTACTGGGGCGACAGGAGCGGCCATCCACAACATGCGAGCCGCCTTCATTGCTGGTTTGGCCGATGGCATGGGCAAGGCGATGTGCATTCTTCAGTCAGGCGATGAGCCGGTCCCAGTGGATTATCGAGACTTTGTCCAGGTTACCTACCATCCGAATGATGTTAACCGCGCCATTGAGGTGTTTGCGTCCGATGTGACCCAAGCGTTTCAGCAGCTTGAGGCTTCTGGCGCGAAACCCGAGCGGTCATTTATCAAAAAACTCAACCTCGGCGCGACATCTGCCGAGAACGAAATGCGGGATCTCGAACGTTATTATCTGGAGACCGATCAGTTTCTGAAATCGTTGCGTGGCGAGGCGCATTTGGTCGTCGGTCGTAAGGGTTCTGGAAAATCAGCCATCTTTCTTCAAATCAGGGATGCCGAGCGCGACAAAAACCGTAACAAGAATATCGTTTTGGATTTGAAGCCAGACGGCTACAAACTCATCAAATTCAAAGAACGCATCCTTCAGTTTCTTTCCGAAGGCACCTACCAGCACACAATCACGGCGTTTTGGGAGTACGTGCTACTGCTGGAAATTTGCTACAAGATTTTGGAAAAAGACAAACAGCGTCACATCCATGATCATAGGCTGTATGAAGGCTATCGCGAGCTCGCCGAGCTGTATCGGGGAGAAGATTACGATTCAGAAGGCGATTTTTCTGAGCGCATGTCGATGCTCATGGAGAAAATCTACTCCGAATACCAATCCAAGTACGGTTCAACCAAAAGCGTCAATCTGAGCTCATTCGAAGTGACCGAACTCCTGTACAAGCATGACGTAAAGCAACTCAAACAAAAGCTGGGACGTTACCTTGAGAACAAGCAGGTGCTATGGCTTCTCTTCGACAATATTGATAATGGCTGGCCAACGTCCGGACTGAAGCATGAAGACCTGCTTATGGTCAGAGCTTTGATCGACGCTACGCGAAAAATTGAACGTCAGTTCAGCAGCGACAACATCAAGGTGCGCTCGGTAGTGTTCCTACGCAACGACGTCTACGAGCTGCTGGTCAAGGAGACGTCTGACCGCGGCAAGGAAGCCAGTGTGGTGCTGGATTGGACGGATTCTGACTTGTTACGCGAGCTCGTTCGTTTGCGAATCGTGTCCAACGGTCTTGAAGAAGACCTGGACTTCAAGTCGGCCTGGCTGCGGCTTTTTGTAAGCCATTACAAGGGCGAGGAAACGTCTCAGTTTCTGATAGAGCGTTCCTTGATGAGACCACGCTTTCTCTTGAATCTGATCAATCATTGCAAGAGCTTTGCCATCAACCTCAACCACGAGATTATCGAAGGCAGCGACATTGAGAAAGGCATCGCGGCCTATTCAGCGGATCTGCTGCGCGATATTGGCTACGAGCTTCAGGACGTGTCCGATGAGACTGAAGGCCTTCTCTACGCTTTCGTCGCATCATCCGCCGACCTTTCTGAGCAGCAGGTGATGGATACTCTCCTTAAGTCTGGGCTTGATCAGCAGAAGGCGAGTCGCGCGGTAGATCTGCTGCTTTGGTATGGATTCCTGGGCATTCGAATCAACTCGGACGATCCTAAGTTTATTTATGATTTTAGCTACAACAAAGCGCTCATGGACGGGGTTAAGAAGAACTCGAACCAAGCGGTCAGTCTTGTAATTAACCAGGCGTTTTGGCCAGCATTGATGATCAACCAATAATCTAAAAATCATCCGCCAGATGGTAGGGATAGCCCCGTTGTCTGCCTTAGCCGCCGTTGGCCTGACAGACCTCAAAACAATGCTCTATGTGCGTCGCACGATTCAGATTTGCCCTTTTGCCGGAGATCGAATTCGTGGTTGCTTCATATCTTTCGAGGGCTCATCAATGAGCCTTGCATGGGCTTAGCTTGTGCTCGAACAGGATCGATAGACAGCCGCGATTTTGATCAAACATTTTTGCGAGTAAGAGATCGCTGTGATGAAGTTATGCTTTGTCGTGATGGGGTATGGCAAGAAAACCGAGTATGAGTCTGGTCGCACGCTCGACCTGAATGCAACGTACGAAACGATTATCGAGCCCGCTGTCACCAGCCGCGGCTTACGCTGCGTTCGGGCTGACGAGATCATGCAGTCGGGACTTATCGACGTAAAAATGTACGACCTGCTGCTCAGGGCTGATCTGGTCATCGCCGATATTTCCACGGGAAACGTAAACGCCGTCTACGAACTGGGAGTACGTCACGCGCTGAGACCGAATTCGACCATCGTCATGAGCGAGGACAAGGGCAAGCTGTACTTTGACCTCAATCACATCAGCACTTTCCAGTATTCGCATTTTGGTGAGGACATTCTTGCACGTGAGGCGCGGCGCGCCACGGAGGCCCTGGGTAACCTGATTGAGGCCGTGATGGCCGCCCAGGCTATCGACAGTCCAGTTTATACGTTCCTGCCCAGGTTGCGCTCGCCGAGTATGTCGGATGAAGAGTTTGAAGAGTTGGTCGATGAAGCAGAAGCCGCTCAACAACGACTTTTTCATCACATGCGCGAAGGTGAAAAGTTGATGCGGCAGAGTCAACATCATGCTGCCAGCGTAGAGTTTGCTGCTGCAAGGGATATGAAGCCTGGTGAGCCTGATATTTTGCAAAAGCTTGCACTGAGCACCTATAAGTCAAAGATTCCTAATGAGCTCGCCGCGCTGCGAGCTGCCATGGAAGTGCTTAGCCCCCTCAATCCTGAAAGCTCGAATGACCCCGAGACTGTTGGCATTGCGGGAGCGATCGTCAAGCGAATCTGGCTGCTTGAGGGTGATAGAGCTTCACTTGACTCCGCCATTGCTTTTTATCGCCGAGGCTTTGAGGTCAAGCGTGACTATTACAACGGCGAAAACCTTGCGCTGTGCTTCGAGTTTCGAGCGCAAATACAAACAGAAGACGCGGAGAGAATGTTCGACTTCATGTGCGCGCAGAAAATCCGTGAAGCGATTTTGAGGATTCTGTTGCCTGTGCTGGAGTCTCCCGATTTCATTGAACGCAGCGACAGACGCTGGGTGTATGCGACTTTGGCCAACTGCTATTTTGCGGTCGGAGACGCCACGCAAGCCGAGACGTTCGAGAATCATTTTATGGGAGCCTTCATTGCTCAATGGGAGGTTGATACTTATCAGGCGGGCAAAAGTCACGTGTTAGCAACCCGAGAGAAACGGCTCGCAGCGGTGGCCCCGTCTCAGCACTGACCGTTTGAGGTTATCGACAATGCTCAACCAACGACTTCAAGAAAGGAACAGCGAAATGGGGTTGCCCAGAACATTCGTCGGCTTCAGCAGCACAGACCGACACATGTATGAACTGATGGGGGCGTGGAAGAAAAACACTCGGATCGATTTTGATTTCGCCGACTGCCAGTTGAACATGGCGTTGAACTCGGAAGACGAGGATTACATCAAGCGCAAATGCCGGGAAAGGATTGATATGGCCGGCACCTTCGCACTGCTGATTGGCAGGGACACGCGTTCGAAACACAAATACGTGCGTTGGGAGATACAGGTAGCGATAGAGAAGGGGTGCAAGCTCATCGGCATCAACCTGGACGGAGCCCGCCAGGTGAATGCTGATCTTTGCCCTCCCATCCTGCAGGACGTTGGGGCAGTGTTCGTCCCGTATTCCCCTGCCATTATTGCTCATGCCCTGGCGAACCCCACGGCAAGTGAGCGTGGCAACTATTTCTATCCGCCAGCCGTGTATCAAAAACTCGGCTATGAGGTTCCTTGATGCAGATTTCTGATTTCCCTGGTCTCTATCAGGCCGCCGATGAGCTGTCGGGTTCCGCTCAGAAGCATTTTCTTGCCGCGCTGCTCACTAACCTGGCGCTGTTGGTGGTGGCCGCAGTCGTCTCGGTTATCAATTATCCTCACTGGGGTGCAGCGGCCCTGCAGGCGGCTCTTTTAGCCGGCGCATTAGCCAGCTCTGTGTATTTGGCGACACAGCGGCCTGAGCGGCTTTGGTATTCGGGGCGTGCCGTCGCCGAATCAATCAAAACCATGGTGTGGCGCTACGTGTCCCGCGCAGAGCCTTTTCATGAAAGCGACGAGGCGGCCAAGAAGCATTTGCTGGCAAAGCTTACGCAAGTGGTTGAGCAAAACCCAGGCGTGTCGAACAAGCTGCTCACGCATCTGCCGGCCCAGCAAATTACGTACAAGATGAAGCTGATGAGGGCCGGTGATTTCGAAACCCGGCGCGATACGTACATCGAATCCCGGATCAACGACCAACTGGGATGGTATTCACGTAAAGCTAACTTCAACGCCCAGGCCGCCAAGTATTTCTTCATTACATTGATCGCCGTTAACGCCATCGCTTTTGGATGTGCGCTGATCAAGATCGCCAACGTGGAATACCAATACTTTCCGACTGACGTGCTGATCGCTGTTGCAGCAAGTATTCTGACGTGGATGCAGGCAAAACGCTTCACTGAGCTATCGGCGTCTTACGCACTGACTGCGCATGAGATTACGCTTATACGTGAACAGGCCGATGAGCTGAAAAAAGATGAGCATTTGTCGACATTTGTAGGTGACGCTGAGAACGCATTTTCTCGTGAGCACACTCAGTGGGAGGCAAGGAAGGACAACTGACAGCGCCTCGCGTGCGAACGACTACTGGCAGGAGTAGGGCGCTAGTTTCAGAAGCTAAACACCTTCCTGCCGGCAGCTTATTTAAGCTCGTCGGAGAGCTTCGACCAGGGTACGGTTTTGATCTTGTGTTCCGATACCCATTTAGGCTCAGCTGCGCCGAACTGCTTACCGGAATGCACAGCTACAACCTTCTTGCCAAGCTCTAGGCTCTTTTCTACCTCCCATTTCACCCACTTGCTCTGGGCAGTGTCCTTGGAAATGAAGACCACAGTGATAGATGAGCGGTTGATGCGCTCGGCGATCTTGCGCTTGATGTACTCCGCCTGCTCACTGTCGTAGGGTTCGCGGACTGAATGATCATTGAACTCGATGTCATTGTTATCGTTTTTTGCCTGTCCCCTGAGCAGATTGACCTCAGCCATGTCCTCAGTGGCAAAACTGATGAACACGTTGCGCTTGCCCTCATTTAGAGCAGCCTTGGCTTTTTGCTCCAGTGACCTGACATCACCGAGTCGGCTCCATCCACCTGTGCTGCTACCGCCCATCATTGGCACCCTCAAATTTGAATTCGTTGCAGGCGATACAGTTGCCGCACGGCTGTTCTTCACCCAGGTGGCACGAGTAGGTCTGAGAGATGCCTTTCTCGGCTGCCAGCGTCACGACGTCAGGTTTGGTGAACGATGAGAGCGGTGCAAGCACCTTGATATTCCGGCCCATGCATAGAGTTATCATGCGCTCAGCCTCCTCGAGGAATCCGGAGGTCTGATCAGGAAAAAGGCTGGTGCTTTCGTGAAGCAATCCGATGGAGATCGCATCGGCGTTTTTCTGATGGGCGTAAGCGGCGGCGGTCAACAGAAAAAGCATGTTCCGGCCGGGAGTGAAGGCGTCGTCAATGATGTGCAAGGTCGGGTCGGTGAGTCCCGAGCGAATCAACCTGCCAAATCCCGACAGACCGGCAATTTCGGGCTCAGGAAGTCCAAGCTTCTGCATGGCCAGCTTGCAGGCTGCGAGCTCTCGGTCGCGGGCGCGTTGACCATAATCTACAAAGAGTGGAAATATCTGCAGGCCTTGCTCCTGTGCCAACTTGGCGACGAGCGTAGAGTCTAGGCCTCCGGAAACCAGTGTCACGATACTCATACTAAAACAGCCTCCTGCTTGCGATTTGCAACGCGCATAACGATCCATATGGCCCAATCCAAAAGACCAACCGGGCAATCCATTTCCCGGGCATGGTCACGAAGCCTGTCTTCATGCCTGCCATACTGATTCAATCCGGATATGGATACCTGAGTGCCTGAATATATCCCCTGAGCAGACATGTAATTGAGCACGTGCCGATCAAGGATTGCCAAGTCATAAGTAACCCCGCAATTGCGCAAAAACATACTGGCTTGCTTGGGCCCCATACCGGATGCATGGGCCACTAGCCACGCGCGTACATCACTGACGTCACCACTGATCAGCGCCTTGAGTGAGCCGCCAATGCTTGCTACGGCCGCCCACGTGGACGCTAAGTGACCGGCTTTTGCCCTGGGAAACCTGTAAGTGCGCATTTTGCCGTCGACAACGAGAGGGGTTCTGAGCACTTCAAACAATTTCTCGGCAAGGTGCTCGCTGTGTTGTTTGTTGTGATAAAGATAGCCACGTTCATCGATGGCATCGGCGGCTGCCATAGCGAGCGGGTAGGGGACCTGGCTACTGAGAATGCAGCAAGAAAGCTCCCACCATAGATGACGCTCGTCAGACACTGCGCCGGCTTCGATGCGTGTGCGAATATCTGGACAGACCGCAGCGACAGCTCTGCAGAGCGCTTCAGCGCTATAAGTGGTCATAGAAAAATTCCTGGGAATAGCGATCGAAGCTCGGCGCTTTTCATGCCGGTAACTCCCATGGCGAACGGTTCTTCGCGGCCTTTCGAATACATGTCACGCATGATTCGGCCAAACTCCGCATAATACTCTAGATTGTGGAACGCAACCTTGCCTGCGTAGCCTATGTTGTTGTTTGCCATCACCCTATCCATAAATTCACTTCGGATCCTTTTCGTTTTGAAAAAGTCGAAGTGTTGGAAGTGGTGAAGCCGCTCAAGCTCAGGATCTACCGCAAACCGACACCACTCAAGACCGTCGAACGTGTCCGCGCCAGCGGCCGCCAGTAGTGCAATGCTCCACGGGTTTCCAGTGCCCAGTAGATGAATGGGTTGATAATAGGGCAGCTTGTCCAGTTCATCCCTGATATGTCTGACAGTCAATGCACGCTGCGCAAGGCCCGCACCCAGTTCCCTTTCCGGAATGGCGATGATAGGCGGTTGCAGGTGCTCGGATATCGCCCTGACGATCCGAGGAAGTCTTTCGAGCCCCTTAGGGGTCTGCTTGACGTGAATGATGGGTAGCACCGGAGCAGAGGTGTGCTTGGCGTCGCGCTCCACTGCTTTTATGACCTGCCTGACCGCCACTTCGAATTTGTCACTGGGGGTCATGTTGTCAAAACAGAACGCCCAATCGTGTGGCGTATCGGTTAGCGCGCGCTTCAGGTTCGATGGCTTCCACTGTTTGTCATTCAGGCGGTAAGCCTCATAATTGCCCGAGTCGATGAGAACAAAACCGCCTAGGTCTCGATAGGTCGTTATTTCAGCAATCATCTTGTGTCGCGATTCAGAATTAACCAGGTCATAGGCAGAAACAAGAATCGAGCGCGTCGGATACACCGTTAATGCTTCCAACGCTTCTACGGGATCGAACTGTGTCTCGTGTGACGAAACAGACATGAAGACATTAGGAAGGGCAAGCGCACCGTCAGCTATCGTGGCTAACCGGACGGGCTTACCCTGAGGAGGTACAACGAGCCCGATTTTCTTCTGCAGCAACTGAAAGCATGAGTGATCTGCTTCGCCCTGCCATGACCGGAAATCAACACTGCTGAAGTGACCATATGGGTACGGCGGATCACTGTCATCCAAAATGAGAGGGACGACCTTCTTTTGATATTTTTCTGCCAAGCTCAACTCGCCAGTGATGGTGTGCTTGTGAGCAAATGAGGAATATAGAGCAACGACGCATTTCGCTTCTTTGAGATTTTCTGTAATCGCGACACTGAAGTCGCCAACTATCAAATCGTCTAGCCACACGCTCCAGGACGCGGAGAGGAGATCGCGAACCTTCAGCGCTGTCTTGCTATTTTCTTTGGCATATATGATATAGACGTCCGCCATGGATCGATCTGGCCTCAGCTGGTTACATTCCGTTGCATGACCCTGCGGGCGATGCCGATTATTGTTTTATCTTTCAGTGAGTGGCAGCGGCTTCGCCAGCAGCCCAGACTGCGAGGTACATTGCTGTCGTGAAGTCATCCGTTGTCTCTGTTGCAACGGTTAATACACTCGCGGCAGTAGTGCGCTCGTGGAGTGTGATGATCGGAATTGATCGGGCTCGGTCTTCTGCAATTCGTGCCAGGGACTCCACCGACAACTCATCATTTATTACCAAGGTCGCATCCGTATTCCAGCCAGCGTTTGCCACTTCAATCTGTGGACATGTCACATCAACACCCAGTTCGCGCAATGCAAACCGGGCTTCTTCCATCGTGTATCGCTGTCCTAGTGAATCAACACCACCTTCAAGACGAACCCTGCCACCTCTCCAAGATGAGATAGGCTGACGTTGCTTGAGGATGGATTCATCAAACTCGAACGCACGGGTATCGCAATAGACAGATACCGACCGTGACGCCAGATCTGCAGCTTGGTGAGGCGGCAGTTCGCCTTGCGCCCAATGAACCGCAAATACGGCAGTAAATATGTCACCTGTTCCGATTTTAAAAACACTGCTGGAACGATAAGCCGGTATGTGTGAAATCTTGCCTACACCCTCGTAAACTGAGGCGCCACGTGCACCTTGTTTGATCACGACAACCTGTGCGCGTTGTTTTTTCAGCAGGTGTTGCGCCGCTAAGTGCAACTCATCGATTCCAGTTATCTGGCGCACTTCCAGTTCATTCATTACTAGGGCCAATTCTCTGGCCGTCGACCCATTGGCTCCAAACGATGGCGGGTTATGCCAGGTTTGCGGGTCGTATACGGCCCGATTCGCCGTGACCACCGCATCTCCCTCAAGAAAGCCGAAGCGCAAAACGGCGTTCCCAGTCACCGATATCGAGTTTTCGCGGTTGATGGACGCGCGGGGTGGCTCAATATGGGGCGAAGAAAGGGGGTGGAAATACGCAAAGACTATTGGCGATGGCCTGGTAGCGGCATGCGTGATGATTCCCTGCGACTCCAGCGAAACCAATGCGGAGCGATCAGCGGGGGAGGCATAAGTGGAAAACTCGACACCCGAAGCCAGTGCGTTGGCGGCCAAGGCAGCGCGACCTCCAGAGCCCAGCGTAGAGTCCCAGAACGGTACATCACATAACTCGCGATATAGACCACCAACGATGTGCATTCCGTGCCCTCGGTCAGTCTTACGTCGGATCGGCAGCCAATGCATCGCTTCAGAGACTGAAGTTCAGATGATTTGCTCTTTAACGCATATCGCATCATGCCCTACAAAAAAAGCCTGAAAACCAGCAGCCACATAGTCGCTGCGCGGCGAACGACAACGATCGTCGATTGACACTTCGGTCGATCAAGCTCACGTCCTCGAGGCCCGATGATGCTGCACGAGTATAGGTGTCATGATGATATTATCGTCAAGCAGGGCGCCCCAAAAAACTTTGAGACTAAGCCAATCAACCATCGAACTCTATGAGCTCCTGGAGAGCGGCAACGGAACGGTTCAGTAATGAGCGCTGCCCCGAGTTGATTGTGCATGTCGAGCACCCAATGGGATGCTACGGAGATTTAAGCTTTTTCGAGCTTAAGAAAGGGATTATCGGTAGGTACGGCCGCAGCTTTGAACAATAGTGCTGGTTCTTCTAGCAAATAGCCTTTGAGTTTTGCCTTCTTACGGGGACCTTCGACCTGACAAGCCCAGATATTTAGACCGTCGTCACGCTTCCTGTGGACCTTCAATTTTTCGAATTGCTTCTGCACCCAACGCCATTCTTCAGTCTCTTGATTGGCACCCTGAGAGATACCAGGGAACTCCTGCGCATAGCGTTGGAAGAGACCAGGCGTGACCAGAAATACGCTGCCACTCACCGTGTGGATTTTGGCCTTGCTGTCATTGATGACCAGTTTGTGGCTCAGGATGCTTTCCTTGACCCAATTCAAGAATGCCTGGCCAGGGTTATTCGAAGGAGGATTTGAGATTTCGAGAGCGTTTGCTGACGGTGCATCACGTGCCTCGGGTTCTGCCATTTCGAACATATCCAGCAACGCTCCTAAGTAGTCGGCATCTTCCGTGGCTACGGGATCTGGCTGTGATGGGCTTTGATCTGATCCTCTACTGACAACCTTGGGTGCTAGTGGCGATGCCGGAGCGTCAGTTGAGTGGTCATCGACTGCGAAGCTTACCGTTCCGCTGAAAGCTTCAGGTCGGTCTTCGTTCGCCCAAATCAACGCCGGTTGAAGGCGCAGAAAGGTAAAGCTCTGCTGCCAGTTTCCCTGCGTGACAAGCGCAGTCCAGATGGCTTTGCCTTCCGGCGTGGACTCAACCAATCCATGCGATTGCAGTTCGTCGAACACAGCAATGTTGGACGACGGAATGCCTTCTATCGCTTGTGAAAGCAAATAAGCTCGGAGTTTGTCCGTGACTGCCTTACTAACCAACCACAGGGAGTCCTGGGTCAGCCATCCCGCGGCCCCTGGCTGGTTGAGTTTCAGCTCGTGCTGAACGAGATGACGCAGTCCGCTGATCAAGTGATGTTGCAGCGTATGAATCGGCGCTTGCAACGCCTTGCTTGGGTTGCCACCGATGTTCTGTGCGGTGGAGACCCGGTCGGCTTGAATCACCAACTCGCCCAGCACGCCGGCGCGTTCATACTGGCCGGCTAGGACATACAGCAGACTCGCCCACAGCGGCGGAAAGCCACTCAGCCAATCGAGGATCGGTCGGTTGAGAATCTGGGTGTAGAGCAAGCCTGCGGCGGCGCCGTGCAGGTGATAATCGCGACCTTTGAGGTAGCGAAAGCGGTAGGGCTGATCCAGGGGACCCTGCCAAGGATGCCAAACACGGCCATCCTGGCGTTCGACTAGCAGGTCCACGGCGATCTTGCCGATGTCATGCAGAAGGGCACCATAAGCAATACCCGCCGACCAGGCATCGGTCTGGGCGGCTTGGTCTTCGGGCGCAGCGCCGGTTGGCAGCAGATACGACTGACGCAGTTTCAAACTGCAAGCGACCAGTTCCAGTCCATGGTCGAGCATGCCGCCAAGGTAAGCATGGTGGTGCGTCTCGCTGGCAGGCAGTTGCTGGACCTGTTCGGCGTAGCGATGGATCGGATTTATATAGAGCTGGGTGAACTGCGCGTGGGAGAGGGCGGTGTACTGCCAGATGCGGTCGAGCAACTGGCGGCGGTGTTCCGCGGCTAACAAACTGTGAGCCGACTCGATGGGCAGGTAACCTTCGGCGACGTTGACGGTCGGTGGCGGAGGGGGCTTCTGCCTTTTGCGGCGAAACAGGCTGAGCATCGTGAGCTCCGGGAAGTGGCTGGGTCAGTGGCCTTTTAGCCTTTTCGGATAGAGCTCTTACCCTTGATCCCCATTCCCTTCCAACCCTTACCCGTCCTTTTGGCTCGTGTCCCTTTGTGCGGCAATCGGAATATGGATACTGCTAGGCATCGTTTTGTTGGGGGTAGTACGGAAAAGACAAGAGTCGGTACACTGCGGTGCATCTTTTTTGGGTCTTGCCATGAACCTCACTGACGCCACGCTCGTGTTGCTGCTCGCGGCACGTATCCATGGGACAGACGAAGCCGTCAGGGCCTCGGCGAAGAGCGTGGTCAAGAAATTGCCGCGCAGTAAACGTGATCTGATCTACAAGGTGATCGACAGCCGAAGTCCGCTTGAGCTGGTGGATTTTCTGGCGCAGAACCTGGATGCGGAATGACAGGCTGCGGGTGTGTGCCCTTACCTGATTCTTTGCGTCAGAGCCCCCGCGGCATGGGGATTTTTCTGGGCGCAGAAAAAAGGATCCGACTCGTGTCGGACCCTGTGAAGCGTTTGCAGCGGTGAGGTAGCGATCAAGCTCCCTCGTTCATTCATCGCGAGTCATCCATTACCGTCTGCTTCAGTTGCTGCTCCAGGTTGAGCACATACTCCAATGCGCTTCGGGCCTGGCCACTGGCGCGGAAGATCGCGCGCTTGTCAGCCTTGAGCAGGCTGAGCCAGGAGTCGATGTAGCCCTCGTGCCGCAACTCTCCCTGTATACCGGCGTAGGCGCACAAAAAAGCAGCGCCCATTTCGGCGATCAACTCCTCAAACGCGTAGCCTG
>Ga0180008_1001700_pt1 | contig 13146 bp, 17 predicted proteins | sample MM_PW_MetaG_FD_121121 | JGI IMG/M metagenome (GOLD analysis project Ga0180008, IMG submission 121121) | Groundwater microbial communities from the Aspo Hard Rock Laboratory (HRL) deep subsurface site, Sweden - MM_PW_MetaG | ecosystem: Environmental > Aquatic > Deep subsurface > Groundwater... | reverse complement strand
GCCTACGTTATGGAAATGTCTTAGGTTCGCGAGGTTCAGTTATTCCACTATTTATTGATCAGATAAAGAACGAAAAGCCGGTAACTGTTACAAACTTACATATGACGAGATTTTTACTTCCGCTATATAATGCTGTTTTTCTATCTAAATTATGTGTGGAGAGAGGAAAGCAGGGAGATCTGTATATTATAAAATCTCCTGCTTGTACTGTAAAAACTCTGGCAGAGGCTATTTCGATGGGGGTGAATAAAGCTTATAAAGTAGAAGAAATAGGTATCAGACCTGGAGAAAAAGTGCATGAAACTCTTCTGACTGGAGAAGAAGTTGCAAGAGGAATAGAAGAGGATTTTGGTGGAATAAGATCTGTTAGGGTTCCTATAAGCAGCATAGGAATAGACTATTCGTCAAGCATTCCGTTTACTTCAGAAAATACGGTTCAATTTAATTCTCATGAAACGCTAACTCTCTTAAGGAATGCAGGAATATTATGAAAAAAATAGGAATAACAGGGGCAAGGGGATTTATTGGTTCTCATCTGGTTAAGAAAATAAATGATCCTATAATTTTTGAATTTAATTTATGTTGTTTGCCAGATGTTCGAAATTTTGTAAAAGAATGTGATAGAATATATCACATTGCAGGCAAGAATAGAGATATAGGTGGTGAGATATTGAGGAATAATCTTATCTCAACTTCCAATATTATTCTTGCTATGCACTTAGAGAAAAAAGATCCTGAATTAATTTTTATTTCATCAACTCAAGTAGAATGGAGTCCTATTAGTGAATATTCTGTGTCTAAATTTTTGGAAGAACATGCGGTAAAAGAATCTAAAAAATGGTGCATATACAGAGTTCCGAATGTTTACGGGCCGGGATGTAAGGCATACTATAATTCTGTAGTTGCTACGTTTTGCACTCAGATTGCCCAAGGTAAAGAGTTGACAGTAAATGATCCCAGTGTTTCTCGGGAATTTATATATATTGACGATCTAGTTAGGTCTTTATTAAATCCTGAATTTAATAAGTATATGAGACCAAAGGGTCAAGCGTTGACTATTGGAGAAATTGTTGCTTATTTGACAGATGGTTTTGGGAAGCATAAAAAACTACAAAAGACTTTAGAATATTATATGGAAAAGGAGGGAATTAAGAATGGCATTATTTCCGCTGCACAGAAGTGAGGGTGGTTCGTTTCAGGAGCTAGCTCATATCAGGGATGTTGATTTTGGACAGCTCAGCATACTTACTATCGATCCTAAATGTATGCGTGGAGGTCACTATCATAAAAGAAAAAAGGAATGGTTCTGTCCTGTATTAGGAACGGGTCAGTTAATCACTAAAAACAAAGAGACTGGAGAAGTAGAAGTTTATGAGTTAAACGGATTTAAAAGAAGAGAATTTATCGCTGTAAATCCATATGAAATTCATACTGTTGTGAATGATGACCCATATGCGGATTTGTTTGTTTTGATAATAATTAGCGAGGAATTCAATTCAAAAGATCCAGATACTTTTAAAGAGGAGGATTAATACAATGAGAAGCGATCTTTTTATTTTACTGTTTGGTCATGGAAGAAGTGGAACAAGTGCCGTAATGGGGTTCCTTAACTTATCTCCCGATATTAACATGGCATTTGAAGAAAACATTATGATTCTACAAGATGATAACCCTAAAGTATGGGCCGGAGCTCCTGATTTTTCTTTCGATCATGATCTTGCTCAAAGGTTTGTTCCAGATATCTACAATGGGAATAAAATTATTCTTGGACCGTATTTTATCTCTGCGGAAAGATTTATTGAGTGTGTCGAAAGGAGAACCTTAATTGTCAATCATGTTTTTTCAAAGCTTAAAGTTCTTTTTATTGACCGGGATAAAACTGATCTGATCAATTCAATTAGAGACAGGAAAGGAGCAGATACTCCAATTGAATGGGCGATTGAAAATTGGGAACAGAACGAGAAGGAGTTGGTGAAGCTGAAAGAACATTTTTCTACTAACTTCACGTTTGATTTCTATGAATTTTTAATGAATACGAGAGTAAGAAGAGAGATGTTTAATTTTCTTGATCTTGATTTTAATGACGAATGGAATGACATGATCGTTGACAGTGTGGCCTACGGGAGACAGAAACTATCTTTGAATAATGTTCGGCATCTTAGCGCAAAGACGTTTGTTGCGACGTATGAACCGAATTTGGATAAGATTAAATTAGATCCAAAATTTGGTTTAGAATCAGAATCCAAAGTTAGTATGCCAAAAGTAAAAACAAAAACTAGAATAAAAACCAAAGCCAAAACTAAGACCAAAACTGAGAAAAAAGTTAAAAAGTCCGAGGAGTAAATAATCAGAAGTTTACTTCTAGTGAGAAAGAGAGGTGGCGATGGAAGAATTTAAAAATTTAGATGAACTTCAGAGTTATTGGAATAGGAGAGGAGGAAGATTATGGAATTTAAGGCATTTGAAGAAAATGATCTCAAATCAAATAGGCGGTGTCTTTATATAAGCAAATTTAAAGGCGGGAAGTCTATATACACTCAGCATGGTCCGCAATATTTTTCTTTTCTTGTGGATATCATAAGAAAACATAACCCTGAAATGATAGTAGAACTTGGTACTCATTGTGGAGGAGCAACATTGGTATTTCATGAAGAATTTTTAGATATCGAAATTCATACGTTTGATAGTGTCGCCTTGATTGATTCAGGATTGTTTGATCGAAAGAAAGTCTTTTTCTATCATGGAGATCTTTTATCTGGTGAGAATTCTGTGTTAGTAGAATTGTTGAAAAAAAATAAAGATAAGAAAAAGATCTTATACTGCGATAATGGAAATAAAGAAAAAGAAATTGAATGGTATTCAAAGTATCTCTCTGTAGGGGATATTGTCGGTTGTCATGACTGGAAGGTGAATGTGAGACCAGAAAATGTTCTTCCTATTTTAGAAGAATATAATTTTGTTTCTATTCCTGAAAATAATATTTTAGAAGAGAATGGAATTCTTTCTAGATTTTGGGTAAAATTATGAAAACGATAGTTAAGCTTATAGACTATAATTTTCAGAGAGAAAGTCAGCTTGTTGAAGCATACGATGATTCAAATAGTATGCGTGGTCTAAATTCTGAATTAAAGAGATATGTTATAGGGAGGCATGGAAATCAAATTTCTATTCATGAAGTTGAAGATTATGAAGTTATTTTTCTTCCGACTGATTGGGATATTCCCAGAATGTTTTCGTATATTTTGTCTCTTTGTCCCGATGTATTGCATATGCATGGGAATCATGGATGGCCTTCTTATCCGCTTTATGCTAAGTTTTTTCGCTCACTTGTAAAGAAAATGATCTTTTCTCCTGCCGGTTCTTCTTGTGGAACTCCTGAATTTTTAAGTTATTTTGATCATATAATAGTCAATCATTCTTTACAGGTGGCTAGAATGAAATGTAGCCCTTCTGATAGAGAAAAGATTATTGTTAGAAGGAGGGCTGCTGACCCAAAAGTTTTCAAAGTTCCGGAAATTATTCGATATCCTCCAGAATTTGATCTTGTATATGTCGCAGGATTTGTTCCTGTTAAACAAATTCCCACAATGATGAGCTATGCGATTAATTCGTCAAAAAGTCTCGCTATTGTTGGAGATATTTCTAGGACATATGTTCATTACAGTGAAATAAATGATTTAATAATGATTAATCATCTTTATAACCAAATTTCAATTATTCCATTTATGTCTCAGTCTAGATTAGTTAAATTTTTTGGAAAGTGTGGGGTGTTTGTATGGCCGAATATTCGCCCGGAAAATCCCTCTACGACTACTAATAGGGCGGTCATAGAAGGATTGGCATGTGGGCTTCCTCTTCTTTTAGGGGAACGAGCCTTTAAGGACACAGAATTTTTGGTAGAAGGATATAATGGATATACTTATTCTGATTTAGAATCCTTTAAAGAAAAAGCAGAATGGATTTTAAAAGACTTAAATTATTTTAGAAATAATTCACTGGCTTTAAACAAAGAAAGATTTTCCTTTGAGGAAAATTTCATAAGGTTTTATAATGATCTTTACGGATCTTAAAATGTCTCTTAGGATTATAATTACTAAGTTAGACTGGCCTATTCATATCTCTATGGTGGATAAACATAGGAATTTGGATTGTAATAGGTATGAAAAATGTTTAGATAAAGCTATTCGAAAGAATTGGAGAAGTTTTTCGTGCAATAGATGCTCTATTTTTAAAGCGGTTTTAAAAGAAAAAGTTATAATAAAAGAAGAAGAAATATTCGAATGCTTTGCCGGAGGGAGTTCCTTTTACGAAGAAGGGTTTGTCTAGGATTTAATGAGGGGAAAGCTTATGAAGAAAGATTTATCTGAATTTTCTTATTGGGAAGAAAGAGAAAAAACATATGAAGATCTTGATGATGTTAAAAGTAAACGCACCGCATATAAAATAATTGGCATGATAAAGTCTATGGGCCTGAATGCTGGTTCATGGATTTTAGATGCCGGATGCGGAAAGGGAGATATAACTCGATTAGTTAGAGAAAATATAAGGCATTCAAATGTTGTTGGAATTGATTTATCAAAGGGGATGATTGATGGTGCGAATAGAAAAGTCATTCCTGGACTGAAGTTCGTTCAAACCAATTTTTTTGATTTTATTTCAGAAGGTTTTCCATTTTTTGATCTTGTAATTATGAGCTTGTTTATTCATCACTTAACTGAAAAAGGCGATCAGCTAGCAGTTAATAAGGCATATAATCTTATAAAAAATAATGGTTTTGTTTTAATTGCGGAGGCCATTCCTCCAGAGGAGGAACTTTTTGAATATTATGAAGAAATATTTAAGATTAAAGAAAAGCGTAATTGTTATCTTCTTTCTGATTTGTTGAAAATAGTTAGGAGTGCAGGTTTTGAAGATATTAGATTTATGACGTATAGGTTTGATTTAAGACTTTTAAGTTGGCTAAATGATCCAACTCTTTCTGAAGAAAAGAAGAAGTTGTTATATTCTATGCATATTAATTCTCCGAATAGATTTAAAAAAGCATATGCTATGGATCCTTTGCCCGGTGGAGATTATCGGCTCAAATGCAAAATGTGTCTCGTTGTAGGGAGAAAGACAGGTTCTTTCTAAAGTCGCAGGGAAGAAAAAGTAAAAAAGAAGCCGGTATATTTGTTTATATACACTATAAGCGAGGGGTCTGTGATTAAAATTGAAGTGAATTCTGTTAGAGGTCGGATTTTAAATTGTCCCGATGAGTTGGCTAGAAAGATTAATAAGTTTTGTTCTTACAGAGCTTATAATTATCAGTTTTCTGATGCCTATATTAATGGGCATTGGGATGGATATGTTCGGAAATTTAGTATTAAAACTCGTACTTTTCCTTCTGGCTTATTGTATAGAATATCGAAGATTATAGAGAAAGAAGGAATAGGCTGTTCCATTACAGATAGGCGCAAGAAATTTAACTGGACAAAAGAAAGGGTGTTGAAGAATTTAGAAGGCTTTAAATTTTCTTTGCGTCCTTATCAAATAGAAGGATTGATTACAGGGCTAAGAATTCCATATCTTGTTTTTTGGTGGGCTACAAGTGCAGGAAAAACTGTTCAGTTCGCAGCCTTAATTTCTGCGTTGAGAGAAAAAGAATATAGGAATACATTAATTCTTGTAGCTAATAGAGATTTAGCCTCTCAACATAGGAAAGAGCTTGGTTCAATGTTGGATACTTCTATTGGCTTAATAGAGGAAGGAAGATTTGAACCGAAAAAAATAACTGTTGCAGTAATAAATACCCTGTGGCAGAGAGCTATTAAAGGAAAAAATAAGCAGGTTTTATCGTATCTGGAAGGCATAGAGCACCTTATATCAGACGAGACACATCATATAATCGACAGTAAGATGTTTAAGCAGACTATTAATAAATGTATCAACACAATTGCAAGGCATGGATTTTCAGGTACTCCTTTTTCTCTTACAACGGATGATGTAGAACTTGAGTCGGTAACTGGTCCTCCTCTGTCCAGAGTTACAATGTCACAGTTGATAGAAGAGGGATGGGTTTCTACTCCTCATATCTTTATGATCAGATATGATTCTTCTCCAATTGGGAGGACTTATAACTATGCGTCATTATATAGTCAAGGCATTGTTAAGAATGCAGTAAGAAATAGAATTATTACTGAAGTTGTAAGTGGTGAATACTTTAATTCTGAATCTGTTTCGATTTTAGTTCTTATAAGAATAATTGAACATGGAAAGTTAATAAGAGATTTGTTGCTTGAAGAAGGAATTGACAGAGATCAAATAGAATATATACATGGTTCTACGCCTGGATTTGTTAGAGAGGAAGTTAAAGATAAATTCAAAAGGAAGGATATCCGGATAGTTATTGCTTCTTCGATATGGTCTGAAGGCATTGATATTCCAACAGTAGATGTGTTGTTTAAGGCGGATGGTGGCGGTGGCAAAGAAATAACTGAGGACAAGGGGATAAGGGCTGTTATTCAAAATGTTGGAAGAGTTATTAGAAAGCCAATTAAAAATGGAGAATTAGATGTAGATACAGAACAAGAAAATATCGTAAGAATATACGATCTTTTTGACGGCGCAAACAGTGTTCTTGCTAGTCAGTCTATGAATAGGTTTATGACGTTTAAAATGGAGAAGAAGTTTATCGTAAAGGAGGTCAGATATGACCCCGGGAAGAGCAAGGCTCCTTTTATTTGATTTTGTTAAGGATATTTATGATGGTCCATCTAAAGATATAGAGGTTCAATGGGGGGATTTACTAAATGATTTGGGAGATAAGCTGGCTAAAGTTATTATTAAAGATGAAGATATAGAGGTTTATCTAAACTCTGTGTTAGAATATATAGATGGTCTTAACAAATTCTTTGCGAAACAGAAAAATAGAAGTAGAATTCCTTATTCTAAGTTGCTTTCTTTTGCAAATAAAGATGAACGTATTTCAGAATTCATTTTAGAAAAAGGGCTTAAGAAAAAGATAAGCTCTACAATAAAATCTTTTCAAGAGGAAGTGGATATGGCGGGGTTTACATATAAAAATGAAGATGAAGAAGCTTCAATAATCTTCGACAATGAGGTTTATACTAAAATATATGAAACAATGGAAAAGGGATTTTTCTTTTCTCCAATTACGAATGCTCTCATAGTACGTATTTCAGATAACAAGACAGTTACTTATTCAAAGTATAGGGAGTTAGCAAAGAAAAACAAGATCAAGTATTTAAGAAAAAGAGAGATATATAATCGATTAAGGGACGTGAGTGATTCCGATATTATTATTTCCTATAGAAGATACTACGAAAATCTTATTAGATCTTTAGAGAAGAAGAAAGGAGGATAAAATGGACACAGGCGAAGGAAGGATGGAAAAATTTGAGGCGGCTGATAAAGAGGAGCTTTCGAGAAAGTTATCACAATTTGAGGATAGGTATCCTCTACACGGCGGAGTTTTTAAAGTTGGGGAGGAACTTGAAATCAAGGGAAGTAGATTTTTAGTTAAAGATATATCTTCGTTGGGTATGAGATTAAGAGTTTTGCCAAGGAAAAATAAAGATACAGAAATAGATCCTTTTGAATTTGTTAAATCTGAAACTTGTATGAATAGGACTATGTCTGACTAATGGAAGGAGAATTCCACAGAAGATCATTTAGAGAAGAAGAGCTTGATCTTCTTAGGAAAAGAGTTATTGGCAAGCATAGAGTTTGTAAAGGTACGGGCTATGTAGAAGAATTAGTCAAAGAAGAAGGTTCTTTATTTGCCAGAAAAATAGTTGAACAATGTAGGTGTAGAAAGAAATTTGATTTAGCTTCTAGATTCTTAATCTCTGAAATTCCATATAGAGTATTAGTTAATCAACAAATATATGGTAAGATGGTTGTGGATGTTACGGCAGGGAATAAAATAGAATTGAGAAGGGAAGTTATTAAACCATATATAAAGTCTTTAAGAAAAGCCTTGTCTACTCCATTTGGATTTCTTTTTCTTGGCAAGAATGGAACTGGAAAAACATTCGTTGGATTAAAAATCCTTTATTATTCAATCATTACTGGGTTCACTGCTCACAATATTGACATGGCGGATTATCTCAAATTGACCAGGGCGGCATTTGAAAAGTATTCTGATATTGAAAAGCGAATAAATGAAATTCAAAATGTAGATATTTTATTGATAGATGAACTTGGGAATGAAAGCCGGAGCAGTACATATGTTATTTCTGAATTTAAATCTTTATTTAAGAAAAGAATTACTGCTAGAAAACCAACGATTATAATAAGCAACTATTCTTATGAAGAATTTAAGCGGGTGTATGGTAGATCTGTAAATAATATAGTAAGTTCTCATTGTCGAGTTTTTGATTTCTCTGAGGCAGCAGACGTTAGAAAAACAAAGTGCTCTAATGAAATGGATTTGTTCTTTAAAAAACTTAAGAAATAGCTAGAGAATAATATGGAACTATCTTCATTTGAAGCTGACTTGTTGTCTGTATTTCTTAAGAGTAGGAAGAAATTTTTAAAATTTTCGACTAAGATTAAAGAAAGGCATTTCAGGAATGAAATTCTCAGATGGACATATAAAGTTTTAGGGAGTTATTTCTCTAAGTATAAGAAGCTTCCGACTATAGAAGTTTTTAAAGAAGAATTATTTAAAACTTCTTTTTCTTCAGAGAAGAAAAAACAATACTATCTTATAATTAAAAAACTATATAGTCGAGAAGTTAAAACTTCTCTGAAATATATGGAGAATAATGTCGATGAGAAAGTGGATCAGGAAGAATTTTTATTGGCTGTAGATAAATCATTAAGAAGAATAGAGAGTGGAGATGTAAGAGAAGCGAAAAAAGGATTGCTTACGAATTTAATTTTAGGTAGGCCGGGAGAAGGTGATGTAATAAGGGTTCTTAGGGATTGGAAATCCCGTCAGGTTTTGAGAAAAGAATTGAGTACAATTCCGTTATCTAAAAGATTTATATCAACTCCTTATAGAACTATTAATGTGGCTACAAAGGGGATTCAAAAGTCTGAAGCTGCTACAATTGCAGGGCTTACAGGTATGGGAAAGTCTATTATAGCTGGAGAATTTGGAGTAAATGCTTTGTTGGAAGGACTTAATGTTTTGCATTTTTCTTTGGAGAATACTGCGGAACAAACTGCTCAGAGATATGATAGTAGGATGACTGAAATTGAATATGATACAATAAAACTTTATCAGTTTGATCCAAAGCAATTAAAGCATTTTGAATCTATATTTAGAGTATTGACTTCTAGTATGAAAAATGATGTAGTGATAAAGGAAGTGGTTAAAGATGAAACAGATATTATTTTTGTGGATAAAACAATTGAAATGTTAAAGTTGGATGGGTTTGATGTTGAGTTTCTTATAATGGATTCATGTGACTTGATGAGTTCAATTAAAACTTATGATTCATATAGGTTAGATAGAGCATCTATTTATTGGGATTTTAAATTTTATCTTAAAGCTAAGAGACTTCCCGGGCTTACAACTACTCAATTAAAGGTTACATCTAAATGGAAGATTTCTTCTTCAGAGGATCTTGCGGAAGCTTATGACAAAGCTAGAATTCTTGACATAGTATATATTATGTCGCAAACTAAAGAAGAGCAAAAAGATAGCATCATTACTTTTGTTGTAGATAAAAATAGAGATGGTCCTGGAAACGTAGGTATAAAATTATATGAAGATTTATCTAGAATGAGATTTCTTGAGTGTGTGTAAGGAGATCATATGGCGAAGACTAAAAAGAAAAGAAAAATTATCATTAGAAAATCGTCTTCAGGTTTTTTTAATAAAGAAGATTTTTTTAAAGAATTAGATATGAAAACAAGAAGAATTTTTCAAGGAATGATGTTTCCATTAGAACAAAGAATGGATCAGTTATTTTCTTTGATTCAAAATGTAAAGTCTAACGTAATAGTTGCTAATACGTTATTGGAAAGAAAAGAGTATATTACGAAAGAAGAATTCCTTGAAGAGTTTATTTTATATGAGAAGCATGATGTAGGGGTGGTTGATGGAGAGGGAAAGATGGACGGTAATTGTGTCTTCAGTCTATATAATATGGAGAACTAATATGGTGATTGTAGAATTGTTGATAGATATAATGGTTTACGAAGGACTGACTCTTGAAAGAAAAAAAGAGTATGTTATGGCGGGAGCAGTTTTCCGACAGCTTCTTAAGATATATCCTGGGGGCCTTAATAAAACAAAAAGATTCGAAGATCATTACAGAAAAGTAAACTTACAAAAATTAAAACCTGGTGATGAAGTATTTATGTTTAGAAGTGGAGGAATTGGCGATGTTATGTTTATGATTCCTCTCATCAGATATCTAAAAGAAAAGCACGATGTAAAGATAAAAGTCGCTACTTCTCCTATGTATTGTCAAGTTATGAATCAAAATCCATATGTAGATAGTACAATTCAAATGCCATTTCTAGCAGAAGAACTTGCCAAAAGTGATTATCATCTTATGTTCGAAGGAGTGATAGAGGATCCCAATAAAAGAGCTCAGTACATAAACGCCATTGATCTCTTCTTAGAGGAGGCGGGGGTGAATTTCGATAAGATTAGTTTTGAAAACAAAATTCCATATCTATATCTTGATCCCTTGGATGTTGAACAGACTAAGAAGGAAATTAAAAAATTAAATATCGATCATAAGGCAAAGAAAATTGGTATTCAAGTTGAGTCATCTTCTCCTATAAGAACGTTTCCTATTGATAAAATAATTGTTTTATCTAAGAAACTTTTAGAAGAAGGACATTGCGTGTTTGTATTTGGTGGAAAAAAACAACAAATGATCGGAGAATATCTAAGAGATGTTTTACTAGAAAGTAGGAATTTCGTAAATCTAATTTTTAAAGACATTTCCCTTAAAGGATCTATCCTATATTGTAGTCAGATGGATGTAATGATAGCTCCAGATTCAGCTTTTATTCATGTTGCAGGAGGTCTTGGAGTTCCAGTAGTAGGTCTTTATAGCTGCTTTGCTTCATTGTTAAGAATGAAATACTATAGGAACGCTATTGGAATAGATTGTAATGTTCCTTGTGCTCCGAGCTTTACACATGGACATTCGCCTTGCGTGAAAGGTTTTCCCAGTCCTTGTTTCTCGGTGATTTCTATCCAGAATATCTTGGATGCTGTGAATCATTTATTGGGTAAGGAAAAAATTCAATCTTTATATCCTATATATAATCTTTTTGTTAGAGGAGAATTTATTCCTTCTCCGTTTGCAACGATTTCTGTGCCAAAAATTGCGGAGAGCATAGGTGGCTAAAACGTCTTCCTATAAATCTGTTGCTTTAATAGATGAAGATGTTTTAAAAGAAATCTTTGAATATCTAGTCAAAGAAAGAGCTTCAGATCTTGGAAGTTTCTCTATAAATAGAATTACATTTGATATAAAAAATATGAAATGGGTTGCTGGAATCCTTTCTGCTAATGAACCTGGGACTAAAGATTTTTGCACAAATGATAGTGGAGAGAAGTTTCGAATAGTTGCAAGGCTTGAAGGGAGAGATAAACAGCCTCCGATGGAAAATTTTAGAAAGAGTAGAAAAATTGGAGAGAAGATGGAAGAGGCTTTTAAAAATATGGAAGAGTCGTTTAAATTTGGGGAAATAGCTGGGAATCTTTTAAAAAAATCTCTTGAACCTATAAAGAAAATTTCCGCAAAAAAAAAGGTGGTGTAAGATGGGAGATATTTGGTGGGATATATTTTGCCCTAAGTGTGGTGGTCACGTTCACGGGGATACTTGCAATACGGACGAAGAATTTAAAAAACAGACTGATGAATTTACAAATAAGATCATAACTTGTGATGATTGTGGTGTTAGGTTCAATGCTAGTACAAACGAAATAGTTGATTAAATATGTTTGATATTATTTCTATCTTAAAAGAAAATTCTATTGAGTTTAAGCCTGTTCCAGGAACAGATGAAAGGATTATGTCTTGCCCTTCTTGTGGCAGAGACGATCATTTTTATTATAACATAAAGAAGAACCTTGGAATGTGCCAGAAATGCAAGTGGGAGTGTAATGCCGTTGCCTTTCTGATGGCGGCACTTAGTATGGGTAGAGATGCTGCTCTGGCCCTCTATTATGGCTGTGGGGACGTTTCGGCGGATGGGCTAAGGGGTAGGGTAAGGGGCTTGTTAGAACGAACATCGTCAGAGAGCCTTGATTCACACGAAGTTTACTTTAAAAACAAGCTGCCTGACGGATTAGAAGAAATTACTAGAGCTAGATTCCCAGCAGTTTTTAAAGAAAGAGAAGTAAGTTACGAGCTTGCTAAATGGACTGGTGCAAAATTTTGTAATTCAAAAGGAAGATATTTTAATCGGATTATTGTTCCGGTAAGAACGCTTGGGTCTGAAACCTTTACAGCAGTAACAGCGTTATTAAAGAAGGATTATAAAATTTTGAAAGAAAGTTATGAAAAGAGGGGCTTAAAATATCGGAAGTCTCTTTTCCCTACAAAATCTTTTATGTCTGAAGTTCTGTACTTATATAATGAATACAGGAACAGTAAGGAGCCTATTTTTATTATTGAAGGATATTGGGATGTGTTGAAGATGATTAAGCTTGGGTATAATTCAGTGGGGTTGTTAGGTAACTCAATTAGTGAAAGGCAGGCTTTTCTTATTTCTCGAATGAAAGCTGAGAGAATTTACTTGATGTTAGATGGATCTGTTCCGGAGGAAACAATAAAAAAATATCATAAACTGTTGTCAAATTTATGTATAGACAAAGCTGTTGGGGCGTGTTTCCTTCCCAATGGACAAGACCCTGATGAATCTAGTGCTGAGGAAATTGATGTAACTATAAGAAATCACCGTAAATTTTTAATTTAAGAAGTCGTAATTTGCGAAGTGGGTATAATTTTGTAACAGGGCAAACTTTTTGCCGGAATTTATTTTTTCATTTCTAACATGGAGGTTTTAAGATGGCTAAAAAAGAAGGAAAGGCTAAGAAAAAGGCAGAAGAAGTGGATTTTGATGATGAAGTGCTGGAGGATGAAGATCTTTTAGATCTCGAGGAAGAGGAAGAAGAAGAGGAAGAAGAAACCGAGGAAGAGGAAGAAGAAACCGAAGAAGAGGAAG
>Ga0180008_1001699_pt1 | contig 13166 bp, 10 predicted proteins | sample MM_PW_MetaG_FD_121121 | JGI IMG/M metagenome (GOLD analysis project Ga0180008, IMG submission 121121) | Groundwater microbial communities from the Aspo Hard Rock Laboratory (HRL) deep subsurface site, Sweden - MM_PW_MetaG | ecosystem: Environmental > Aquatic > Deep subsurface > Groundwater... | reverse complement strand
GGCGCAGACGCGTGGGGTCGCCGCTGATCACGCGTGGCACTTGCGGCTGGATAAAACTGATCAGCTCAACCTTCTGCTGCTCAGCCTTGGCGCGGAAGATGTCCAGGCAATCTTCAATCAGCGCGTTAAGGTCGAACTGCACATCATCCAGTTCAATCTGCCCGGACTCCAGCTTGGAGATGTCGAGAATCTCGTTGATCAGGGTCAGCAGCTCATTGCCCGAGCTGTGGATGGTTTGTACATAGTCGCGCTGCTTGGCGGACAGCGGCGTGCCGAGCAGTAGCTCAGTCATGCCCAGCACGCCATTCATCGGGGTGCGGATTTCGTGGCTGATCTTGGCGAGGAATTCGGCTTTGGCTTTCAGTTCGGCCGTGCTGGCCGCGAGGGCGCTGCTGGTGCTGAAGTGCTCCTGCAGGATGCGTCGTTGGCGTTCGCTCATGGCCATGCTGAGGATAAAGCCGCTGATGACAGTAGTGCCCAGCAGGGCGTAGGCGATCGATTCGCTCTGCACTGACCAGTAGCCGAAGAAAATCGGTAAAGCGCAGATAAAGGCCACGCAGAACACCAGCGCCGCGATGCTGAACAATCGCGCAGGTTGGTAGCCATGCCGCCAGTGGGTGAGCGCGACCAGCAGGATGCTCAAGCCGGCAATTGCGTTGAGCACATAGACCAGCTGGTTGAACTGCAGGTTGGTGGCGACCAGAAGAACCATGCAAACCACGGCGATCAGCGCCACCTCGCCGCCAAGCAGATAGTTCAGTGGCGTGTTAGGGCAGACCTTGTGGAAGAAGCTGGCGGTAAAACACAGTGCGCAGATTGCCACCAGCAGCATCGATAGGTTGACGATCTGCGGTTGCAGGATTTGCCACTCACCGAGCCAGGGCGTGCTGATGCCCAGCAGGCTCACCGCCACTATCACTTGGCAGGTTTGCATCGCGGCCAGCCAGAGGTTGCTGTTGGCGCGAATGTACGCATAACGCACAAGGTTATACGCCACCAACATGGCCAGGCAGCCGATTAACAGCCCGAAGAGCAACGGGCGATTATCATCGGCCGCTAAGGCTTGGGCACTCTGCAGGGTGATGGTGGGGCGCAGGGCATGATCCGAGGCTAGGCGTAGATAAAGGTCCAGCGGTTGCTCGCTGATTGGCAGCGGCAGGAGAAAGTCGCGACTGGCCAGCGGTCGGCTGGAGAGCGGCAGGTTGCTACCGGTATGGGCCTGCGCGATGAGCTCATCGTTTTGCAGCACATAGAGGTCAAGGTAGGCCAGGTAAGGGGCGAACAACCGCAGCATCTGCGCATCGGTATTCGCCGCGAGGCGATGGTGCAGCCACAGTGCGCTGTCCCCGCCTGGGGTGTAGAGCTGGGTAAGGTCAGTGGGCTGAAACTGCGCTTGGCGTTCGGCGCTGCGCACGTCATTGAGTTGTAGCTCGGCGCCCGGGTCGCTGAGGCTTGACCAGGCAACCTGTGCGTCTGCTTGAGCTGACGCTACGGTGAGCGCGATCAGCAGGGTGCTGAGTAGCAGGTAGGTGGCAATCCTCAGCCGGCGCACAATGAGTTCCCTTCAATATTAAGTGGGCAGATTATAGCCAAGCTGTTTGTCTGGGTAATATGACAATGATGGCCAATTAGCCACCATTGTCGTCTTTAGCGTTACTTTTCTGCGTGTTCGCGGGCAATCGCGCGGTAACCGATGTCGGTGCGGTAGAAACTACCGTTCCAGCGGATCTTCTCGGCCAGGCGGTAGGCCTGCTGCTGAGCCTCTTCCACGGTACGGCCGATGGCGGTGGCACACAGCACGCGACCGCCCGCAGTGACGACCTGACCGTCCTTCAGTGCGGTACCGGCGTGGAAGACTTTGCCGTCCAGTTGCGCGGCATCCTCCAGGCCTTCGATCACATCACCTTTGGCGTAATCGGCGGGGTAGCCGCCGGCCGCGATGACCACGCCTACTGTCGGGCGTGGGTCCCAGGTGGCTTCGACCTTGTCCAGGGCCTTGGCCAGTGCAGCTTCGACCAGCAACACCAGGGAAGATTCCAGGCGGCACATGATTGGCTGGGTTTCCGGGTCGCCGAAGCGGCAGTTGAATTCGATCACCTTCGGCTTGCCGGCCTGGTCGATCATCAGCCCGGCGTAAAGGAAGCCGGTGTAGACGTTGCCTTCGCTGGCCATGCCGCGCACGGTCGGGTAGATCACTTCATCCATCACCCGCTGGTGCACGTCGGCAGTGACCACTGGCGCTGGCGAGTAAGCGCCCATGCCGCCGGTGTTCGGGCCGGTATCGGCGTCGCCGACGCGCTTGTGGTCCTGGCTGGTGGCCATTGGCAGCACATTCTCGCCATCGACCATGACGATAAAGCTGGCTTCTTCGCCGTCGAGGAACTCTTCGATCACCACGCGTGAGCCGGCTTCGCCAAACGCATTGCCAGCGAGCATGTCACGCACGGCGTCTTCGGCTTCTTGCAGGGTCATGGCGACGATTACGCCTTTACCTGCCGCGAGGCCGTCGGCCTTGATCACGATGGGGGCACCGACCTTTTGCAGGTAAGCCAGGGCCGGCTCAACTTCGGTGAAGTTCTGGTAATCGGCCGTCGGGATCGCATGACGGGCGAGGAAGTCCTTGGTGAAGGCCTTGGAACCTTCCAGCTGCGCGGCGGCAGCGGTGGGGCCGAAGATATCCAGTTTACGTGTGCGGAACAGGTCAACCACGCCCGCTACCAGCGGCGCTTCTGGGCCGACGATGGTCAGCTGCACATTCTGCTCTGCGAAGTTGGCCAGCGCTTGGATATCCAGCACGTCGATGGCGACGTTCTCGCACTTGGCTTCAGTGGCGGTGCCGGCGTTGCCGGGGGCGACGAAAACTTTCTCGACGCGCGGATCTTGCGCGACTTTCCAGGCCAGGGCGTGTTCACGACCGCCGCTGCCGATGATCAATACATTCATGTTTCTCTCCCAGTGGAGGCGGGCCTAGGCCCGTTAGGTGGATAAGAAAGCGTTATCCACCCTACAAAAGCGATGTTGGGTATCGCTGTACTCAACCCAACCTACGGTGCAAAACGTGCAATTCTATCGAAGTCGTAGGACGGGTGGAGCGCAGCGATACCCATCAAATTAATGGCGGAAATGACGCATGCCGGTAAACACCATGGCAATCCCGGCTTCATCAGCAGCGGCAATCACTTCGGCATCGCGCATCGAGCCACCTGGCTGGATCACAGCGGTGACGCCATTGGCGGCAGCGTTATCCAAACCGTCGCGGAACGGGAAGAAGGCATCACTGGCCATGACCGAACCGGCGACCTGCAGGCCAGCATGCTCGGCTTTGATTGCAGCAATGCGCGCGGAGTTGACGCGGCTCATCTGGCCGGCGCCGACACCGATGGTCTGGCGGCCCTTGGCGTAGACGATGGCGTTGGATTTAACGAACTTGGCCACTTTCCAGGCGAAGATCAGGTCGTGCACTTCCTGCTCGCTCGGCGCGCGTTGGGTGACGATCTTCAGGTCGTCGGCGGTGATCATGCCGATGTCGCGGCTCTGTACCAGCAGGCCGCCATTCACGCGTTTGAAGTCCCAGCCCGCGCTGCGCTCGGCCGGCCATTCGCCGCACTCGAGCAGGCGCACGTTGGCCTTGGCAGCCACTACGGCACGGGCTTCAGCGCTGATTTTTGGCGCGATGATCACTTCGACAAACTGACGCTCAACGATGGCTTGGGCGGTGGCACCGTCCAGCTCGCGGTTGAAGGCGATGATGCCGCCGAAGGCCGACTCGGTGTCGGTGGCGTAGGCCAGTTCATAGGCCTGGCGAATGCCGCCTTCGCTGTCCAGGGCCACGGCCACGCCGCACGGGTTAGCGTGCTTGACGATCACGCAGGCTGGCTTGACGAAGCTCTTCACGCATTCCAGCGCGGCGTCGGTGTCGGCCACGTTGTTGAACGACAGCTCTTTACCCTGCAGCTGCACGGCGGTCGCCACGCAGGCTTCGTCGGCATGCTCGACGTAGAACGCGGCTTTCTGGTGCGGGTTTTCACCGTAGCGCATGTCTTGCGCCTTGATGAACTGGGTATTGAAGGTGCGCGGGAACAGGTTGCGCTCGGCAGTCGACAGGGTGTCGCGGCTCTGCTCGATGGTGCCCAAGTAGTTGGCGATCATGCCGTCGTAAGCAGCGGTGTGCTCGAAGGCTTTGAGAGCCAGGTCGAAGCGCTGGGCGTAGCTCAGGCCGCCGGCTTTCAGGGATTCGACGATGCCGGCGTAATCGCCCGCGTTGACCACGATGGCCACGTCTTTATGGTTCTTCGCCGCGGAGCGGACCATGGTCGGGCCGCCGATGTCGATGTTCTCGATGGCGTCGGCCAGGTCACAGCCCGGCTTGGCCACGGTGGCGGCGAAGGGGTAGAGGTTGACCGCGACCAGGTCGATCGGTTTGATGCCGTGCTCGTCCATGACTGCGCCGTCGAGGGCGCGACGGCCAAGGATGCCGCCGTGAATTTTCGGGTGCAGGGTCTTGACGCGACCGTCCATCATTTCCGGGAAGCCGGTGTAGTCGGCGACTTCCACGGCGGCGATGCCGTTGTCTTTGAGCAGTTTGTAGGTGCCACCGGTGGACAGAATCTCCACATTGAGGGCGACGAGCTCACGGGCAAACTCAAGGATGCCGGTCTTGTCGGAAACACTGATCAAGGCACAGCGAACGGGGAGGCGGGTGGTCTGGTCGGTCATTTCAGAGTCCATCAGGGCGGTAGTTTCAGCAAAAAGGGCGGCTCATGTGGGCCGCCCTTTTCGGGAGTTGGGGGTTACAGCAGGTCGTATTGCTTGAGTTTCTTACGCAGGGTGCCGCGATTCAGGCCGAGCAGCTCGGAGGCCTTGGTCTGGTTGCCCTTGACGTAATTCATCACGGTTTCCAGCAGTGGCGCTTCCACTTCGGTCAGCACCAAGTTGTAGACGTCACAGACGTCGGCGCCCTCAAGATGGGCGAAGTAGTTATGCAAGGCCTTCTCAACGCTGCCACGCAGGGTTTGCCCTTCTTCGCTTGGCGTATTGAGGTGCTGCTTCAAACTACTGTTGTCACTCGCAGGAGCCATTTCACTTCCTAAAGTTTCAGTCAACATCGTCATGCGGCCACCCCTTCTCCATTGTTATACCGTTCGCTGAAGAACTCGCGAACGTTGGCGCACTGCGCGTCCTTACTGTCCAGACGATTGAATTGGGCGCGAAACTCCTTGGCGCCCGGCAAGGTTGCGAGATACCAACTGACATGCTTGCGGGCGATACGCACGCCCATTACATCGCCGTAGAAGGCGTGCAGTGCAGCCAGGTGTTCAAGCAGAATGTGTTCCACTTCGAGCAGGCCAAGCGCCGGGAGGTGTTCACCGGTACGCAGGTAGTGCTCGATTTCACGGAATATCCACGGCCGCCCTTGCGCGGCTCGGCCGATCAACAGGCCGTCGGCGCCGGTGGCCATTAACACGGCCTTGGCTTTTTCGGGCGAGTCGATATCGCCATTGGCCAGCACCGGAATCGACACCGCCTGCTTGATTGCAGCGATGGTGTCGTACTCAGCCTCGCCCATGTACAGGTCAGCGCGGGTGCGGCCATGTACGGCCAGCGCGACAATACCGGCGTCTTCGGCGATTTTCGCGACGGTGACGCCGTTCTTGTTCTCGCGGTCCCAGCCGGTGCGGATTTTCAGGGTCACCGGCACATCGACGGCGGCGACCACGGCCTGAACAATCTCGCGAACCAAGGCTTCATCTTTCAGCAGGGCGGAGCCGGCAGCCTTGTTGCAGACTTTCTTGGCCGGGCAGCCCATGTTGATGTCGATAATCTGTGCACCCAATTCGACGTTCTTGCGCGCCGCCTCGGCAAGCATCTGCGGATCACCGCCGGCGATCTGCACCGAACGCGGCTCGGGATCACCGGCGTGCACCATGCGCAGGCTCGACTTGCGGGTGTGCCACAGGCGCATGTCGCTGGTGACCATTTCCGACACCACTAAACCAGCGCCCATGCGCTTGCACAGCTGTCGAAACGGCTGATCCGTGACGCCCGCCATAGGGGCGAGGATCAGCGAGTTGGGCAATGTATAGGGGCCGATGCGTAGCGCCGACATAGGGCTTCCCTGCTCAAGAGACGTGCTGTTGAGGCCAATAGGAGAGTGCGAAAAAGGGTGGGCATGATACCCGCTCTGGATGACCGGAGAAAGGCTGTTTTGAACAAATTATGAACAGCTCTGAGCTTATCGCGATGGGTTTGGTTGTGGCGGATGCGCAACCAAACCTCGCTATCTTGGCTATTCCGGCGAGTGGAAGCTCAGGCTGTAATTCACCGCCTGGGTGCCTGGGTCGAGGATGTCCAGGGAGATGTGAATCGGCGTCTGCGGTGGCATTTCGACGTTGCCGGCCAGTTCACCGGCGAGGTATTCGCTGGGTTTGAAGCGGCGGCTGGCGAGCAGCTGGCCATTGATGTCGGCAAAGCGTATTTCCAGCAGTGGGAAGGGCTGCGAGAAGGGCGCGCGGTTGTAAAGGATGGCATCGACCACCAGTGCGCCGCTGAACTCGGGGTGGCTACGCACCACCAGGTTGCTGCTTTTGATTTGGCTGATGTCGACTTTGGATGGCAGCTGGCAGCCGAGCGCCGGGCACAACTGTTCAAACCAGGGACGGTACTGATCCTGGCGCGCCAGTTCGTCGAAGTGATAGATCACGTATTGGCCGGCCAAGGCGCTGGCGCCAAGCAGGTTCAGCACGGTCCAGCCAATCCAGCGGCCCCAGGGCTTCTTCGGCGGCTGCCAGTCCAGCTGTAATGGCTCGTCATCCAGCTCGAACAGGTGCTCGTCAAGCAATTGCGGCTCGTTGCGCTCGGCTTTTTTCGGCGCGGCCAAGTCCGGCTCTTCATCGGCGGGGTTGTCTGCGTGCGCGGAAAAGCTGTCGCGCTGGGCATGCAGTTCAATGTGTTCGATTTCAGGTTCTAGATGGCGTTCGCTGGCGCTGATGTTGAGCGCAGGTTCGTCCTCAATCGTGCTGAGCGGCTCGGGTGGCGTCGGCTGCTGGCTGGCGGCTGGCGTGCGCAGCTCGTCATGCAATAGGGCTTCGGCCCAGCGCTCGTCGTGCGGGTCGTGCTCAACGGGTTCGGGGGCCAGAAAGGTTTCGGCGTATTTTGGGGCGCTATCAATCGCCAGAAACTGCTTGGACATCTGCTGTTCCTGGGCTTCGAGCTTGGCCAGCTCTTCATCCAGGTCGAGGCTGTCGAGGTCCAGGTCGTCGTGAATCCACAAGGTGTCGCTGGCGGTGTTGCTGGCTGGTGCCGGGGCTGCTGCGCTAGGCTCGACCGCTTGTGGTGCGGGCGTTGCGGGCAGGGGCTGCGGTTTTATGTCGGGCGCCTGCGCTGGCGCGCTGGCGGGTAGCTGCTGGCCTTGTTCGCGCAGCTGTTGCGCGGCGTTGAACACATGCAGGCAGGCTCCGCAGCGCACGGCACCATGGGCTGCGCCCAGCTGCGTGAGGTTCACGCGAAAGCTGGTGCGGCAATGGGGGCACTGGGTGACGAAGCTCTGGGTCATGCGGCAATCCGAATAAACAAGGCGGTTAGTCTAACGCAAGCGCTCGGCAATGCAGCGCTGCCTAACGGCGCACGCCGCTGATGCGTACCCAGCCATCTTTGTCGGCTGTTGGGTCGAGGTCAAAGGCGTCGGCATAGGCGGCGCGCACTTCTTCGGCCTGTTCGGCGAGAATGCCTGACAGCGCCAGGCGGCCGCCGGCTTTAACTAGGCGGGTGATCTGCGGCGCCAGTGCCACCAGCGGGCCGGCGAGGATGTTGGCGACCACCACGTCCGCGGGCGCCTGAGGCATGTCCTCGGGCAGGTAGAGCGGGAAACGCGCCGGGTCGATGTTGTTGCGTCCGGCGTTATCGCGCGAGGCTTCGATGGCCTGGATGTCGATGTCGGTGCCAACGGCCTGTGGTGCGCCAAGCAGCAGGGCGGCAATGGCGAGAATGCCCGAGCCGCAACCGAAGTCGATCACGCTGCAATCATGCAGGTCTTGCCCATCCAGCCATTCCAGGCACAGCGCGGTGGTGGGGTGGGTGCCGGTGCCGAAGGCCAGGCCCGGATCGAGCAGCAGGTTGACCGCGTCGGGCTCGGGTGCGGCATGCCAGCTCGGCACGATCCACAGGCGCTGGCCAAAACGCATCGGCTGAAAGCCGTCCATCCAGCTGCGTTCCCAGTCCTGGTCGGCAATCACTTCGGCCTGGTGTTCCGGCAGGTCGGCGCCGGTCAGCAGTTGCAGGTGGGCAAAGACTGCGTTGGCGTCGGTATCGGCTTCGAACAGGGCGAGCAGGTGGGTATGCGACCACAGCGGCGTGGTGCCCAGGTCCGGCTCGAAAATCGGCTGGTCTTCAGCGTCCATAAAGGTCACCGATACGGCGCCGACTTCCAGAAGGGCATCTTCGTAGGTTTCCGCCTGCTCAGGAGTGATGGCGAGACGGACTTGTAACCAGGGCATGGGAAACCTCGTGAGCGTTGTGGCGGGATGGCGCAAATTGGCGCGCAGCTTACTTGAAGCGGTGGTGCGGCTGCCACCGCTTGCGGACGGCAGAAACGACAAGGGCCACCGAATGGCAGCCCTTGTTTAGCATTTCATTCATGACATCGCGAGCTAGAGCGGGACAGGGCAAAAACGGCCGAGGAAGCGGAGTTTACGTCTGTAAATGAGCATTCCTCGGCCGTTTTTAACGCAGTACCGCCGACGCGCAGCAGGTCATGGGGCTTAGTGCTTATCCATACCCAGTTTTTTCTCCAGGTAATGGATATTCACGCCGCCTTTGCAGAAGCCTTTGTCGCGGACCAGGTCACGGTGCAGCGGGACGTTGGTCTTGATGCCGTCAACCACGATCTCGTCCAGAGCGTTGCGCATACGGGCCAGGGCCTCGTCGCGGGTGGCGCCGTAGGTGATGACCTTGCCGATCAGCGAGTCGTAATGCGGCGGTACGGTGTAGCCGCTGTACAGGTGCGAATCAACCCGCACGCCATTGCCACCAGGAGCATGGAAGTGCTTGACCTTGCCGGGGCAGGGCATGAAGTTGTCCGGGTCTTCGGCGTTGATTCGGCATTCCAGCGAGTGGCCGCGAATCACCACGTCGTCCTGGGTAAACGACAGCTTGTTGCCAGCGGCGATGCTGAGCATCTCCTTGACGATGTCGATGCCAGTGACCATTTCCGATACCGGATGCTCAACCTGTACGCGCGTGTTCATCTCGATAAAGTAGAAGCGACCGTCTTCGTAGAGAAACTCGAAGGTGCCAGCGCCGCGATAGCCGATCTCGATGCAGGCATCGACGCAGCGTTGCAGCACTTCGGCGCGGGCTTTTTCATCAATGCCCGGTGCTGGCGCTTCTTCCAATACCTTCTGGTGGCGGCGCTGCAGCGAGCAGTCGCGATCACCCAGGTGGATGGCGTTGCCCTGGCCGTCGGAGAGGACTTGGACTTCGACGTGGCGCGGGTTGCCGAGGAATTTTTCCAGATAGACCATCGGGTTGCCGAACACCGAGCCCGCTTCGCTGCGGGTCAGCTTGGCCGACTTGATCAGGTCTTCTTCCTTGTACACCACGCGCATGCCGCGACCGCCGCCGCCGCCAGCGGCTTTGATTATCACCGGGTAACCCACTTCGCGGGCAATCTGCAGGGCGGTTTCTTCGTCTTCCGGCAGCGGGCCATCGGAGCCGGGTACCACGGGTACGCCGGCCTTGATCATGGCGTGCTTGGCGGACACCTTGTCGCCCATCAGGCGGATGGTTTCAGCGGTTGGGCCGACAAAGGCGAAGCCGGAGTTTTCCACCTGTTCGGCGAAATCGGCGTTTTCCGCAAGGAAGCCGTAGCCGGGGTGAATGGCCGTTGCGCCAGTCACTTCGGCAGCGGCGATGATCGCCGGAATCTGCAAGTACGACAGCGCGCCAGAGGCGGGGCCGATGCACACCGACTCGTCGGCCAGGCCCAGGTGCATCAACTCGCGATCGGCGGTGGAGTGCACCGCGACGGTCTTGATGCCCAGTTCTTTACAGGCGCGCAGGATGCGCAAGGCAATCTCGCCGCGGTTGGCGATCAGAACTTTTTCCAACATCGCTGGCTCTCCTCGGTTCAAACGATGGTGAACAGAGGCTGGTCGTATTCCACCGGCTGACCGTTCTCGCCCAGGATGGATTCGATCACGCCGCTGGTTTCAGCTTCGATGTGGTTCATCATCTTCATCGCTTCAACGATGCAGAGGATGTCGCCTTTCTTCACGCTCGAACCGACTTCGACGAAATTCGCCGAGGTTGGGCCGGATGCGCGGTAGAAGGTGCCGACCATTGGTGAACGCACGACGGTGCCGTTCAGCTTGGCGGCTGCCGGGGCGGCGGCTTCGGCGGCGGGTGCTGCGGCAACCGGGGCGGCTGCTGGGGCTGGCGCCGGAGCGTACATCGGCTGTTGCATAAAGGCCGGCTGCTTGCTGTGGCGGCTGATGCGCACGGACTCTTCGCCTTCGCGAATCTCCAGCTCGTCGATGCCGGACTCTTCCAGCAGCTCGATCAGTTTTTTGACTTTACGAATATCCATAGTGGTTCAACTCCCGGTGAGGTCAGGGGCGCTTAAGTTCAAGTTGTTCGAGTGCAGCCTCCAGGGCCAGCTTATAACCGCTGGCGCCAAGGCCGCAGATCACCCCTACAGCAACATCGGAAAAGTAGGAGTGATGGCGGAAAGCTTCGCGTTTGTGCACGTTGGACAGATGCACTTCGATGAATGGGATGCTCACCGCCAGCAACGCGTCACGTAATGCGACGCTGGTGTGCGTAAAAGCGGCAGGATTGATCAGAATAAAGTCGACCCCTTCGCCTTGAGCGGCGTGAATGCGCTCGATCAACTCATATTCGGCATTGCTCTGCAGGTAGAGCAAATGGTGGCCGGCCTCGCGGGCGCGGCACTCCAAGTCGAGGTTGATCTGCTCCAGGGTGGCGGCGCCATAAACCCCAGGCTCGCGGGTGCCGAGCAAGTTGAGGTTAGGGCCGTGCAATACCAGTAGGGTCGCCATGGCGGTGCTTCCTTGTTTTTCTACTGCGCTGGACTATGCCGCGACAGCGTCGGGCTGTCTAGTTCTCTGCAATAGTCAGCACGATGGCTGCAGATTGCGGCAAATATATGACTGCGGATGCTAAAAACGTTCGCGTGCTGCACTCAAACGGGCGGCGAAGGTTGCGGCATCCACCTCACCTACGACTCGCAGGTCGCGCCATTCGTCACCCTTGCCGTCGAATAACAGGATCGCCGGGGGCCCGAACAGCTGGTAGCGGTCAAGCAGCGCACGCTGCGCCGGGTTGCTCTCGGTGATGTCGAAGCGCACTAACGTGTAGTCACCCAGCTGGCGGCCGACCTCGGGGGCGGCGAGCACCTCGCGCTCAATGACTTTGCAGCTGATGCACCAGTCGGCGTACCAGTCGAGCAGCAGCGGTTGGCCGCTGCTCTGGGCGGCCAGTAGGGCTGCATCCAGCTGGGCCGGAGTCGTAACGGTTTGCCACTGGCCTGATTGCACCTGCTGGGTTGCTTCGGCGCTGCTCAGCAGCGTGCGTCCGAGTGGTCGCAGCGGGTCATCCTGGCCCTGTAATGCACCGACCCAGGCGACCAAGGCATACAACAGCAGGGGTAGGCCAAGCAGTTGCGCGAGTTTTTGGTGATGGGTTTTCGGCGTCAGTTCCAGTACGCCGAGCCAGAGCGCCACGCCGGCGGCCAGCAAGCCCCAGAGCGCCAGGCTGACCGGACCGGGCAACACGCGTTCCAGCAGCCAGATGGCCACGGCCATCAGCAGTGCGCCGAACAGGTTGCGTACGGTAATCATCCAGGTGCCGGATTTTGGCAGTAAGGCGCCGCCGCCGACGGCGAACAGCACCAGTGGCGCACCCATGCCCAGGCCCAGGGCCAGCAGTTTGAGGCCGCCACCGAGGGCGTCGCCGCTGGCGCTGATATATAACAGCGCGCCGGCTAATGGCGCGGAGACGCACGGCGACACCAGCACGCTGGAGAGCACGCCCAGCGCGGCTGCGCTGACTACCGTACCGCCCTGCAGGCGTTGGCTCAGGCGCTGCAGCGGGCCATCGATGGCAGCCGGTAGGCGCAGTTCGAGGAAGCCCAGGCTGGCCGCGCCGAACAGGGCGAAGAAAATCGCAAAGGGCACCAGTATCCAGGGCGACTGCAGGCGCGCTTGCAGATTGAGCTCCGCGCCGAACAGGCCCATCAATGCGCCGAGGATGGCAAAGCTCAGGGCCATCGGCAGCACATAGGCCAGCGACAGCACCAGGCTGCGCAGCCCACCCGGCTGGCCGCGTAATACAACGCCGGTGAGAATCGGCAGCATCGGCAGCACGCAGGGGGTGAAGGTCAGCGCCAGGCCTCCAAGGAAGAACAGCGCCAGGTCGCTCCAGCGCCACGGCGTTGCCGCATCAGGTGCGGCACTGTTGGCCGCTGCGCCGCCGCCAATGGTCAGCACGTTGGTTTCCGGTGGATAGCACAGGCCTTTGTCGGCGCAGCCCTGGTAGCTGACATTGAGGCTGAAGGGGCGATTGTCCGGGTTACTGACCGGCACCTCGACATCCAGCACCTCGTAGTACACCTCCACATCGCCGAAGAACTCATCATGCTTGGCTTTGCCTGGCGGCAGAATCGCCTGGCCTAGGCTGATATCAGCCGGTTCGCTGCTGAAGCTGAAGCGGTGCCGATACAGGTAATAACCTTCTGCAGCGACAAAGCGCAATTTGACCGAGGTGCTGGAGCTGTCGATCAGGCTCAGCTTGAACGCCTCGCTGACCGGCAGGAAGTCGGCGCTGTTGTTTAGCGGCGTGCCCAGTTGTGCGGGCGCGGGTGGCTTATCGAACAGGCCGGCGCTGGCAGGCAGTGCGACCAAAAGCAGAAGCAGGCAGAGTAAACGGTGCATGGCATGCTCGTGATACGGGAGTCGCCGCATCATAACGGAGGCGGGTGACTCAGGGCACGGTCAAGGCTGTAAGCGCTGTTGTCTGCCGGCTAAATGGCCGCGACAGATTGCCGCGTTACACCCGAAACGCCTGCACCGCGGTGTGCAGTTGCCCGCCGAGTTGCAACAGGTGTTCGCCCTGATTGCGCCCCTCGCCGATACGCTGCAGGTTGTCGCCGC
>Ga0180008_1001698_pt1 | contig 13171 bp, 12 predicted proteins | sample MM_PW_MetaG_FD_121121 | JGI IMG/M metagenome (GOLD analysis project Ga0180008, IMG submission 121121) | Groundwater microbial communities from the Aspo Hard Rock Laboratory (HRL) deep subsurface site, Sweden - MM_PW_MetaG | ecosystem: Environmental > Aquatic > Deep subsurface > Groundwater... | reverse complement strand
TGCGATGGCCCCAAGACCCTCAACGGCCTGGTAACCGAAGCCCTGGAAAGCATCCCCGACAGCGCCGTATGCCTGAAGATTGGCCCGTACCGCCTGGAGATTCTGCAGTCCTCAGAGAACCGGGTAAAAAGCGTACGCGCCTGGCAGGCCAAGCCTAAGGCGCACAGCGGGCCGCCGGCGCAAGACTGACGGCCAACCCTTGCGCCCACACGCGATAGCCCAGACTTGACGGGTGATAACCATCACGCGCCAGGTACTCGGCAGAAAATTCCAGGTCAACCGTGTGATGGCTCGCCCCTACGCTCACCGCCAACTGACGTAAGCGCGTATCCAGCAAACCTGCGCGTAGACCAAGCAAGCGCCGCAACAGCCAGGGCAACGCAGTAAAATGCTGCAGCGGCGGCACGCTACTAAACGCCACCGTGGTTCCGCGCGCCGCCAGCGCCTCAGCCATGCTGCCGAGCGCCACCTCCCAATGCGCCAACGAGGTCAAATGCGTGGTGTCGTTAACACCAAACACCAACAGCGCCAGATCAAAGGACTGATCCAGCACTTGCGGCAGTAAGCGCTCACGCGCTTGCTCAGCGGTAATACCGTTCTCGCCACAAGCCTGCCAGGCTACCGGCCGACCTTCACGTGCCGCCAACGCCGAGGCTAGCTGCCCGACTAACGCCGCCTGCAGCTGATCAACCCCTACGCCGACAACGGTCGATTCACCCAGCACCAGCAGGCGCAACGGCTCGCCCGGCAACGCCTGGCCCGCCACACCACGCGACAATCCGGCTGCTGGCGGTAAACGCAGCGCTTTACGCCGCGTATATACAGCCAACGGCAGCGCCACCGGTGCCAGCAGCGTAAAACCTAGCCACCATGCACCGGCGCGCCAAGCGCTCACAGTTCGACCTGAACCGCCTGCGCCGCACGCGTAGCCTTGGCCCGCGCCGCCGACAATGATTCATCACGCGCCAACGCCACACCCATGCGCCGCTGACCGCTGACTTCTGGTTTGCCGAACAAGCGTAGGGCGGTATCTGGCTCGGCTAGAGCGGCTGCCAAATTGCCAAAACTGACCTGCTGCGACTCGCCCCCAACCAAGACCACTGCAGACGCCGACGGGCCAAACTGGCGAATCGCAGGGATTGGCAAGCCGAGAATGGCACGCGCATGCAGGGCGAACTCGGACAGGTCCTGAGAAATCAGCGTGACCAAACCGGTGTCGTGCGGGCGCGGAGAGATTTCGCAGAACCACACCTGATCACCTTTAACGAACAACTCAACGCCAAACAACCCGCGACCACCCAGTGAGCCGGTGACCGCCAGGGCAATGCGCTCGGCCTCAGCCAGCGCCTTGGCGCTCATCGGTTGTGGCTGCCAGGATTCCTGGTAATCACCCTTGACCTGACGGTGCCCGACCGGCGCGCAGAACGTGGTGCCGCCACTGTGGCGCACAGTGAGTAGCGCGATTTCATAATCAAAATCGATAAAGCCCTCGACGATCACCCGCCCTTTGCCGGCGCGCCCACCCGCCTGGGCGTAATTCCAGGCCGGCTGCAGGTCATCAATGCTCTTCAGGACCGACTGGCCCTTGCCGGAGGAACTCATGATCGGTTTGATCAGGCAGGGAAAGCCAATAGCCGCAACCGCTGCCTGGCACTGCTCGAAAGAGTCGGCAAACTGATACGGCGAGGTCGGCAAGCCCAGCTCTTCGGCGGCCAGGCGGCGAATGCCTTCGCGGTTCATGGTCAGCTGCGCGGCGCGAGCACTGGGAATCACGGTGAAGCCTTCGTTTTCCAGCTCAACCAGGGTCGCGGTAGCAATGGCCTCAATTTCCGGCACGATGTAGTGCGGCTGCTCCAGCTCGATCACTGCACGCAACGCGTTACCGTCGAGCATGTCGATCACATGGCTGCGGTGCGCCACCTGCATGGCTGGCGCATTGGCGTAACGATCCACGGCAATCACTTCAACGCCCAAGCGCTGCAGCTCAATCGCCACTTCCTTGCCCAGCTCACCAGAGCCGCACAACAGCACACGGGTCGCACTCGGCGACAAAGGGGTTCCGATACGGGGCATGGAAAATCCTCAAACGAACAAATAGAAGGCGGTATTACAACAAGATGCCTTGGGCCTGGGCGCGCTCATGGCAATGCAGCAGCACCTGGCGGCGCTCAGCATTGTCCATTTGGCCCCAACGGGTAATTTCGGCGACTGAGCGCTGACAGCCGATACACAGGTCTTGATCATCCAGTGCACAGACATGCACGCAGGGTGAGGCAACCGGACGCTCCTGTTCCATCAGTCATCCTGCTCTGACAAGTCGCGGGCGTAACGCTGAGCGTTGTGCACGTAATGCGCGGCGCTGGCTTCAAGCATTTTCTTTTGCGCCTCGGTCAGCTCACGCACCACTTTGCCCGGCGAGCCCATGACCAGCGAACCATCGGGAATTTCCTTGCCTTCACCGATCAGGCTATTGGCGCCGATGATGCAGTACTTGCCGATTTTTGCGCCATTGAGCACCACCGCATTGATGCCGATCAGGCTGTAATCGCCCACCGTGCAGCCATGCAGCATGGCGTTATGGCCGATGGTTACGCCAGTGCCAATAGTCAGCGGGAAGCCCATATCGGTATGCATCACCGTGCCGTCTTGCACGTTGCTGTTCTCACCGACATGAATCAGCTCGTTGTCACCGCGTAACACGGCGTTGAACCACACGCTTGCGCCCGGCTCAAGTTTGACCTTGCCGACCAGGGTGGCATTAGGCGCGACCCAGCTATCGGCATGGGCGTCTACGTGGGACTGGCCCAATCGATATTTCATGCGTTATTCCTCATCCCACGGTCATGTGAGCTTGATGAAGTGCTCGGGCGGCTGGCGCATATCGATATGCACATCGTCGAACACCAGGTTGACCAACTCGATCAACATGATCGCCGTCAGCCCCCAGATTTTATATTCGCCGTAGCGGTAACTCGGCACATACCAGCTGCGACCGAGGTAATCGATACGGTGAGTGGTTTCCCGCGGGTCATCACGAAAGAATGCCAGCGGCACGGCAAACACGGCGGCAATCTCGCCATCATTGGGCTTGTACTCGACAAAATCCGGCACCAGACCGACATAAGGCGTGACCTGAATACCATGACGCGAGACCAAGGTACTGAGCGGCCCAATGATCTCGACAAGCCCAGGCGGCAGGCCAATTTCTTCCTCGGCCTCGCGCAAGGCAGTCTGCACCAAATCCGCATCTTCCGGATCACGCCGCCCGCCGGGAAAGGCCACTTCACCACCGTGGGTGGACAGGCCGCTGGCGCGCAACGTCAGCACCACTTCCGGCTCGTCACTGCGGGTGATGGGCACCAGCACTGCAGCCTCAGGGTAGCGTGTGTCGATCGGCATATCCTGCGGGCTATAGCCACGCATGCGAAGGAGCAACTCTTCCAGCATGGGGATTCTCGGTGTTTTATTCTGCCGCCGATGATGGCACGAAAGCAGCGTACCGCCCAAGCCCCATGCCGCCGACTGCCATCATTCAGGCGCTCGATAAGCCTGCCTTCAAGCGCTTGCCGAGCACCCGCTGCGCACGCCAAGATAGCCCACAGGCAACGAGGATCTGGCATGAAGTTCTGTAGCAACTGTGGCGGTTCGATCAGTTACCACATCCCGCAGGGTGACAACCGCTTGCGCCACGTCTGCGCGCAATGCCAGATGGTGCACTACCAGAACCCGCGAATCATCGCCGGGTGCCTGCCGGTATGGGGCGAACAAGTGCTGCTGTGCCGACGCGCCATCGAGCCACGAAGGGGCTACTGGACCCTGCCGGCCGGCTTTATGGAAAACGGCGAGACTCTCGAACAAGCCGCCGCCCGCGAAACCCATGAAGAAGCCTGCGCCCGGGTGCGCGACCTCAGCCTCTACACCCTGTTTGATTTGCCGCACATTAACCAGGTGTACATGCTGTTTCGTGCAGAGTTGGTCTACCTGAACTTTGCCCCCGGCGAAGAAAGCCTTGAAGTTGAGCTTTTCCATGAGCAGAACATCCCCTGGTCAGAGCTGGCTTTCCCGACAATCGGGCGTACCTTAGAATGCTACTTCGCCGACCGCCTTACGCAGCACTATCCGGTCCGCAACGAGCCGCTTGAAGCCTTGCGCGCACATTACAAGAAAGCCTTTTGATTCATGGAAAATACGATGCGCTGGTTGTTCGCCCTACTCTGCCTGACCGCTACTTTGACTGGCCAAGCCAGCACCACCCCGACACTTAACGGCAAAATCATCGATAAGGTCTTGGTGGTTAAATCCGAACGCACGCTGCACCTGATCAGCCGTGGCGACACCCTCAAGTCCTACCGCATGTCGTTAGGCAAAAAGCCTGAAGGTGCCAAACAATACGAAGGCGACATGCGTACCCCAGAGGGTTTTTATTGGATCGACTGGCGTAAGACCAGCGACAAATACAACCTCTCCATGCACATCTCCTACCCTAACGCGCGCGACCAGGCGCAAGCCCGCGCCAAGGGCATATCGGCCGGCGGCATGATCATGATCCACGGCACACCACTGGATGAGGAATACCCCGAATGGTTCTTCCACACCCTGGACTGGACCGAAGGCTGCATCGCCATGAAGAACACCGATATGCGCGATATCTGGAGCCTGGTTAAGGACGGCACACTGATCGAAATCAGGCCCTGACCACCAGATGAAAAGGCACCTTCACGGTGCCTTTTTTGCGCCTTAAAACTGAATATCAGACAGCCGCCACACCTCAAAGGCCGGCGTTTCGTATGGATGCTGCTGTTTCATGGCCTTAACCGCCGCATGGATCAGCTCATCAGCCACGACCATCTCGACCTTCCACTCCATGACCTGCTCGACCCGCCCTAACTGGCCGAGAAACGGCTGACTGCCTTCCAGCGCACGAAACTGGCCCTGCCCCAAGATTTGCCAGCAACACTGGTCATAGTGACCAATACGTCCGCCACCGGCGCTGAACACCGCACTCTTAACGCATTCCAGATGCGTTTCAGGCACATAAAAGCACAGCTTGTACATTAGGGGCTCCCCCGCAAAGGCATATAAAGACGTGGCGACAAGACCACTGCGCATGAGCGTTTTTACTGACTGAGTAGGCGTAGCCTACGACCGTAAAAGCAGCGACGCGCTCAACACATCAGCGCAAACAGCAAAGCGCCACGCAGCTAAACCCCACGCCAAAATCGCCACCAACGGTCTTTAAGACTCCTTACCGGCGGATGATGACTGCCATCACAATAGGGTAGACGGTGCGACAAACCGCAACGACAAAGCAGCAGGAATTGCTCACGCTCAGGCAGCAGCTCAAGTTTTTCGGGGCACGTACAAACACAATCAGGAAGCTGGGACGAACGCCCGCAGCGGCACAGCTGCAAGGTATCGCCAGGTTTAACCTGGCGCACCTCAGGTAAAACGGGTGCAGGCTTACTCAACATAAGCCCGCACCACGTGGATCAATCCACCCACACACGCGCGTTGCGGAACATCCGCAGCCAGCCCGCATCGTCCTGCCAGTCGTCCGGTTTCCAGGAGTTCTGTACGGCGCGGAAGACTCGCTCCGGGTGCGGCATCATGATGGTCACGCGACCGTCGCGACTGGTCAGGCCGGTAATCCCGCGCGGCGAACCGTTAGGGTTGGCCGGGTAGGTTTCAGTGACCTTGCCGTGATTGTCGATAAAGCGCATCGCCACGCAGCCGGACAGGTCGGCCTCGAGCAGGGCTTCCTCGCTCTCAAACTCGGCATGGCCTTCACCGTGAGCGATGGCGATTGGCATACGCGAACCGGCCATGCCCTGCAAGAAGATCGAGGCCGACTCTTGCACTTGCACCATCGCCACGCGCGCTTCGAACTGCTCCGAACGATTGCGCACGAAGTGCGGCCAGAACTCGCTGCCCGGGATCAGCTCATGCAAGTTGCTCATCATCTGGCAACCGTTACACACGCCCAAGGCGAAGCTGTCCTTGCGCTCGAAGAAGGCTTGGAAGCCATCCCGCGCCCGGCTGTTGAACAATACTGACTTAGCCCAGCCTTCGCCGGCGCCGAGTACGTCGCCGTAGGAGAAGCCACCGCAGGCAACCAGGCCCTTGAAGGCGTCCAGGCTAACGCGACCGCTGAGGATGTCGCTCATGTGCACATCAATTGCATTGAAGCCGGCGCGATCGAAAGCAGCCGCCATTTCCACCTGACCGTTAACGCCCTGCTCACGCAGCACAGCGATCTGCGGACGCACACCCTTGCGGATATACGGCGCGCTGATGTCTTCATTGATATCAAAACCGAGCTTGACCGACAGACCGGGGTTATCTTCCTCCAGCAAGCCATCAAACTCTTGATCAGCGCATTCAACGTTATCGCGCAAACGCTGGATCTGATAGCTGGTCTGCGCCCACTGGCGCTGCAGCAGATGACGCTGGCCGGCGAAGACCGGCTGACCACCAAAGTTGATCGCCACGTCATCACTGTTGACCGGCTGACCGATCACTGCCACGCAGTCGCCCAGACCTGCCGCGCTGAACTGCGCCAGCACTTCTGGCGTGGCGTCTTGATGCACCTGAATCACGGCGCCCAACTCTTCGTTGAACAGCACCGCCGCCAGCTCAGCACTTTCGGCAGCCAATGCATCGAGGTACAGGTTGAGGCCACAATGACCGGCAAATGCCATTTCCAGGGCAGTAACCAGCAAACCACCGTCAGAGCGGTCGTGGTAGGCCAGGATATGACCGTCGGCGTTCAAGCCCTGGATCACCGCAAAGAAGGCTTTGAGGTCTTCGGCGTCATCAACATCCGGGGCCTGGCTGCCGAGCTTGCTGTAGACCTGGGTGAGGATCGATGCACCCAAGCGGTTCTGCCCGCGACCGAGGTCGATCAGGATCAGGTCAGTTTCACCCTTGTCCATACGCAGTTGCGGGGTCAGGGTCTTGCGAATATCGCTGACCGGTGCAAAGCCGGTCACCACCAGGGACAGCGGCGAGGTCACGCTCTTGTCAGCACCCTCGTCGCGCCATTGGGTCTTCATCGACATCGAGTCTTTGCCCACCGGAATGGTGATGCCCAGCTCCGGACACAGCTCCATGCCCACCGCTTTAACGGTGTCGTACAGGCGCGCGTCTTCACCCGGATGGCCCGCAGCGGACATCCAGTTGGCCGACAACTTGATGTCGCTAATGACATTAATCCGCGAAGCCGCCAGGTTGGTCAGGGTTTCACCAATCGCCATCCGCCCGGATGCAGCCGCATCCAGCAGCGCCAGCGGGGTGCGTTCACCCATGGCCATGGCCTCACCGGTGTACACATCAAAGCTGGTGGCAGTAACGGCGCAGTCAGCCACCGGCACCTGCCAAGGGCCCACCATCTGATCACGCGCCACCAGACCGGTAATGGTGCGGTCGCCGATGGTGATCAGGAAGCTCTTGCTGGCCACAGCCGGGTGATGCAGAACGCGGGTGACCGCTTCATCGATCGCCAGGGTGCTGGCATCAAAGTCATCACCCAGCTCATTTTCACGCGTGGCCGAGCGATGCATGCGCGGGGCTTTGCCCAGCAGCACGTTAAGCGGCATGTCCACGGCATTGTTGCCAAAGTGGCTGTCGGTTACGGTCAGGTGAGCTTCTTCAGTGGCCTCACCGACTACGGCAAACGGGCAGCGCTCACGCTCACAGATGGCTTTGAAACGCTCGAAATTGGCAGCATCCACCGCAAGCACGTAGCGCTCTTGGGATTCGTTACTCCAAATCTCGTGCGGCGCCATGCCCGGCTCATCATTCGGCACGTTGCGCAGCTCGAAGCGGCCGCCACGACCGCCATCGTTAACCAATTCAGGGAAGGCGTTGGACAAACCGCCCGCACCGACGTCGTGGATAAAGGCAATCGGGTTGCTCTCGCCCAGCTGCCAGCAACGGTCGATGACTTCCTGACAGCGACGCTCCATTTCCGGGTTTTCGCGTTGCACCGAGGCGAAATCCAGGTCTGCCGAGCTGGTGCCAGTGGCCATCGACGAGGCTGCGCCGCCGCCCAGGCCGATCAGCATGGCCGGGCCACCGAGCACGATCAGCTTGGCGCCGACGGTAATCTCGCCTTTCTGCACGTGTTCAGCGCGGATGTTACCCATGCCGCCCGCGAGCATGATGGGCTTGTGGTAACCGCGTACTTCTTCACCGCGCGGCGTCTGGATCGCCTGCTCGAAGGTGCGGAAGTAACCGGTCAGAGCCGGACGACCGAACTCGTTATTGAACGCCGCGCCACCCAGCGGACCTTCAATCATGATGTCCAGCGCGGTAACGATGCGCTCAGGCTTGCCGTACGGCACTTCCCACGGCTGCTCGAAACCCGGAATTTGCAGGTTGGACACGGTGAAGCCGGTGAGCCCCGCCTTCGGCTTGGCGCCGCGGCCGGTGGCACCTTCGTCACGGATCTCGCCACCAGAGCCAGTGGCAGCCCCTGGGAACGGCGCAATCGCCGTTGGGTGGTTGTGGGTTTCCACCTTCATCAGGATATGCACCGGCTCCTGCACCGCGCCGTACTGACGGGTTTCTGGGTCCGGATAGAAGCGCCCGGCAACGTTGCCGACGATCACCGAGGCGTTGTCCTTATAAGCCGACAACACACCTTCGCTGTGCATCTGGTAGGTGTTTTTGATCATGCCGAACAGGGATTTCTCCTGGCTCTGGCCATCAATATCCCAGCTGGCATTGAAGATTTTGTGGCGGCAATGCTCAGAGTTAGCCTGGGCGAACATCATCAGTTCAATGTCGTGCGGGTTGCGCCCCAGCCCATTGAAGCTGGTCACCAGGTAATCAATTTCGTCTTCGGCAAGGGCCAGGCCCAGCTCGACGTTGGCCAGTTCCAGCGCGGCGCGACCGCCACCGAGAATATCCACTGCGGTCAGCGGCTTAGGCTGCGCATGGCTGAACAGTGCGGCGGCGCCTTCGAGGTTATCCAGCACCAACTGAGTCATGCGGTCATGCAGCAGATCAGCTACCAGCTGCGCCTCGGCGGCATTTAGCTCGCCGCTGACGTAGTACGCCAGGCCGCGTTCAATGCGCTGAATCTTCGCCAGGCCACAGTTACGAGCGATGTCGCTGGCCTTGCTCGACCAGGGCGAAATGGTGCCAAAGCGCGGAATGGCCAGGAACAGGCGGCCAGTTGGCTCCTGCACAGGCACACTCGGGCCATATTTCAGCAAACGGGCCAATACCTGCTCTTCGTCGGCACTCAGAACACCGGACACTTCGGCGAAGTGCGCGAACTCGGCATACAGACCGGTGACCGCAGGAACCTTACTGGTCAGTTGTTCAAGCAATTTGCCGTGACGGAAAGCAGAAAGGGCGGGAGCGCCGCGCAGGATCAACATCGGGGACAGCCTCTGGGAAGGGGTGTACTTTGAGGCCGTGCATTCTAGCCTAAAGCGTCGCCAACGGCACCCGCGAAGGCCGCCCTCTGTTAGCGCCGCATGACAAGGCCAGGCACCCGCTTAAATGCCCGACTGGCAACTCACCACCTGCACCATTTTGCTAGCAGAGAAGCCTTCCGCTGTCGATATATGGCGCAACCCATGCTTTGCGTATACTGCGCCAATGTTTGCCCAATCTGCGTTCCGCGTGCGCCGCGCCTGCTGGCTGTCGGTGATCGGAATCCTCCTGGTGCTCGGCGGCTGTGCTGAAGAACCCAGCACGCTCGAGCGCGTTCAGGCGGAGGGTGTACTGCGGGTGATCACCCGTAACAGCCCGGCCACCTACTTCCAGGACCGTAACGGCGAAACCGGCTTTGAATACGAGCTAGTCAAACGCTTTGCCGACGACCTGGGCGTTGAGCTAAAAATCGAAACCGCCGACAACCTCGATGACCTGTTTACCAGCCTGAACAAACCTAACGGTCCGGCTCTGGCCGCTGCCGGCTTGGTAGAAAGCGACGGACGGCAACAGTACGCACGCTTCTCCCTGCCCTACCTCGAAGTCACGCCGCAGGTAATCTACCGCAACGGCGAACAACGCCCGACGCGCCCCAGCGACTTAGTCGGCAAACGCATCCTGGTACTCAAAGGCAGCAGCCATGCCGAACAACTGGCAGCGCTCAAACTGCAACTGCCCGAGCTGACCTACGAAGAATCCGCCGCCATTGAAGTCGTCGACCTGCTGCGCATGGTTGATGAGGGGCAAATCGATCTAACCTTGGTCGACTCCAACGAGCTGGCCATGAACCAAGTCTATTTTTCCAACGTACGCGTGGCCTTTGACTTTGGCGATTCGCAGAACCTGGCATGGGCTACCGCACCCGGCGTGGACAATAGCCTGCTCGATGAAATCAATGTCTTCATCATGCGCTCGCAAAAAAATGGCAGCCTAAAGCGCCTGAAGGACCGCTACTACGGCCACGTTGATGTACTCGGCTATGTTGGCGCCTACACCTTCGCCAAACACCTGCAGCAGCGCCTGCCTCGTTACGAAAAATACTTTCGCGAAGCCGCCAAGGTCAATCAGGTGGACTGGCGCTTACTCGCCGCCATGGGCTATCAGGAATCACTCTGGCAACCCACCGCAACCTCGAAAACCGGCGTCCGTGGGCTGATGATGCTGACGTTGCGCACCGCCCAGGCCATGGGCGTTTCGGATCGCCTAGACCCCAAGCAAAGCATTCAAGGCGGCGCCAAATATATTGTGCACGTGAAGAACCAGCTGCCCGAAAGCATTCTAGAACCCGACCGCACCTGGTTTGCCCTGGCCTCGTACAACGTCGGTGGCGGGCACCTGGAAGACGCCCGCAAGCTCACCGAAGCCGAAGGGCTCGACCCGAATAAGTGGCTTGATGTGCAGAAAATCCTGCCGCGCCTGGCGCAGAAGCAGTGGTACAGCAAGACCCGCTACGGCTATGCCCGCGGCGGTGAGCCGGTGCATTTTGTACGCAACATTCGCCGTTACTACGACATTCTCACCTGGGTAACCCAGCCGCAGCTGGAAGGCTCGCAAATCGCCGAAAGCAACCAACACGTACCGGGCATCGATAAAAGCCAGCCCATTCAGCAGACGCCGCCGCTTTAACGCTGCTCGCGCCGTGCCTTGAAGAAGGCACTCAGTACCTCGCCGCACTCCTGCGCCAACACCCCACCCTCAACCAACACCCAGTGGTTGAGAAACGCCTGATTAAAGAACTCGCCTCGGCTCAACGCCACACCCGCCTTGGGCTCAGTTGCGCCAAACACCACGCGCTGCACCCGCGCATGCACAATTAAACCGGCGCACATGCTGCACGGCTCCAGCGTCACATACAGCGTACTGCCCGGCAGCCGGTAGTTATCCACGGCCTGCGCGGCAGCGCGAACCGCCACCATTTCGGCATGCGCACTCGGGTCATGGGTGGAGATCGGACAATTAAACCCGCGCCCGACAATCACCCCACCCTGCACCAGCACCGCGCCGACCGGCACCTCACCCAGCGCCGCACCTTCGGCGGCCAGCGCCAGCGCCTCACGCATAAAGTGTGCATCCTGGCTGCGGTCAACAATCAATGGACGGCGCATCAGGCCACCTCAATCGCGGCCATCAGGCCGGTTTCCATGTGGTCAATCACATGGCAATGGAACATCCAGATTCCCGGGTTATCGGCGACAAACGCGATACGCGCCACTTCATTTTTGCCCAGCAGATAGGTGTCGGTGAAATACGGAATGATCTTCTTGCGGTTGGATGAGATGACTTTGAATGCCAGCCCGTGCAAGTGAATCGGGTGCAGGTACTGCGCCATATTGCGCAGCTCGAAGATGTAGTGACCATCTTTCTTCAGACTGGCAATCGGCCGATCAGCACAGGTCTTGTCGTTGATATCCCAGGCCTGACCGTTGATCTGCCAGTACTTGGCCGGGCCGTTATCACCCTCACTGACCAAGCGCGCCGACCACTCAAAGTTAAACCGCAGCACCTCGGCGCGCTCAAGGTCAGGCTCCGCCACAGGATTAGCCGGCAGCTGCGCCGGCCACGCGCCGGCAGCCTCAACACTGGCCACGCTTTTCAGCGTCGCCAAGCGCAGCGGACCATTGCGCAGCGACAACTCCACACCCGCCTCAGGCACACGCACCGCCAGGTCGATACGCATCCCCGGCCCTAACCAATATTCCTTACCCAAAGGCCGCGGCTCAATCGGGTGGCCATCCAGCGCATACAAGCGCGCCTCGGCGCCCGGCAGGTTGAGCCTGTAGGTCACGGTGTTATCCAGATTCAACACCCGCAGCCGCACTACCTGCCCAGCAGGCAACTCAAGCACAGGGACGGGTTTGCCATTGATTGTGGTGAGCCGACCACGCGTGCCCTCACGCGCCGCCTCGCGCGGCACACTGAATGCAGTGAAAGCACCCTGCTCATCGACATGCCAAGTTTTCAGGCTGAGGGTGCGCTCATGGGCAAAGCCGGTGGGCTCGCGCTCTTCGACAATCAACGGGCCGACCAGACCGCGACCAAGCTGCTCGGCGCTGCTCAAGTGTGGGTGGTACCAGAAGTTGCCGGCATCTTCGGTCTTGAAGCGGTAATCAAAATACTCGCCCGGCAGCACCGGCAGCTGCGAGACATAGGGCGCACCATCCATTTCCAGCGGTAGACGAATGCCATGCCAGTGAATCGTGGTCGGCTCGTCCAGATGATTGATAAAACGCACCCGCAACCAGTCACCCTGACGCGCGCGAATTTCCAGCCCCGGCACTTGCCCGGCATAGCCCCAGGCCGGGGTGATGTGCCCAGGCACCAGTTCGACATCCAGCGGCGCGGCAATCAGCTCGTAATCATGGCTCGCCTGGTTTTCTGCACGCCCCAGCCAGTAACGCACGCCACCGACACCAAGCCCGGCGACGCCCAATGCGCTAAGACCAGCCAGAACCTGCCTGCGAGTAAACGCCATATTCGCTCCCGTGATCCGGATCCACTCCGGAGCAGTAGGCCGCCCGATGCATTTCAGGCAGCTAGTTGCAATATCTTCTCATTTACACCCACAGCAAGGCGAGCCTCGCGGCGCGCGCGATTGCCGCACCCACAGAATCGAGTAGGAGGCGGATTCACATCCGCCGTCCTCTCACACCACCGTACGTACGGTTCCGTATACGGCGGTTCAGGTTATGCGGCTAAGCCGGTTGATCGTATCCAGTATTGAGACCAG
>Ga0180008_1001695_pt1 | contig 13194 bp, 8 predicted proteins | sample MM_PW_MetaG_FD_121121 | JGI IMG/M metagenome (GOLD analysis project Ga0180008, IMG submission 121121) | Groundwater microbial communities from the Aspo Hard Rock Laboratory (HRL) deep subsurface site, Sweden - MM_PW_MetaG | ecosystem: Environmental > Aquatic > Deep subsurface > Groundwater... | reverse complement strand
TGGCCGAAGACTCCCAGGATTGCCGGTTGTAATAAGGATAACATAAACTGATTTGTGAAAGAGAGTAAATAAGCTGATAGTGTTTCTTTTCCTCTCTGTAGTGCCTACCCGTAGATTATCTTTGGCCTGAACTCCCGGTCGGCTAATTGGTTTGTGACCGCTGTGATCTTTACTGTTAACGTTCCGGCGTATGATATGCCGGGGGTCAGGTGGTGGAGGGTGCTTTCATCTAAGAGTCCTGACGTGTATATCTCGTCGTCGTCTTCGTCTTCCAGTGATAGTGTGAATTGAGTTCCGTCAAGTGCCGGTGCGTTAAGCCAGATGTCGAGGATAGATCCGTAGAACTGCTTTATGTCTGTTTCTCCGACCTTTGGGTCCGTTGCATATGCTATCGTTACTGTCGGGATTCTCCTTCCGAGTACCGGATGTGATCCTTTCTTTATTACTGTTGTTGATGCCATTATTTCTTTTCCTTAGTCAACTAACTCAAGTTCTATTGAAACGCAAAGCCCTGCCTGGCTTGTCAGTGTTCCCGCGTCTTCCAGCATGAGCCTGTCTCCTTCGTGCAATATAAGGTCGGCAACCGTTGTGGTTAGCGTTCCTTCGTTTGTCGTCTCAGCGATTCCGCTCATTGCTATTACGCTAGAAAGAAGATCGTCGCCATTTCCTGACGTTTCGGTTCCCTGGAGTCTCTGGACCTGTAGTGTTCCGCTTGAGCTTGCCGTTGTCCAGACGGCGCTTATCTTTTTTACTACACACTTGCTTGTTGCGATGAATATCTTGCCGTAGTTTGCTGCCGTTGCCGCCGTTGCTCCGTGTAGTTCCTTTGAGATGATTATGCGTGGATTGTCCTTTGGGTTGTTCATCTTTTGTTCCTCCTTTTCCTGCCCCGTAGTGCCTAACCCCGCGTATTTGTTTTTTGCTTTTGTGATTGAGTAGTTGCTGTTGTTGGAGCCTTTGTTACTTCCTTTAGGTTTCCTTCACCGTCGCATGTTGAGCACGCTTCTCCCTTTGCTTTTGCCTTGCCTGCGCACTCGAAGCAATGTCCTTTGTCGTTGTCTTTAGTAGTAGTCATTTTGAGTTGTTGTATCCTATCTGCATTCATTAGGTTCTGAAGATGTATCCTGTGTCATTTGCGGTTCCTTCTTCACCGTAGTTCCCAACCATGAACATTGTTGTCGGGACCGTGTTGTCTCCCGTCGCTCCAAACGTTATTGCCAGGTCCGCTGCGAAATGGTTCCCTGACATTACTCCTACACATCCTGTTAATCTAAGGAAATCCGCATTAGTGCCTGAGCCAATGTTTGGATTAGCTTGAAATAGATTGTTTCTTACTATAAGTCCGTTTATTCCAGAGCCTCCCTGCAAGTACAAGTTACAATCCACATTTGCTGCCGGTCCGCTGAATATGTTGTCTTCGATGACTACGTCTTGTGGTACAGTATTGGAAGTTCCCAATAGAACAATGTCACCTACGTTTTTGTAGAATCTGTTTCCTTTGATAAGAACCTGCCAGGCGTTGCCTGCCGCACTCCACATAATTGCTCCGCCCGTTGCCGCGTTAGTTGCCGTTGTTCCTACACAATTCTTGAAGTGGCAGTTCTCGATTGTTGTTCCGAACGCACACTTAGCCGCATAGTCGTCATCAAGCAAGATTCCTCCACCGGTTGAGCCGTATCCGTTAAATCCCATGTTTGCTATGTAGCACCCGGGCGCTCTTATTGTGAGCATTGCCGTTGATCCTGCTCCAATCTTTACCTGCGGTAATCCGCCCTGGGTTCTTCCCCTGCTTACACCGATTATTGCCAGGTTGCTGGTTGCCGCCGGTATGATTATTGTTTCTGCGTAGCTTGTTGGGTCCCCCGTGAAGTCCGTCAGGTCCTTTGCCTTGACATAGATTACATCTCCCTCACTTGCTGCCGTTACTGCTTCCTGGATTGTGATGAACGCGTGGTCCCATCGCTTTCCGTCTCCTGATGCTGCCAGGCTTCCGTCTACGAACCAGGTCGTCCCTGCGGTCATTCCCTGTAGGAGATTTGCCGGCGATACCTGCATGTCAGGATGCAGCATGTTGTTGTGTGTGCTAATTTTTATTGGCATTTTCTTTTTTATTTGTTTTTGTTTTTAAAGATAGGTCTTGTCTGCGTTGTAGTGCCTAACCGTCACCTATCCGGTGGCTATCTTTACAAAACCGTCTGGGTTATGAATCTCAATAGTGACCCATTCCTTGATCTCAACCGGATGGACCTCTCCTGGCATCATTGGGTAAATGATTGTCTTTGCGTTCTCTGCGATTACAATTTCCGCTACTTCCGGGCCCTTCGCGAACATGTATACGTTTCCTGCAGTTACCCTGTTGCTCTGGAAAACGAAGTCGTCGAATTCTCTTGCCCTGAAAAGTCCTCTTATGCTTTCCCAGTATACCTTTCTTTCGCTGTCCATTCCCAGTAAGTAGTTTGCATCAGTCGGGTTGCACAAAACACCTGCAGGCGATAAGTCCGAGTCCAGCATTCCTTTCGCGATCACGAAATCCTGGTATATGTCGTTAGACTCAGTTGCTGCCCATGCACCATTGTTTGTGCTTGTTGTTATCGTGTTTGCGCTTGTCGGTGCATCTGCTATCCCGTTAACGTTCAGTGTTGAACTTCCATTGATTGCGAAGTCATCCTCTTTCTTGTGCAGCTTTCTCATGCAGATGTCAACGTTTCTTGCGTGAAGCTTCGAGTCTTCCTGCATGTCCTTGTTGTGTATCTGGAAGCCTGACAGGATCTGGTAGAGCGTATGTTTCTTTTCGTTTGGTGTCGATCCGCTGTTGCTTGGGATAGTTCCCCTTGCGGCTATGACTGCTTCTGCTCCCGTTTCCTCGTAGGTCGTGACAACGTCCGTTGCTATGTTCGCTCCGACGTTTCTTGTTGACAAGATCTTTCTTGCCACCCGGTTATGGTCGTAGGTATTGATGTAGTTCGCGATCATCCGGTCGAAGGCTTCCACCTTTGTTTGCATTATTTCTGCGTCTTGTTGTAACATTTTGTTTACCCCATGTTCTTTTTAGTTTGATGTGTTTTTTGTTGATTTGTTCTTCCTTGCGTCTTGTTTCTATGGAATTATCTCGACTTCACACTGTACTAACAGGTGCATGTTCTTTGCTGAGTATGTCTTTGCCAGGTTTTCCTTTACTGTCAGTGTCGTTGCAGTGAGTATCTCATCTATGACTGCGATCTCTGATGTCGCGTCCGTTCCCCCGTCTAGTAGCACAAGGTCTCCTTCAGCGAAGTAATCCGCTGTTGAGGTAACTGTTAGAGCTTTGGTCCCTGCTGTTGCCGCGAGTCCTGCTGTGGTGTAGCTTGCCGACGCCGCATCTTCCAGTGCCTTGCATACTGTGCTTGCCTCTGCCTTGTCTCCGTCGTCAGCGCACATTCCAAAGTCATTTACAATCAGGAGATACATTCCTGCAGTTATGTCGCCTTCCAGTGTCCATACTTTCGCCTCTCCGTTGATGATTATCGGAACCAGATCGTATTGTGCGTATTTGTATAGTGCATCCTGCTCGATTGGGTGGCTTGCCGCCACTCCAAGATGATTTGGTTGTGTCTCGTCAACGCATGGTGTGACTGTTCCTGCCGCTGATCGTTTTACGAATGTGCCTTCGAGTATTTGTGCTGCCGCGACATAACTCTTAATGTAGGGGTTTCCTTGTGTTACTGTTGTTGGTCTTGCCATTTTCTTTTTTGTATTTTAATATGCTTGTTGTTGTTGATTGTGCTATCCGTTTTTGGCGTATGCCTTGTCTATGAGTTCTCTGCCCGTTAGCCTGCTTTCGTCCTTTTTGTCTTTGCGGATCCTGAGTGTTTCTGCATCTGTTGTGTCTCTGATTATTTCCTGGACTTCTTTGAGTTCTTTTTGCAGGTCCGAAAGCGAGTCTTTCATAAGCTGCGACTCTGACTTGCCTGGTGAGAGTTGTCTGATCTGTTTCACCTTCTTCATCTTTGCCGCGTTCACTACTGCCCTGGCGTCTGCCAGAAGCCCTGGCGGAATTCCGCATCCGTCAGCCAGCGAGCATCTTCCTTTTTCCACCACTGCTATGTGGTCTACAAGGATACCCTTTTGCCTGAACTTGTATTGTGCTCCCTCGAACTCTCCTTCGTCGTTTACCAACGGGTCGCATTTGAATCCTATTGAAACCTGCCGTTTCTTCCCGCTCTTTATATCTGCTATAAGCGTCGGACAGTCTACCCGTATGTCGACGAATGCCGTGTTGTCTGAGAAGGTTGAGTTTGATGCTGCTCCCTTGATCTGCTCCCTTTTGGTTACTCTTCCGTCCTTTGTGTCAGGGTGCCCGTCAGTTATGTATGTTCCGTCGAGGAATTGTGCCATTGCTTCTATCTCGCTTGCCGGCTTTAGAACTCCCCCCTCTGTATCCTCATAAGTTTGTACCATTGCTTTCGCTATTGGCACGTCTGCGATTATCAGGCTCTTCCCGTCTTCCGTTGATGTGAATGAGTCTTCGTCGAGTATAAAGTCTATAGAATCTGTTGATAGTGAGTCAGTTGGCATCGGATACGCTTCCTGTGGCTCTCCAGCTGTTTCTTCTGCTCCCTCCGGCGCTTCCATCTCTCCTTCCGGCTGCATCTCTTCAGTTGTTTCTTCTTCTTCTCCCCTGAGTGTTATGTCAACCGAGTCCCCGGTTATCTCGATCTTTGCGATCTTTTTCATCTCGTAGTTAATTGGCATTTTTAGAAACCTCTGTGATATTGTAAAGAAAGAGGTCGGTAGAGTATAAATACCCCGCCCGGTTGTTTTCCGTGCTGCTAACTGGCGTGTTGTGATTTGTTTGCCTGTTGCCGTACACGCTATTTAAGTAGAGAACCGTATAGTTAACTGTTGTATGAGTTTTGATATGGCCAGAAGAAAAAACAGTAGAATTCGACGAGAATTCCGCAGGTATGTTTGCCCCGTTCCCGGATGCGGGAAGAAGATGAAGGCTGTCAGTGTCCGGGAGTTTGAGAAGAATGATAAGTCCGGAATGCAGAGGCCGACCGGGTATGGGCTTTGTGATGATCACGGGTTTCAGATTGCTGAGACTGTTGTGCCTGCCTGAGTTAGTTTGATTTGTTATTTTGAATCTTCTTCTTCTCCGCCTGAGAATAATGATGACATCCCGCTTTGTTCTGATCCTTCTCCTCCTCCTCCTGTCAGCGTCCAGGGCCAGCCTTCCGGGACTCCGTGAACCTTTGCTGCTTCCTCTTCCTCTTCTTTTTCTCTTTTCTTTTTGTCCTCTTCGGTCTCTATTTCCTCAAGGTCGAAGAACTCTTCGGTTATCTCTCCTTCCACGACTCTGATTGTTTTTGTCATTGGGTGCCATCCTGCTCTTGTTACCTGGACTATGTATATTCCCGGTTCCTGTTTTAGAGTTTCCGGTGTTCTCCTTCCGGTTTCTTCTGCGATTCCTTCTTCTTCTTCGCCCTCCGCTCCCGGTGTTATTATGCTTATCATTGCGTTGCTTGGACTTGATCGTATCTCCATGCCCGTATCTTCTTCTTCTTCTTCTTTTTCCAGTTCTATGTGAATGTCAAGATGTTTTGCTTTGACTATTGTTATTGCTCTTTCTTCTGTAACGTATCCTCTTTTTGAGACCGAGATTATGTATTGTCCTTCGTTTGGTTTCGGATCTAGTTTCAATGTGGTTGTTGTTACCCTGTAGACATCCTGGCCGTCTACCTTTACGTATGCCGAAGATGGTGATGATGTTATCTTTACCGTTCCGACTTCTTCTTCCAGTGGTTCTAACGTTGCGAACACATCTTTATATCTGTTTGCAACTACCATCGGGTTTACTATATATGGGTGAAACTTATCCATCTGTATGCTTATCTTGTATGGCTCGTCTCTTGCTGCCAGATCTATCTTTTTCGTTGTTGTGAATCCCGTGTCTTCATCGTCTATGAATATCTTTGCGTTTGATGGGCTTGATTTGATATTTAATCCCGAATTCATCTCTATCTTCTCTAATTCCTCATAGACCTGTATTGTTTCTCCTGCAACGACTACTACTGTTTTTGAGACTGAAATATGTTGTTTCTTTGATAAGACCACAGTGTAGGATCCCGGGGATAGATCGCTTACTGTTGTGGCTGTGTATCCTACCATCCTCTCGGTTTCTTTGTTATCTTTTAGGAGTATGGTCGCTTTTGGCGGATCTGACATGATGTAGAGTGCTCCTGTGATTGGGTCTCCTTTGGTAAGTTCTGCGTATAAATCTGTTTGGTGTCCGGCGCGTATTTGCACCGACGGGAACTCGTAGTTCTTGTAATCTTTCTTTCGTAATGTCAGGAAATGGAATCCCTGTTCCAGTTCTATTGCTGACATGTTCGTAGTGCCTAACTTCTCCTTTGTCGACGTTTTTAGTATATCTGCGTAAGGCGGTGTGGTTACTATCTTTAGCTTTCCCTTCGTTTCTTCTTTTTCGAACTCATGGTGGAGCTGAACCGTGTCGTCGCAGTAGACCCATACTGAATCAAATACGAAGTCGTCGAAGTCTTTTAACTGTAATGTTATTTTATATGTTTTTTTGCACGGTTTATCGAAAGTCCATTGTGTTAGCTTGTTTGTGTCTTCATCGTCTATCAAAATCTTTGCGTTTGGCGGGCTAGACGTTATCCTGATCTTCCCGGTTGTTGCATCCTTTTCCGTGAGCGCGTACTCTAATCGCTTCTTCTCTCCGAGTGATATTGTGACCTCAAGGGTTAAGTCTTCATAGTCCTCTAACTTTAGTCCTATTGTTACGGTCCCTGTTTCTTCTCCCCCCAGATCTTTTTTCTTAAGGAATATCGTTTCGTTTGTCATCACTGTTGTGACTTCGTTGTTTAGGTATATTCGTGCTCCTGACGGGACTGTTGCTATGTATAGTTCTGCTGTATCCGTTACTTCTGGCAGCGGTATGGTTAGTTCCTTCTCGTCGTTTGCTTCGAGCGTTATCGTCCTTGTTGCGTCTAGCCTTCCCTCAAGTTTGCACGTTACCTCGTAGGTTCCTGGCTGCAGGTCGAATGTTTGGGATGTCTGCACTTCCCTATCAATTCCGTTTATGAATACCTGTGCTCCGCTTGGGTTTGACGAGACCTTAAGTGTTGCATATCCTCCTGACCACATTCCTATTCTTGCCTCAATTGCTGCGTCCTGTGCCTCCATGAAGTCTTTTTCCAGAACGTGTTTGTTTGCTGAATATGGGTAATACGCACTCCATCCTGCCCTTACTGACTCCAGGTTTATGTATTCGTCGTACATTCCGTTTTCATAGTTTAGAAATATTGCTCCTAGTATTCTTCTGTCTTCCGTGTCATCTCTTGGTTTTGTTTTGTCCGTTAGGATTGTTACTCCGTGCAGCCCCCCTATCTTCTTTGCCAGCCATGTCTTTGACTCTGTCGCAAAAGGCTCGGCTGGATAATTCCTAAATGATCCATCTTGCATCTTCTTTGAGTGTGATGTTTCCGGTGAGTTGATTCCTACGAGTCTTACTGTGTCGCTTAGTTTGCTTCCTTCTTCGTCATCGTATAGGATCCTTACCGTGTCTCCGTCTAGGACTTCGCGGATCATGCAGGTTATTTCTTCCGGGACTGGTTGTTTGGGTTCTTCGTCGTCGTCTGGTTCTGTTATATGGTCGGATACTATTATCCCCCACTCTTCGGGTAGTTGTACCCAGTCTTCGCATGGTGGCTTTGATCCCTTTGGCCATGCGTGTACTTGGTGTACATATTGTAAATAGATTGTTACGAACCCTTCAAACACTCCCCGGTTAGACTCTGCTATTACTTCAAGAGGATTGCCTATGGAGAATCCATATACTCTCAAGATGTTTTGTGTTGTTGAGATGAGGATGTTCTCTGATGGTGGGTTATTCTCTGCATAGTCGATTAAGTTATATAATTCAGTTAGTCCGTCAACATATCTTTGTTGTGTTCCTTTGTGGCACGGATTTCCTTCAAGGGCTTTAGCGTAGACAAATGCTAGGTTATTCGTTGATACGTCCCATTGGTCGCCCCACTCCTTTGGAAGAGCCCCGGCTACCCGTGCCGTAAATATCTGCATCAAAAGGTTGTCGATTATGATCCATGGCATTAGAATAAACGCCCACGTACCCGTATTCGGGTGCCCCTTGAACCACGCTGCCGCTCTTTTGAAGAAGCCCGGCTTTCCAGCACCTTTTATTGCTCCTGACACAACGGCTTTCGCCACTCCATCCTTTCCAACCGCCATCCATGCGCTTGCTATTTGTTTGTCTGACATTCCTGTTTTTCTTGCTAGTGCGATTAGGTCGTCCCAGGATTTTACGTATGTCTTAAATGCTACCGACCCGATCTGTGTCTTTATTATCTCCTTGTCTATCTTTAGTGACTTCATTAGTGCGTTCGTTGTGTCGAATGGTAGAACCTTTATCATCTGTGTGTACCACTCCCCCCAGACTGCCTTTGACTTTATTATATCTCCTTGTGTTATTATCTTGTAATACTTTGGGGCAAAGTCAATTCCTTCCTTTGCTAAGTCATCTACGTATTTTATTGCCCATGTAGTCCCTCCCATTTGTAGCGATGGGGTTCTTCTTATCATCGTCCACCACTCTTCAGGCGTAACCAACTGCCCTGCGTCATCCAGTATCTTTGCTACATCGTCTATATGTCCTTTCTCTATCCCTGTCTTGACAGCTTGCGATTCTGCTCTGTTCAGTACCGGGAGTGCTTTCCATAGCTTTGATAGTCCCGGTCCTAGCTTTGATAGAGCTGGTACTGACAATCCCCGTAAGCCTGAGAATATGAATCCTCCGGTTAAACCAACTCCACGTGATACTACACTTCCTGGAACGAAGATAATTGCCAAAAATGCTCTGTTCCAGTGTGTTGGTTCTGCGTGCGATCCGTCTGGTTTCGTTCCGTAGGCTAGAATCCAATAGTCTTCAAGGAATAGATTCATTGGGAAGTTGGCCATGCATCTTCGGTGCTCTAGGGATCCTGGGCTTGATCTTGATAGGGAGACGCAAACAAATGAAGCCGCTGCTTCTAGTGTTCCTCCTCCGATAAATACAAGGACTCCGTCGATTAATCTTGTTACGTCGTCTGGCACTCTGCCGATTGCTGTGAGTACATCGTCCCACCACGATCTCTGCGGGTCCTCTGTCGGTCGTGGCGGCTCCGGGACATCTGATGCTTTGACTGTAACTGACGTTTCGTTTGAGTCCAGCAGGTCTTTCAATACCCCCCCCTTCCATGCCTCTTCCTCTTTTACTAGTGTGCCCCCTTCCCAGGTCTTCCATATCCCTACCTTCAGTTTGTGACTTCCTTCTTTTATGTTCTCAGGGATCTCCATCCCCAATGTAACTATCTTTTCTTTGTGTTCTCCTGATGGAAGGAGATCTACCTTCTTCCAGAATCCGTTGACTGTTTGTCCGTTTATCAATGACATTCCCAGTGCGAATGTGTGTTCCTTGTTTCCTGTGTTTAAGACTGTGATGTTCGCTGGTGCTCTTCCCGGTGAGGTGAAAACTGTCCCGCCCGGGCACCAAATCTCTTTGATCTCCGCACTTATCTCTTTCTCTATGTCTTCTTCTTTTTCCACCGCATACCTCACCCATCCCCCATGAGTTATCTCTCCCCCTACCCTCGTTTCGCACTCTACTCTATGAAGGCCCTCTTGGTTTGTTGCTGGTGGCCTAAACGATCCACTTCTTGTTTCTCCTGGCTTTACCGCCTGGTGTAATGATGAAACGGATGGCGTATCGACTCCCCATCTGAATGTAATGTCTGTTGTTTCCTTCCCGGTGTTCAGAATAAAGAACTTTATTGTGACTCTTTCTCCCGGCTTGATTGTTGATGGCTCTGATACTTTTAGCTTTGATATCATGGCCCATTTGTCTGGCGTACACTCTTCGAACTCTGCGTTGGCATGAAATGCGTCTATTACTTTGCTTCTGAGTCCTGTAGTGATTGTCCCTTTTACCCAGTCGTCTATTGCTGTTAGGACTCCGGCGTCTCTGACGACTCTTGTTGCTTTGTCAACATAGTCACAGATTGCCTTTGGTGTGCTTGTTGGCGTTCCCTCTATTGTGAACGTTGTGGTTTTCTTATCTTTCAGTATCTTCCGGTTCTCGTCCTCGAAGACCGATACCGTGATTGTTTTCTTTCCTTTTGGGATATCCGTCGGTACCTTAACTGAAAGAGTAATTTGGTTTGTTTTGTCCTCTCTTACGTAATCTGTATCTTGCGTAGGTCCCGCCTGCTGTGGTGACGAGATTGCCGCCGAGATGTAGAACTTGTGGTTCTTTGATCCCCTGTTCTGTAGCCCGAACGTTACTGTCTGCTCTTCTCCCGGCCTTCGTTTTGCGTGTGTTGCTTTGAGGACCTGAATCCTTGCCTTTATGTCCTTGTTCTCCTTTGGGTCGTCTTCCTCTCCTTCTTCTGACGGGCCCATACTGTATCTTCTTATTGTTACAAGTCCTGGGAGAACCCTCGCTTTCTGAGTGTTTCTTATCTCTTCGTATCCGAAATATGCCCCCGGGTTTACCAGTACCACTATATCCTCCCCAGGTGAAAACCCTTCCTTTGTTTCGAACGTTGCCTCCCCCCATTTATCATCTGTTTTCTTTGTTTTCTCAAAGTTGTTTGCTGATACCTTGATGTTTATCGGGATTCCTCCTAATGGCTTGTCCGTTTCTTTATCCTTTAGGATTATTCGAATTCCCTCGGTTTTAGTTACCACTTTTGTTTTGTTTTGCTTCGCTGATGCAATCTCTTACAGTCTGCTTTCCGATGTTTAGGATATGTGCGGTCATTTCTATGCTATTTGTGTTTGCCACCGTTCTGATCAGCTCTTTAGTTGAATCATCTGTTCCCATTCGCTTTATATTGTTGCCCCTTTCTGTCTTTAATGTTCTCAGGTCCGTTCCCTTCTCTTTTGGCAGGTGGAATATTCCCCTGAGCGTCTTGCCTCCCAGCTTCATTATTGTTTTCTCCTTGTTTAGCCACCTGAACGCTCCCCTGTCTATTACATCTATCCTTGAAGGTGTGTTTCTTGTCGTGTTTAGCTTTGTGTTTGGCCCGATGTCCCCTTTTGCATCCCATCTCGTCTTTTCTGCGTTCATCAGTACTCCCGTTGCCGGCGGTTCGTCGTCTGATATGAAGTCCTTCGTGTATTCTTTTGCTCCTATTTTATATCTTAGCAATAAGTGGTATTCTGTTCTGCCTGGCCCCTTTCTTATGACTATTTGCCCCCTAAAGTCTTGCTTTTGTAATCTGAATTCGCTTTCTGGTTCCTTTGCGTCCATTATTCTTTGATCTGCTTCATCTATTGCTATCTCTTTCTTCTTTATTGCCTCTACCAGGGCGTCTCTTATGCTTCTTCTCTCTGTTGTGTCCTTTATTTTCCAGTATTTATGAGTATTTGGAATTCTTTTCCGTTTATCTCTTGGCAATGCCGAGCTTTCTGCGTCCGGGATCCACTTCTTTGTCACTGCCCGTCTGCTTATTGCGTATGGTGTCTGGTCTTTTGTTGCGAATAGCATCCATGTCATAATTCCTTCGTCTGTTTTCTTCCACTCCTTCTTGTTTTCGACCTTTCTAACGGCTATCTTGCCGCCCATTATCTTTCCATTCATGTGATACTCGTGATATAATTCCTTTTGGGCCCCGAATTCTACCTCAAACTCGTCAATATTGTAGAAATATCCCTTCTCGAACCTTGTTGATCCCACCGCTCCCGGCAGAATCTCCCTTGCTTCGACCTCTCCTGAGTATCCCATCCACTCTATCGGCTCCGGCAGCTTGGTTGTGCAGTTGAATTTCTTCATAGGATCCTTCATTGTTGCTTTGATTAGTGGCAGAATCTCTCTGTTTACCAGCGTCTTCATGTCTGCGAAGCTTTTTGGGACTCTTGAGAGGCCTTTTGGGATGAAGATTGTGAATCCTATCAGCTCGTCGTTTGTTGCTGTGTTCTTTTTGACTTGTATTCGCAGATCTCCATGTACACTGCGGCCGCGGCTGTGTATTTGTAGTAATCCTTTCCAGTGCTTTGTCTCGTCTGGCATGAAAAGATACGGATCTGGCTTTCTTTCGTCTGTTCTTTCGTCCTGCTCATATCTTTTCGGCCATGGTTTGTCTGATGTGGTTCCTCCTGACTCAATTACCAGCTTTTCTACCGTTCTTGTGTTGTCTGGCTTTGATTTGTCTCTTCTCCACATGTGAGGCCTTGGGGACCACCAGTTGTACCAGGTTTGTTTTCTTTCTTTGTCGAAGTATTTGTTAACTTCTCCTGTTTCTACTTTTAGGATGTCTCCCGGCTTGAGTGGCTGTTCTCCGTCTACGCGCCCGATGCCTGTGTTATATGTGTTTCCTATTGGGATCGCTCTGCCTCTTGGGTCTCTTACTACGCATAAATAGTTCCAGGCGTTTGCTCCTTCTACCTCAGATACTTCGATTATTTCAACCTCAATGGAATAAGTGTTCTTGCATTTAATATTATTTAGTGTGGCAGAGTCAAGTTCATAGCGAAAGTCTGCTTTCTTTAGATAACTTCCCTCTGCGCCGACCTTCTTTGAGAAGTATTCCATTGCGGCTTTTAACTGAGGTCTGTTCTTTGCCGTGCGTCTTTCTGATTTCTTGACGTGCTTTGATTCCCTGATTGTTTGCAGGACTCTCAGCCTTTCTGTGAACGGGTGATTGTGAATGTCCTTTCCCTTGTGGAAGACGCAGTCGAATATTGTCATCCTTGACTGGTCTTGTTCCTCCTGGTCTATTTCCTTTCTGTGGATCATTGCACTTGCTTTTTGTCTTGGGAGATGTTTTCCTGTTTTGTCCCAGAGTTCGATTTCTCCCGCAAGTGCGCAGTCGAATGGAATCTTCTTCAGGTCATCTACTAATGATGGTAGCTTATCTGTGATGTCGTTTCCTTCTTCTGTTATTATTCTTACCTTTCCCTTCCCGTCTGTATGACTCTGCGCATGCAGGCCATCGGCCTTGGTCTCGACCACTACTCCTGCATCGTACCATCCGTTCTTCCTCGACTCAATAACCTTAATTGTGGAATCTATCGAGTATTCCTCTCCCTTGTGCCGGCCGGTGAGCGGCTTTAGCATCTTGAAGAACTCAAATAACTTAACTGCTTTGTCTGCCTGTGCGTCATAGACGTATGGTTTCAGGTCTGGTTCGTTTATGA
>Ga0180008_1001694_pt1 | contig 13195 bp, 10 predicted proteins | sample MM_PW_MetaG_FD_121121 | JGI IMG/M metagenome (GOLD analysis project Ga0180008, IMG submission 121121) | Groundwater microbial communities from the Aspo Hard Rock Laboratory (HRL) deep subsurface site, Sweden - MM_PW_MetaG | ecosystem: Environmental > Aquatic > Deep subsurface > Groundwater... | reverse complement strand
GTCAGCTGCCGGTAATGCGTAGTCATCTGCGCTTGAATCCTTCGGTGTGAGAGCCTGGATTCTACCGGTGGCTGACTCTCTGCCTATCGTTTCAAACGTTGCACTTATTCTATGAATTCAGGCTCCGTAGAGATCCGGCAAAGACACGACCGGCATACTGGCAAAGCCAAACTCATCCTCGACTTCTGCGGCCACATCCCGCTGCACAGGCAGATGCACAGTACCGCGCAGCACCGGGGAAACCTCGACTTTGATCTGCGCCGTTGCTGAGCGCACAAGAATTCGCAGCTCATCCGGTCGATTGGTTTGCAGAGTGGCTTTGACGTCTGGCATACCCCGCTCGACGGATGCTGCAATACGCCCCAGTGCTGCACGCGCATCATCTAAGGCTTCTTGCCGTGAAGCATTCGGCAAGTAAGCCAAGTCGATATCAACCGAAAGACGGGGCAAATTGCGCACGAATAGATTGATGGCGGTTCCGCCTTTCAATGCAAAACAGTTTTCCACTGCGACCAAGGGTAGCGTCTGCACCAAAAGACGAACCTGGGCTTCATAACGAGCATCAAGAGACATCAGCAAATTGCTCCGGCACCGTAATCAGAAATTGCTTATCCAGACACCCACCCGCAATTAGCTGCCGTTTGCCAGTACCCAGGTCGACTCGCGTCAAATCGAGACGGGAATACCACGCATGCCCAGAATGGCGTGCCAGCAACAGAAACACCCGTTTCACACGTACTGAGCGACAGGCCTCAAGCAAGCGTTGTAAGCGCCTGGGGCTCAAGGTCGCCAAACCGTTTAGCAGCTCCGCTACCGAACTGAACAATGCCTCATCTTCACTGGCGTGGATCAACTCAAGTACCGCCCGCTCAGGACAGGAAATCTGCAACTCGAACTCGCGATGAGCAGGCTTGAAGGTTTGCCAGGCAGCGGAATCCAACTCGCTGAAAAGATTGGCTGCAATGCAGCGAATCGACACCCCCCACTTATGTTCAGCAAACCAGCCAGGCAGTCTTAAGCCAGGGGAGGCAAACAAAGTCACCACATCCTCGCCTAGCGGCAGGTAGTGGCTATAGCCTTCCAAAGCAAGCGCAGTTTGGCCGCCCGGCCAGACTTTCAAGAGGCCGTCCTGCTGCAAGCCAAATACGCCTCCCAGCCAGTCGACGCTATCGCCACGGCGCTGCCAGGCACCATGGCCAATTCGCTCAATCCAACCGGACTGCTGGTATTTACGTGCCAGACTGCTGCCAACACCGTGCTGGTGTAACCAGCTCTGAGTGGCAATAACTCCAGAGGGCCAGCCTGCAATCAGATGGTTTATTTTCACGCAAAAAACCCACCCAAATGATTATCTAATTAAAAAATTATAAACCAGACCCTCATTATCGCAAGCGAGAAATACCCCAAGCAGCAGAATCACCTAGATGGGGTAACTCACAATCGACCTAATCCCATCTAATAGAATCATCTGATCCCCCTCCAGCCCAGCATTAGGAAAGGCAGCGTAAGGCAGGTGTCCTGAATCGAGTTTTACGTAAAGTGTTTTGTCAGTGGGCTTTACAGGCGTTGCACCAGAGGGATAAATGCCCTGTCCTTTTTCTGTGATCAAAAATGCCAGCGGGAAGAATGACAAAAGACTTAGAGTGGCAATGTGTCCATGGTTTCTGCACGTAAACATTTTGATGCTCATATGCCTACGATGTGGGTAGAACCAGACATATAAATCATGGGTTTCATCAATGGCTGCATCGGCCCCCATGACAAAATTTTGAAGTGGGGCGTAATAGGGGGCAGGCGCAGGTTCTTGTAGGCATTCCTTTACAGTGGTTGCTGAGAGCACATGTCCCACCATTGCGCGGCAGAATCTCATCCCATCAAACGGCATGTGCACGTGATTGACTGGGCTGTTTGCCCTCAAAAAATAGTGTTTGATCTTCTCTGAAATGCCTTTGTAGACCCTCGCAACCTCTTGGTCGTTAGTGCCAAGATGTGAGCTATTGCAATGCTTGCAGATGGTTCTGAACTTACTTCCGTTAGAAGACTTCACGCCAATTACAGGATCAGCATTGATGCCCATAACCTCCGTCAGGTGAGCCTGCTCAATTTTAGTTATGGTAATACTGCCTTGGGGCGGAACATGATCCCAACTGAGAGGGCCGAAAGTTCCACAGATCAGGCAGTACCCCTCCTTGAGCTGTGTGTGATGACGGCGTTCTGTGAGTCCTTTCGTGTAATGTCCCATCACTGTATGCTTTTCATAAGGAAGATGCCTCGATCTTAGCAGGCTGCCCCTTAACCACCTTTAGTTCATCGACGCATTGAACTCCTGCTTTTGGCCGGGAGTAGTCAGTCACACCTTGAACTTAAACGCCAAGATCACTTACCTGCACAATACTGAGCTTTGCCAATCCCCCTAAAATGGCGGCATAAACGTTCAGTATGGGCACTTGGCTGACGCCAAAACGGCTGGAGGGACTTCATCCCACAACGGCAACTGCATCTTGTCTATAAGTGCATCCTCAACCACAAACGCCAAACTGTAGCGCGCCCGGGTGATCGCAACGTACAGCTTGTTTCTTGACTCTTCCGTTTTGTCCTTGTCAAACACATTATCTTCACCACCTAGATACTTGAGATGTTTCTCCGGAGAAACAATCAAAACACGATCAAAACCAAGACCTTTGCTTGATCCGAATGTGTGGTAGGACAGGCTCGGCGGCAAGTAGCCTCTGCCCATTGACGAAGACCATCGCAAGACCTGGGGCTTGAACATAGCGAGATAATCGCTCACCTGTGATGGCTTGATAACAAAAGCTCCGTAGTGATGCGACACCTCATCAGGGACTCTTTCCACCTCTGACCTCGTTTTCTCATAGAGGCCAGGGTGGATCGTATCTGACAGGTCGCAGATCTCCTGAATGCATCGACGATTCTTTGGCAGCGAACGCGGCTCAAACTTCAAGCTCTGAAAATACTCGATCTTCTCCAAAGGCGTCTGAGGCGCCTTGTGGCCGAACGTAGTCGTGTAAATGGTTTGACGGAAATCGCCGACACAGCAAATCGAGTCAGGCATCGCCTTACTGAGCGCTTTGATGACGTCGTAATCCCAACCCACTAAGTCCTGAACCTCATCGAAAAACACTCGCTGATAGATGTCTTTCAGCCGCTTCGCAGCGGCATTCTTTGACTTTGTCGCGATCCTCGTCGCCAGTTTCGCTAGCAGACCGGTATAGGCTTTTGTTTTACAGGAGGTCAGAAAATGCAGCGGATTCAGGGCGTCTCCAATCTTCTCCCCCCTGTTGGGAAACCACTTCTTCGTACCCGGCCTAAGGTGAGGGTTATGCTCCGTGAATGCTGTGGTAACGATACGCTCAGGGAACACAACGTTTTGATAGGGCCTCACCAAGTCTTCCAGGTAAAAGGAGAACAGGCCTTTGACGATAAAATCATCACTACTTCCGCCATACACCTCTACGAACCGAGAGCGCAGCTCAGCCTGATTGCTCGTCGTGTAAGTGACTACTAGGACGCGCCCGCCCGCCTCAATCACTTCGATGGCGTCCTGGATGATTTTGTGCGTTTTTCCCGATCCGGCACCGGCAATCCAGAGTTCATTACCCAAAGTCGAACACCTCATCGAGGAAAGCCGGGTACTTGAACTCCAGGTTCCCATCGAACAACCTGATAGCTGAATCGACCTTGCGCGCACCCTTGCCATTGCCCTTGACGCTTCGGAACCACTCGATCAGAAAGTCGCGTCGTTTGTCTAAGCCGGCAACCTCCGTGTAGAGATTGTACGTCTGCTTGGACAAGACCTCTTTAGCAAAGGCGTTCAGCGTATTCAGGTCGCTCGCATTGGCATATATCATGGCGGGTTCAAGCGAAAATTCCTCATCTTTGTCCGAGGAGATGAGTTTGATAGTGGGGTAGGTAACGTAGGCTTCCCGGGCCTTCACAACATTGTCCTGGTAGGCACCATCGTTATCCCTGAGCACGTTAATTCGGGTACCAATCTCCATGCCAACCGAGATGAAGGTATCGAACCCGACACCACGCACCACGATAATGTCGATGCCATCCTGTTCCGGCAGACGGTCGTGTTTGCGGTAATAAATCTTCTTGAGCACCAGCTCGTCAGACGGCCCTTCGACCAGGATAACCTTACGTGACAACGCCACGCGCAGGGAGTCATAGCCCGGCAACCGCTTGAGGGTCTTGACGACATCGGGATCCAGTTTGTGAAGACGCTGGTAGCCCGACTGCACGAGGCAGATTTTATCGATGCTCAGCTTGTTGAGGACGTAGGAGCTGTGGGTTGTAAGGAACAGCTGCTTGGAGCCTCGCTGCTTCTCAATGTAGTGCACCAACTTGTTGAGATTGGTGTGCGAGAGATGGTTTTCTGGCTCTTCCATCATCACTAGGTCGATATCCTTCGACTTGTTCTGAATTGCAAGCTTGATCTGCACAGTGCTCTGCTCACCCTTCCCGATGAACTGGAACGGCACATCATCAACCTCAAGCTGCAACCCGGTCTGAATCGACCCGGCAGGTAAAGTACTTGCCGCAATAGACAGTTTCTTATCGGTGATTAGGTGATCCGCATCCAGGCCAGCGTTGACCGCTTTAACCTCGCCAGAATCGTTGAACACTTGCTGATTCTCGCGGTAGTTGAGCGTCAGCTTGACAAGCTCTTCCTTGTCTAATGCCGTGTTCAGGATGGTCGAAATGTACTGGTTCTTACCTAACGTGGGGTGGATGCGAGTCGGATCGATGTACAACGCCCTGAACTTCTTGGCCACTGCCTTGATGGGATTCCATCCGAAATCCAGCCACTCCAGCTTGTAGAACTCGATTGGGATGCTTGTGATGCTTGGCTTTGCATTCAAGTAATCGGCATAGACATCTTCAAGCGCAGTATCGAAGCACGCTCGTACAGTTACGCCCTGAGCATCAACCTTCAAAAAGTTGTTCGCGCCTCGATAGTCAGGCACACCCTCGATGAATGCCTCGATCACCAAGTTGGGCAGGTGCTTGGACGACTTGTCGGACGCCAAAAATTGCTGGACAGCATCCTTGTTGAAAATGTCAGGTGTGAACTCGGAATTGAAGGGGCGACCGCGATAACTGTAATTAAGGACGATCTCCAAGGCTTCCAAAATCGTACTCTTGCCGGCGTTGTTATCCCCTACAAATATATTCACGTCATCATTGAATTCAAGTTGATCATTTTTGAACTTCTTGAAATTGGTAAGCTTCATTGATTTAACGAGCACTCTAAATCCCTCTAGAAATATCAAATGATGGCATATCGCCACTTTCGAGACGACCTTAACTCGCCAGAGTAAAAATGTCTTGAGGCCGGCATCAACCGCTCGGTTACTCCAAAGAACAGCCACAATTGGCCGGAAGTCGCCGGTTGCAACCGCTTGAAAATAACGGCCAAGAGCGGACGGTGGACACAGTGATGGCAAGTGACCGATTGCAGACTGCCGCAAAGAACTGCAATCGACCGTTTACCGCTCTTTGAGCTGCCTGATCATTGCCTCACTGACCTTGTCAGTGATTGGGCAACTCGGTGCTGAGGGCAAGTGATTTTAATCCACGGCCTGTTCTACAGCGGTATAGATGGCCTTATCCTGAATAGGCTCTTTCGACGTTTTCTGATTACGTCGTGCTTGCCCGCGCTGGCGCTTAGCCTGCTGCTTCGCATGCAGCGACTGAGCAGCCGTTACCATTCCAACTGCCAGGCCGCTCAAGTCCAAGCGCGGTGCATTCTCCGTCATGCTTGCCCAATATCGACTTCCTCGGCACCAGGTAGCGATGCCCTGCTTGAGCTGTTCGCTGGATACTCCAAGCAGCTCTAGGTGTTGCTCGGCATCCTTTAAAATACCTTCCTTAAGCGGAACCTTGGGTGCCGGATTGACCGGGAAGGCTAATGGAAAGTGCTTCTGCAATCGCCAGATCGCCTCCACCGCAGGATCTTGCTCGCTAGATTTAGCCTGCTCAGAAGGCTTGCGTATAGGCTGCTTCACGCTATCAGTCTTTACTTGCACTTTTTCGGACTGAAGGCGGTCGCGTAGCTCAGCTAGTTGTTCAAAACCCATCGTTTATTTCACAGCCTTAGGATTGATTCATGGTGCAAGCTTATCCCATGCAGTCTTTTGAAACAGCCTGGCCGATTTCTGCCTTTTGTGGCAGGCGACTTTGGGTCGTTTTCTGCCGGTCATTGAATCGAATTGTGCTGGTCAAATCCGATGCAATTGACTGGTCAGGTCGAATGCAAACGGGTGGGCAAGTTCGTGCAACCATTCACACAGAGCACAGTGGCGACAACATCATGCATAAAAAGAACAATTACAAAGCTAAACGAACACTGTTTTTAGAATGCGTATGTTTGGAAGATCCTTTCTTCATCACTATACCCGCCCAAACCTTCCCGAACCTCTTAATCGGCTCGCGCGATGGCTAACCTGAGTGCCTCAATCACTACCAATCAAACCCAGCAGAATCTGCTCCAGGCGATCCGCTTCGGCAGCTACTGAGGTCGCAATAAAAGCTAGCTCCTCACTGTTGAAATGAACGACCGGGTGACAAGCCCTGACGGCCAGTTGCCCGCGCGGGTCAACGTGGAAATCCACCAAGTCAAACTCCAGATTACGCTTGAGCGTATGGGTCACGAGCGGGCAGGCAGACATGGTTTTTCCATTCTGTGCCAATACCTGCGTGGCATGGCTATCCAATACGACTGAGCTGAAAATCACATGCGAATCGATGATTCGCCAAGTCACCAACTGCTCACGAGCTTCATGATGGAACTGAAAGCAAAGCAATCCATCGCCCTGCTCCCTGATTGTGATCCGAGCACTTTGCCCACACAGGCTTGAGATCATCGCCTTCAACTTGAGCCTAAAGTTGCTGGCTACAACCACTAATTTTCCAGCCCCCATGACCCGTTGATAAACATCCATTACTTCGTGGTTAATCAAAACCTCCTCACCACCTGCATACACCTCGGCATTACGCTGAATCAGCAACGCATCGGTACCCGGCTCCACACCGACAAGCTGCAATCGAACTAGTGGATCAGCCTGCATACCACGCAACCAATCGACTCGCCCGCCCGCATCGAGGCCCTCCAGAGCACATACACGCTCTGAGACTGAACTGGCGGAAAGAAGCAGCTCAGCAAACCCTTTTGCACTGCGCACCTGAATTGAAATCGGAGCTAGCTCATTTCCATTCCAGTCCCACCCTTCAGTGCTTTCACGAAGTACCTGCGGCTGGCTGGAGTGATTGAGCATATGGGTAATGCAACCCTCGACCTGACCACGGACGTGGCTCAATCGGCTTTCTACCCTGCCCTGTTCTACGACGAGCGATGGGCACAAGCTCTCTCCAGACAGATCCTCTAGACCGATCCTGAACAGGCTTTCAAGCGGCTCAGTAATCTGTGGCTCAATTCCATTAGAGCAAGCCAACTGCTGACGAAGATCGATGTCTTGCTGAAATGACACACTGCTATCGCCCAATTTATGCAGTGAGCGCTGGAACGCATTCAGATTGGCTGCGGCCTGGCGAACCTGAAAAAACTCAAGGCTCTCACGAATATGTGGGTAGCTAACTTGAATAAAGTGCTGCTGATACTGCTCACCTGCGTTGCTCATTCGGCGATGAGCTATCGACGCAATGCGATCAACTCGCCCCACCTTCTGCTCTAGGGCAATCGGGCTGGCTGAGATGCCGTAGTGCTGAATACTGTCGCAGAAGGTGTGCAAGTCTTCACCTTCTTGAAAAACATCAGTGGAAATCAGCACGCGCGGGTAACCGGGCATTCTGAATTTTCGGGCCAAAGGCGAACGATTGGAGCTATTTTCCCCGGTGGCTCCGCTTATAGGCGACAAAGGATTTAGCTGGCCTGTGAGGTAGCGAGTCAACTTGTCAGCCTGCGTGTGGTAAGCCTCAGCGAAATTCAGCTTAATCAACAGATCCAGGTTGGTCGCAACATCGTGAAGAATATGGAATGAGCTAAAGCCCGGGCCTAGGAGCTTCTGCTGAACAAGCAGCTCTGAAAATGCAGAGATCAACTGGCTATCCGCATCAGCTTCATCATTACCCTTACGCGCACCACGCAGGGCATAGAGGTCAATGAAGGGGTGATCTAATCGACACACCACAGCTAGCAGCTCGATGTGGGTCAGAAGTCGACGGATACAACGCTCAGCAACCAGCTCATCTGAACCAGACAACTGCTTAAATGTCGCGCTACCCCAGTCCGGGCTCAACATCACAAGTGCCGGTAAAGCACGCATCACATCCCACAGCGTTCTGCGCTTCAGCTCAGTTTGAAGGCTGGCCACGTCAGCCAGCTCAACTTCGGCTTTGAAGCCAGCAAAAGCCACTGACAGAATGCGCTGGGCAGCCGCTTTGGCCTGATCATTACCTTGGCTGAGTACCGTCTTAAGGTAGGCAAACTGGGCCAAGCGAAATCGCAACTGTGGAGTCGGCTTAGGCTTACCATTCCCTCGAATCCATCGCCCCCAATCAACCTGACATTCTGCCACGTCAGGCATTCCCGATAGAGCCGTCCAATTGGGCTCAAACATGTAGCTGGTCTGCCCCAAGGTATTCCGGAAGTTGAAGGGCAACTGCTGCAACTGTTCCGTGGCACCCTCCAACTCCACATTTTTCCCTCTGTAGAACCAGGTGAAGAAATTCTCACCCGTGGCCTCGACCTCTCCGTCCGCAGCAACGTCTTCCTTCAGCGCCTGATTCCGCTCCCGCACCTGAGCGTTGTATTTATCAAACCAGAAGGCAACGGCAGCATCGGCCCGGATGTAATCACCCACCCAGTGGTCGTACGCGCGCTCCAATTTAAACTTCAGCTCAGAAACGCTCCTGACCCGACGCACAAAAATCAGCTGTTTCTTGCCTTGTTCGAAGCTAAGCCGGTGCGCCTGCTCAGCCACCCAGTCCATCTTCGGATGCGGCGGAGTGGTCTTGAACTCCTGGTTGAAGTCATCAATCAGACTCTCAACTACGTGGCGATCTTGGGCATCGCGCTTGCTGCCATCGCTTGCATGATCATCCTGACCATCGAATTCAATGGCTTTGTTCTTTTCACCCGGCAGGTAGCTTTCGAATGACGCCAACATGCCCAACTCAAAGCGTCCCGCGCAGTTTTCTCGCAGGTACTCACTAACCTTTTTCTGCAACAGCGCCGCAAACAACTGTTGCTCTATGGACATCTGAACCTCAGCCGCTTCACCTGTCCGGTGCTCACGCCGGTACATGTTGCGCGTGTGACGCTTACCGCACAGATCAATCGCATTCAGTCTGCGAACGATCAACCGAGACAGCACCGCCTGGGCCTCTTCACTGGTGCAATCGTTACCGGGTGGCAATGCCACCTGGCGAGCAAAACCGAATAGGTCGAGCTGATTGCGTAGGTGATTAAGCTGACGATCAAACGGGGTGGCAGACAGCAATAACAAACGCCCAACCCGGTTGCGGGCTTCATCTTCAGCGCCCAACAACATGGCCAGCAACTGGTTGCGGTCGCTGCTCTCACGTCCTTTTTTCAGGTTATGGGCTTCATCGACTACCACTAGATCAAACCGGGGCAGGATATTGTTCAAAGCCGAGGCCCAAGCCGATTTGACCTTAGCCTTCAGCCTGGACAATTCGGTGCCTGACAAACCTTCACGTATTTCACCGCGCAACAAGCTTATGTCGTCAGCGTGCTGAGGCAGAAGTCGAGCAAATTGCGCCAGCGATGCCAGCAGATCAGAAGCGGTATTGCCCAAGGCAAAACTGAATGCCGATGTACACACGAAATAATCGCGCGTGCTGCTGGTTGCGACCGACTGAATCAGTTCAGGCAGCCCTGCACAGGCTCGGTAAGGAGCCACAGGCTGATTGCCCAACCCCTTAACCGAGAGATCACGCGGCACATAGTTGTACTCGATGAAGCTCTTGTAGTCCTTGACCCACTTGTCCCGCACGTTGTTCTTGGGCAGCAGGTAAAGCACACGCAGTGCTGGATTAAACCGCCTCATCAGGGCAGCCACACCTAGCGCGATATAGGTCTTACCCATACCCACTTCGTCGGCAAGGTAGGCAACCCGGCTATCAGCTAAACGGTTATGAAGGGCTACCGTACCTTCTAACTGCTGCGCAGCGAGTTGCTCCAATTCGGGCTTGCCAGCAGAGAAATCAATCAAACAAGCGGCGGTATCACGATCAATCCTGTTCACGTGGATAACCTTCCCCACTGGTACGCGTCATTGCCGCAACGGGCTCAAAGAATTTGGTTTTGAACCAGCGGATAAAATGCTCACCCTCTGCCCCATCAAGCTGGGTTAGTAGCTCATTTCGCTCCAGGGCGGTCAGCGCCTTATCAGCCTCATGTATCAAAGCTTCGTCTGCATGCGCGGCAAACCGTTTCAGCAAATCGGTAACACTTAGCAGTGTCAGGTACCGAACGATCAGAGAGGCCTCTTTGTTGGTCGAATCCAACCCAACAATACTGCCTAGCACCTTGCGTAACGAGTCCGGCTGCTGGCCTTTCAGGTAGTACGCCAATGTCTGAAAATCACCTTCACGTTCGGCTTTAACGAGCCGCTCCGCCAGCTCCCAAAACGCGCCGTTAACCTGGGAAAATTCGGCGAAGAAGCTTTCGAAAGATCCTTCAGCTGTCGGCTCAGGCAAAAACTCATCCTGAACACCATCATCCTGGCTGGCATGCAACAGACGAACTGCCAGATCACCGAACAGCTCCAAGCGCCGCGATTCATGCATGCCGATGAAGATTTTCAACAGCGCTTGCAAGTCCAAGGTAGGCAAATGGGTCGGCCTACAGAACAGGTTGCGCTGAGAGACCAATACAGTCCCTTCTGCCTCCCCCGCATCAGTAAGCCAGCGGGCATGCATCAACGAAGAGCCTTGTAGATGAGTTTTCAATTGCGGTGCGGGGCATAACTGATCATCAGCCCCATTGAGCAGCACGCTAACCAAGATCTCCGCAGCACTATTCAGCAGTACAAGCTCACCTGGTGCCTTACAGGCCGTATGCAGCATGTCAGTCTGCCAGTCGAACGCCACACAGATCGGCGGCATCTCCGGGTCGCCCGCAGCACTGGCGCTGCTGGCTTCGACTTCAACCTTGAACCTATCCGGCGGCGCTTGCAGAGCAACCAGCAAGGGTTTTGCGTCCACGCCCTTGAGCAAGAAACCCGCCTCTACGTTTTGCCGGAAGGCCTTGAAGCTCAGATTGACCGAGCCAACGAAGCACCACGGATCCTCTCCATACGCTTGGTAAATCTTGGCGTGCAGTCGTCGATAGGGGCTTTTCGGATCAAGATGACTCTTGCGTACCGACTCACACCATTGCCCCCAGGCAATCGATTCACGTGGCAGCGCCTCGTACACCGATTGTCGATCCACCAGCGCCTGCCCCTGCTCATCCAGCGGCAGAAGCACAGTGGCCGAGGGATAACGAGCTAGAAAATCGATAATGGTGCGGTTGTTACAATCGTCCGCAAAAAACGGGCTGATGATCTCCAGCGACGCATCGGCATCGGTATGCTCGGCGATAAAGGTGTCGAAATGACGATGTGCTGCTCCATTGCCCGAGAAGTAAAAGCTGCAATTGGGATCAGCCGTAGAGGCCTCAAACCCCATCGCCACGCCAAGAATATTGTCCAACACTGGCGACGGTGTGCGAGCTTGATAAAAGCGCAACGCGTCAATCAGAGGCTCTAGGATATTGCCGGGCGCAGAGCTTTCACTCAGCTCGACCCAATGGCCCACCTCAAGGTTTTCCCACCACCCCGCCTTGGTCAAATTGAACGAGCCGGCACCCAAGACAATGCTCAGTTGCTTGGACTTACGATCACGAACGACCAGCACCATAAGCTTGGCATGCTGGCAGGCACCACCGACGCGCATCGGCAGATAATCAACCTCCAGGCGGGGTGCTAACTGCGGATCAAATACGCTCAGGTCATACACCACCGCCAAGCGCCCCGCGTGCTGACGCATCAAGCTTTGCAGCTGGTAATAGCGTATCGACTCGTTGCTCGACAGTGCGGGGTTACCCAACAGCAGCGGCAACACCTCAAGCTCAAAAAAATCAGGTTCAAAGCTGTAGGTCGTAAAAAACGCCTGCACTACCTCACGCTCACCAATCACTGCGCGAAAGGCTTCACTAATGGTCAATGCCTTCATCACACAGCCTGCCTGGCAATCTGCAAGAACGAGCCAATGAAATAACTGTTCCACCAACGGCCATGGCAGTGCTTGGCCAGGCTATCCGGTATGGAGGCTCGATCATTGGCAACACGCACCCGCAGCGCATCACCCTGCCACTCAAGCCAGGCCGCACCGCCACGCTGCTGCATGACCTGCTTGTTTTGTTCCAGTACACAGCTAATCAGTGCATCTGCATCGTGGGCCTTACCAGCCTGATAGAGGTTGGTCAGGAAGGAACGATGAGGGAGTCTGGCCACTGCTTGCCAAGCATCGCCAAGAACCAACCCATCCAGTCGCGGCTGGAGAACATCAAGTAAGGCAGCGCGATTGCAGCCTTTCTGGCCTTGAAGCCATTCCATCAGCGTGGCCGCCAGTACCAGCAAGGGTTCAAGCGACTGAATCTGCTGAATTGTTGCCCTCAAGGCGTCGCTAATGCCTGACTGACCGAGCAGCCAGCGACAAAACACAGGCACACTCAGATCACCACTGAAGCCGCTCAGGTATTCCGCAGTCCAACCATATAGTTCTAGCTGCAAAGGTCGTGCGGTATGCCATTGCAGCAACGCCGACACGACAACACGCCGCATTTCGGTATTGCGCAGCAGGCCATTGAACGCTGGCGCAAGCGAGTGCACACGCTCCGGGCTGACCTCATCGCTCAACGCAAGCTGATGAAAAGACTGCCACTCTGAATCCCCCATGCAGACCATCATTTCAGCGACCAGCTTGCTGCCCTGGGCTGTTAAGCGCCGGTCAGCTCCACTGATCAGCCCAGCAACCTGCATAGCCGTCGAATACAACCCCCACAGGCCATAACTCAGTTGTAAGCGCTCCATAAACCCCACCTGCCCATAGCCCGCATATCATTGGATGCTGAGCTCCCGTTTTAACTGGAGTTCATCCCATGATGCGTCCCGATGCCAAGGTGCAGAAGGTCTACCTCTAC
>Ga0180008_1001693_pt1 | contig 13197 bp, 19 predicted proteins | sample MM_PW_MetaG_FD_121121 | JGI IMG/M metagenome (GOLD analysis project Ga0180008, IMG submission 121121) | Groundwater microbial communities from the Aspo Hard Rock Laboratory (HRL) deep subsurface site, Sweden - MM_PW_MetaG | ecosystem: Environmental > Aquatic > Deep subsurface > Groundwater... | reverse complement strand
TCGGATGCTACCCCCGAGAGCAGTTCGAGTAACTTCTTCATGCGGTCTCGGTTCGCTGAAGATAGGACTCTACCCTCTTTCAAACGCAAGTCAGCAAGCGACTTGGTTCGAGTGACCATATCAGCGACGGCAGCAAGCACCGCCTCAGCCTGGTCAGCATAGGTAGTCTTATCGTTCTTGATTGCTAGTGTGGCTGTATCAATGCCAGCGCCCAGCAATACGGGTGATATTTCAAATGGCTCGACTTGTTTTATAATACGGGTTGGCCTCATCCCATCATGGTCATTGGCCCACCCCTCTAGGTCTTTCTCACTGCCCTCGGCTAACACCTTGAAGCCGTAACTCCATTCAGTCAGCCCACCGGAGAATTTGATAGTCTCGTAATGCTCTTTGCCTATATCGGATTTAAGGTTGAACTGGCCCTCAGCCAGCACATCTTCACCCGATTCCTTAATCACCGCTTTGCCAACTGGCAACATCCCCATCCAACTGCCATGCATATAGGCAGATACCAGTACCTCTTTCTCAGGGAAGGCTTTAGAGAATGTGACATCGCCATCTTTGTCTATCACGTTTAACGTGGCAATGCGGGCTACGAAAGCCCCCTCTTTATCTTCCTTGAGTTCTATCTGGACTGATTTGCGTTCTATGTCCATTGATTTACCCTCCCGTTCTCGCCATTGCGTATAGCACACAGCAAGGCGCTGGTCATTATCTGGATAGTCCTCTTGCATGGTGTCGTTGCCCATACATCGGGCTATAAAGTCTTTCTCGGTCTCGTTTTCAGTTGGCTTAGGTAATGGCATGATTACCTCCCTGATTTTGGGTAATAAAAAAGCCACTCAAAAGTGGCATTGCTACTTATTTGCTTTATATCTAAATTATGCTTGTCGTGCTTTGGAATGTCAGCACACAGCGGCACATCGGTTCACTAGGATACTCTAAGCCATTGCTGAATACTTCATTGAGTCCTACTTCCTCGCCATCCATAGCCTCATGCTCATCACGCACTCGGTCATCCCTACTGGTCAGCCACTTTTTTGTTTGCACTACTCCCGATTGTTTGGCTGCCTCCATGCTGCCAAAGCTAGATGCCTTAGTAACCTCAGTCCTGGCCACCCTCATCGCCTTGAATGGCGACCTGTCTACATAAAACTGACGGAGGTTACGGCCTATCTGGGGGCTACTCAAGTTCTCATCTACCCCAGCCAGGATAACCCGCCTTACATCTTCCAGGCTGGTCTCTGCTATGGTAACAATGTCCTTGGTTGCCTCCGTGAGTATCCACTTCCGTATTGCCGCAGTTGTAGGGTCAAATTCCCATTCCGGGGATTTGAATGACTTACCCCCATAGTCCTCTGCGGTATCGCTGCCGAAGTCCTCGATGATAACTGTCATAAGCCCGGTCATCATCTTTAACCATTCGGGCTTCTGGCCTTCTATAGCTTTCTCTGCGGCTGTTGCCATCTGCTTTGGTGTCTTACCTTTGATGACACTTGCAACCGCTTCGCCCTGTGCTTCATATAACGGCTCAATCTGCTTACTGGCTACCCCCCACCATGCTACACGCTGTTGGTCAACCCGCTTCCATAGAATTGCCTTGACCTCCTCGGTTAAGCCCTCAGATTTCGATTCTAGGACGTGTGTTTTGGCTAAGTGCCTATAAGCGTCGCAACATTTCTTAAGATTCATTCCGATAACCTAAACACTTTCCATCTGCATCAAGGTGAACATCCATGCACTTGCAATGGTGATTACCAGCGCTATACCAGCCGCACTCTTCGTTATCGCATGACAGGGTAACTTTACCAATTAAGCAGTTGCCATTATCCCAATGAGGACAGTGCTTTGCCATGCATACATAACGACCATCGTGCTTCTCCCAAGTACAACTAACCACTAACTCCCCTTCTCTATTAGTGAAATTAAGAGCTGGTGCTTCTCCCCGAACTCATCAAATTCCTCTTCCTGCTCAGAGTAGAAATCCAGCACAGTGAAGTTTAAGCTCTTGAGTAATTCAAGCCAGTTGTCTATCGTGATATATTCTTCCCGTTTGCCATCGGCATATTGTGTATCGCCGTATAGATATATAAAGGCTACGCCCTTACTTGCTATTACCCTGTTAATCTCGGGGATTGACTTCTTGAGTTTTGTGGCATGGAGAACTGACAGCGAAAAGACCGCATCAAATTGCCCATCTTCAAAGGGTAACTTCTCGGCATTGGCTACTTGAAAGTCAATAAATACTTCCGCATCTTCAGCGTTTTGCTTGGCTAGGTCTATAGCGGAAGCGGAGACATCAATCGCTGTAACCGTTAACCCGGCATGGGTGAAGAATATCGAATCCCGCCCATTGCCACAACCTACCTCTAGAATTGTCTTTAACTTACGGCTTCTTAATTCCTCTACAAATTCCTGAGCAAACAATGATGGGTTTTTGTCAATCGCCCAATGAGGTACACCCTCCGAATATTCATCTTCCCATTCCGCAGGTGTTAACTTCGTTTCAATACCTGTTTTGGCTGACTTCGTACCAGCAGATGTGGCAACAATCATCATCGGTCTCAAATAGATATTCTGTGATTCATCTACCGGCATGCCGGTCTCCCGCTGTGCATCGGCTACAGTAATATATCCGCCTGATACCATCTTCCCGACACGCTCGGCCTTCTTATTCTCATCCTCCTGCAATACCCTGACCTCGGACAAGTCGTAAGCCACCTGCCAGGTTGCGGTATCCTGTTCAAATTCAGTTAGTAATTGCCTCTTAATTACCGAGCCGAATATTCTCTGTGAAGGAATTATGTTGCTCTCATAAGCCATCTCTCTGGCCTCGGCAAAGTTGGCGAATGTAGACCTGTCTAATCCTGCCCCTAGCCCGGCCACAATAGCCGGTACACCTAGCACCCCTGATATTCTCTCCTCCGGTATTCTTCTGAGTGCCTTCAGGTCCATTTCCTGAGGGGAGAAGCCAAATTGCTCTACCTCTGTTGGGGCGGTCATAACAAGAGATTCACCCCTCCTGTCGCCAGTGAACTTCTCTTTGAATGTCTCTTTGATATCTTCAGCTGCCTCTTTGCTCACTCCCCCTTCTTTAGGGGAGATAATTATTCCCGGCACACCGAAGTTCTTTAGCAGTGCAGCCGTCATATTAGCAGCCTCGTCATCGGTGAAGACTTCCCTGAAAAGGCTTTTTAGCTGAGATAGTCCTTTGCGTATATTCAACGGATCCAGCCCGCAGCGGAAATGGACTATATCCTCAACTGAGACGGGCTCAGGGAAACCACCGGGAGAATATTCATAATGCGTGATATATTCGGTATTGCTCCAACCCCATTTTGGCTCAATCAGGGTCGAGGGTATCCACCATAGTTGTACTACCCTATTAGCAGCCGACCGTATCTTCCGCCAGTAGGCATTGCCGTCAATGGTAAAATCGGCCACCGTCGCAGTCTGTAAAAGCAAGCCGTCATAGTAGGGATTTGGGGTTTCTAGTAATTGGAGCATGGCATGGTCGAATATATTATCCCAGGAGCCGTCAGGGTTTCGCTTCCTTAGATATAGAGGAGCTTCCGGGAACGTCCTCTGTATCCAGTTGACGCAGGCCATGATGATAGCCGATTGATAGCCGTCCACTTCATCGGCATAATTAAATCCAGTTCTCGGCATGTTTAGCAGCGACAGGTAACCAGTAGGGAATATCATTGAGGAGAGTTTCTTACGAAGGGCTTGAAGCATATCCCCTCCTCAATTGTTTATTCTCAAACCTGAGTAATTCGCTTGCTTTTCTGAATGTTGTAACTACGTTCAATATGCTCTCCATTCATTTCTCAGGAGTAAATAGGATAACGCTTGCGTGGTGCTGTCAACCTGGTCATCATGCTCAGCGTTAGGGAAGGCTGATAGCTCTTCGATATAATCATAAAGCCAGGGTGCGTTTTGGGGTACATAGACCTTGCCCGCCTCAATCATCGGTGTAACCGCATTGGCTCTGGCTACCTTGTCCTTATCCACCTTAACAGGTAAGACGGGGATTGTTGTTTTTCTCTTTAGCTCCTGAATAAGAGATTGACCGCTAGCCTTGTCCTCAACCAGTACCGCGTTGGGCTTATCCCTTTCATAAAGGGAAACGGCAACCCGCTTTAATTCGGGGAATTCTACTTTACTACGCCACACACTTATAAGATAATAACCATTCTGAGCCTCGCCCCAAGTCGTGCAAACCGAGTAATCATTTTGTGACTTATCCTTGAAGGCTGTGTCCCAGCTCTGTATTTTCCTTTTGAATTCCGGGGCTTCTCTGTAATACTGCCACCACTCACGCTTTATTATTTGCCCCTCAGCTATAGTGGGGTTGCCCTGATATAACGACTCAAAGGCTCGGCTGCCTATTGATGACCTGATTTGCTCTAGCACACTGAGAGGATAGCGGACCGGCCATAATGCTTGGCCGTCTGTTATTGCCTGGAAGTGTAATACTTCCCACTGGTCTGAGGCGGGGTCTTCCTGCGCCTGTTTTAATATTCTGCCAACAAGGTCATCTTGGTGCCATCGGGTCATAACAACTATGATAGCAGCGTCAGGTTGAGCCCTGGTTCTAAAGACCGTCTTATACCACTCCCAAACCTTATCCCTGACAGTCTGGCTGCTAGCCTCTTCCTCATCCTTCACCGGGTCATCTATAATCCCCACATCAAAGCCCCGGCCTGTTAAGCCACCGCCTATACCAACAGCATAATATGAGCCACCCTGCTTAGTGCCCCATTCATGGGCTGCCTGTCGTTCCGGTATTATTACTTCCTGCCCTGCCCTCTCTGGTCTGTGGTGTATAGCGGGGAAGAGTCTTGACATCTCAAGCGATACGAATATATCCCTAGCCTTCCGTGAATGAGTTAGAGCTATTGACTCAGCATATCCAGCCTGTACTATATAGTCCTCTGGATGTTTAGCCAGATACCAGCAGGGGAATCGGAGTGATATGATTTCCGATTTGCCATGTCTCGGAGGAATCAATACTATTAGCCGCTTTAACTCGCCCCGCTCTATCGCTTCCAGGGCATCTGATAATGCCTGTATATGTGGGGGCGTCGTATATGCGGGGAAGGTATATTGGCAGAAGGGAACCAACCCCTCAGTAGCTTGCTTACGTCTTAGAAGTTCTGCCCCCGTTCTCGATAATAGCGAGTAGCTCTTCTGTGGAGTATTCCTCAAGGCTTTTGCCGATGTTACCACTGTGTTCAATCTCCTGTTTGTCGGACATACCTAACCAGTTCTTTGCAAGGAAGATGAGAACTGACGGTTGCTTCTCACTCATCTTGAATAGGTTAGCACGAAGGCTCATTAATCCTTTTTGCCGTTTACGCTTAAAAATATCAACAAAACAACAATTGTAATGCTCTTTGACTTTTCTCTCTATAGTCATCTGGGAGCAATTAAAGTAATCAGCGATTTCCCTTAGTGTGCATTGTAAGGCGCAATAAGCCTCAAACTGTTTCCAGTCTATATCTATCTTCGGCCTGCCGCCGTTTCCATTTTTGCCGTTAGTTGTCATCTATCCTCACCGCCTCAGTCCTCTTAATCATAGTCCACGAGTTATGACCTGTAGTGTTCTTATGATTGAGGGTGTCAGATGGTTCCATAATCTTACCGCATATATTACACTTGACGAGTGGCTGCGAACTTCCCATCTTTATCTTTAATATCTAGCCGTTTATCAATTAAGGTAAAAGGTAAGCCAGAGGCGGAGTCGAGGTGATACGACGAGAAATACATATATGTTAGGTGAGCTGGTATATATGACCGTACTATATAGAGCCCTTTTATTCTTTAAGGTAGACATAATAAGACCTCATTTAAAAGAGCATAGGACTAAAGTACTATGTCGAGCTGGTACTAAAGTAATATTGCTATGAGTATAGGCATAGGTTATAATCATAGTGTGGGATTAAATAATATGGAGGTGAAAGGAGTATGACAAGAGATGAAGCATTTCAGGAATATGAAGAGGTATTGGCCAAGATAGACAAGCAGTCCCATGAAGCAACAGAGGAGGCCAGGGCTATATTACAAGAGCGATTGAAGGCTATCCGTGCCACAACAGAAACAGAAAACTCAGATGATTAGTTTATCCTCCAACTTCAGCCGGTCAGGTGGTGGCCGGTTGAGGCCAGAAGATAAGCACCTTAACAATAGAATATAATTAGTGTCTTGGTTGCTGGGCGGGTAGGAAAGGAGTATGAGTAGGTGAAAGGATTATGGGATTTTATCAGGCAACTGTTCAAAGAGCACCGAGCAACTCGTAATACCTTAATTGAGCAAGGCAAAACCTATCGGAGCCATAAAGTAGCTTTTGAAACTGGCTACTGCAAAGCAATCCATGATGTTCAAAATTACTTACGGAGATTAGAAAGCTAAAACGGACTCTACCCGCTCAGCCACGAGGACACTAGCCCCTAACCTACGGGCCTGAGTTATCTCGAACCCGGTAGCCTGGAGATAATAAGAGGAGAATGAGATGCTAGACACACTAATATTTACTACCCTGGTAATGCTACTCGATAAAGAGCAAAAAACATGGCGGCATTATGGCTGTGATGGTTCCGAATGGTGGACCATAAAGCTATGGATAAGCCGGAACTAAACGAGAATGTAAATCTCCTTATTGGAATATCGCTAAGAAGATAGGTCAGATCTGACAATACGCTGGCGCCGGCAGAGAAAAGGAGAACCCCACCGGCGCCCATAAAAATAGAAGCCTATGTAAAAAGTCCCGGTGTTTCTACCGAGCCCTTCTCATAAGCTATCGCTAGTATACACCATACCATAAGGCTATATTGCTTGTCAATACCCTCCATTTCGTAGCCAGAAACGTGTTTGTATCTGACTGGTTGGTTTAGTCTCAGATTTCGTCCGGGGATGAGGTCCCGACTTTAGGCTTGACTCCCATTTGGTCGCAGACAAATAGCCAGGCGTCTTGTATCTCTTCGTCGCTCAAACCTTTCGGCGTTGCTTCGATTGCCTGCTCTAGCCGGTCATGGAGAGCTTTTATTGCCTGTACTCTATCCCCAACTGTTAGCTTGCTCATTCCTGTATCTCCTTTCCTATCAGCTCGTCTTCTTTGCCACCGGCTTGTCGAGGATGCGGCGGATAATATCGTTGTACGTTTCGCCTTTTCTGCCTATCCTGGCAAGTCGCTTAACGGTTTCGACCGATAACTGTATAGTGGTGTTCTTATTCGCCATGGCAATCTCCTTTCCGGCTCTACCTTTCGGTTCGTATATTACGAGTCCTTTTCTTATCATTTTTTTACTCTCCTTTCGTTATAATTATTATACTCGCTATACCGTTAATTGTCAAGCGGCTTGACGGCTAGAATAGGCATGGTTGCTCTGGTCTGTGCTTCAAGGTCAGGGTCTTTTCATGGGCCGGATACTCGCCGCGGCCTTTTAGCGCGGCTTCCCTCTCTGCGATTAGTGCCAGGACGTCTTCCAGTAGTTCAAGCACTGCTTCCTGCTCTTCTATTCGGATATCTATTCCTACAACATCATCGGCATATTTGTCGTAGGCTGCCCACTCTGGATTTTTGGCCTGAGTGGTCAAGAGCTGTGAGAGGCGTAAGCCTGTTAGGGCTAACTCGGCTTTGGTGGCCTCTTTGTATTCTTGGCAATCAGCAAGGGTGAATTTTCTAATAATGTACTTATCTAACATAGCACTTGTCAAGTAGTTTGGGGCTTATTTTGCCTGGCTTGCAAGGAACTCGCGAACCGCCATTTGATACCCTTGCAGTATCAGGAGCTGGTCGTGCTCTGATAATTCCGAGGTAGGATTGTATTGCTTTTCATTTTCAGGGACCTTGTTGTCGACTTGAGGGCGTCTAATCCTTGCTCCGCCATGCTGTTTACCAAGTACTGCCCATTTTAGCCTCAATTTGCCCCATGTTATAGTAGATATTCGCCACCTAGCCAGGAATTCCAGAATGGGCATCGCGTAGTAATCGGCGATAATATCCTCTTTGTGCTGTTCGTAGTAGGCCGGGAGGTTTTCTCTCAAGTTTGGCTTCGCCGGAACTGGCGGCATGGATGCTGAGATTTCCTTGATTAGTTCTTGTTCGTGGTCTTGCTCTGACATTTCTTCCCCCTTTAATTCGTTATTTTCTCGCTCTATAGCCTGGTTTTTTATATAGACTTGTAATTGCCTGATACTGGTCGCCGGCTGGCCGCATCTCGGGCATTTATCAGACAGGCTTTCGATTGTGATTTCCTGGTCGCAGTTGATACAATCGATAAAGAGGCTCATGTCTTCGGCCTCCGCTTGAATTCTTTATAGCTGATTGCTTTCCGCTTCATTTCTTGTCAAGTGCCAATTGATAGAAAATCTATCAATCACCGCCCTGTTTTTATATAATACATCCGCCGTTGTCTCCACTGATAATAAGGCGGTCTCATTGAGAAATCCCACAGTGATATATAATCCAAAGCACACTTCGACTCATCATATTCTAGGTCATCATAGTTGGGTCGTGGCATAGCCTCAATTTCCTTTATCAGTAATTTACCATCGGTCTTTGTTAGTTTTAACCGCTTGCTAATATCAGCCCATATTACCTTCGGCGGTACGAATGTGGCATCGGGCTTGAACTGTCCGGGCCCCTGCAAATCAACATAACTAGATTCCACTATAACCTTAACCCAAGCCTTACTTTCCTTGTCATACTCATCTGTCTCATATTCTTTTGGTTCTGACGGCCACTTCCCTATATCGAAAAAACCCCTATTATCAATCGCCCATATTATTTGCTCTCTGGTATGCCGAAACACACCGTAGCTATACCAGGGTATGTAATAGCCCTCTGCCACTACGCATCCCCTCGATGATGTCGCGGTGTCTGTTGCATTATTTTGGTCAGCTCATCCAAACTCTCAATCTCAGTGTCAATGATGGGTTCTTCCGGCATCAATGCTGGTTCAATCACCAAGCCGTATGTATGCCATTGATATTGAGCTACGGCAACCTGGGCTTCGGGCTTCAGGCACAAGAATAAAGGGTATTTAATCTCTCGTCTCATGGGTTACCTTTCTGAGCTACTAAAGTCCTCGTCACTCCATTTACCTTTAGCCACAATCACCACTTCGCCGTCATCGTATATATGGATTCCATAAAAGTCAGTAAATACCTTATTTGCGCTCTCGTAAACTATTCCCCAGACAGACCAGAAGGGGCGATTATTATAATGCCATCTAGCCCATTCCCGACAGCTCTCTATGCCCATACCTTTAGACTTTAGCCATAACTTTAATGTTTTCTCAGCTTGCCTATAATCTACTTCCATAGTTGGGTGAACATTCATCTTTCGCCTCCTAAGCCTCTATACAATATTCATTCTCAGCCCATGCCAGTAGCCAGAGGGCATCGGCCTGGTCATCGCTAACTATGTTGACCTCGGGCCACCGCTCCCGGGCTGCCGCCAGCATAGCCTCTTTATTTGAATTGCCGAGACCTGTGGCAAACTTCTTGATAGTGCCGACTGGGACTCCCAAGTACGGTATCTCCTTCAACTCACAATGCTCTTGAATGATAGCGACTATACCGCCGTAGACCTGGGCGGCATCGGTTCCCAAGTGTCGCCTTACTTCTTCGTAGACTACCAACTCCACCCCCTCGCAGGCTTTTATCAGATAGTTGCGGAGCTTGATAAACCGCATGCCACCGCCCTCATGCCGACCTACTGATAGATCCCAGACGCCTGACTCGAAAGGGCTGAGGGCGTAGCCGCAATGCGTGCCCGGATCAATCGCCAGAATCTTCATCCCTTACTCCTTCCAGCTTCTTAAGATTTTTCCACCAGTTACCCGTTAAGTCAATATGCTCCGAAATCTTACTGAATAACTGCTCTACCCTAACTTGACACTCAGCCTCCTTGATAGAGGCGGTCTTGACTTCCCATTCCATATCCTTGGCAAGTTGGGCTTTGGCTATTACTTTATGCCCTTCAGCAACACAAGCCCAGAAATCACCTTCATACTCTTTAATATGTGGGGAGTTCTTTAATTCTTTAACAATTTCCTCATCTGTCAGCAACCTCCCCTCATCAGGGCTATCTTTTGCTTCCTCAACCTTCTGTGCTTCTGTCATTTCATTCTCCCTTCCCGCTACAAATCTTTGCGTATATAAACAATAGGGCTATCCATATCATTAGCAAAAGCGTATTTGTCAGCACTGAGCTATTAAGATACTCATCAATCATTTCATTCTCCCTTCCCCCCTAGAGGGGCTAGACTTTCAAACCCCGGTAATCTTTACTTTGTTTCTATAGCTCTAGTGTTTGTTAATAGCCATCGTTGTATAACCCGCCAGACTAACCGCCTTCTTTTCCAATGCCTTTATCTCCGCCCTCATCTGGTCTAACGACTTGTCTATTATAGTTTCCCCGACATATCTTTTTCGCCGGCCCTGAAGTAATGAGTGATGGGCTTCGCAAAGATTCAAACCACATAGACCATCGCTTTCTATCGGATGATGCCACTCCACTTTCCCCCTGTGATATTCGCAATCATAATCACACCCTCCGTTATACACCCAAATTTGCCTATTGCCCTGTTGTAAATATCTGTTTATTTTAGCCCTTCCGGTATTAACACTTTTTTGTGCCTAGTATTAACATTTATTAACATTTATTACATTCGTAATATTAACATGTAATATTACTATTAACTGGTATATAATGTAATATACCAAGTAATATAGATTGTTAATACCCACTGGTTAGCCCCCACATACCCGTTGAAAGGTTTATTACCTTACCTTGTTTCTTTAACCTTGAAAGGTTGACCCGCAATACGTTATCTTTCAACCCGGTAGCCTTTTGGAGTTGACCGATGTCTTTGGCTCCGCTCTTTAATATATCCAGAATGGCAGTAGTATCTTTTATCTTACCAACAAAATCCGCAAGGTCTACACTACGCCGGGTTAAGTTTATAGCATTATTTTCGTAAACAATCCTTATACCGATTGGCTTGTGCTTCTCGGCAAAGTTACAATCTCGGTGGAACAATGCCAGGTTTAAACTCCCCGGCTCATTCTCTTGTGCTACCGAGAGTTCAAAGATATTTCGAGAATAATACTGAAAATATACTGACCCAAAGATTGATTTCTGACCTTCACCGCCTTTAGCAGTTTGTCCTAGAATTAAGGTAGTAACATTAGGTAGGTTTCGCAAAGCAGAATTGAATTGAATAGCTGCCTGAGACCCTTTTAACTCCCCGCTTTCACCACCAGCAGCGGCACCCAAGCTATCAATGATGAGTAAATCCACACCCTTATTAGCCACATCATCAGCAATCAACTCGATGTCCTGAATCAATGGTAATCTACAATGACGATAATAAACAGTAGCAGGCGGGCAACCTAGCCCTCGTTTAAGACGGGTTAAATACCATCCGAAGGTTCTTTGGTCGGTCTCCCAATCCAATACCATTGTGGTTAGTGGCTTACTATCTATCGCCATTTCTAACGGACTATCCCATTCTGGCGATGCTAATAATAATGCCAGAGCGTAGGCTATAGTTGATTTATTAACACCCTTCTCGCCAAAGATAATATTCTGGTGCCCTTGATAAATCAAAGGGTCAATCAGCAAGGGCGGTGCTGAGTATTCTGTCTCCGTATCGGTGGCTATTGACGGTGTGCCACTTAATTCTCTCTCTTGAATGAACTCCCCTAGACCGTCAAATATATCTAGCCACTCAACCTCAAGGTTCGGGACTTTCCGTTTCAAGTTGTTTGCTTGCTTGGTGCGTGTAACCTCTGAGGAAAAATTAAACTGTGAGGTTGGTAACAATCGGACTGATTTAGTTCCGTTACTATGGGTAATTTGAAGCATACCTGATATATGGCCGTCTTGATGGACATGGATGCGAGATGCCTTAGCTGTAATGGCAACCTCTGGCCACTCAAAAAAATATCCGCCGATTATCTCGGTGATTTGAGGCTTCATAAACTAAAGCCCTCGTATCCTACGCTAGAGCGTTCTTCCGGAGGATAGCGGTTTATACTGTTTGCTATAGTCCTGACATCGGTATCATCTAACGGTGGTTGGCATTGCTGTTCGTTAGTAATTCTGAGAGCTTCATAGATAGCAGCTCCCGGTGCCCCTCTTCGCCTCATTGCCCCTGCTATCCGTGTTAAGGTGTCATTCCGAGCGCCCTCAGTGATAAGGCCGTCCCCGGTGCTGATACTTTGCGATATTTTCCTGGTGCATAGCTCAATCAAGGCCCCTGGTGCTATCGTAATCGGCCCCGGCCAAGTTTTTGACTTCTCATAAAAAGACCCATTTCGATGAACGGATGGTGGCACTACTACATAACCACCCACTCCACGTATATCAAGCCCCTCATACCCGGCTAACCTTGCCGTATTGCGGATTTCGGTTCTTGTCTTATACCATAGGTGTGCTCCCCCAGTCCCTGTAGTAATCTGTAAAGTTTTCGGTAGCTCCCCAATGGAGTCTTGTAACTTACCCAGATTTTCATACCCATTATGCTCAATATCAACGTCCAATACGAAATAACCAGGCGGGATAGATACGCCAATATTGGCACTAGGCCACCTTGTCCAATAATCCCTTACTCTAGCTTCCTCTATCGTAGCATCAGTTAAACCGTTGGTAAGCAATGGCACTTTACCAATAGCTCGTCCTTCATGATTCCGCCCACAACCACAAGTTCCATCAACAGGCCAACAGAGAGGAAGGACAGGGAACCTAGCTTTAACATATCGGAGTGCTGCTTCCATCGTCTCCACCTTCACTGACTATCTTTCTTACCGTTTGCCTAGTAAGTTTATGCTGTCTGCCAATCTCTGCCATGTTCTCGCCTTGCTGATAGAGCCAACGGATATACTCATTTCGCTTGAAAGTACCACGTGCTTTTTGTTGTAAGATACTACTCTGCTTTTTATCCATTTATAATACCTTAGCATACTAACAGGTTGTTGTCAACCCCTTTACGGCTCATCTTTTATCAGGTGTCCAGCCTCATTACAGATTGAGAACATCTCTTGGCCGCTATCTCGCAGTATTTCTCCTCTATCTCTATGCCTATGCAACGGCGGTTTAACTTCTTGGCACAGTAGGCCGTTGTCCCTGAGCCAAGAAAGGGGTCGAGGATTATTTCCCCATCAAAAGAGCAATCTTCAATCAGG
>Ga0180008_1001691_pt1 | contig 13209 bp, 15 predicted proteins | sample MM_PW_MetaG_FD_121121 | JGI IMG/M metagenome (GOLD analysis project Ga0180008, IMG submission 121121) | Groundwater microbial communities from the Aspo Hard Rock Laboratory (HRL) deep subsurface site, Sweden - MM_PW_MetaG | ecosystem: Environmental > Aquatic > Deep subsurface > Groundwater... | reverse complement strand
GCAGAAAAAGGATTTCTTTATGCATATACAGACCCAAAGGCTATAAAATATGGATTGGACATGGAGTCAACCTTTGGCAAGTTCTGTTATGCTGGAAAAGACATGATGCTGGTGAAGCATGATGGCACAGTTACTTTGTGTGCTTGTTGTTATGGGGAGAACCACGAGCTTGGAAACCTCTTTAGTCCAAGTTTTAAACTAAGAACTACATCTACTCGTTGCCCAACAAATACCTGTGGTGGAGATTTTGGTATGCTTGTTTTACCAGATTTAGAGTTCGGTGCTTTGCCTAAACAAATGTGGAACGACACTTTTATATCACAAGTACAAGATTTGCCACAAAAAAGCCCCGTTCCATATCAGAACCGTGAAGAAATGATAAAATGGTTGGGGTTGATTAAACAACAATGAAAAAAATAGCAGTTCTTGGTTGGGCAGGACACGGTAATTTGGGTGATGAACTCATGCTCGATGGTCTTAAAAACCTCTTTAAAGGCTGTGAGTTCATGGTTATGTCCAATGACAACAGAGGAACATATCCCTTCATTGATTTTGATGCAATAAACAGCTGTGATTTATGTATTCTTGGTGGTGGAGAACTAATCCATGCAGACCATCTATTTATGCCTACTCCAAGCATTTTCAAAGCCCCATCCTTAATGTATCGTATATATGCTCGTACTCCTTTAGCACATTTACCGTGGACACATAGAATAAAGATTCCAAAGATTATTTTTGGCTGTGGTGTTAACGCAGAGGGTTCTTCACAGTTAAAACTAAATGTAATAGAAGACCTTGAACGGTTTGACTATATAGGAGTTCGTGACAATACATCATTAAATATACTAAAGTCATTTCCAAGACTAAAAGACAAGGTCTTTCTTTCCTATGACGCTTCTTTTGGAATAAAAATTGACAGATCTTGGGAAGCCTATGACAAAGTTGATAGGGCAATTATAATTCCAACTGATAGGTTTACTGTTGGCGATGAGGGTGTATTAGAACGTGATATTGCAGTTAAGTCTAGAGATTGGTTAAACGAAAAATTGGTGTCATATAAAGAGAAAATATTCATTGCTTTTGGAGAAATTGACAATGATGACTACGAAACCTGTAAAATACTAAGCGATAAATCATCAACAATCCTTCGTTCAAACAATTTATTATTACAAGAAATTTTAGTTATGATGGGAATAAGTAAAATTGTATTTCCCTACCGTCTACATGGACTTATACTTTCCTTCATAACTGGTACTCCATATGATTTTTATCCTTATCATTGGAAGCTACAGAGAGTCAATGACACCATTAAGGACAAGAAGGTTGAGGAAATCCAGAATACACAAAAAGCAATTGCTGATGAGATTATGGAGATGATTATGTGAAAACCGTTATCTGTAAAGCCCCAATGAGAATAACGTTGGGAGGGGGAAGTACAGACCTGCCTTTTTATGCAACCAAATATGGTGGATTTGTTGTAACTACTGCTATTGACAAATATGTCTATGTGTTGGTAAAAGACAGATTCGAAAAAGAGATTAGATTTTCATATAGTCAAACAGAAATAGTTAATGAACCAAACCAAATACAACATCCTATTGTTAGGGCTGTTTTAAAACATTATCCCTATGACTACAAAGAAATTGCTACTGTTTCTGATATGCCCTCAAATTCAGGTCTTGGTAGCAGTGGAGCATTTACGGTTGCCTTGGTTACAGCACTTAATGAAAATTGTAATAGAAAGCCAAACTCTATAGAAGAAAATGCAAACCATGCCTATATACTTGAACGTGAAGCTGGTGAGGAATGTGGGTGTCAAGACCACTATATTTCAGCTCTGGGAAAAACACAATGTCTTATGATTGATGGAAAGGTTAAGCATGAAGAAATAAAACTCTCTAAGTCGGTTCTCAATGAGTTACAGCAAAGTTTGGTCTTCTTTTGGATTGGTGGTGAACGCAGGTCAACCGAGATCCTTAGTTCACAGAGAAAAAACGCCAATATTGAATCAATGGATCTAATCAAGGACGTTGGTTACAGAGTCTATGATGCTTTAAAGTCAGGCAACCTACAGAAGCTTGGTGAACTACAGCTGGCGCATTGGAATGCAAAGAAATGCACTTCAAGTCTTATTTCAACAGAGCGTGTTAACGGGTTAATCCAATTTGGCATTAAAAGGGGAGCAACGGGTGGAAAACTGCTTGGTGCAGGTGGAAGTGGTTTTATAATGTTTGTCTGTCCAAGTGAATCTGTAAAGGCTAAGCTGTTGGGAGCATTTAGTCTAAGAGAAGTAGAGTTTAAGATGAATGTAGAAGGTAGAACGGTTAAGGTTTTGGAGTAAAAACAAAATGATAGAACAAGAAATAAACACCCAATATATCCTCTCAAGGTGCAATTTTCTGCCAAAAGCCTTTGAGGAAGACCTTGAGGATTTCATAAAAAAACTATGGGATTCAAGGTTTGTAACTGTTTTTCTAGCAGGAAATGGTGGTAGTGCATCAACTGTAAGCCACTTTAGTTCTGACCTTGATAGTCTCGGATTTTTTACACGCTGTCTTTGTGACAACATTCCTAGAATTACAGCATTAACTAATGATAGGGGATGGGATAAAATCTACATAGAACAGCTTCAGAAACTATATCGAGAAGGTGATGTTTTGATTGTTGCCTCTGTGCATGGTGGGGTTCTGCATGAAAACGGAAACAAGTTGTGGTCTGGAAATCTAGCTGAAGCAGTTGGGTTTGTAAAAGAAAACGGTGGAATAGTATTGGCGCTCCTTGGTGATGAGGGTGGAGCAATATCAGAAATGGCGGATATTTCACTTGTTGTTCCATCTCCATCTCCCTATGTTGTTGAACCATTACACAGTCTTATTGCACATCATATTTGTGAACAGATAAAAGGGATGATAAAACATAAATGATAACAAAAATTTTGGATAGGCTGTATGTCGGTGACGCATTCTTTACTAAAGAAGACCTAAAAAGGCTAGGAATAGGTTATGTGATTAATGTTGGTGGCAACCCAAACGGCTTAGAAAACTTTGATTTCCACTTGGCAGATAATGGAACAAATGAAGAGTGGCAGATAAAAAGGATTATGGGCGTTCTTGGCGAGCATATGGCACAGGGAGACAGGGTGTTGGTTTGTTGCCGTGCAGGAACTTCAAGGTCTTGTTTTATTATTGCTGTATGGCTGGAATCAATGGGTATGGATTTGGATGAGGCTGTTGCCTTCATTAAATTGAAACATAAACCAACACAGATAAACCAAGAATTGTTAAGATTTTGGAGGAATAAAAATGTTGTATCTTGATACAGCAAACCTTGAGGACATTAAAAAAATAAGTAAACTAACAAACCTTAATGGTATCACAACAAATCCTAAGATATTTGCTCAAACGTCAAAAGAAAAGAACATAGAAGAAGTAATACATCAGATTCTGTCTGTTGCAAAAGTCCCATTGAGTATTGAGCTTACAAAAACAGAGGCAATAGACTCAGACCTAGTTCAAGAAGCACTTACATATTACAACATTGATCCAGAGCATGTTGTTATTAAAATGCCAATGTGGGGTAGTGGAAGGGGATTGGAGCTTGCAAAGACTCTAATGCAGGAAGACGTAAAAATTAACCTTACCTGCCTTATGGATGTTGAACAAGCCATTTTAGGCTGTGAACTTGGTGTTGAATATGTTTCGTTGTTTTATAATCGAATAATTGATTTCCAAAAACAGTTTTGTGATGTTTTACATAAACTTAATGAAAAAGAACCAACTGCAAGAGAAGAAGCCATGAAAGTTATTGCAAATACCAGAAGAGTAATTGAAGAAAATGACTATAAAAGCAAAATTATTGCTGGAAGTATTCGTAAACCACAAGATGTTGTTGAATGTTTAGTAAGTGGTGCACATATTGTCACTGTTACACCAAAAGTGTTTATGGAAATGATTTCACACTCCAAAACAGAAGAAACAATAAGGGAGTTTGACAGATCCTTTAAAAACTGGATGGAAAAATAGATGCAGAGTGTTTTTGAAAAATATCCTAAAGAGTTATCTAAGCAATTGTTAGATAATAAGTGTTCACTTTGTTCTATATTAGAAAGAGAAACTCCAATTGTTCAAAACAACTTGGTATTTTTAGTTCCAACCAAAGACATGAAAGGGCATAAGATAAGATTTATGGTTGTAACAAAACGTCATGTTAAAGAACCTTCATTTGAGGAATTGACTGAATGTTATATCATGCTTTTTAGGTATGCCGACCTTGTAAAAGACAACTGTTTCCGTTTATATGTTATTAGTGGTCTTTATGCATCCGTGCCTGAACACTTCCATATTATGTGTTGTGATGATGAATGTACAGAAGAAGAATATAAACAACTCCAGAAAACACCAAAGGTTGAATTTCTATGAATAAATATTTGATAGGAATACCCTGTTACAATGAAGAAGGAACAATCGGCAGGATAGCTAGTCAATCAAAAAAGTATGGCACGGTTATGGTTGTTGATGATGGCAGTATTGATGGTTCAATAGACCAAATACAGATTCCCGATGTTCTTGTCTGTTCCTTTCACAGAAATATGGGATATGGACACGTATTGAAGACTCTTTTTGAACAAGCCAAAGAATATGATGGACTAATAACTATTGATGGTGATGGACAGCACAACCCAACCGAAATTCCAAGATTTATAAAAGCCCTTGAACAAAACAAGGGAGACGTTGTTTTAGGTAACCGATTCTTATCCAAGTCTTCTATACCTCCAAAACGCAAAGACGTTATTGGAATGTTTAACAAGCTCTACTCTGTTGGTGATTCCCAATGCGGATTTAGAGCCTATAACAAGAAAGCCATTGATTCCATTGTCATTAGAGAGGATAGAATGGGAGCATCACTAGAAATCTTAAAACAAGCCCATGAAAAAAACCTGAAAGTCTTTGAAGTTCCCTGTACTATTGTCTATTTTAAACATGATAGTGATATCAACGTTAGACATGGACTCAGTCTGGTTGAGACAATTCTCTGGATGACCGTTTGGCGTAAACCACTGCTAACTCTTGGAGTTCCAAGCCTTATCTTATTGCTGGCAGGAATGTGTTCAACATATATGACTTTAACCATTTATGCTTCAACGAGAGTCTTTGTACAGAGCTGGCTGACAGCAATGATGTTCTGCTTACTTTCTGGGATTCTGCTTTTTTCAACCATGGTTATTGTCTGGGCAATTAAACGTGGCATCAGGGAGATGAAACTGTGAAAAGTGTAGTAACTGGCTCAGAAGGATTTATTGGTTCACATCTCGTTGAAGCACTAAAGAAACGTGGTGATGAGGTAACTGAAATTGACATTAAAAACAAGTCCAATCCTGTTGATATCTGCAATTTTGCTAGTTTAAAGGAAAATATTCCAGACGACATTGATGAAGTTTATCATTTAGCAGGAAAGCTTTTAACATTTGACTCAATGGGTGATTATCTACAGGATGAATCGTCCTTTATGACAAACGCATATGGCACATATAATGTCTTGCGTTCTATAAACAGAAAAACCTTAGTTGTTTTTTCTTCAACTGCCAATTTGTATGGAAACGGGGAATCATTTAAAGAAGAAGCTTCTCCATCAATAGTTTCTTCGTATGGTTACAGTAAGTACATTGCTGAACATCTAATATTGCAAAGTGGAAGACCATGTCGAATCTTTCGTTTTGGCACAGTTGTAGGAGCAAGAGGACGTACGTTTCCAAACCTTCTTGTCTGGAGCATTGTTAATAACAAGGAAGTAAAAATTTTTTCTGTGGGTTCTGCAGTGCGAAGCTTGGTTGATGTCAGGGATGTTGTTTCTTGTCTGGTTAAATCAAGAGAGTTTCCACAGGACATCTACAATCTTGCTTCAGAAATCCAATATACGGGAAGAAAACTATATGATATAGTGAATAGTGAAGCTAAGAAACACGGTTATAAAACAAACAAGGTTAGTTTTGTTGACTGGTCTCCAAAAGGGTATGTAAAAGAGTCGTCTCTTAACATCAGAAAACTCAGTAAATATTGGAAGGTAGCTCCTTCGTTTCATGAAATAATTTCCTCGCTTTTTTGTTATTATGAACAACCAGATGCAATAAAACCACCAGTTTGGAATGATTAAAAATGAAATGTGAAGAATGTAGTGTGTTTATTTCGTTAACCTCACCATCATATTGGTTAGACGTTGGCAACAGAACTGTGATGTTCTGTTCATATAAGTGTAGAAAAAAATACTTGGCAAGAAAAGTCTATGAAAAAAAATTGAAATGTATTGGAGAAGTAAAAAATAAGTTAAAAAGGTAATATTATGAACGTTGCTTATATTATGCGTTCTACCCAATATGGTGGGGACTTACAAAAATTCATTGATGTATTACCACAAGAGATAGAACATTCTGAGTTTTATTCAAAATTTAATTATGGAACAGGCTTAATTCCTCTTTACCGAAATTTAAAAGGGTTTGATATTGTTCATATTAACTGCCCAATATTTGCAGGATTTGCTAATTCTATTCGTAGACCCGTTGTTACTTCAGTTCATACTCTTCAACCAGACGAGTCAAAGTATGAGTATCATAGAAGATTTTTTATGGCAAACTATTTTGAAAGAAAGGGAATTATTCATTCTGATAAGCTATTAGCATGTTCACCATTTATTGCTGGTAGAATAAAAGAAGTTTATAATGAAGCCATAGAAAAAACAGTGGTAATTCCCCATTCGGTTTCATATCTTCCACTTAGAGATGAACCACCAACAAACCCACCAATAGTTTTTGCCTCGGGCAGACTTGCAGTCCGTAAAAACTTTACAGAATTCATACATCTTTCTAAAAGCATAAAAAAGGAACTTCCCGATGTTGAATTTTATCTTTCTGGTGGTGGAAGAGAATACAAGCATCTATCATCCATGAATGACGGCAGTTGCTATATTCTGGGTAGAACGTCAACAGAAAGATATCTGGAATTATTAAGCTCCTCCTTCTGTTATGTACTTACAAGTCTGTACGAGGGCGATCCACAGGTTGTCATAGAGGCAATGAGTGTTGGCGTCCCTGTTTTTACACATAATCTTGGTTTTGTCCACGGAATTATAAAAGACTATGAGACTGGTTTTTTGTATGATACACCACAAGAATTTCTAGAGAAGTTTCTATATCTTCTCAATAGCCCGATGGAGTATGAAAACATTGTTCATAACGCAAGAGAATATGCTGAATCAAGACCGTCAGCAGAAGATATAGCCAAACGGTTTGTACAAGTATATGAGGAATTTACTTGAAAATTTTATTGGTTGCTCCACCAAGTGGCAGTAAAAGACTGTTTGTTTCTCCACCTCTTGGCTTAATGTATATTGCTTCTGCTCTTAAAAAAGCAAGTCATGAAGTCGATATTGCAGATTTATATTCATTTGACTTGAATCCAGACTATTCAAAATATGATTTTGTAGGTATCACAGGAATGGATTTTTTGCATGATTCAATCCTAGAAATAGCTAAAGAAGTAAAAGATACAAACAAAGACATTCTTGTTGGCGTTGGTGGTTCTCATGCTACTGCTATGCCAGAGCTTCTTCTTGAAGATGATAATATTGATTTTGTGTTTAGAGGAGAGTTTGAAGAAAGCATTAAAGATGCCTTTAATTGGAAAACCTTAGAAGGCGTCTGTGTTAAAGGACACATTTCAAATGCCGTGACAGTTAAAAATTTAGATGGAATCCCATTCCCAGATTGGAATGAGGAAACCATAAAAAAATACTCAAAAAGCTCACATCATGGGTTCTTTTATGAAAAACAACCCGTTATTCCTATTATAACTTCACGAAGTTGTCCATATAACTGTACATATTGTGCTGGACATGTTGTTAGTGGAAAAATATGGCGTCCACATTCACCAGAAAGGGTATTAGAAGAAATTGACAATCTTGTAAATTTAGGAATGAAAGAACTTCATATCGAAGACGACAATTTTTGTCTATCGTTGCCAAGAGCAGAAAGCATCTTAAAGCGAATCATTAACCAAAACTATGACTTAGCCATTAGTTTTCCAAATGGTATCCGTATTGATTTGTTGAATGATAACGTTCTTTCCTTAATGCGTAAGGCAGGTGTGTATTCTCTTACATTTGGAATTGAGTCTGGTTCACCAAAGATACAGAAAATGACGAGAAAAGGACTTAATTTAGATTTTGTGAGAAAACAGATAGCAAAGGTAAAAGAACACGATTTTTATACCCAAGCATTTTTCATTTTAGGATTTCCATATGAAACAGAAGACGATATGAAGGCTACAATTGAATATGCAAAAAGTCTTAAGCTTGATTCCGCGTTCTTTGGCACCTTTGTTCCACTTGCTGGAAGCGAAGATTTCAATAATCTTGTTGAGGTACACAGAATAGACATTCATACATTAGATTGGAGCCGTCTTTCATCAACAAATCCTTTTGCATCATCTTTATCAGAAAAAACGATTGAAAAACATCTACATAAAGCATACAGGCAGTTCTATTTTCGTCCAAGTATTGTATATAGAAACATTCGTAGATTAAAAAACATAAAACAACTAAGGTTGCTTTCATCAAGGCTGGGAGGAATGTTAGGATGAGTTTAACATTTGATTTACTCAAACGTGTTATAGAGTGTGGTTTAATGACTAAAGGCATAAAAACTGCATCTCCATACCTGATTAATTTCAACATAACAAACAAATGTAATTCCCATTGTATGACCTGTGGAGTTTGGAGATATTATGTTGATAGTCCTAATAAAGAATCAGAAGAACTTACATTGTCTGAAATCAAAGCTATACTAAATGATTTACCTGAACCAATCTGGCTTACTCTGGGCGGTGGAGAAGTATTTTTACGAAATGACCTATATGATATTTGTAAATTAGTAAAAGAAACTTATCCAGATGTTGGTCTTGGAATTTCAACAAATGGGTTAGAATCAGAAAAGATTATAGATGAAGTAATAAAAATTACTAAGTTAAATTTTTCATCACTTAGAGTTTCTGTTAGTCTTGATGGAATAGAAACAATAAATGATAAGATTAGAGGAAGGGGAAGCTATAATTCTGCACTAACGACGTATTGGGTTATAAAGAATCTGTTCAGGTCTGTAAATAGTTCTTCAACGGGACTTAATTACACAATTTCAAAATTCAACGCAGGACTTTTTGAATCGTTTTTTGCTAAGTTTCCTAATGAGGATATTGGTATTTCTCTTTTCCATATTGGTAAACCAGCATTTGAAAACGACAAATTAAATTTGAACCTTCCAGAAGAGCTTGTACTAAAAGATTTAGACTTCATGCTTAAAAACTATAAGTTTGTTGGTGAACACGGATTTATTAAAAAAATATTTGTTAGTCTTGCCAGACAGTACGTTAAGAACCCTAAAAAAATGGTTTTACCGTGTTCATCGTGTATTTCTTCGGTCTTCATTGACCCATATGGCATGGTATATCCCTGTACGATCTGGGGAAATAGTATAGGGTGTTTACGTGAAAAAACGTTCAAAACCGTTTGGACTTCTGATAAAGCAAAGCAAGTTCGTAATGATATCAAACAAGAGAGGTGTCCAATATGTTGGTCGGGCTGTGAAAGTTCTCACACAATTTTACAGTCATTAATTTCTTTAAAAACATTAAAAATATTAAATGAGGTAATATGATGAAAGTTCTTTTTGTTGCACCAAACTCTCATAGCAAATATGCAACCCATCCACTTGGGCTGGTAAAGTTGGCATCAATGATCCGTAATGACCACGAAGTAAGAATATATGATATGGATGCATTTAATGCAACCCTTAACGATTTAAAATCAACAATAGACACGTTTAATCCAGATGTAGTTGGTGTAACTGCTAGAACATCAAACCTTTCAAAAGTAACAAGTATTTGTAAAACAGTGAAAGAAACCACCAAGGCAAGACTTATTATTGGTGGTGCTGACCCAACTGCTAGACCATTACAGAGCATTGTTGATACTGGGGCAGATATTGCTGTTTTAGGTGAAGGGGAAGCTACAATAAGAGAGGTAGTTGAAGCAACAGACAGGGAACTGTTTAAAGTTAAAGGACTTGTCATAAAAACAAAGAACAGTTTGGTGGAAACAGAGCCGAGACCACTAATTGAAAACCTTGATTCACTACCTTTTGCTTCATTTGACTTGTTAGACCTGAAAAAATATATGCCATACCCATTAAATTTGCCTCCAGACTATCTTGGAATGTGTACATCTAGAGGATGTCCTTGGAATTGTTTATATTGTTTCAAGGCTATTTTTGGAAGAAGCTGGAGAGCAAATTCTGCTAAATATGTTGTTGATGAGATTGAATTTTATATAAATACTTTACCAATACACTTACAGTCATTCATATTTTTTGATGACACCTTTACTGTAAGTCATAAAAGAGTTTATGAAATGTGTGACTTAATCAAAAAACGACATATTGATATGACAGCTAGATTTGAAACACGTGTCAATCTCATAAATGAACAGCTTCTTACAAAAATGTATGATTCTGGGTTTAAACACGTTTCCTTTGGTGTTGAATCTGGAAACCCAGATATCCTCTTGGAGCTTCAAAAAGGCATTACCATTGACCAGATTAGAACTGCCTTTAAAACCGCACACAAAATCGGGTTTACAACAACAGCATACATGTTTATTGGAAGTCCATCAGAAACACCAGAAACCATACGTGACAGCATTGACTTAGCAAAAGACCTGAACGCAGACTTTACCCAGTGGTCAATTGCTTCACCCCTGCCCTCAACACAACTGTATGATTGGTATGTTAAGAACTATGGTGCTATAACAGACTGGAATGGACTTTGTTATTCAGAACTTTTTAGTGTTGATAGAGGCAATTCATCAGTTTATCGTTCAAAGTATATGACAAATAGAGAATTAAACATATGGATGAAAAAAGCATACAAGGAAACATACATTCATTGGAAATACATTCTTAAACGTATATGGCGTTCTAGGAGTCCACTAGAATTTAAAGCAAACCTTCTAGGGTTAAAAGAGCTGTTGAATATTGTCTAAAGCCAAAGAATGGTCTAGTTTCAAGTACAGGTTTTGGAACCGTGATTCTGAAGGGGCAATGGCGTGGGAAAACAATCAAAACAATCTGGTTTTTTCAGTGGAAAACAGATACATTAAGTCGCTTCTTGATGATAAAAAAGCAACATACCTTGACCTTGCCTGTGGTTTAGGTCGTATGACACCCATACTGCAGTCAAAAAACAAGGAGTCTGTTGCCTGTGATTTTGGAGTTGGAATGCTCGAAAAAACAAGGGAACGCTATGGTGTTCAGTGTGTTAGAGCAGATGCCTTTCATCTACCTTTTAGAGATAATGTTTTTGATGGAACACTCATCATCCGATTTATCTATCATTTCCCACCTTCAGAACTTCTTTTCGAAGAGTTATCTAGGGTAAACAAAAAACACTCCGTAATCATTTTTAATACATTAAATAAATATTCCCTAACCTACTTTACCAGCAAGATTCTTAGATTAAAGGTATGGGCGTCTTCAAGATCTGAGGTTCTTAGCCTTCTTTCTTTTGGAGAATACAGCTGTGAATGTAAACAAATGTTTCTACTTTCTACCTGTTTTTATAGAGTAATTCCAAAACTAATATTTTCATTCCTTGAAAAGATTCCACTCAGGAAGTGCTTAACATATTGGAGGATAAAACTAGCTTAAAACAGCCATTAAAGAGGCAGTTTATTACATGGTGGCTTCTAATTCGGAGCGGATACATCTACGAAAAGGAAATGGAGGTGTGCCATAAACTGGTTCCATCAACTACAAACAGTAATGTACTGCTTTTTGGTTCTGGTGACGGCAGATATGCTAACCTGTTTCCATCTGCCAAGGTTTATGGTATTGACAATGATGAAAAGATGATTAAGCTCACAAAAATTAAAGCTCCGCAGGTTATAACAGTAAAAGGCAGTGTTCCTAATAACGTCCAGCTTTTAGAGTCAAGCTTCGATATTATTGTAGCATTAAGATTCTTTACACATAAATTAGAGGACATTAATAAAATTCTTTCAAAGGTACACACTCTCTTAAAGAAAAATGGTTTACTGCTGTTTGATGTTATAAATTCTGACTCGCCTATGAAACTTTGTTGTATGCTATCTCCTGCACAAACATACTCGTCTTCTAGTATAGAAAGACTTTTGAGTGTTAATGATTTTAGAGTTGTTGCTTCAATGCCGTTCTTTGCCTTTCCCTCTATCATTTACCGTTTTATTCCAAGATGGTTTTCACGACTGGTTGATAAGCTTCCAGTAAAATCAAGACTGTTCTATCTGGTGGAAAAAAAATGATTGAAAAAATGCTAAAGTTCTTTAAAAGTCATGCACTGCTAGTTTCAATTATGCTCTTTACAGCAATGACAATCGTTAGATTAACACATTTTCTTGTAACTGCTTATTCAACATCGGATGAATCGCTTTACATGTGGTCGGGCTTTGCCTCTGTAGAAAAGGGCACGATTATTATCTTATACCAGCAACGCTTTGTTTACCAGCTTATCATTGCAGTATTCAGCTTAATCTTTAGGATAGACAACATATGGAAGATGGCTACAATGCTTAGTTTCATTAACTTGTTCTGTACATCCCTAACGGCTTATCTTCTCCAAAGAACCCTTAAAAGATTTTATCCCCAGTGGTCTTCATGGAAATACACACTTCTGCTTCCAACAATTATCATGCTCGCAGTTGGCAACGTTATCTATACAACAGAGGCAGTTAGCCTAATGTTTCTTGTTTCTGGATTCTACCTGCTATGTGAAGTATTCCATTCAAAACGATATGTAACAACAGCACTTAGTGGCATACTGTTTGGTCTAGCATATCTCGTGAGAGAGCCTTATGTTGCAGTAGCAGTTATTGTTCCATTATACTTGACATATCTTACCATAAAGAAAAGATTTCCGTTTAAACTTTTAATGGTGTTCATCCTCTCTGAGTTTTTGTTATTCCGTATTCCCAATTTTGAAAATAACTCGGTTAACTTAGGAAACTTTGTATTTGTAGAACTTTATAATAGAGTAGGGGAAGGAATAAACTCCGTTTTTACTTTTATATCGATAGAACCAATTGTTATTCAATCGTCAAATGTCGTTTTACGTTCTGGTGGATATATTCCAGAAT
>Ga0180008_1001689_pt1 | contig 13228 bp, 11 predicted proteins | sample MM_PW_MetaG_FD_121121 | JGI IMG/M metagenome (GOLD analysis project Ga0180008, IMG submission 121121) | Groundwater microbial communities from the Aspo Hard Rock Laboratory (HRL) deep subsurface site, Sweden - MM_PW_MetaG | ecosystem: Environmental > Aquatic > Deep subsurface > Groundwater... | reverse complement strand
CACCCATTTGGTGATGAAGTTTTGATTAGATTTGGCGATCTATTACGCAATTATACCAATCTTGTTTTTAGATATGGTGGCGATGAATTTATTTTATTATTGGATAATAATCATCAAGATACACAAGATATGATCAATCTGATCAATTCTAAATGCGTACATGTTTTCAAAAAAGAAACATTTATTCCAACTTTTTCTTATGGTATCCATGTGTGGCAAAAGGGACAAACTTATGATGATTTGATTAAAATTGTCGATCAAATCATGTATCAGGATAAAAGAAACCAAGAAAAAAGCTTGTAAACGATAGAAATAACACTTGAAAGAATGAGAAAGAAGGACTTCGGTCTTTTTTTTTAATGAGTTGATAAAGAATATGTTAAAATATCTTTGGAAAGTGAGTTGATAACATGAAAGAAAGAAAAGTAAAGTCATTTATCATGACAACCATGAATGGTATGGTTTATGGATTATTTGCTACATTAATCATTGGTGTTATTTTTAAACAGTTTGGAACATTATTGGGTATACCACTTATAGAAGTTACCTTATATGAAGCACTTAAGCTCATGATGGGTGTCGGTATTGGTATGGGTATTGCTTTAAGTTTAAAGATGGATGGTTTGAAAATGGTAGTGGCTGCAGTGATGGGTGGTATAGCTACAAGTTTTAAAGTTACTTTTGCTGCTGGTATAGTGACCGGATTAAATAATGATCCTGTAACAACATATCTAGTTGTCATCTTTGGTATTCTTTTACTTAAGTTGATTTTAAGAAGAAAGACACCTGTTGACATTTTGCTCATTCCTCTTTTAGGATCAGTCATTGCACTCGTCTTAACATTAATCATTAGTGCACCTGTTGGTTATATGATTTCAGGTATTCAAACTGGTATCGAATCTGCAACTAATTTACTTCCAATTCCGATGGTCATCGTCATTGCTGTTGTATTAGGTATATTACTGACATCACCCTTATCAAGTGCAGCAATTGCCATAGCAATCTCTTTAGGAGGTATTGCTGGTGGTGCAGCCGTTATAGGAACGACGACTCAAATGATTGGTTTTGCCATTCAATCAAGAAAAGATAATAATATTGGTATGGTTTTATCCATTGCATTTGGTACTTCCATGCTTCAATTTAAGAATATTTTGAAAAAGCCTATTATCTGGTTGCCTACAATTATAGCATCTGCAATCTTAGCACCTATTTTCTACTTAGTTTTTCATGTTGAAACAACTCCTTTTGGCGCTGGCATGGGTAGTTCGGCACTTGTTGGTCAGCTTCAAACACTTGAATGGATGGATTATTCAATGACTGCATTTCTTGCTGTAGGCTTTATGTTACTTGCCCCAGCTATCTTAGTTTTTGGAATTGATCTTATCTTTAGAAAGAAAAACTGGATTGTATCTGGTGATTTAGCTGTTAATAAGGATATAAATTAATTACAATTATTATTACAAAGTCATTAATCTATGATAAAATAGTTAGTGAATTATAAAATATAGAAAGTGGTGGTTTTGATGAACAAAAGAGTATATAACAAGACTTTAGGAAAGATTGTTCGTACACTTGGATTCTTATTGATCTTAGCATCTTCATTATTTATTTCTGTTGCATTAATTTTAGAATTTGATACATTACCTTTCATATACAACTTGACACCATATGCTACTCAAGCAGATGGCATATTAGCAAACATCCCTTATATCGCAGAATATGCAGGTTTGGGCTTAGTTGCTGGACTAATTCTCCTTTTATGGGCAATTAGAAAGGGTCTTATCTTAAGGGTTGTATTAACTGTTGTACTTGTGTTTGGATTTGTTGTAAGTTCAATTGATGGCACTTCACAATTAGTTCCATTAGTTCTTGCAGCTCCATCATGGTTATCAGGCGTGGTTGCTATGATTAGTGATTATGTCAATCAAGTTACTGCAATGAGCGAATATGTCATTCCAGGTGTAGCAGTTGCTGCGCCATTCCTCTTATGGATTTTATTTGCTTATAAGAAACCAGGTAGATTCTCATTATTCTTACTCAGACTTGGTTCAATCACATTATTCCTTGCAGTATTGATGTTAGTTGCTGAATCATTTGTTTCAAGTTTATCAGGTATTGATATTTATGGAACAATCAAGATTATGCTTTATATTGTATCTTATTTATTCTTTGTTGTTGGAAGTTTATTTGGTACACTAGGATTTGCTAGACAGTAGTTACTTTTAATAATTCAAAAAAAATAAAAGGCTCAATGAGCCTTTTTTTCTTTACATTAAGGATGAGAAACCACGTAGTAAGATTTGAACAATCCGGTATAGAAAGTGTCTTTTACCAAAATTTTTGATGTATGAACTTTTTTCAACTGTTTCATTAAAGAATATTACCATATCAGCAATAGAGTCTGTTTTTTCTAAGTAGACACTATTTTCAAAGTGTAAGTATAAGCTTCTAAAGTCTAAGTTAGCAGTTCCAATTAAGGCTCTCTCCTCATCAACAATCATCATCTTAGAGTGAATGAATCCTGGAGTGTAGCGGTAAACCGATACACCAGCTTCCATTAACTCTGGAACATAGGACTCTGTGACCATAAAGATAATCTTTTTGTCTGGTATGTATGGAATGATTATTTTAACATCAACACCTGATTTGGCTGCATATTTAAGTGCTGTTAAGAGTTCATTATCGATGATGAGGTAAGGAGAAGTAATTAAAATAGATTTTTGAGCTTGAGAGATTAAGGATAAATAAATATACTTTGTTGAAGTTTCCTGGTCTAAGGGTGTATCAGTAAATGGCGTAATATATCCTTTGGATTGGATAGGATGATTTTCTTTGTAAACACCATAATCAAGATCTTTTTGGGTTGAAAAGCGCCAATTCTCTAAAAATCCTATAATTAAAGACCATACTGCATCACCTTCTAAACGAATACCTGCATCATGCCAGTGTCCATATGGATGGGAAAGATTAATATACTCATCACCGATGTTGATGCCACCTGTATAAGCTATCTTGCCGTCAATGACAACGATTTTTCTATGATCACGATAATTCATCGCAAAGTTTAAATGAAGGCGCATTGGATTGAAATTACTAGCTTCAATTCCAAATTGACTTAAGGATTGAGCATACTTATAAGGAAGAGTAGAACTACCAAAATCATCATAAATCAGTTTGATCTCAACACCTGAAGCAGCTTTTTCTTTTAAAACCTGTAAAACTTGATCCCACATTAAGCCTTTATTGATGATGAAAAACTCCATAAATATATATTTTTTAGCCTGTTTAAGATCATCTAGCATCGCTTGAAACATCAGCTCACCAGAAGCCATAAAATCAGTTTTGGTGTTGATATAGGTTGGCCAGTTTAAATTATATAAATAGTTTGAATCTTTTGTTTTAAGGTGATGGTCTAAATCAGCTACGTAGTCATATCTGCTTAAATCAATATTTAATCTTCTTTGAGTTACTTTTTTGCCAATGTTGCGTTGTTTATAGTATAGATAAAACATGCCACCAAATAAAGGGAAGATCAGTATAGGAATAATCCAACTCAGCTTATAGATTGGGTTTTCTTCTTTAGTAATTAAGTAAACAACAATCATGACTGATATGGCATAAAAAACAGTATTTAAGTATCGATATTGTGAAATCCAATCAATCAATAGTAAAAACAAGACGATTTGTGCAAGCAGTAAAAGTAAGATCAGTGATGTTCTAGATAGGATCATCCTAACTAAGCGTTTCATTGGTGTATCTCCTTGATAAATATGTACTCAAACTTTGATGATTGATGTGGATCATAATGATAGTCATCAATTGCTATCTGTTTGATTTGTTCTTTGTCATTAATTTCATTTATTATAAGATAATTCGCCATCTTGCCTCTCATCATTTTAACATGCATACTGATAGCTTTAAGTTGATCATTGCTACGTTCATAAAATGATATGGTTAGCACTGGTAAAAAGTGATGTAAGACTTTGCTATATTCTTGTGAAGCCAGATTAATGAAAAGTTCATTTGGATGAGTAGATGATAGATACTCCATTAATTTAGGTTTCCAAAAAGCATATAGATTCTTAATGATTTGATCTTTGATCTCTAAACGATATGCACTGATTCCATCAAAAGGACGAACAAGTCCGTATAAACCAGACAACATGTAAAGGTGATCTTGTAAGTATAAGAGGTTTTTTTCATTCAAACTATGAATAGCAAATCCCTTAAAAGCATACCCATCATAAAAATAGATTGCTGATGAAATGATCTGATTAAAAGTCATATAATCAGATTTGACTTTCAAAGAAAGATCTTTGGATATATGCATCTTCTGACTCAAGTTAGAAGCACTCATCTTTGATAGTTTAGCTATCATAGATAAGGCATCACTTTGGAAAATAGGAGATGATTCAAATGGTGTGATAGTTTTTGCAAACGTTTTTGCAGGTGATAACAAGATGATCATGGAAAAATCCTCACTTATTCTACGTTTTATTATACCAAAAAAAGGCAAAAAGTGTTAGAATAGTAAGTGTCTTGAAGGAGGATTATCTTTTATGGGTGAACGTAATTTATCGTTATTGATGGACTTTTATGAACTCACAATGGCAAATGGCTATTTTAAGGATAACAAACATAATCAAATTGCTGTTTTCGATGTCTTTTTTAGATCAATTCCTGATGATGGAGGCTATGCAGTCTTTGCAGGTCTTGAACAAGTCATTGAATACATTCAAAATCTAAAATTTGAAACAGAAGAAATCAACTTTCTTCGTTCAAAGAAAATTTTTGGAGAAGATTTTTTAACTTATCTAAAGACATTTACTTTTCATTGTGATGTTTATGCAATGAAAGAAGGTACACCAATTTTCCCTCACGAACCTATTATGGTGATTAAGGGACCTATTTTGGAATGTCAAATCATTGAAACAATGATCTTATTAACCATAAACCATCAAAGCTTAATTGCAACTAAAGCTGCACGCATTGTTTATGCAGCTCAAGGCAGAGGTGTTTTAGAATTTGGAGCAAGAAGAGCACACGGCTATGATGCATCCATCTTTGGTGCACGTGCAGCTTATATTTCAGGTGTTGTTGGTTCATCAAATACCTATGTCGACTTTGCTTATCAAATTCCTGCTTTAGGCACAATGGCACATAGCTATGTTCAAAGCTATGATTCTGAATATGAGGCATTCAAAGCATATTCAATGACCTATCCTAATCAAGCTGTCTTACTCGTTGATACATACAATACTTTAAAACAAGGTATTCCTAATGCGATTAAGATTCAAAAAGAAGTTTTAGCTCCTATGGGGTGTGAACTTAAAGGTATTCGCTTAGATAGTGGTGACTTAACCTATTTAACAAAAGAAGCTAGAAAGATGCTAGATGCTGCTGGTCTGCAAAATACAAAGATTACAGTCAGTAACTCGCTTGATGAGTATTTAATTAAAGAACTCATTCATCAAGGTGCACAAATAGATTCATTTGGTGTTGGTGAAAGGTTGGTCACAGCAAGATCAGAGGCTGTCTTTGGTGGCGTATTTAAGCTTTCGGCTATTGAAGTTGATGGAGAACTCGTTTCTAAGATAAAAATCAGTGACAACGTCCAAAAAACGACTATTCCAGGGTTTAAGCAAGTGTACCGGTTCTATGATGAACACTGTATGGCTGAAGCTGATGTCATTACGCTATTTGATGAAGTCATTGATTCCACTCAACCTTATCATTTATTTGATCCTAACTTTCCTTGGAAGAATAAATTAATTGAAAACTATACTGTAAAACCTTTGTTGATCCCTATTTTCGAAAAAGGGAAACTCATTTATGAATTGCCAAGTTTGAAAGCAATTAGAGCTTATGCAAAAGAACAACATGCATCCTTATGGCCAGAAGTGATCAGATTAGAAAAACCACATGAATATTATGTGGATTTATCACAAGAACTTTGGACCTTGAAGCAAAGCTTAATTAAGAAATATAAGAAATAGTAACTGATGACAAAAATGCTTAAATGGTATTGTCTAGGCAATACCCATTTTTGTGTGTTAGGTTAGAAATTGAGGTGTAACGATGTTTCACATTGTGTTATATGAACCTGAAATCCCCCAAAATACTGGTAATATTATGAGAACTTGCGTCGCTATAGGCGCAAAGCTTCATTTGATAGAGCCTTTAGGATTTAAGATTGATGAAACGAAGTTAAGAAGAAGTGCACTTGATTATTATGAACATCTTGATTATGTGCTTTATCCTAATTTTGCTGATTTTGAAAGCAAAAACCCAGGAACCTATTTATTTTTGACACGATATGGTAAAAAGAACTATGCAGATATCGAATATCAGAAGCTTGAACAACCCTTATATTTAATTTTTGGAAAAGAATCTACGGGTGTTGATCGTGCACTGCTTGCTAAGAATTTAGATAATTGTTATCGTATTCCGACAACAGATAAAGTGAGATCGCTCAACCTATCAAATGCAGTCGCAATCGTTAGTTATGAAGTACTTAGACAGTTTGATTTCTTTGATTTAGAACAAACTGAACCAGAAACACATAAGGGCAAAGACTTTTTAGATCAATTTATTGTAAAAGAGGATATATCATGAAAGAAACGAACATACAAACACTAGGTGAAGAAATAGCAAACGCAGTCTCTCATGGTTTAATGGCTATATTTGGTATCGTTGCCTTAATTCTGTTATTAATTAAAAGTGATACAACCATTGAAGTCACAAGTGCGATTATCTTTGGCTTTGGGATGATCAATTTATATACGATGAGTACACTTTATCATTCGTTATTTCACGTCAAAGCAAAAGGTGTTTTTCAAAGATTTGATCACTTATCAATCTATATCTTGATTGGTGGTACGTTCGCACCACCTTTGTTATTGCTTCCAGCCATGCAAGAACCTATCTTTGGTATTGATGGCATTGGTCTAGGACCTATACTGTTCATCATCCAATGGATCTTAATCTTAATTGGTGTCGTCTTTAAATCAATTTGGATTAAGAAATTCGCTAAAGTTCATTTATTTTTATATTTAGCTATGGGATGGAGTGCGCTCATCTTTATTCAACAACTATTCGCTTTTCAACCCGCAGCATTTTGGTATGTTTTAGCTGGTGGATTAGCTTATACAATTGGTGTTGGGTTTTATGTTTTTCCAAAGATCAAATATTTTCATTTTATCTGGCACATATTTACCAGTTTAGGAACCATTTTACTATTCATCGCAATCTACGTTTACATTTATTAATATGAATATTTGTTCATATACTTGAATATTCATTATAAATAGGTTATCATAAGTCTATAAGGAGATATTAAACTATGAAAATTATGGCAGTTAATGCTGGGAGTTCATCACTGAAATTTCAGCTACTCGATATGCCCAGCGAAGGTGTGATTACATCTGGATTGGTAGAAAGAATTGGATATTATAATGCTGTGTTCACTATGAAGAAAGATGATGAGAAGATCACAGTAACACAAGAAATCTTAAATCACAAGGAAGCTGTACATCTTGTTGTTGAAGGTTTGATTAAAAATGGCATCATTGAATCACTTGATGAAATCAAAGGTGTTGGACACCGTGTGGTTCAAGGTGGAGAAATCTTTAAGAATTCAGCAATCATTACGGATGAAGTGATTGAACAAATCAAGAGTTTAAGTGATTTAGCACCACTTCATAATCCAGCCAATATCACAGGTATTGAAGCATTTAGAAGTTTCTTGCCAAATGTCATTCAGGTTGCTGTATTTGATACAACATTCCATCAAACGATGACTGAAGATGCATTTTTATATGCAACACCTTATGAATGGTACCAAAACTATGGTGTCAGAAAATATGGATTCCACGGAACATCTCATCAATTCGTATCTGAAAGAGCGGTTGAATTACTTGATAATCCTAAAGCTAAAGTGATTGTTTGTCATTTAGGTAATGGTGCATCACTATGTGCTGTTGATGGTGGTAAATCTGTTGATACATCGATGGGGCTCACACCTCTTGAAGGTATTCCTATGGGCACACGTTCTGGTAATATTGATCCAACCGTATTAATGCTAATTGCTGATAAAGAAAACAAATCTTATGCAGAAGTCTTAGATGATTTAAATAAGAGATCAGGATTCTTAGGTGTTTCAGGCATTTCTAATGATTCACGTGACATCTTACGTGAAATGAGAAATGGAAATCATCGTGCAGCACTTGCTCACCAAATTCAAGTTAAACGTATTGCAGATTATATCGGTTCATATTATGTTTACATGGGCGGTCTGGATGCGATTATCTTTACAGCTGGTATTGGTGAAAATGAAGGTTTCGTTCGAGCAAGTATCTTGCAAGCTGTTAAAGTTTTAGGCGTTGAAGTTGATCCAGTTGAAAATGCAAAGCGTGGAGAAAGACTGATTACAACTCCAAATTCTAAAGTTAAAGCATTCATCATTCCAACCAACGAAGAAGTCATGATTGCACGAGAAGTCATGCGTTTGAAATAGGTTTAACCCTATTTTAATGCTTAAAAAATGAGATTATGAAGCCAATTGTATGAAAATACAGTTGACTTTTTTCTTTTTATAAAAATGTGGGTATAATAAAAGAAAGAAGTAAATGTGTTCAAGGAGATCGTTTATGAATAAAGCAACAACGCTTTATCAGTTAGGTCTAGATTATTATCATGGCAACGAATTTGCTCAAGACACTGACATGGCAATTGATTACTTACTCAAAGCAGCTGAACTGAATCACTTTGAAGCCAAGGTTCTTTGTGCTGACCTTCTTTTTAAACAAGCCAAAGATGATGGTAGTATTTACTTTGAAGATGGATATCGTTTAGGTACTGAGCTTATGGTTCAAATTTACCGAGCAGGTAAACTTGATATCACATTAGCTTATTTACTGAATAATGAATTATTCGATGCATTGCTTACTGAAGAAGAACTACAGGACTATTATCAGGAAGCATACCGTTTAGGTTATCGTGAAACCAAGTTTGAACTTGCTAAATTACTGTTCAAAAAGGAATCTTATCACAGTTCCGAACAATGGTTCTTAGAATCAATTAAAGAAGATATTTCAAAAGAAAGTCATCTTTATCTATATCAAATTTATTGTACAAAAGAGTGCTATAACGAAAAGAAGGCAATTACACATTTAAAAGAAGCAATGAAATACGGTTTTACACCTTCAGATTATCAAGAATTTATCGAAACTGATGATAAAGTACTTGTTCAAAATCAAATCTATCATTCCAAATTTGATGAAGATATGGTGAAAAATCAAATTGTAAGTATCATTAAGCATTGCAATTACGCTGATAAAACCTTAAAAAAATGGTTAACTAAAGATAAATTAGACGTCCATATCTACTTTGATTTGCAACTTAAACTACTCAATGCATCATATGATATCATCCATTTTGAAAGTGATTCAGTTGATTTTGCTTATGCACCAATCGAATTAATTGATCGGTACTTTGAAGAAGAAATAGAAAAAGCAGATGTTGTTAACCAAACAGTTATTTCACCTAATAAAGACTCAGGATTTTTTCAAACAATTGAAAGAGAAACCTTCCTGGAGCTCAATATTAGAGATGTCTTGGATCAATTTAATATTAAAGATAAAAAACCAATCTTAAATACAACAAATGCAAATCTTAATATCGATCAAATGATTAGATCAGAGATTAAAAAAGATATTAAATTAAAACATAAAGACAAGTCAAAACAACAGTTTATTAAGGTTAAAAAATTCACACTTTATAAAGTTTTAGTTCCTACATTTTCATTTGATTTTAAATTTAGTGGCAAGACTTATCAGTCTGAAAGATATGCATTTGATTCAAAAGAATGGCATGAAGTCTTCTTTAATGAAGATGAAGATATCGATGATAAAGCTGTTAAGTTAAAGATTGAGTTTCCTCTTAGTGATGCCATTTATCAAGAAATAGAAATAATCAAAAAAGAAGTCCCTAAATATCGAAAACGGATGATTTATATTCACATTGTTAAAAGTATTTTGATGGCACTTCTATTATGGTCAGTCATTATTTTTGTACAAAACTCTCTATTGAGTCGAGACTATCACATTGAGTCGTATCAGTTCTTTTCACATCTTGTAAAAAGTTACTTGATGTATATAGGTGGTATCATTTTCTTCGGTTTAATTTATTATTTTACGCGGGTTATGATTTACGCGCCAATCCTTGATAATATCAGAGATCAAATCGTTGATGATCCAGCGTTTGTCCTACCAGAAAATACAAATAAGGATCATTTTAAGATGCAATACCTTGAAATCGTTTTAATGTTTGTTACAATCGTCATCCTTATTTTATTCAGTAATTTTATTTCGATATTCTAAACATTTTATGTGGGAACACTTTGTTCCCATTTTTCTTTGTTAAGCATGTAAAGTGCCAAAAATGTGATAAAATAAAGATATTAGAAGAGGTGTCATATGAATGAACATATCAAGGTCGATGACCTGCTCCATATTTCAATAAAAAGGATGGGTATTAACGGTGAGGGCATCGGTTATTTTAATAAGCTTGCCATCTTTGTTGATCAAGCCTTGCCTGATGAAGAACTTGATGTTGTGATTACACAAGTATTTGATAATCGCGCTATTGCAAAAATAGAGAAGATTACGAAACAAAGCGTGGACAGAAGAGAGCCATTTTGTCCAGTTTATGATACTTGTGGTGGATGCCAAACACAACACTTTGACTACTTAAAAACCTTAATCCAAAAAAGAGATATTTTGATTAAATCATTTGATCGTTATGTATCTCCAAAAATCAATGAAGATTTAGTTAAAGATACGATTGGTGCATCTGAACCTAAACACTATCGTAACAAAGCATCACTGCCTGTCCAAAAAATAAGAGGAAAGAATCATTTTGGCATGTATGCAAGAGGATCCAATCAGTTTATTGCCTTAAATGGATGTCCAATCCAAAATGAACTCATAGACCATATTTTAAATACCATCATCCGCTTAATGAATCAATATGAAATGGATGGTATTGATCCAAGAACAAGAAGAGGATATGTTAGATCCTTAGTCATCAGAGTCACAGAAAATAAAGATCAAGCTCAAGTTTCATTTATCATGGCTAAAAAATCTAATAGACTTCAAACTGTTGTTTCTGAACTAATAAAATTAGAACCAAAAATTGTATCTATTTATGAAGTGATGAACGCTGATTTAAAGAAACCAGGATTTTTCACTGATGATATGTCTTTAATTTATGGAAAAGAAACAATGACTGAAACTTTAAATGATTTTAAATTCTTACTTACTCCAGAAGCTTTCTTTCAGCTCAATACAGCTCAAGCTCATCAATTTTACTTAGAGATGAAAAGATTAGCTGACCTTAAGCCACATGAAATAGCAATTGATGCTTATGCTGGGGTTGCCCCTGTAAGCCATTATATTCACCAAGATGCACATCATGTTTACGCAATTGAAATCGATCCTAAAGCATGTGAAAGTGCACGATTAAGTCTAGAAGCAAACCATATTAAGAATGTGACCATCCTTCAAAGCGATTTCAAACGTGCTTTAAGTGGACTTAAGAATAAACAAATTGATGTGATGTTTTTTGATCCACCACGGACTGGATTAGGTGAAGAGACGATTGACTTGATTTTGACATTTCAACCTAAACGTCTGATTTATGGATCATGCAATCCTTCAACACTTGCTAAAGATTTAAATATCTTGCAAAAAACATATGATTTAATTGAAACAGTACCAATTGACATGTTTCCTTACACCTCATTAATTGAAAGTGTTAGTCTCATGATGAGAAAGGTATAAACATTAACTAATATTGCTATAGTACTGACCATAAGTGCCTAATAAATGATTAATTAGTCTAATTTGCCTAATATTTATTTAATTCGTGTTTACATACGAATATATATCCTGTATAATATGAGTAGAGGTGATAAAATGTACTATACAATCATTGGAGATATAAAAAAATCAAAGTCAATTAAAAATAGATTAGAAGTTCAACAACATTTGCGCGATATATTAAATGAGATCAATCAACAATATGAAAATGAACTCGTTAAACAAATGTTTGTAACATTAGGTGATGAATTTCAAGGGATTTTCAATTCATTTGATCATTTATTTGAAATTATGCATAAAATCATGTTTCATCTTGATCCAATAGAAATTAGATTTGGATTAGGTTTAGGCAATATTTTATTTGATCAGACAAACCAAGACTCTCCATACGATAGTGATGGTGAAGCATGGTGGTTTGCAAGAGATGCAATCAAAGAAGTTAAAGAAAATGAAGAAAAACAAAAAATCTCAGTTACATCAAATATTAGGATAAAAACAAAAGACTATGCATTTGATCTGGTGTTCAACAAAATTTCTGATATCTTATACACAATTAAGAGCCATTGGACAGAAACACAACGTAAAATGATTGATACCATTTTGAATCATTACGGTCTAAGTGATGATTTTAAGCAAGTTGATCTTGCTAAAACTTTGGATGAAGCTCCATCCAGTCTCAATGAGAAACTCAAAAGGTCTCAGTTTTATGATTACGCAAGTATGATGCGTAGTATGTCCATATTTGTTAATAACCGGGGGTAGTCATATGTTTATTTTATTTTCACTTTTAATCATTCATGTTTTATTTACTTTTTATATCAGATATGATCGTAATGCAGAGGATCAATTTGATGAAGAGATCAAGATAAAGTACCTTTACAAAAGTAAACTTGTTCAATATACTTTCATATATACTATTTCAACTTTTTTGATTTTGGTCTTTTATCTACCAAACCACTGGGTGAATATATTTGTGATTCTAGGTGCAGGTTTGGCACATGGATTGATTGATTATTTAAAAATTAAATTGCATAAGCAATCAAATGAATTTCTATTCCCCTATTTATTTTTAATTGCTCAAATGTTTCAAATCATCTTAATTGTTTTAGTTGGAACTTATATAACATTAAATTTTACACCAACAAATTTAGATATCTTTATCTTAAATCAAAATCTATTTCTTGTTGGATCAAAATATATATTAGCTTTCTTGCTTATTGGAAAAGCTGGAAATATCTTCTTCAAAGAATTAATGGGCAAATATAAACCGACTACTGAGGATATTAAAGAGGCGAAAGAGAACAACTTCCATGTATTTTCATCCCACCAAAAAGCTGGCAGTGTTATTG
>Ga0180008_1001688_pt1 | contig 13277 bp, 13 predicted proteins | sample MM_PW_MetaG_FD_121121 | JGI IMG/M metagenome (GOLD analysis project Ga0180008, IMG submission 121121) | Groundwater microbial communities from the Aspo Hard Rock Laboratory (HRL) deep subsurface site, Sweden - MM_PW_MetaG | ecosystem: Environmental > Aquatic > Deep subsurface > Groundwater... | reverse complement strand
GCACGCAAACAGGATGTAGTAAATCAGGAGGATGCACTATCTGAGACAGTGGTGAATTGGGGAAAATACCTTGATCTACTTGATCAGGCATACACCGAAATGGCAGATCGAGAGGCTGTTCTACAATCTGCAATTAAACAGCAGATCGCAGAGACCGGCGCTGCCGAAAAGGGTACTACCTCAGCGTTGATTGCGCTGCACAGAACAATGCGTGGTATGGCTGAGGAACGGCTTGGCGTGGAAGCAAAAGTAGGCAACAGCGTAATAACGCGCCTACTTACCGAAGCCGGACTTGCTCAAGAAACTGCGGATGCAACAGTTAGTGCCAACGAGGTAACAAGGCAATCCAACGAGGCATTGGCGGCATCCGGTCTTGCTGTTGTACAACAGTTACTCGCAACTAGCGATCAGTACAGCTTGCAGTATGGGAAGCTAACGGATGAACAAGCTACTGCACTTAATCTAGCTGTGGGTGGTTTAGTGACTGGCCTCACAAACATGGATGAGATCACCGGGCAGTTTCCGGTACTCCTGAAGCGTGTGGTGGAACTGCACCCAGAAGTAACAGAGACAGATGCACAACGTGTGGTGAAAGCTATTCAGGGCGCAGCAACAAATGTAGATGAGGCTACAGCACCCGTGCATGATCAATACAATCAACGCTTCGCTCTTAGTCATGCAGAAAGTCCCTCTGTTCTGGACATACTACAAAACGACATTGGTATCATGTCAGGAATTTATGAAACGCTAACCAATGTTGTTGGCAGCGCGACAAGTACGATCTACGGCATGTGGCAAGATCTATCAAACAGCCTTGTCGGTGGGATTTTTCAGGATATTTACAACGGCATGCAGTATCTCAATCCGTGGGCTACGCACTCGCCATCGTTGGTTTCCAGTGTGAAGACAGGCGTATCTGCAATTGAGCAATCCTGGTTGGACAGCGCTGATAAGCTTTATGAGAGCTACAAAGCAACGTATGCAAAACAGATTGCGCTTCTAAGTGAGTACTTAGCTGCTGGCAATACGCTCAATACCATGATCGCAACAAATGCACAAGGACAGATTGACTATGGAGAATCCCGTATAGATCAAGGACCAACAGGTTTTTCAGTCTCAGAGTACATTGCAATGTTGGAAGCATTGCAGAGAATCAGCAACTTGCTGGAGCAAGCGGTTGGCATCAATAAGCAGTTCCCGATGGTTCCGCTTACACCAGATCAAACGGCTGCAAATGCCAGCAATGGTTCCGGGTCTCTAGCTATTGGCGATGGTACTACTCTTAGATACAACATCGAATCTGAGGAGACAACTGATCAAAACCAAGTAGACTACGCCGATGCTGCTGTAACCTTGGCCTATGCTTTGGAACGGCAGCGCGCCGGTAAACCTGTTGAAACACCTGCGCATCATAAGAGACCTACTCTTGCTAATTGGGATTGGTCAAACTACGGTACTACTCTTAGCTACAACTTTGGACAACGTAAACGGGATTCCGATGTATTGCGCCTGCTCGAAACCGGAAACTTGTACGATACAACACCAGAGAGCATGGCACTGGACGCGCTACAGTCTCCCAGGAGACGTTTGCAGCCATTGGGTGATAGAAAGCCGCGTGTAAAACCTGAACGTGTCACCAGGACGTTTGCAGGAGGATATGGCGGCGGTATGGCCGTAGTTCCTAGTTTACTTGCTGATCCTAAGTGGTGGCATGTTACACAGGCACCGCCAACAGGCGCAGCGATAGATGCAGTAGGTGGGCAATTGTTAAGCCGAGTACTTGCAAGCAGCAAGCCGCCGAGATCACAAGACAACTACGGCGTGTTTGAAGCTGCCGGTGTGCCAGCAAGTAACAATACAATGAACATGAACATTGGGCAAGTGCGTAGTGATACACAAATCAGAGTTCTTGCACAAGCCGCTGCTGCTGAGGCTGAGATGCTGGCGTGGCGCAGACGGAGATAGTATATGGGATACAGGCCGAGAATTGTTTATGGTGAGGCACAGACAACATATGATCTGCCAATGCCGGTCATGAGTACACCAATGCGTACCGGCAGAGTGCCCACAACGTTTGAGATCCCACTTGTTGACGGCGTATTTCTGTCAAGAAGCAAGCGCGGATCGGGGCAGTTATCACTGTCTGGCATAATGACTGTGGATAATCCACAGGATACGTGGCGTGCAGGATTGGCCGCTGGTTGCATATCCAATATCTCAGCAGAAGTTGAGATAATGCAGCAAGTGCTGCTGTACAACGCGCTGCCGTTTTATCTCTACAGATACATTGCTGGTGCAACACTTGGTGGTATGGAATTCAGTGCTGCTGCAAACACACGCTACTTTCAAAACTGTGTGTGCATAGAGTTGTTTTTTGATTGGTCCAACAGAACTGTTCGGCACTTGCCGTATTCGTTCACGGTGCTGGTTCCAGATGGCGTGGAGTGGATCTATAATCCACCTGCGTAGTAGAGAGTAGTCATGGCGATCCCGTACGTAACAGCAGTCCCGACTACAGCTACCTCTTGGTTTGGTAGTTGTCGTCTCAGTGTAAGAGACGTTCGGGAACCGATCAGTAACGGTGCTGTAGCTAACTCCATTGCAATATGTGGAACGCTCTGCGTAAAACTGCTAGCAGGACAAAGTATCGCGTTTCAGAAATTCGATGGTACTGTACTGATGCGCATTATGAATGATGGCACCGTGCAGTTAACAACTGGAACTGTTATTGGGTACGATTATCCCATAGTTCACAGCGGTCCTGGTTTCTACTTTAGAGACCCTGCTGGAAACAACAGAGCAGTTATTGATGATTATGGGTTCTTCCACGTATGGGGAGACATTCTCGCACTACCGCTAGGCGATATCACGCCGGAGTTGCGCAGCGGGTATTTGCCGTCTTGGGAACTTGCTCCAGCATTAAACGTATTAGGTGGGTTCCCTCGTGTGATCTTTGGGTATGCTCTTGCTGCAAACACAGCGTCTCTTATCGTGTACAACGCAGCCAATCAAGTTGTGTTCATGATCAGTGGAAAAACTCCAGCACGTTTGTACATGAATGAAAACGCAACCATAGACGTATCTGATCGCCAGTACCGAACAACACGCTACAGGAGCGTTTAGCATGGCGTACACGTATGATCGTGCAATCTTCATTAACGGTGTGGAGTTCACGTTTCGTATTTCCGAATGCACGTTTAGCTGGGCAGATCCAGGTGGATGCAGCACTGCCAGTCTTATACTGCCCGGTTTGATGTTTGATGATTTTGGTGGCGTAAACTTTGGCGACGTGGTTAAGATCTACCACAGCAGAACTCGAACGTATGATGAGTTTGGCAATTGGACGCCGGAACTTGATACATTTGTAGATGTGGATCTTCGTTGGCAGGGTCACGTCATCGACATGGCTACGTCGTTAGAGGGTCTTACTCTTTCGTGCAGTGGGTATGCGCTGACGTATTTGAAAGAGTGGGATGCATTTGGCCGGTACGGTACAACGGCTGTTGTAACAGCACCGGCAAACGTTGCTATTGTGCAGGATGCTACAATAGGGAATGTTGGAAAAGGCGTTCACAAATACTATGTCTTCGCTGGGGATTCGCTGGGTTTCAAATATGCCGGAGTCACAGGGGAAACTGTCAATACGACAGTAGCTGAAACCGGCAGTCCCGCTGCCGTGCCGCCGATCAGAATCACAGTTTCTTGGGATGACGTTTCACTCGCTAAGCGATATCGTGTATACAAGGCATTTACAGCAGCAATGATTGCAGCGGCGGTGGGTGCTGGAAACGACACAGGTGCTGCATACACTAGATATTACTATACAGATGTTGTTGAAAATCGCTTTGTTGATGATGGGCTGTTTACGTGGACAAGTTGTTCTTACGTAGAGGCAGTGCCAACTGTGGATACGTGTGCAGCGCTTGCTGCCGTGGCTACAAAAATAGCCGATGCTATTAAAACTGTACTTAGTGGCAGAGTGCCTGCGTTGTATGATGAAACGCTTATTACAGCCGGTGCGGATCTCGATGCAGAAGATCTTAACTACGATGACAACAAGTGCTCCATTTATGAAATGCTGGAGACACTCGCCAATCTTGTTGGTGATACAACATGGGGTGTAAATGCACTAGGCAAGATCTACTTTAAGCAGAAACCTACGCTGTTTGATACGGCTGTTGAAATGGAAGCAGCCATTCTCATGACTAAGACTGTTGGTGAGCAGATCGATCCAAAAGATCTTGCAAGTGCAAACGTGTTTGATATTCTGGTCAATGTCTCACGCAGCGCGCGCAGGGATGGCATCACTGAAATCGCCACGATACTGACGCAAGATCAAAAGACTAAACTTGCAGGTAAAGCTATAGCTGCTGGCAGTGCACCTGGTGTGCACTGGTACACATCAGGAGGAAATAGGCCACAAGTGTGGAGTGTTTTCTTGGCGGGGTTGCATGCTACAGCGATGCTCTCAGTAGATCCTGAAACAGTCTTTGGTACACCTGAGTCACCAACATACGCGGATGTAGATGCATTTGAGGTAGTGTATCCTGATCTCGGCTGGCTGTATCGTTTGTGGCTAATAGACGGCAACTCAACACGCATGGTCAGAATTCTGCAAACGATCATGGTGTTGATGCAACCGACAGCGCAAAACCCTGCTGGAGGCAAGCGTGCTCGTGGAATCATAGCAGTCCCAATTGGCACAAGCAGCGAAGTGTCGAATGCTGTGTACGCCACCAACATTATGCGTGACGCTGGATCAACTGGTGGTGCGTGGAACATTACGCTTAATAGAGCACAAACAGAAATCATACCAGGAGAGAAACTGTTTGCGGTAATCGCCACTAATGGCACCAGGTACGTAATGGAGATACGCAGTGTTGACTACACGTACGAAGCGGACGCTAATGTAACTTTAACGTGTGGTGAACTGGATACGTATACGCTGGCAATGCAGCAGCATGAACGTGTCCTGCGAGAACTTGCCGCACTAAAAACACCCGATGAAGCAATACCCGGTGTTGGCAATCCTGTGATGATGGCTACACGTGCATTGTTAGAGAGTGGTGATGTTGGCGAAAATGCATTGTACCCACAAGGTACGTCGCTGGGTAGAAGTGCATTGGGGACTTCTCCAATTCCCGCATCTATAGACCATGAACATGCGTTGGAAAAAGACGCCTTAAACAAGATGATAGACAAAGATGGACAAGCACTGCCGAACATGGCGCGCATGTTTCGTGCAGCAGATCTAACGGCATTAGCAGCACAAACGGGAACAACAAGAGGGCTGCGTTTTCAAGCTGGTGATTTGGCAGAAGTCTCCAGCGATCCTCCTAACAGTCTACGCAAGTACAGTAGTAGTGAATGGCTTTTACTTAGTGGTGGTGGCATTATAACTTATGCAACAGTGTCTGAAGCATTAGCAGCAGCTTCTGGTTTAACGCCGGGGCAGGCTTGTTATGTAACAGAACTGAATCGCTACTACCATTTACTTGCTAATCACACATGGCAAGCGTGGAGTTTCCTCGAATGAGTTGGACGGATTTCGGATACGGGCCGGGTGTCTACCGGAGTGGGTCTCTGCAAGCGGACACGATTCAGCTTGCCGCCATTCCTGACATTCTTGAGGATCTACGGATCGGGGTGAACGAGCGGATCGCGATCACTGACCTCGCGGATGTTGCTGCATTCGAGACCGGCGAAGGGTTGACCTATGCGGAAATCAAAGCGGCGGTTACGGCGCTCAGGACCAAGATTGAAGCATTGATCGGAACGGGGTATTGTCTAAACTCTTGGGCGGTTCCACCATCATTCTTTACTACCATTGCGGACGTTCTAGCTCTTGGTTCTTATGGCAACTCCTGGTTGACATTTGAACGCCTTCAAGATGGGCGGGTTTATGAGCAGATCCGAGAGGCGCTCGATGTGATTGTGGCTGTCGGGGTATCGGTAACAAAACTTCCTCACAATATTGCAGAAGTTTATTCTAGTTATGGTGGGGGCGGTTGGTTGACATGGCGCGGCTCCGTCCAGGCGGGAATAGTAGAAGCCATGGGTCCGCCGCCAGAACCGCCCGGCTTGCTTCTCACCGTATCAGGCACTCCGGGTCTTCGTGTGCCTCTTGCAACGTTATGTCCTTCGGCTTTAATTCAGGGTTATATGCTCTACATGGCGGATAGCGTCAACACGCCTGATAAGCTCTTGCCAATTATCACGATAGATTTGCAATCTCACACGCATGGAGATGCAACGCATTGGTACTCAGGAACCGGGACTCATGATGACGATTATTTTTATCTAAACGTGTCCCACAATTGCGCCTCTAATCCCTGGACATATTACGGCGGCGTTTCAATAACCTACGCGGCTCCCCTTGATGATGCTGTTATTCTATTTGATCGCGGTTCCACTTGGATAAAGAAACCATGAAAACTTTCACCTCGATAACGAAGACCGGCTCCGGCGCGTGGTTGCATACAAATTAGGAGATCATAAATGGCACTACTAAAACCCGCATTTGAAAAGCTCATGATCTTAGAGGGTGCTTACGTTGTGGATCATGCAGGCCCGACTAATTGGGGTGTAACTCTGCCTGTATTGAAACTCCTTGGCGACGTTGATGATGATGGTGTTCCAGATGGTGATCTAAACAGAGACGGAATAGTAGATGCTACAGACGTTTTAATCATGGAGCAGGATACAGCATACAAGGTAGTTGATACGATGTGGTGGACGCCATACAGATACGGTTGGTGCAAAGCACAAGCAGTCGCAAACAAGATTCTGGATATGTCATTCAATATGGGGCCAAAGCAAGCGCACATACTTGTGCAGCAATCGTGCAACTGCACCGCGATCTTGAAAGAGCACGGGTTGCCGCAGTTGCTAGTGGACGGTTGGCTCGGCCCAATATCCTACGGTGCGATCAATGCAATCAGCGAATGTGTATTACTGCCATTATTGCGTTCAAGCCAAGAAACATTCTACCGAGTTTTGGTGTCGCACAATCCAGACAAGTACGGCAAGTATCTGCAAGGTTGGATCAACAGAGCAAGATCATAAATTGCTAAGTTGACAAAATTCAGCATTCTGGTATACTCCACGCTAAACACGGAGACACTAACATGAATCGCGCACTGTGCATCGGCATTAACAAATACCCGGAGCATCCGCTTTACGGTTGCGTATCAGATGCTTGCAGCATGGCGTCGTTTCTTGTGAACCATTGTGGTTTCGCTGTAAACGATGTTCGGATGCTTTGTGATGAGCGAGCCACTACAGAGGCGATTCTAAGCCGTCTAGGATGGCTCCTAGCGAGTTTGAATGCCGGGGATAGGGTTTGCTTACACTACAGCGGCCACGGAGCGCAGGTGGCGTCACACAGCGATTCTGGAGAAGTAGACGGACTCGATGAATGTATATGCCCGCAGGACTTCTCTTGGACGCCAGAGCACATGATTACGGATAAGCAATTCGCCAAGATGTTCGCAGGCGTTCCAGCAGGCGTGGAGTTTATCTTCATCAGCGATTCTTGTTACTCAGGCGATCTGTTAAAAGCGCAGCCACGAGGAGAGTTCGTTGTTGGACAGACTGCGAAACAACCACGCTTCATGCCGCAGCCCAGCGATATTGCATGGGGCGTAGCATCTGCGTTGTCTAAAGGTATCGACTTCCCACGTGGTATGCGAAGTGGTGTACAAAATACCAATGTTGCGCTTATTTCCGGTTGTGCTGAAGATCAAACATCCGCTGATGCATTTATCGATGGCCGTTACACAGGAGCACTTACCCATTATTTGCTGGCAGAACTTATTCAACCCAATGGGCTTGTTCAAACATTGGCAACAACTATAGTGCATGTGAGATCGGCACTAGCTAAAGCAGGATATGAACAAACGCCACAACTCGAAGGCAATCAAGATATCATGAACAGAGGCTTTCTGTTGTTAGACTAACGTAAACCAAACTACAAGGAGATCAGATCATGAAGACAGTGTTTGCACCATTCATCGTTGTACTGCTGTGCGTATCGTTAGTATTTGCCGGATGCCAGACTCCTGGTGGAGGAACAGGTGGTATTTCGTTGCCAGTGTGGGCTGAGCATGTATTAGTAGCTGCTCAGAACTTGCTGTATGATGTTGAAGCAGGCGCTAGTTCCGAGCAGATCAGCGCGGATCTAGCAGCGTTGCAGACAGCATTGACAGGGGCTAAAGAGGCCGAGACGAAAGCCATTGCGGAGAAGTCGCTATCGTTGGCAAACATACAAGCCGTAATCGCAAACGTGAAGACGGTTATAGCCGACTTCGCCAGCGGATCAACAGCAAGTACGGCAACGAAGATCAAAGACATTCTTGCTGTGCTCATGTCAATATATAATCTCGTGATGTGACGCAGGAACGTTTGCATTGAGCAGAATGTAGTAAGCGTTACAAGAGGAGTCAGACAGCATGTTAACGTTACGAAGATTCAGCAGTGCTATCGTAGTTTTGTTGTTGTTAAGTGCAATCTGCATTCCGGCAAATGCGCAGATGTCACGAAAGTTTACTCTGACAGGCTTGGTAGCTGCAACCGTTGGTGATGTGGTTGTTGCTGATATCACCGCTGATGAATCTGTACTGCTTACTACAACTGTCGGTCATGAAAACGTAGTAGGTATTGCTGCTGAGGCAGCGGAACCAGCAGCGGAGATTACAGTACGCCTGTGTGGTGGTTATGCTTCGGTGGTAAATGTAACAGGGACTGTTGCATCGGGGGATGTGCTGATAACAAGCACTACGGCAGGCCGTGCACGAACAGCCACAGATAATGAAAGCAGTAGCGGTTTTGGGTTTGCAATGTCAAATAATCCAAGTGGGCTCGGAACCGTTGCTGCTCTATTATCTAGACCGAATTTAGCGTACAGTGCAGATGCTGATTTGTATATTGACACGCTGCACGTTACAGGCCAAATTACAAGCACGCTTGCAGATGGAACTGCGCCCCTTGTAGTAACAAGTACAACGGTAAATACCAATCTGAATGCAGATCTTCTGGATGGCAATCATGCTGCTGCATTCCAAGCGGCTGATGCCACTTTAACTGCTCTGGCTGGAGCGGGTGCAGCAAATACTTTTCCATATTTCACGAACACGGATGTACTCGGTAATGCCAGTATTACAGCAGCGGGTTTGGCTATTCTGGATGATGCAGCCTACACGAATCAGCAGGCAACGTTGCACTTACAACCTGGGACTGACGTGCAAGCGTACGACGTGGAGTTGGGAGCGTTGGCCTCAGTGACCAGCGCGGCGAATGCGTTGCCGTATTTCACGGGGTCTGGAACGGCGGGTACAACAACCCTGAGCGCATTCGGTCGTTCGATCATCGATGACGCTGATGAGGCTGCGTTCAAGGCGACGGTAAATCTGGAAATCGGAACGGACGTGCAGGCGTATGACGTGGAATTGGCGGCGTTGGCGGGACTGACATCGGCTGCGAACAAGGTGCCGTACTTCACGGGGTCTGGGACCGCTGGGTTGATCGACGTTCCATTTCTCGATGCGAGCGTCGATAACGATCAGACTATTGAGTCAACTCATCAACTATCGGCCACTACCGCCAGCACTCCGGTCATCAGCGGTGTTGCGACATCCTCCGCGACGACCACGGTGTTGAATGGGTTGATGGTGAAGCACCTCACAGTCGGTAACATGGCGGATGGCTTTGGGGCGGGGCTTCAATTTCGAGTCACAGATCCCGGAGCGCTGAACCAGGTGATGGGTAGCATTGCCGGAGTGAGGGACTCAGCGGACAATGAAGGTGCGCTTGTCTTTTATGCCGGAACAGATGGGCTAGAAGAAGTTGGGCGTCTTGATCATTCCGGTAACCTGACACTTCTCGGAACTATTGGCGACGCCGACGTAGCGGATACGCTGACAATCGGGTCGGGTTCCACGATGTCGTCGCCCCCGGCAATCGGCGGGGTTGCACCGGCTGCGGGTTCGTTCACAGCTTTGTCGGCCACAGCTTTGTCGACATCGGGCGTTTTGAAAACGAGCACGATCACAACATTTGCCGCGAACGACACGACACCAACGGTTGTGGCAGGAAACATCTTCGTGATCCCCGGTACATGGACCGCCGGAAACAACATCACGATGTTTGACGGGGGCGTTATGGGACAACAGATAGTTGTCATCGGTGGTGACCCTGATTGCACCGTGGTTAACGGCGGAAACCTTGCGCTCCAAGGTGACTGGGTAGGTGAAGCAGGCTACACGCTTCCGTTGGTTTTTGATGGTGCAAGTTGGCGCGAAACGACGGCTCGAATGACTGCTACCGGCGGCGGTGCAGTAATGTGGACGACGCCCGGAACAATCGGCAGCGTAACGCCGAACACGGGTAAGTTCACGACGCTGGAGGCAACGGGGGCGACGTTTGTGACGCCAGCGACGTATACCTTTGGCGCGGCGGCAACCACAGCACTGAACATGGGCGCGGCGGCGGGGACGACCACAATAGCCAGCTACAAGACGACGCTCGGCAATGAGAAAACCTACCACTACCGGCTAGATTCTGCGGTAAGTTCGACGCTCAAAATCTGCTCCATCGACGTGAACTCGATGAGCGCCTACGGTGCTGTTGGATTGCTGGTCGATCTGTACGCCTACTCATACGCCGCCGCCTATGCGGGAACGGTTTCAGGCTATTTCATGCTTGGCAAAACCGGCACCGGAACCCCGTACGCTGTGTGCAACACTTGGGGCCTGCGAGGGACCTTATTAAATTTACGTCTTCGGGACATGGGAAGCAACGTCTACGAAGTGTGGGCAACTGTCAACCTTGGCGGCGGCGGACGTGCTGAAGCGTCTATTCGTTACATCGACGGCGGCACGGCGGCAGCCGGTATCGTAGACCTCAGCGTGTTCAACACAGCGGCATCGGGCGGCTCATCTGATGTTGCGGAAACCCTACAGTACACCTTCGGAAACTCTGTCTCCACCGTTGGCGGTCTCCACGTCGGCGGCACGAGCGATCCGGGAACGGATAATCTGCTTGTAGATGGCACGGCGGGGATCACAGGTGTCCTGACAGCGACGGCAGCAGCTAACGTCATCAACATCGGTACATCCTGCACGATGGGATCTCCTCCGGCAATTGGTGGCACGACGCAGAATACTGGGGCGTTTTCGGGAGTCGCGATAGGTGTCGAGGACACGACGGCTGGCAATATCACGATGAACGGTAACAATGCTGCAGTTGGGCCCACCCTCTACATGCGCAATGCGGCAAACAACGATGCAAACGTTGAGTATTGGTATTTTCAGGCCGGCGTGGTTCTTGGCTCTCCGGTGTTTGGCGTAGGTAACGATGATGGCGTGGTGTGGTTTTGGAGTGAGGCGGGGGATTGCTACATCCCTACTGGTGGCCTGAGCGTTGGGAACGCCGCCGTAGACCCCGACAATGGTGACATTTATGCGGAGGACAATGTGAGCGCGTTGTCATTCACGGATCGGACTCCATTCTATGAGGGCGATGCTCTAACGGAGATCGCGCAGATCAAAGGGAAAGAAGGTAAGATCGATCATGCAACGTTGCCCGCGTTTGCGCGCGTCACGGAAACTGTGACGGACCTCAGTGGTGTGGCGCGTGTTGAAGAGCGGCGCGACATCGGGGCAATGGTATCTATGCTGACTGTCGCCGTGCAGCAGTTAGAAGCACGGAATGCTGCACTTGAGGCGCGGCTTGTAGAACTGGAGAAAAAGCCGGTAGTGATACCAAAATGAGGAGAGGAACGATGAAAGCGTTCACGATTCTGGTACTAACTGCCGTGGCGATATACGCGGCGGTGTCATGCGTAATGGCCGAGACCGAACCGGCCCCGCAACCGCTCGCGCCACAAGCCACGCCAGTACAACCAACAATGACCACTGACCAGGCGATGCAGAATCTCGGCGGCGTGCTCAGCGCCTTCCTCCAGTATGCGCCGACGAATGACGCGCAACGGAGACTCGCCGTGGAATCATACAACGCGGTCAAGGCCGCGATGGACAGGCTTGCCACATTAGAGAAACAGGCAGAAGAGGAACCAAAATGACTTTTCTCTATACCACCATAATTGTGTTGGTGGCTTTCGTGCCTCTTTCAGAGATGAGTCTGTTTCATTCTTTTGTAATGACAGATGCTACAATCCCGTCTGTGGTCGTACCAAATGCCACGAGCGTTATCGTACAAACCACTCCCCCAAAGCTGACTATTGATGCGTTCAAGGACAGCAAGGGTCAATACTACACGAAGATGAAAGTTGGAGCACACTTGGTATTACCAGCGGCCCGTGCATTGGATTCAATCTTTGGTTACATTCCTGTATTCGCTACTGGATATGTGAATCGAAAGATACCAGGGGCATATATTGTTTACTACTCCGCACGAAATCTCATGGGCGAAATTCCGCCGATCACAAAGACGTTACGTGTCATTGTAGAGGAGTAATCGCATGATAAACCCTGACACGAGACCCGATTTGCTTGTTAGGCTTGGTGGTATGTGGCTATTCGTCGTCTCGATAGTCGTGCTGATCGTGGCTCTCGTGTTGCTGTATGCTGCATTATAAACGGAAAGGGTGATCAATGACCACACATGAAGAAGACGCACTTGTAACAAAACTCAAGGCCGCGATATGTGAGACGCGCGAGTTCTGTTCAGAGCATAATGACATCAAGAGAAATCGATGGTGGACGAATGCAAAATTGACAGGGGCAATAATCTCAGTCTTGCTTATGTGCGGCGGGTCCGTGTGGTGGGTCTCCCAGCAGGCCGCTGTGGCTGTAACGGTTGCCGCAGATAAGGCCGCTATGGCCGCAGATGCCACTACAAATGTTGCGAATACCGCGCTTCTGACTTATGTCCGCAAAGAGGAAATGGCCGCTAGCCAGAACGGCCAAGACCGCGAAGTGTCTGTCAAGTTGGAAGCTGTAAAAGCCAATCAGGAATCCATGCGCATAAACCAAGACAAAATGGTGGGCCGTATTGATGAAAACACCAAGCTGCTGAACAACATCAGCGGCCAGCTTACAGTAATCTCACGCAAGGTTTCAGCGCCATGACACGCACTGAATGGGCCGTCGCGGTTATCAGAACTCGCGGGGCGGGCGGACACGACAGAGAACACATTGCGGACCATGCTCCGCGTATGTGCGGCGTTGAAAATTAACCATCTGAGCGACCTCATAGTGAGGATCGAAAACCGGATGGAGAGTGCGAGGGATGAATCCGTTAGAGTATGAAAGCGTCTC
>Ga0180008_1001687_pt1 | contig 13285 bp, 9 predicted proteins | sample MM_PW_MetaG_FD_121121 | JGI IMG/M metagenome (GOLD analysis project Ga0180008, IMG submission 121121) | Groundwater microbial communities from the Aspo Hard Rock Laboratory (HRL) deep subsurface site, Sweden - MM_PW_MetaG | ecosystem: Environmental > Aquatic > Deep subsurface > Groundwater... | reverse complement strand
GTGACCTGCTCGGCGGCGAGCTTCTTGCCATTCAGCCCGAGCAGCCCGGCATCCACCGTCAGCACCAGCTTGCGCTGCGGCTCCAGGTGGCGCAGGCGCACTTCCATCAGGTTGTCGCTGAGCTCCCAGGCGCCATCGACCTTGCCGCTCTTGCTATCGACCAGATGCAAACGCTCGGCGAGCTTCTGCTCGGGGTCGAGCGGCACCGAAAAGCTGATCGACAAGGTACTCGCCCCGTCCAGCTGCACTTCCGAGACATCCACCACGCTCAGCTCGCGACCGGCGTAACGCTCGGCCAGCGCCGCGCGGTCAACCTCAGGCTTGGCCGCCTGACTAATCACCGGCGGGGTTTGGCTGGCCGTCACTTCGGCCGGCCCAGGGGTGGATGAATCACAGGCACTGAGCAGGCTCAGAACAAGTGCCAGAAGCAGTCCATTCTTCGGCATTGCGGGCTCCAACAGGGGTAGATGCACAGGCCTGACACTATAGTCGAGGCACTCACCCACAACTAAGCCTGCGCACGCAAAACGGCTCAGCAGCGCGCGCCGGCCGATACGTGTTTAATAGCCCGTCTGTGACACACGCTCGCGCATTGAGTTGCAGGCATTTCATTTTTCCGACCGAGAAGCGCATTGATAAACGCCGTACGCGATGCCTGGCAGCACGCCCCCACCCATCATCGAGTCTGGGCGCTGGCTGCACCGATGATCCTGTGCAACCTCTCCGTGCCCTTGGTGGCGCTGGTCGACAGTGCGGTGATTGGCCATTTGCCGCATGCTCACCAACTGGCCGCAGTGGCCGTGGGCGGCAGCCTGTATACCCTGCTGACCTGGGCGGTGGGCTTTCTGCGCATGGGCACCACCGGCTTCAGTGCTCAGGCGGCCGGGCGCAAGGATGGCGGTGCGCTGCGCCAGGTATTGGTGCAGGGTTTGCTACTTGGTGTGCTGCTGGCCGCCCTGCTGATCAGCCTGGCCATCCCCCTGAGCAGCGCCGCACTGAGCCTGATGAACCCTTCGGCGCAACTCGATGAGCTGGCGCGCAACTACCTGCATATCCGCCTATTCGGCCTGCCCGCCGCGCTGACCACCTACGCCCTGGTCGGTTGGTTGCTCGGTACGCAGAACGCCCGTGGCCCGCTGGCCATTCTGCTGACCACCAACCTGCTCAACGTCGCCCTCGACCTGCTGTTTGTGCTCGGCCTGCACTGGGGCGTGGCGGGCGCCGCCTGGGCCTCGGTGATTGCCGAATGGAGCGGCGCGCTGCTCGGTCTGTTCCTGGCGCGGCGCGCCCTGCGGGCCTATGCCGGCACGCTGGACTGGGCCGCGCTGCGCCGCTGGCTGAACTGGCGACCGTTGCTGACCGTCAATCGCGACATCTTTATCCGCACCCTGGCGCTGCAGGCGGTGTTCTTCCTGATTACCGTGCAGGGTGCGCGCCTGGGCGATGCCACCGTGGCGGCCAACGCCCTGCTGCTCAACGGCCTGCTACTGACCGCCCACGCCCTTGATGGCCTGGCGCATGCCCTGGAAGCCCTGTGCGGGCATGCACTGGGCGCGCGTGATCGCAGTGCGTTGAGGCGCACGCTGATTGTGGCCGGTGGTTGGTCGCTACTCGCCAGCAGCGGTTTCGCGCTGTTCTTTCTGCTCGGCGGGCAGTGGTTTATTCAACTGCAAACCAATATCGACGCGGTGCGCGAAGCGGCATTCATCTACCTGCCGTACCTCGCCCTGCTCCCCTTGATCGCGGTCTGGAGCTACCTGCTCGATGGCCTGTTTATCGGCGCCACCCGCGCCCGCGAAATGCGCGACGCCATGCTCCTGGCGCTGCTGCTCAGTCTGCCGCTGGCCTGGGCCCTGCAACCGCTGGGCAACCAGGGCTTGTGGTTGGCCTTTCTCAGTTTTATGGCGCTGCGCAGCCTGTGCCTTGGGGGCTATGCTTACCGTCTGACCAAGGCCGATCAATGGTTCGCCCCCAGCCCATCAGGAGCTCCCCATGCTCAGCCCTGAAATACCCAGTGATGAAGCGCTGCGCCAGCAGGCCTTGGACGATAACGAGTTACTCGACACGCCGGCCGACCCTTACCTGGACACCTTGGTGCGGGTGGTGCGCGAGGTATTTGCGGTCAAGACCGTATTGGTCAGCCTGATCGACCATGATCGGCAATGGTTTAAAGCGCGCATCGGCCTGGAAGCAGACGCGACACCACGCGCCATCTCCTTCTGCGGTCACGCAATTTTGGGTACCCAGGCACTTATTGTCGAAGACACCCATAACGACCCGCGCTTTAACGACAACCCGCTGGTGCTCAACAACCCCAATATCCGCTTTTACGCCGGCCCCCCCCTATTCTCCGCGGAAAACCAGGCACTGGGTACCCTGTGCCTGATCGACCCGCAGCCACAGAAACTCACGGCCAAACAACAAAGCCTGTTTATCGACATGGCCGCACTGGTCGAGGGCTACCTGAAACTGCGTAACGACAGTGAGCAAACCGTACAGTTACGCGCGGCGCTAAGCCGTGAACAACGCAAGGCCATGCTCGACCCCCTGACCCAGCTGTGGAACCGTGCCGGCCTTAACCACTTTCTGCCTAGGCACCAGCAACAGGCCGACGACCTTGACCTGCAACTGGGCGTGCTGTTTTGCGACCTGGATTACTTCAAGAAGATCAACGACAGCCATGGTCACGCCGCTGGCGACCAGGTGCTATGGGAAACCGCGCGACGCATCAGCGCCGCCGTGCGCCCGCAGGACGTAGTCACACGCAGCGGCGGCGAAGAATTCGTGGTGCTGCTGCAGGTGCACGACCAGCAAGAACTACTACAGATTGCCGAACGCATTCGCAGTGCCATGAGCAATACGCCGCTGGATATCGATGGCCTGCACATCAAGCTGACCATCAGCATCGGCGCCACCCTGCGTACCGCTCAAGATGCGCCGAACGATGCCCTGAAGCGCGCCGACCAGGCGCTGTATCAGGCCAAAGGCAATGGCCGTAACCGGGTCGAATTCGCCAACTGAATACCCTCTGTGAAAGGACGCCAGCATGGGCCAAGCACTTGTTGCCTACCTGCATTACCTGTCGATCTTCCTGCTGTTCGCCCTGCTCAGCATCGAACATGTGCAATTTAAATTGCCGCTGGATCTGCGCCGGGCACGTGGCCTGATCATCACCGACATCGCCTACGGCGTGAGTGCCGGGCTGGTGTTATTCAGCGGCCTGGCGCGGGTGCTCTGGCATGGCAAGGGCCTGGACTACTACCTGGGCAACAGCCTGTTTCACGCCAAAGTCGGCCTGTTTATTCTCATCGGGCTGATTTCCGTGCTGCCGACCTTTGTTTTCCTCAACTGGCGCAACAGCCTCAAGGCCGGCGAAGTGCCACAGGTCAGCAGTCGCCAGGCTCGCCTGGTGATTGGGGTGATTCGCCTGGAACTGTTGTTGCTACTGGTGATCCCATTACTGGCGGTGCTGATGGCCCGCGGCTATGGCGTAAGCAGCTGACTGCTGGCTAATTAAGCAACCGTTTTGCGGGAGGGACTTTAGCCGCGATAGTCGCTCTCCGCTAAAGCGCCTCCTACACGTCCAGATACCGCCCGCTGATTTGCCCGTACGGCCCCGCTCTGCTAGTGTCGCGCGGTTGCATATCCCCCGATTCCGCCGATCCGCCCCCGAGAAATTCGCCATGGCCGCCCGTAAAAAAGCCGCGCTCGACTTCGAGCAATCCCTGACCGATCTGCAGAACCTGGTCGAACGTCTGGAAAACGGCGAGCTGTCGCTAGAAGACTCGCTGACTGCCTTTGAACAAGGCGTACGCCTGACCCGCGATTGCCAAACGGCATTGGCTCAGGCCGAACAGAAAGTGCAAATCCTCATGGAACGTGACGGCGCGCTGGAGGAAGCCCCTTTCGACGCGGATCAGCAGGCATGATCGCGACCTACCAGAGCCACTGCCAACGGCGCGTCGATAGCGCCCTGGAAACCCTCCTGAGCAGCCCACGCCCGGAGCTGGAACGCCTGTATGCCGCCATGCGCTACAGCCTGTTCAATGGCGGCAAACGCGTACGTCCGCTACTCGCCTACGCCGCCTGCGAAGCCCTTGGCGGCGAGCCGGAACGCGCCAATGCGGCCGCCTGCGCCGTAGAACTGATCCACGCCTATTCCCTGGTGCATGACGACCTGCCGGCGATGGACGATGACGACCTGCGCCGCGGTCAACCAACCACCCACAAAGCCTTCGACGAAGCCTGCGCAATTCTTGCCGGTGACGGTCTGCAGAGCCTGGCCTTTGAAGTGCTCGCCGACGCCACGCACAACCCGCACGACGCGCAGTTGCGCCTGGCCATGCTCAGCGCGCTGGCGCGTGCAGCCGGCCCCGCGGGCATGGTGGGCGGCCAGGCGATCGACCTCGGCTCGGTCGGCCAAGCACTCGACCAAAACGCCCTGGAAACCATGCACCGGCACAAGACCGGCGCGCTGATCGAGGCCAGCGTGCAGCTCGGCGCGCTAGCCAGCGGCCTGGCTGACGAACATGCCCTGAAAGCCTTGCACAGCTATGCCCGCGCGATTGGCCTGGCGTTTCAGGTGCAAGACGACATCCTTGACGTGGAAAGCGACACCGCAACCCTGGGCAAGACCCAAGGCAAGGATCAGGCCCACGACAAACCCACCTACCCCGCCCTGCTCGGTCTCGACGCCGCCAAAGCTTATGCCCAAGAGCTGTGCGAACAGGCGCTGCATGCTCTGCGCCCCTTCGACCAAGCCGCCGAGCCACTGCGAGAGCTGGCCCGTTATATCGTCGAACGGCGTAGCTGATCCATCCCCGAGCGGCTGCCTGCCAGTGTCAGCATCTGCTCACGCAACCAACGATGTCCCGCCTGGTTCTCCACCTGCATGGACCAATAAAGATTGAGGTTCACCGGCACCAGTGCCAACGGCAAATCGAGCAACCGATTGGGCAACCCGGCATTAATCAACTCGGCGTAACGCCTCGGCATAGTCAGCAACCACTCACTCTGCGCCACCAATAGAGCCGCCGACAGGTAATGCTGGCAACGCTGCCGCACTTGCCTTACCAACCCCTGCCGCGCTAACGCCAGGTCTTCCACGCAGATCCCGCGCCGCCGTGACGTCACCGCAATATGCTCGGCGGCCAAATAACGCGCCGCACTCAACTCCCCACTAAACGCCGGCCCCGCGACTACGCACAACGGATCACTCAAGAGCAGTTGCTGTCGCAGCTCTGGGTCCGTTGAGCGGGCAATTTCAATGGCCAGATCGACCCGCCCCGCGCTTAATTCACGCTGCAACTCAGCCCAATGCACGCTGCTGCAACGCACCTCCAGTTGCGGGGCCACCTCACGCAGGTGAGCGACAATGCTCGGCAGCACCACCGGTTCCATCTGCTCAGGCATGTTCAAGGTAAAGGTGCGCCGGTCACGCAACGGGTCAAAGTCTTGCTCGCGCGTCACGCTGCGCAGCAAGCCGGCCAGCGCCGCCTGAATACCCGGGGCCAGTTGCGTGGCCAACAGTGTCGGCGCGACGCCACGCCCCTCGCGGACAAACAGTGGATCACCCAGCTGCTCGCGCAGACGATTAAGCGCATGGCTGACCGCGGACTGACTGAGGTGCAACAAAACCGCCGCGCGGGTCAGGTTGCGCTCACGGTAAATCACCTCAAACACTCGAAACAGATTCAGGTCGATGCGATCCATCTTCGACCATTCATGCTGCTGATTCATGGTTATTCCCTGCAAGAGCACATCGCTGCAGCCTAACAGCCATGCACACAGAACAAACCATGAATGCGGCTCATGGATAACGATGCATAAGCATCAGTTCTACCGCCCCAGCAAGGCTGCCTAAGATGCCCGCAAACAAGAACACCGAGGCCTCTTCTGCCATGCTTGAAAACGCTTACCTCGACCAACTGTCCCGCCTGCAAGCCGCCGCCTGGCCTGCCAATGCCCCACGCGAAGCGCAGTACCCACACGGCCAACAACCGCTCAGCGAGTACCTGCGCGCCTGGGCGAAGCAGCAGCCCGACCGCCCGGCACTGGATTTTTACGGCCATAGCATCACCTGGGCTGAACTGGACCGTTTGTCCGACCGCTGCGCCGCCCTGTTGGTCGAGCTAGGGGTCAAGGTGGGGGATCGGGTAGCGGTATTTATGCCCAACTGCCCGCAACTGCACATTGCTTTCTACGGCATTCTCAAATGTGGCGCTGTGTATGCGCCGGTCAGCCCGCTGAGCAAGCCGATGGAGCTGGCCTACCAACTCAAGGACAGCGGCGCGCACGTCATCCTCTGCTTTGACCAATTGCTACCCGTGGTTCGGGCGGTGCGCGAAGAATGCGCGCTCAGCCAGGTACTGAGCACCAGCCTGTCGGAACTGCGCCCCAGCGTGCCCAGCATCCCGGTGGCCGACCTGCTGCTCGCGCCCAAGGTTCAGGCCGATGACGCCATCGACTTTCTCCCGGCGCTAGAGCACTGCCAGCACGCCACGCCCAGCCACCGCCCGCAGCTGGAGGATATCGCCGCGCTCAATTACACCGGTGGCACCACCGGCCTGCCGAAAGGCTGCGTGCACACCCACGGCGACATGCTCTACACCTGTGCCAGCTTTGTGCCCGTCGCGCTGGGGCTACACACTGACAGCGTGATGCTCAACTTCTTGCCGGAGTTCTGGATTGCCGGAGAAAACGCCGGGCTGTTGTTTCCGGTATTCAGCGGTTGTCGCCTGGTACTCCTGGCGCGCTGGGACGCGCTGGCGTTTATGGCCGCCGTCGAGCATTACCGGGTCAGCCATTGCGGCCTGCTGGTCGACAGCGCCGTCGAGGTGCTCGAACACCCCGAAGCCGGCACCTACCGCCTGGACTCCTTGCAACGCACTGGCAGCATTTCTTTTATCAAGAAGCTGACCCGCGACTACCGCCAGCGCTGGCGCGCACTGACCGGCTGCACACTGTTCGAATTCAGCTTTGGTATGACCGAAACCCATACCTGCGACACCTTTACCTACGGCCTGCAAGATGACGACTTTGACCTGAACAGCGCCCCGACCTTCGTCGGCCTGCCGGTGCCCGGCACCGCATTCAAGGTCTGCGACTTCAACACCGGCGAGCTACTGCCGCTGGGCAGCGAAGGCGAGCTGTGCGTGCGCAGCCCTTCGCTGCTGCACGGTTACTGGCAACGCCCGGAAGAATCTGCGGCAGTGCTCAAGGACGGCTGGCTGCACACTGGCGACCTTGGTCAGATCACCGAGCAGGGCTTTATCCGCTACCTAGGCCGGCGTAAGGAGATGCTCAAGGTCAACGGCATGAGCGTATTCCCCAGCGAGCTGGAAGCCATGCTCGGCCAGCACCCTGCCTTGCTCGCCAGCGCAGTGATCGGGCGCGCAGATACCAGCAGTGGCCAACGTCCGGTGGCCTTTGTTGTGCTCAAGGCCGGTAGCCAGGAGAACGCCGACAGCCTGCACGCCTGGTGCAAGGCGGCCATGGCCAGCTACAAGGTCCCGGAACTGCGCGTGGTCGCGGCACTGCCCATGACGGCCACCGGCAAGGTGAAAAAGAACGAACTGGAGAGCCTACTGTGAGCGCGCCTTTTACCGCCCTGCTGATCGCCAACCGTGGCGAAATCGCCATCCGTATCGCCCGCGCCGCCAGCGAACTGGGCATCCGCTCCGTGGCCGTGTACGCCGAAGATGACGCCGCCTCCTTGCATGTGCGCCAGGCCGATAGCGCCGTCGCCCTCAGCGGCCGTGGCGTAGCGGCGTATCTGGACATGGATCAACTGATCACCATCGCTCAAGCTCAAGGCTGCGATGCCGTGCACCCGGGCTACGGCTTTCTTGCGGAAAACGCCGAATTCGCCCGCCGCTGCCAGGCCGCCGGTTTGTGTTTTGTTGGCCCCAGCAGCGAAGTGCTGCAACTGTTTGGCGACAAGGCCGCGGCGCGGGAATTAGCCGAGCGCTGCGAAGTGCCGCTGGTGGCGAGGATCAATCGGCCGATCAGCCTTGCCGAAGCCCACGGGTTCTTCGCCGAACATGGCGCAGTCATGCTCAAGGCCCTGGCCGGTGGCGGTGGCCGTGGCATGCGCCCGGTATTTGCCGCCAGCGAACTGGACGAAGCCTTTGCCCGCTGCCAATCGGAAGCCCGCGCTGCGTTCGGGAATGACGCGCTGTATATCGAGCAATTGATCAGCCAGGCCCGGCATATCGAAATTCAGGTATTGGGCGACAGCACGGGCGCGGTCAGCCACCTGTGGGAGCGTGACTGCAGCTTGCAACGCCGTCAGCAGAAGCTGGTGGAAATCGCTCCCAGCCCGGACCTGCCCGCCGCCACCCGTGAACGCATGATCGCCTGCGCGCTTCAGCTGGCTAGAGCGGCAAAGTACCAGGGCCTTGGCACCTTCGAGTTTCTGCTGGATGCCGAGCAGCCCGAGCGCTTCTACTTTATGGAGGCCAACCCGCGCATTCAGGTCGAACACACCGTGACCGAGCAGGTCACAGGCGTCGACCTGCTGCACACCCAGCTCAAACTCGCTGCCGGCCAGTCACTCGCCGACCTCGGCCTGCTGCAACCGCCGCCCGTTAATGGCTGCGCCGTGCAGCTGCGCATCAACCTGGAAAGCATGAACGCCGATGGCAGCACGCGTCCGGCCGCCGGCACCCTGAGTGCCTACCAACCACCCAGCGGCCCCGGCCTGCGTGTGGATGGTTACGGCTACGCCGGCTATCCGGTCAGCCCCAGTTACGATTCGCTGCTGGCCAAACTAATCGCCCACGCGGCGGATTACCCCAGAGCCCTGCGCCGCGCCTATCGCGCGCTATGCGAGTTCCGCCTGGAAGGCGTAGCGAGCAACCTGCACCTGCTGCAAAACCTGCTGCGGTTACCGCACGTGGCGAGCTATCAACTGACCACGCGCTTTGTCGAAAACCACCTGGGCGAGCTGCTGGCGGCGCAGCCTCAAGCCCATCCACATCACTTCTTTGTTGATGCTCAGGCAACCAGCCAAACCACCCATCAAGTACAGGACGCCCCGCCGGGCTGCCTGCCGCTGCAAACCCACAGCACCGGCGTGGTGGTCAGCCTGGAGGTGGCCGAAGGCGATGCCGTCGCAGTCGGCCAGAGCATCGCAGTGCTGGAAGCGATGAAGATGGAATTCGTGGTCAGCGCCCGCCACAGCGGCATCGTCCGCCAACTGGCGGTGCAGGTCGGCAGCGCGTTGGATGAAGGCCAAGCGCTGCTGTATATCGAACCCGCCGAGGTCGATGCCGCCACCCAGCAAAGCGAACAAAGCCTGGATTTGGAACACATTCGTGCGGACCTGGCCGAGGTGCTTGAACGCCATGCCATCACCGGCGACGAACGCCGCCCACAGGCCGTGGCCAAGCGGCGCAAAACCGGCCAGCGCACAGTGCGCGAGAACCTCGCCGAGCTGCTGGATGACGGCAGCTTCAGCGAATACGGCGCGCTGGCGATTGCCGCGCAACGCCGCCGGCGCTCGCTGGAGGAGCTGATTGAACAGAGCCCGGCCGATGGTTTAGTGGCCGGTATCGGCACGGTCAATGCTGCCACCTTTGGCAGCGAAGCCGCGCGCTGCATGGCCATCGCCTACGACTACACGGTATTCGCCGGCACCCAAGGCGTGATGAACCACAAGAAGACCGACCGCATGCTCGGCCTCGCTGCGCAATGGCGCTTGCCGCTGGTGCTGTTTGCCGAAGGCGGTGGCGGCCGACCGGGCGATACCGACTTTGTCGGCGTGGCCGGGCTGGACTGCCACACCTTTGTCGGCATGGCCAAGCTCTCCGGCCTAGTGCCACTGGTGGGCGTGGTTTCTGGGCGCTGCTTTGCCGGCAACGCCGCCCTGCTCGGCTGCTGCGATGTGATTATCGCCACCGACAACGCCACGATCGGCATGGCCGGCCCGGCGATGATCGAAGGCGGCGGCCTGGGCAGCTTCAAGCCGGAACAAGTCGGCCCCGTCAGCGTGCAGGGGCCCAATGGCGTCATCGATGTTCTGGTGGCGGATGAAACCGAGGCCGTGCAGGTCGCCAAGCAATACCTGAGTTACTTCCAGGGTGCGTTAAGCGACTGGCAATGCGCCGATCAGCGCGAACTGCGCCATGTCATCCCGGAAAACCGCCTGCGCGTGTATGACATCCGCCAGGTCATCGCCACCCTGGCCGACCACGACTCGGTACTGGAACTGCGCCGCCAGTTTGCTCCGGGGCTGATCACCGCGTTTATCCGCATTGAAGGCAAGCCTTTCGGCCTGCTGGCCAATAATCCCGCGCACCTGGGCGGGGCCATCGACGCAGTGGCAGGCGACAAAGCCGCGCGCTTTATGCAGCTGTGCGATGCCTTCGATATTCCGCTGCTATCGCTGTGCGATACCCCCGGTTTTATGGTCGGCCCCGAGGCAGAGAAACAGGCCACGGTGCGCCATGTGTCGCGCATGTTCGTGGCCGCCGCCAGCCTGACGGTACCGTTTTTCACCGTGGTGCTGCGCAAGGGTTATGGCCTCGGCGCGCAAGCCATGGCCGCCGGCAGCTTCCATTCGCCGCTGTTTACCATCGCCTGGCCCAGTGCCGAGTTTGGTGCGATGGGCCTGGAGGGTGCGGTGCGCCTGGGCTTTGCCAAGGAGCTGGCAGCTATCGAAGAACCCGCCGCACGCCAGCAGCTGTTCGACAAACTGGTGGCCAAGGCTTACCAAAACGGTAAGGGCATCAATATGGCCAGCTTCCTGGAGATCGATGCGGTCATCGACCCCATGGAGACCCGCGCCTGGCTGCTGCGCGGCCTGAATGCAGCGCCAACGCCCACGCCGCGCAACGGCAAGAAGCGCGCAGTCGATACCTGGTAAGCCACAGACCGTAGCCCGGATGCAATCCGGGCAACAGCTGCGTTGAACCGAAGCATGTTTGGGCAGTTTCCGGCGCTTCGGGTAAACTGCCGCATCTTTTGCTCCTATAACGATCTGCCCGATGCCGACGACCTTCCACGAGATTCCCCGTGAGCGCCCGCTGACGCCCCTTCTAGACCGCGCCAATACGCCGGACGAGCTGCGCCGCCTGGGCGAAGCCGAGCTGGAAACCCTGGCCGACGAGTTGCGCCAGTACCTGCTGTATACGGTCGGGCAGACCGGTGGGCATTTCGGCGCGGGCCTCGGCGTAATCGAGCTGACTGTAGCGCTGCATTATGTCTTCGATACGCCGGACGACCGCCTGGTGTGGGACGTTGGCCACCAAGCCTACCCGCACAAGATTCTCACCGGCCGTCGCGAGCAAATGGGCAGCCTGCGCCAGAAGGACGGCATCGCCGCCTTCCCACGCCGCTCGGAAAGTGAATACGACACCTTCGGCGTCGGCCACTCCAGCACCAGCATCAGCGCGGCGCTCGGCATGGCCATTGCGGCGCGCATGCAGGGCAGCAAGCGTAAATCGGTCGCGGTGATCGGTGATGGCGCGCTGACCGCCGGCATGGCCTTCGAGGCGCTGAATCACGCCAGCGATGTCAAAGCCAATATGCTGGTGGTGCTCAACGACAACGACATGTCGATCTCGAAAAATGTCGGCGGCCTGTCCACTTACCTAGCCAAGATCCTCTCCAGCCGCACCTACGCCAATATGCGTGAAGGCAGCAAAAAAGTGCTGTCCAAACTGCCCGGCGCCTGGGAGATTGCCCGTAAAACTGAAGAGCATGCCAAGGGCATGCTGGTCTCCGGCACCCTGTTTGAAGAACTCGGCTGGAACTACATCGGCCCGATCGACGGCCACGACTTGCCCAGCCTGCTCGCCACCCTGCGCAATATGCGTGACCTCGACGGCCCGCAGTTCCTGCATGTGGTGACCAAGAAAGGTAAGGGCTTTGCGCCCGCTGAAGTCGACCCGATTGGCTATCACGCGATCACCAAGCTGGAGCCCATCAACGCCCCGCCCGTGGCCAAGCAGCCCACAGGCCCTAAATATTCCAGCGTATTCGGTCAGTGGCTGTGCGACATGGCCGCGCAAGACCCACGCCTGGTCGGCATCACCCCGGCGATGAAAGAAGGCTCGGATTTGGTGGCGTTCAGCGAACGTTATCCCGAGCGCTATTTCGACGTCGCCATCGCCGAACAACACGCGGTAACCCTAGCGGCCGGCATGGCCTGCGACGGGGTTAAGCCGGTGGTGGCGATTTACTCGACCTTCCTCCAGCGCGCCTATGACCAGCTGATTCACGATGTCGCCGTGCAGCACCTCGACGTGCTGTTCGCCATCGACCGTGCCGGCCTGGTTGGCGAAGACGGCCCGACCCACGCCGGCAGCTTCGATATTTCCTACCTGCGCTGCATCCCCGGCATGCTGGTGATGACGCCCAGCGACGAGAACGAACTGCGCCGCATGCTCACCACCGGTCACCTGTTCGATGGCCCGGCAGCCGTACGCTACCCGCGCGGCACAGGCCCTAATGCGCCCATCGAGCCAGGCCTTGAGCCTCTTGAAATTGGCAAAGGCATCATCCGCCGCCAGGGCAAAAAAACCGCCCTACTGGTGTTCGGTGTACAACTGAGCGAAGCGCTCAAGGTCGGCGAAACGCTCGACGCCACCGTAGTCGACATGCGCTTTGTCAAACCGCTGGACGAAGCCCTGGTACGCGAACTGGCCGCCAGCCATGAACTGCTGGTAACGATTGAAGAGAACAGCGTGATGGGCGGTGCCGGCAGTGCGGTCAGCGAGGTCCTTGCCCGCGAGAACATCCTCAAACCGCTGCTGCACCTGGGCCTGCCTGACTACTACGTCGAGCACGCCAAACCCACGCAGATGCTCGCCGAATGCGGGCTGAATGCCGCCGGTATCGAAGCGGCAATACGCGCTCGGCTCGCACTTCGGGCTGTATGAGTACCGCTCATCCCGCGCTGAACCTAGCTCGCTTGTAATAGATTTAACCGCGCATTAAGGTGCGCGGCGTTTTACTTCTACCAAGGTGCGCCGCTTTTTATTGAAGCGGCGTTAAACGGGAAGCCGGTGCGCTTATAACGAGCAACCCCGGCGCTGCCCCCGCAACGGTAATCGACTGCAGAACGCTTCTGCACGTCGCCTCACAGCCACTGGGTTAGCCTGGGAAGGCGAGGCGGCACACGTCGAGAGCCCGGAGACCGGCCTTGTTGGATGTGACTGGTGTTGCGGAGGGCATCACCGTCAAGCTCAGGCTGCCCTTGCGTGCGCCCGTTCTTGCCCCTGCCCTCCTCAAAAGTCTTCCGACCTTTTGAGGATTCTCTACGTGAAATTGTCCCGCCTTG
>Ga0180008_1001686_pt1 | contig 13295 bp, 14 predicted proteins | sample MM_PW_MetaG_FD_121121 | JGI IMG/M metagenome (GOLD analysis project Ga0180008, IMG submission 121121) | Groundwater microbial communities from the Aspo Hard Rock Laboratory (HRL) deep subsurface site, Sweden - MM_PW_MetaG | ecosystem: Environmental > Aquatic > Deep subsurface > Groundwater... | reverse complement strand
TATAATTCAAAAGGCTGGTCAACAGTTGAAGTGCCAAACTGCACGTCAATTAAACCACCCCGAACCTTAGCGTTTATCGGTATTGTAGCCCGCCTCATCGTTTCAGTCGTGCCTTTAGTCCCTAACGGTACGGCATAAGTTCCCGGAACTAACTTACCGTCAACCCGGATATTTACGTTAAGATTATAACTACCCGAAGCCTTCGTCCAGACGATCATATATTTCAACTCTTTATGTAGTTCCGGCGCTAATAACTGATACCGCTTGCTTCTGACATAACTGGTAATGGCAACTGACCCGGCATCGCTCGTGCCTGTTTCGATCTGCCTGACGTATCCATCACCCGTACCACCGGCATAACAACTTGCGCCCTGAACATAATAACACTTTCCGGCATTACCGCTGTCCACTTCCCATCGACCGGTCTTAAAGTTAAGATTAACCACCCCCCATCCGCCCGCAGACAAAGGATAACTCAACCGGTATTTATCCTTATAAATTACAGCCGCCGACTTATTCGCCGTAGTCGTATTGATTAAACTAAGGGTTGGTTGGATATCCTCGTTAGTTTCGGTAATACTGCCATCATCACCAAGAATAATAACTTTATAATACCCTTCGTGTTCTGACAAAAAGAATATCCGGTTATTATAATTGACGATAGTCCTGGCCGCTACACAACCAATCGTATCATAAAGAGTTGGGAAACTGAACGAGACAGGCGTCTTGCCGGTTACTTTATGAATACTCTTTTGTTTAAAGTAAATTAACCCTGACTTCTGGCTGGCTATGCCGATACCGGTATAACCATCATTCTTGTTAAATTGATGGGTACCGGCTTTATCTTTCGTAGTCCAGTCGGTTGGTGTTTCTACATCGCACCAATCAAGCTGACTGGTTGAACAGGTCAATCCCCATAACCTATTTTCATGTTTCAGGAACATATTAGGTTTATAGGTAGTCCAGTAACTTGGCGTACCAGACATCGCCGCCGATGAACTACCGTCATAAGTAAATGGTGCGTCAACCCCGTTAGCAAAGAACCCATAGCTTTCAAACTCAGTACCGAATACTTCTGAGTTGGCCGTAAGCCCTGTTTTAAAAGCGGTATAAGTTCCGGTGGCTAAAGCATAGACTCCGGTCAATGCCGCCGCCCAATGCTTGCTTTTTAAATACCCAGCTCCGAATATTCCGGCCCCGCTTGCTATTTCAGTTGAATTAAGATAAGCGGTACCACCTCTGGTCTTTGATACGCCTCTGGCCGACAAATCTATATTCTGGATAGCCGAAGCCTGAGTTTCTAATATCCCATGAGGTTCATCATGGCTGTTATAACCATGTTGAAAGTCGCCTATAACAATGCGTTCCAAGGGAACCTCCTTTACTTAGCAAAGGCTTTAATCGAAACGGCCGCTGTGCTCTGGGCAGCCCCGGTTACTAACTTTAAATACCTGAAAGGTATTTCGTAAGGAATTACCAAAATAAGATCACCGGTTGTAGCGCTGGTTGCCAGATTTCCTGACCAATCAGATTTCTGTAACGGATTATAAGTTCCGTCTCTTGTCTCTGATCCGTAGACTGTAATGGTCGCCGAATCCATCGCCGAGGCCGCAATCCTAAACCCAGCTATCGTCTTGTTGCGTGTATCAAAGGCATCCGAGGTTGTCCCGTTCTTAGCAATCGTCATAGGAAACTCAATCATTGCGCTGTCGCTCATATACTCCTCCTTTTAATAATCCGATTCGTAATTATCTCTAACTAATCTTGATTCGTGTTTATTCCTGCCGCCCTGAAAATTCATCCTCATCTTGGCTTCAAGGATAGCGTGCCTCTGGTGTAATTCAGCATTATCTGAATGCTTAATCGCCGCCTTGGCACACAATAACTCAAAGCAAGTCTCAGGTATTGACAAAACCGATGTATCAAGCGTAGGATCAGTTACTTCAGGCAAGTAATGAATAGTTACGTTATCCGAAGCAGAAGTCCTTGGTATCGGCATAATTCCGATATTTGCACCGAGCAGGTAATAAAACTCATCCGCCCCATCAGTGCTATTCGCCGCCGTCGTACCTATGTATCTGTTCCTATCCTGAAAGGCAATCGGATGAATTTCCTTATTGTTAGATAAATCAGTCCGGTTGACAAACAAGACTTTCCTGACTACTCCGTTAGTCGTTGGCAAAGCATACGTTTCAGTTCCGCTGACATAACTAATCGGTCCGCTCGTAGCAAAATAAGTATTATTCATCTCTTCAATGTCGGCTACTATTTCACGTTGAGCATCAACGATTGACTGAACGACTATCCCGGTCGGCGTACTCCCGGCTGTAACAGTATAGCTTTTACCAGCCCCAGCGGTCTCGCCATAACTCTTGTCTAATTCAATGTGTGTATCATCGGTAACTTCAATGATATTGTAATATTGACCGGAAGTGATATGAAACGTCTCGCCCGGCTTAATATTAGTCAACCACGAAGTACCAGAACCGGTTACGGTCGGGTCTGCCGATACCGTAACCGTGCCGGTTGAATAACTGGTAATACTCATTGAACCCAAAGGTTCGCCTATCATCTGCCTTGTCCGAACAATCGCCTGCGCTAAAGTTGACATAATTTAACCTCGCTTTTAATTTCTGGTAAATCCTTTACCGGTCGGCTTGGCCCCGGTAAGGTTATTAGCTTTTCTCTGCTCGTCCGTTTTTGGTAAATTTTCCTGAACAGCCGCGTCATCAACCATCTCTTCTTCGTTGATAGGCGTATTCGTTCCGGCCTGAACGATTACCTTGCATTTCTTAGGATTGAAATTAAGGCAACCATCACGACTACAAATATAATACATGATCTTGCCGTACTTCTCGTGATTGGTCAGCGTTCCAATCGGTTTGAAATCACTGCACTCTTTAATCGTGGCCGGTTTATATCCAAATCCTTCTGCGTTCGCTTTCTTTTCTTTAACCATTTCCGTCCTCCTTTAACAAAAATCTCTGGCTACTGCTTTTCGGCAATGCTTCGAGATTCTGCTTATTCTATCTGCAAACGATGCTTCCGCTTTGAGCCGTTTATCTTCTTCAAACTTCCTGATCTCTCGTTCTACTTCCATCGCATTCTTGTGCTTCCACCCATCGCAATTAACAATATAATGAACCAACCGCATATCCGGCGCACGGTAAGATTCGTCAGGATTACAAACGGTAAAAACATTAAAAGCCTGATTCTTTGACCGGCGCATTACCTGCCATCTGCTGATCTTATTGTTCCATTCAAAATACAAAGCCGGATCGTATTTTTGCAGTTCATTTAGAACTGTCTGGTTGAGTGCTGGTGCTATTGCCATCTTCAATCTCCTTTGATTTTTCTTTGGTTAAAAAAGGTTGAAGCCTTGCGCCATCAGGCGTAATCTTGGGTACCAGTACCAACCCGACGGCCTGGCATTTAATGGTAACTAAATTAAGAAATTCCTGCTTAGACTTGGTTATTCGTGCTTCGTAATTAGCCTTTCTTTCAAACCGGCCCTTTTTAGGCATCCGGCCTTCGGTATAAAGCACCCGTACTCCCAAGTCACCGATCGGCTTAATCTCGCCTACCAACACCAGCCCTTGTTCTTTTTGCAAGATGTCCATTTCGGCCATTAGTTTCTTGCCGGCCTCCTGCAGGTAGTTATTCTTCTTCTGAATAACTACCGCCATTGCTTCCTTCTGTTTACTCATCTTCTCCTTCTCCTTCCCGTCAAGGGAAAAAGTGGGGGGCAAGGACGGGTTACCCCCCACAGTGTTTCGAAACACCCTACCCGTTAGGGCTTTAATTTACTTATGGCTCGATAGTTTGTTTCCTTTAACATCCTGAATACAATCGTCAAACTCTCCGGGAAACTTAGTCATTACCTTACGCATGAACTTTTCAATGTTGATCGTTCTGGTAATATCTTCTTTTGCCCGGTAAGAGTTAGTGAACCAGTTACCATCTTTATCATGAGGAGTCTGCTGAGTGGCGTTACCATCTTTATCAATCGTGAACAATTCTCCGCCTGCTGAATAAATACCTGCACCAGAAGCGCCTGAAGCACCAGCCGGCGCTACCGTAGCATCTTCCAGATATAAGTAGTTATCAGCCGCCCAACCACCAGCCACCGCGCCTAAATGAAGCCCGGCCGTACCGTCAGGAGCGTAAATCGTTCCTTCCGTACCATGAGTGGTCGATTGCAAACAAAGGTCTCCGCCAGAAGCTACCCCACCAACCACGATCGGTGTAATAACACTGGTCGTTACCGAGAGCGTACCAACCGCAGAAAGCCTCATGTTTTCAGCTATTGCGCCAGCTCCACCCGGCATATTCTTCCAGACAAAAGCCATTCCAACATCACCGGCTGCTGGACTTGCGTCATCAACCTCAGCATGGAAAGTCGCGGCTTCAGTAGCAAAATCAGATCCGTCTGCCGGAAGCCATACGATTCTGCCAACAACATCGTCATCAACAACGATAGTATTACTTCCTAAAGTAGCATGACGTGATTTAACGAACTGAATGTCCGGGCCAACCGCATCAGCCGAGAAAGCTCCGAATACACAGCTTGAATCAGCTAAACCTGTTCCAAGCACCTGAAATTCAGAGGCCGCTCCAGCCGTGATCTGAGCAGCTGAACCAATAATGACACCGCCGCCGTTAGCAATCGAAAGATCGCCAGCCGCCGATAATCTCATCCGTTCAGCAATAGCTGCTCCACCACCTGCCATTGATTCCCAAACAAAGGCCATACCAATATCGCCTGTTGCCGGAGTAGCATCGTCTACCTCTGCCTGAAATACTGCTGCTTCCGTAGCGTAGTCAGTACCATCATCCGGTAAAAACACTAAACGGCCAATCTCGTCATTATCAACCACGACAGCCGGGGTAGTGAATGTATCCGCACTGCGTGATTTAACGAATTGCAGATCAGGAGCTAATGCTGAAGCAGCAGCAACACCAATAATGGCGCTACCATCTGCTAACGCTGTTCCTAATACCTGAAATTCAGAAGTTGCACCAGCGGCAATTTGTCCTGTATGTCCTACAACTAAACCGCCACCATTGGCAACGAGTAAATCGCCAGCCGCGCTTATTCTTGCCTTCTCCGAGATATTATCAGTCGAACCGCCAACGTGAGTCAAAAACACCAAAGCTCCGCCAATATCACTCGTAGTAGGCGAACCATCGTCAACCTCAGCGCTAATCCTTGCCGAAACCGTATTGGTATCAGTACCATCAGTTCCGCAGAAATCAATACTACCAAGAGCATCGTTATCTGCAACAATCGTATAGGTACCAAGAGACGCCGCTTTGCTTCTGCCGAATACTAATTTAGAAGCATTAGCAGCCGTAGCGCTGGCCGTATAAAGTGTTGCTGAACCATCAGCCACAGCCGTACCACCGATAAAAGTTTCGGTAGTAAGCGGTGTTGCACTTCCACCGGTTGAAATCTGAGCAGTATGCCCAACCACTAACCCTAATCCATTACTGATTAACACATCAGTAGTTGGAGCTAAGGTCAAAGCGCCGGCAGTCGTACTGATTGACGTAGTCTGTTGAAACTCCATTGATCCAGTCGTGTATTTCATTTCGTCAGTATTGGCTATTTCAAAGTCAATCTCGGTAAAACCGTCAAGGGTAACGATACCGGAAGTAGTGCAGTTAATCTCAAAATTACCGCTATCAACGGTAATATCAGAGTTACCAACACAATCTAAAGTAAATACCTGAGCTACATTAACATCGAGATTACCAGTCGTGGTGGTCCCTAAAGTTAAGTTGGCCCCGGTTACTGTTACGTTAGAAGCGCCGGTTGCGTCCAAAGAGAAATTGGCTCCATCAACCAGGAAAGCCGTAGCAGCATTAATATCAACAGTCGCAGTTGCTAACTGAATTTCAGTCGTAGCCGCTAAATCTAACTGACTGGCCGTCGATGACCATATCTTCTCAGTAGCCGCATTAAACGAAATATCATTGGTCGAGTTCATTACAATCGGAGCGCCAACCGACATATTATCCGAAATGACAATCCCGCCGGTTGAAAGGTTACCAATCGTAACGGTCGTTGCGCCGGTCGCACCGTTCAATGTCAGATTTCCTGACGCTGGTTGCACCGCGCTTAAATTAAAACTACCGATCGTTGCCGTACCGGTAAGAGTAAGATCACCTGTAATCGTGGTTGTAGTAGCAGTCAAACCAAGATCTGTTACCGAACCGTTACCAATAGTGATATCACCCGTTGAGGTGTTGCCTAATCCAACAGTCCCGGCCCCGTTAGCGTTTAACGTTAAGGCCTGAGCTGTGGCGCCGGAGGCAATAGCCAGAGTCTGACTGGCAATACCAGTAATATTCCCTGCTACAACTGCTCCGCTTGAACCGGTTACGGAAAACTTGCTTGACCCAACGGTTAAATTACCCGTGGTCGCAATCGCTCCGCTTCCTGCATTCACGCCAACCGCTGTTACTGCACCGGCCCCTGTAACCGAAAAGTTAGTCCCGGCAATAGCGTTTTCCCCGATATTAATAGCGTTGGTAATCCCTGAATCCGAGACATCAATCGCATCGGTGAAAGCCGAGCTTGTTCCTGTCGTGGCAAACTTTATACCATCAGTTACCGTTACCGAATTGGTATCGGCATCCAAAGTAATAACAGAACCGGTCGCATTGAAATCAATAGCCAGTTCTCCGCCAGCCGCGTCAATGTCGATGGTATTGCCTGCATTGTACGCTCCGTCTAAACTGGAGGCCGAGGACGAGGTGTCAATAGCCGCCCAGGTACTCGCAGTGCTGAAATAAATAGTGCTGGTAGTTGAATTGTAAACCGTTAATCCAGCTTTTGCCGTAGGCAAATCTGCCGTCGCAAATACCGGCAACTGGAACCCCTCTTCGCAAGAGTCCTTATTCCAGATCGTGTTCCTATTTTTAATCATATAAATGTTTTCCTTTTACAGTTTACCCCGCCTTACGCAAGCGGATACTTTAGTTAAGAGGGCAGGGGCAAGTATGATACTCGCCCCTACCACGTAATCTCTATTTAATTAGGTAGCCCTCAAGGTAACGGTAATATCGTTCAAAGCACAGTTAGCCCTTGGATTATTGCAACCTAAGTTACAATAAGTCTGAAGCCGTGCATCAACCGCATCAACTCCACTAACTCTGCTAAGAACACTGCCATCGAGATCGAACCAATGTAACATCCCACCCAGATGATAGAGAGTCCATGTTCCGCGATTAAGGAACCGTAAAATGTTATACGGCGCGTTCCTGAAGAACTTCATCCGAATATCATTGAACGATAACTCTCCGGTATAACCAGCATCCATGTTTTTGCCGGTGTTATACCGTCTGTCAGGGTACATCAGATCGAGGTATTCCATCCGCATTGAGGTATGTCCGTAAATAAGGTCAACCTTACTTCCGGCATTATCCCAAGGCTCATCAACCGCCTGTTGCATCAGCGTAGTCGTTAAAGAACGATTAGTTAATGCCCCAGCCGGGTTGTTTAGCACGTTAGCCTTGAAATTGGCATGATTGATATTCTGGTAAGCACCAGATGTAATCATAGCCGCTTCCACGCCCTGGATTTCGTTATTATAGTTCGTGTTGGCCGCATTGGCTGCCGCACCAAAACAAACAATATCCGCTGTTACCGTACTTTCCGAAGCAGCAAAAACTACCGTATTACGATCTGTAATACTTGAAACGGTAGCTACTTCAGGCGCACCGGTGAATCCGTGCTCAATCGCTGTCCCGATTAGAACCAAGTCGCCTACCTGCAAGAACCTTGTTCCCGGCTGTCTGCTGACTGAACCGGAAGCCGCTCCTGCATACTCAAGCGTCTGGGTAGCGCTGGACGTACCGCTTAAAATTACCCCGATATTACCTACTCCGTCATGGAGTAACTGACGATCAATGTCGTTGGTAATATCTTTCATGGCCATGCTCATTTCGTAAGTCATTGCCTTGGCGAAAGCGCCCGTGGTATTAGCACTGGCTTTCATTACCTGACCGCTTAATTGAATCGTCTGGTAATTGTACTTGGCCTGTATCTGGTGTTCCTCGGTGGTCTGATAACCGGGAGTCGGCATAGTTCCACCTACGGCGCGGGCACCTTTACCCACGTTTCGGCTTAACCTAACCGGCTCAATTATCTTGTTACCAGTCCATCCTTTGCTGGTGCGCTTGACCTCATCGTACATTTCCACCATATCCGGTAAAGCATCAATAGCTTCCGGCAGGTAGAACTCTTTGAGCATCGCATCATAATTAGCTAATGTTTGACCCATAATTTAATTAACTCCTTTAACAACGGTTGCCTACTTCCCTTCGTATGCGTTTCGAGCAAGAGCCATCGAAGCCTCCTCGGCTCGTAACATCCTTTGCTCAAAAGACGTTCCTTTCGGCGCTCTCTTGTACTCCACGCTTGCACCTGTCCCGCCCGGAGAAGCCGCTGGCTGTTTAGCCATCTTACGCTTACTTTCCAGATAACTGGTTGCGATCTTTAATTCTTCTTCGTGAGACTCTTTGGCCAGCGCCCGCAAATCAGCATCCTTGTTTAAGAGATACTCATTACGGACGTATTTCCTGTGTAAATTAGGAAACTCTTTTTGAAGTTTGTCAATGGCCGTATCAAGTTGCTTATAGCCATCGTCAATCACTGCCTGGTTCTGCATCTTTTTCAATTCAGTCTGGGCAGTTTTAGCTTCATTCTTTGCCTGTTGAATCTCATTCATTAATTGGTTTTGAAGTCGAATCATCGGCCCCTTGATATGATATTCAAAAGCCCTTTGCTTTTCAGGATCGTTCGGATATAAAGGTTCGTCAAAATTGAAACCACTATCCTTACCTTTGTTTGAGAGTTCGGCAACCTTATTATTTAAACTCTCAAGGTCTTTGGTTAATGCTTCAATTCTCTTATTACTCTCCTCTACCCGGCTACGAGCCTCGTTCCTCTGGTAAATAACTTCATCAAGCCGATCCTTTGGGATAAGATGAGTAGTATCTGGTTCCTTCGGCTTTTCGGTTTTTTTCGCCTCCGCAGGCGCGGGAGCCGTTGGATCATACTCGTCATCTTTTACCGGAGTAACTGGAACATCAACATCTGCTTCCGGGGTTGGGGTAACTGCCGCTGGTTTAACCAGGACAGTCTCATCGCCGGCGTCGGCTGAGACACCAGGCATCGGGCCGGCCGCTAATTCAATAACAGTCAGTCCTAATTTATTCAGCCATCTAATCATAACATACTCCTTTCGTTACACGCTTTTAACGAGGGTGAACTCGCCAAAAGAAGTAAGAATATATCAACTAAGACTTTCATCATCATAGTTTACCCCGCTTAACAGGCGGATACTTTAAGTCTTTAGTCATTTTCTTCGATAACCTTTTACGTTCTTTTATAATCTCCGGCCAAACGCTGTCAATACAAGCATCGCTTAACAACAATCGCCTGAGCTTAGGTGATAAGTGTTTCCAGCTTATAGCTTTATAGAAACTCGTCATCTGTTTAATCCTGTTCCTCTGGGTGGTAATTTACTCGTACCGTATCTGGCTCTATGCGTTGCTCGTCTTTCGTCATCAGTTTTAGGCTTACCCAATCTCCTTACTTTATTCTTAGCTGTCTTGCGGCTATGCTTACGTGCCTCTTCGATTTTGCTCATTGTACCATAGACGTATGCGCCGGTACGCTCTTCGCCATAGCCTCTACTTTTTGCTGTTTTCATCAGCTTGTCGTGTAGTATCTTCGGCATTGATTAGTTTCTCCTTAATATCTTCGGCAGTTTGTTTAGCCTCTTTACGGTTAAAGATACGGTCATGTTCTTTTTGATATTCTTCCGGCGTACAGTATCCTTCCTGTGGCCACCTCGGAGCATCTCCTTTACCGTCCATAATTATACCTCCCGCTTACTTTTCTTTAATTCAGCTAATATCTCTTTTGATAAAATGGATATTGTTTCTTTTAACAGGGATATAATAGATTCTAACGAAAATATAATCTTATCGCTCTTAGTATCGCAGGTACACGTTGGGGTATCCCCGCAAGTAATACCCTCTTTCAATAGCCCGCATTTTTCACAATATCTGTTCTCTATAACCATTCCATTAGTATCATAACTATTCTCTACTTCCATTTCCGTCCTCCTATCCTGCTATCGCCGGTACTTCTGGTTGAGCAACTTGCTCAGCAGGTACTGGCGCTTCTTCTATCGGGGCAACCGGCATAGCTTCTCCAGGGCCACCTTCCATTCCAGGTACGCCTTGTCCCATACCCATTGCCCCCATCTTCTTCTCTTTGATTTTGTCCAGCTCGTACTGGGGTATGTTGCCCTGCCTCATATCTTCATGCCACCTCAAATGATACACATATTGAGCTTGTACCAACGGTGGTAACTTCTCCCACATCGGAGAGTTCATATCCTTACGGTGCTCGATTGAGTGGACTGCATGATAATGCCATTCCTCCACCCGACAGAACATACCTTTGCTAAGCTTCTCCGTATTCTCCCATCTGGCTAACTTAGCATCATCAGTACCCTCGTCAAACAAGTCGTCAATGTTACCAGTCTCCATCATCCTCAAGGCTCGTTTACGGGTAACGTCTGATTCCTTATTACCCAGGATCCCTGTCTCATAAGCGTCCAGTGCAAACGATTGCTTGGCCGCCCTGCTCTGCGGGATAATATCGCTTGAGTCAACATAGACATCGTTATTACCATTGAGCTTAGCTCGATTAAACGATATGACCTCAGCGCGGTAGTTATCACCTACTACCCTCAACTGTCGCTCTTCGCTATAATGAGCTTGGATCATTTTCAATAAAGCAGTACACAAAATCTTATGATTAATCATTTCCCTCGAAAATAGACCTGAAGCCTGAGTCTCATCAGATTCTTTCAGCTCTCTTATCGCCCGGCCTGACTTAACTCCACTCGGCACTTGAGCTTGACTAACCTCGTGCATGGCCCCGACATCGGCCAGATCAGCATTAAGCTGTCTATCTAATTCACTAATATATTGTGGCAATGAGGACGGAATAACCTGGTGCGGTGGTATCCCATGACATATATTATAATCCCATTCAACCACTTCGCCCGGATCAGTCGTCCATGCCGTATCAGATATACCACCTTTAACGACTACCACCTTAGGCTTGGCCATCTGGTTACGTGATTCAATTACCTGACTACGGGTCTTATTCAGCTCTTTGTTCAATGGTATCATCTGCTCGATGGTAGCTTGGCCCCAGAACCTGCCTGGTAATGAGATGTCTTTATAGTGCAAGATAGGGATTTCAAACTCTTTGCCTAAGTCAATGTTAGGCACATCCGTATCCTGCAAGAGTGTTTTACCAGCAAAAGCAACGAACCTGCCTTTGGGAAACTTTTTGCTCGGACGTTCCCACACCCGGTAATACAATGTCTTTTTATCTTCACGCTGTGCAAAGTTAGCAGTAAATGGCACGCCCGGAATAATATTCTCCAGCTTCTTCAAAAACGATCCGACAAATCCATCGTTATGATCCGGCTTAACATCCTCGGCCGCATCCCCATGAATCGCCTTAATATCATCAACGAACGTATAAGAAGCTATTGCGAACCGCTTCGACTTGTCTATTGATAACGCACCGTCTAAGGGCACAACATCCCACGGACTTAATACCTCAACATCAACATCGCCGGTATACAACTCTTCCTTGTCATCGCCGGTTTCAATCTTGGTACCCAGCTTAGGATTCCAAAAGAAATACACAAAGGCATTACCGGCCGCCATCTGATACTCAGCTTTATCCAGCTTGATACAGTCATAATCTATTTTCTGAAGCGTCCCCCTGATAACCTTAGTCCCCATCTGAGCGCCTTCTTCGTCGATAGTTTCGCTCGAATTAGGGGTAACAACCGTGTTAGGGTTGAACCGTAACATCTGGCTAATACTAAACCTGTAACGAGGCAATATCTTATTAATAACTAACCGTACCCGATAACTCGGCGCTTTAGGTTCTTCAAACTTCTTCGTAACCTGATTCCAGCTGATGTAATGATACCCGCCAATAAAGGCAATATTTGTATACCAGGATTCCTCGTAAATGCTTCGATTGCTTATCTCTTGGTCTATTTCCTGCTCGTACTTACTGATTATAAGGGTGTCGTCCTTCTCATCACGTTTGCCAGTAGCCTTTTCCGCGGTTGGATCGTAGGATACTTCTACCGACTGAGCCTGTGCCGGATCACCACCACCTACTCGGCTAAGGAACTTCTCCGATTCCTGGGTAGCTCTTTTAAAAAGTGTATCTAATGGCATAGTTTACTCCTCCCCTTGTAATTTCATCTCAATTTTGGCTTCGGTCTCATCGTTTCGCCGGAATACCCTCAGCTCTCCGGTTACCGGCTTAACAGCGTCTTTGATCACCTGAGTGATCGGCTTAGACAATAACTCGCCTAACATCTGATTGGACTTGCGCATATCCTCGCGGATAGTAAACAGGAAATGACAAATCAAATACAAACCTAACAATATCGATGTCCCAAAAAATATCATAGCCATAATATTAATTACCTCCATTAATAATCATCCCCCAATATCGGGTCAATCGGTGATCGACCTCGTTTCTGTTGCTGTTGCATTTCTTTTAGCTTGCCCCAGACCTTCTGTTCCATATCAGTCATCTTGCTAAAGCGTTCCTCTTCTTGCTTCTTGGCTACTTCAGCTTCAATCTGGATTCTGTCTTTGTTATATTTCTTCTGACCGTATAAGCCCATGACATAAGCGTCTGCCCTGTCATGTGATTCACCTGTCCTTGCCCTCACATCATCCTTTGATTCAATCTGTATCTTGCCGGTTGAAGTCTGGAATGCCATCGGGGTAGTTAGCTGTCGTTTTAGGACCGGGTCGTTAGGTATATCACACTTGCCTAGCTTAAACTGTTCTCTAGCATGATACCACATCTCAGCCTTGATATTACGATAGACTTCATCCATTGGCTTACCGGCTGAATGAATACCGATTACCGTTTCACCCATTAGCCTTAACTGCTTAAACAACCCATCACCGATACCGTCTTGATCTACTATATGCAGATGAGCCTTGTATTTGTTTCTGTGGGCTATCATTAAGGGTAGGGTCGTCCTCATAAAGTCGGCTGTTCTTGAATAGTCCTCACTACCGTGTATGATCTTACCAACGGTCATAGCATAAACTACCGTCTCATCGCCACCACCGCCACCGGCCACATCACATACGATAACCACTAAATCCTTTGCCTCTTGATATATGTCACGCCTGATTGCCTGTTCAACGTC
>Ga0180008_1001684_pt1 | contig 13326 bp, 14 predicted proteins | sample MM_PW_MetaG_FD_121121 | JGI IMG/M metagenome (GOLD analysis project Ga0180008, IMG submission 121121) | Groundwater microbial communities from the Aspo Hard Rock Laboratory (HRL) deep subsurface site, Sweden - MM_PW_MetaG | ecosystem: Environmental > Aquatic > Deep subsurface > Groundwater... | reverse complement strand
CCATTAACCGACGCCGAGATGCAGGCGCTTACGAGCGAATCGTTCCGCAACGCTGCGGCGAGGGGGCTGTGATGAGAGACTGGATCATGCTCGCGCTCGCCATCCTGCTGCTGGGGCTTGCGGCGACGATCTGCGCGGGAGAGCGCGGCGGCATCAACGCCGACGACTGGACCGCCGAAGACTTCTGCCGAGTGTCCGAGTCCGAGCAGCTGTCACAGACACACGTACTAGTCTCGTGTGCGGATGCGGTCAAAGACTTGGGCGAGGAGATTGCGCGCCTGAACAAGGAGTACCACCTTCCGTGGCCCGTCTCCATCATCTGCCTCCGAGGTGACATGTCCGGGTGGGCCGTACCCCCGCAAGGTGGCAAGGTCGCGTTTATCTATATCGTCCCGAGGGGCAAGAGCGAGCGGATCAAGGTGCTGCGCCACGAGTGGCAACACCTCCTCCAAGTCGCCGAGAAGCGCACCCACATTGGCGAGCAGGCTGAAGCCGAAGCGCGTGCGGCAGAGAAAGACGGCGTGCTGACGACGAAGAAGGGGAAGAAGTGATGCTGCGCGCGACACCGATGCTGCTGGCCTGCTGCGTTGCGGTTGAGGGCGTGCCGACCGATCTCGCAACCGCGCTGGTCCAGTACGGTGCCATCGGCATCCTTCTGGGGTTCTTCGTCTGGTGGAGTCGCAAGGACAAGGAGCAGTCGGACACGCGCTGGGTTGACACGAACAAGCAGCTTTTTCAGATGCAGGAGCGCCAGATTGACGCGCTCAACGATGCGACGGACGCGGCGAAAGAACAAACACAGGTCGTGCGGGAACTAGACAAGACGCTCCGTGAGCGTCCCTGCATGATCCAAAAGCGAGAGGGAGGGACGTAACATGCGAGTGAAGGAAACGGAAGAGGCCATTGAGGCCCTGGAACTGGTGGGCACGCTGCTGGCCGATGCGTTCAAGGACGGGGCGCAAGTCACCGACGCGGCCGTCATCATGGCCGGGATCGTGGCCAACATGGAGAAGCTCAAGGCGGGCTTCACCGGGCTGGGCCAGGTGGACGACGAGTGGAAGGCGCTGGGCCTGCGCGAAGGCATCGCCGAGGGCATCGACGTTCAGAAGCGGCTTAACGAGGCTTTCTGGAAGATCGCGGACGCCGCGAAGAAGTGAGGCAGCATGGGCTGGGTCACGGTCATCGTTGAGGCCCTGATAGCCCTCCTCAAGGGTATCTGGGGCACCAGCAAACCACGGGAGGAAAAGGTCGATGAAGCCGACCAAGATGCTGACATTGACGCTGCTCTTGCTGACCCTGGCCGGCTGCGGCATTACCCTGGGGCCGGTGGCCGAGCGTCAGACGGTGTGGGCGAAGATGGGCACGCCGGGGAAGGTCGTCAGTAACACGCAGGCCGAAGTTCTGGTAGCGGTAGACGGGAAGAACGTGCGGTCGAAGGCGAACATCCAGGGCATGATCGTGCTGGATGAGCCGACTTACAACGTGCTACTGGAGCACTGGGAAAAACGCGATGCTCGGTGACCTGTGGGTACTGGCCGCGATGGCGGCGGCCGAACGCAGGCGTAGGCGGGAGGAGCGATGGATGAACGACCAACGAGACCCGCTGGACACCCTGGCTGTTGTGTTGGCCCTTGTGGGCCTTGGCCTGGTGGCATGGAAACTGTGGGAGATTGCCGCGTCCCTGGCGAAGATTGCGGGGAGTCTTTAGACTGGTGGCCCGAGTACATCGCCAAGGTCAACGCGGCGCTGGCAAAGCTGGAGGACGGACGTGAGGTGCATCGAGCGTCAACTGAGGATGTGTCTGGCGTGCGGGAGGGCGACAGAGCACGTGCGAAAGCGTGAGTACACCGGCTGGATGGACTGGGGGTGTGTCCGCTGCGAGGAGCGCGAGCGTGGTGGCGGGACTGATGCAAAACACAGTGGACCCGACACGAGTGCGGCGCGGCATCTGCACGGGGCAGACGCACCCAAACAGGACCGTCTACGCGGTGTGGTGTCCGGGGAAGGGGGCGTGGGTGTGCGCGGGTGACCCTGAGCGGGGCTTGGCGCCCTGCGGGCATACCGTGATCGTTTCCGTGAGGGCATGGATCAAGGGAGGAAGACCATGAAGGAAACAAAGATTCCGAAACCCAAAAACAAGCGGCTTGGGATTAGCGCGGACGAGTTCCGCAAGGAGCATGACCCGCAGGCGAAGGTGCTGTCCGCGCTTCATTCCGCTCTCGGGATGCTGGAGAAGGGACGGTTCTACAAGGACTTCGAGTTGCGCCGGGAATGCGGCTGCTACGGTGCGCCCGCGCTGTGGGTCGCGCTTCGCGACGACCCCGACAACCCGTTCGCGGGGCACACGTTCAGTATCGGCTCGGACGTGTGGTGGGCGCTGCCACAGGACATCGCCGATGCGATGGCCTCAAACCACAAGATCCGGCTCAGGGGAAAGGGGAAATAACCCATGGCGGGCAAGTCCAAACAGGAACTTAACCGCGAGACGGACCCCGATCCGGTTCTCGTCTCGCTGCGCGAGGAACTGACCGCGCAGATACGCGAGAACGAGAAGCTCAAGAGGCAGACCGGCGACGATGACCGCCTGTTCAACCACATTCAGGACAGCATCGAGGCCCTTGAGCCGTACCGGGCCGTGCCCATCCCGAGGCCGCAGTTGAAGCACGCGCCGCTGGAGGCGCTGCTCTGCGTGACGGACGCGCACAGCGAGGAAGTGGTGGACGCCGAGGAGATGGAGGGCCTCGGGTCGTACAACTGGGCCACGTTCCTGAGCCGCATGGAAACACTCGGCCGGAAAACCGTTGAGTTGACCGGCATCATGCGCCAGGCGAGTCAGGTTGACCAACTCACCATCTTGATGCTCGGTGACTGGTTCCTCGGCCAGATCCACCCGGACGAACTGGTCGGCGCGTCCATGCCCCTGCCGCCCGCGCTTGCGCGTGCGTCACGCCAAGCGGCCGACCTCGTTCTGAAACTGGCCGCGCACTTCAAGAGCGTGCGGGTCGTCGGTGTCGTGGGGAACCATGGCCGGTCAACCAGCAAACCCGTCAGCAAGATGTCCGCCGACCGGAACTGGGACTACGCGCTCTACCTCATCGCCAAGGAATTCACGCGGTCGGCGGATAACGTGGTGTGGGACATTCCCCGCTCGCTGGTCAAGGTGGTTGACGTGATGGGGTGGCGGGTCGCCGCTACCCACGGGGACATTGCCGTCCGCACCCACCGCGTGCCGTATTTCGGCATCTTGGATTCAATGCGCAAACAGCAGTTGTCCCGCAGGAAGACCGACGTTGACTTTGACTACGTCTACATGGGGCACTGGCACTGCGACACCCTGCTGGAAAGTGACATCGTGATCTGCCCGCCGATGGTCGGGCGCCAGCAGTTCGGGCAGTACCGCGTTCACGCCAAGACCGTGGCCGCGCAGAGGCTGGACTTCTTCTCCCAGAAGTACGGCCCGACCGTGAGTTGGAATATCAGGCTGTAGGAGCAAGCATGACGGCTGTACTGGAAGCGGACCCCGCCGTTGATCTGGGCCTTGGCCTGGACAAGGACCGCTGTTACTACGATCTGCTGTACTTCTACCGGGAGTGTCTGCTCCACGGCAACCGGACCTACCAGCACGCGCTCGGCCGCATCCACAACTTCATGTGCGACTTCCTGCGGCTGGACGAACTCCAGCACATGAGCGACCAGCACGTGCATTCGCCGATCCGCGACTACCTGCCGGCCAAGGATAAGCAGCACTGCTGGCCGGAACGCTGGATCTACTGGCCGACACTCGACGCTGTCCCGATGGTTGAGGACGGCCCAGACTGCTCGATTGCCAACGACTTCCGCGACGGGTCGCTCCTGACGGAACAACGCGGGGGCCTGATTGTGCGCGCCGTGGGCGACGGCGACACGCTCTACCAGTTGGTCCCGCGCGGGCACCTGAAGACCAGCCTTGGCACGTTTGCCTGCTCGCTTCAGGACATCATCCGCGACGAGACGACGCGCATCCTGATCCGTTCCGGCGAGGAGGAACTCCCCGCCAAGGTGCTCGCCCTGATGAAGTACACCTTCGAGTCAAACCAACTGTTCAAGGAGCACTGGGGCAAGCTGGTCCCCGACCGCCATGCGTCACTCTGGAACCGGGCGCAGATGCAGGTTGCCTCCGACACCCGGCGCGGCGCGGACCCGACGTTGAGCGCGTTCGGCATGGGCACGAACATCACGGGCGCCCACGGGGACAAGGTGGTCTTCGACGACGTGGTGACCCTCCAGAACATCGCGCTTCAGGAGAAGATCAAGGACAAGGTCAGCGAAGTGGCCTTCGTGGTGGACCGCGGCTTCCGCATCCTCGGGCAGGGCACGCTCTACGAGGACGGCGACGCGCACAGCATCTTCATCCGCCCGACCGGGGGCGGCTACCCGTTCACCTCGCTCCTGATTGCTTCGTTGCTGGACGCACGCGGGCAACCCCTGTGGGAATACTACACGCCGCGGCTGATCGAGAAGAAGAAGGGCTTGTGCATCCGCGAGGGGCGCGGCCTGACCTTCTGGTACTCGCAGATGTGGAACAACCCGTTCATCGCCAAGGAAGAGGGATTCCGCGAGGAATGGCTGGACGAGTACGACTGCACGGCCGAGGAGGCGCTGGCCAAGTACCCGATGTCCGTAGTGGTGGCGACCGACCCCGGCACGGGCAAGAGCGATTCAGCCGGCTGGGCGACCGCCATGGTCAAGGGGCAGGACGACACCGGCCGGCGCTACGTGCTGGACGGCTTCCGCGAGCGGCTTTCCCCCGACGAGCTTCCCGTTGCCATCGTGGGTCTCTGCGCCTACTGGGACGAGCAGTGCCGCAAGGCGGGGCGCGGGGGCATCCGGCTGGGCATCGAAGAGAACAACACGAAGACATGGCTTTTTCCAGCCATCAAGAACGAGATGCGGCGCCGGGGCCTCTCATGGTCCATCGAACCCCTGAAGCACGGGAACAAGCCGAAGCCTGAGCGCGTGCGCATCCTAGGGCCGGTCTACGCCTCGCATTCGGTGCTCTGGCCTGCCGGCGACATGCCCCGCTACACGGGCCAGTGGTTCGGCGCAAGAGACGAGCCTGGGCAGCTTTACGACTTCAAGAAGGCGCACCGAAACGAGTACCGGAAGTTCCCGGCGATCCATGCCGAGATCTTGGACAGCGAGGCGTACACCGAGCAGATGATGCGCCCCGACCAGATGAAGACCGACCCGGCCGAGCGCCAGGCGCCGCGGCCAGAACCGGGGGCTTACCGCAGGCCGCCTCCGGTGCAGGAGCGATCTCCAGGCCGGTATCTGCCGCCTGGGCTGGAAGCGGCAAACCGGAAGGTTATCCGCAGCGGCGGGCAGATGGGGCGTGCCATGGCGGGAGACGATGACGAATGGTAGCGCCCATGGGACTTGACTACGCGACCTTGCTGGGTGGCGGCGGACAATCGGCCGGAACCCCTCCACCGGACGCCTCCGCCGCCCCCAGCGAGTTTGGACCGGAGATGATGCCGTGGAAGGACGCCACGAACGGCCAGCCCCCGATCCTCGACGAGGTCTTCGACAAGGAGGGCGGCGACCTGTCCCTCCTGGCGCAACGGGTGCTGGCGCTGTTCACGCGCTACGAGCAGGCCCGCGCGGACGTGGCCGAGGGCGCGTGGGAGTTGAGCGAGAATCTTTACGACGGCAAGGTTGACAACCGCTCGTTCCCCTACGGATCGGTCTACGAGATCCGCGAGGTGTTCCGGCAGGTTGAGGCGTCCCGGGCGCTTTCCGCCGTGCAGTTGTTCGGCCAGCGCAAGCGGTTCAAGTACCTCCCGCTCCAGCCGGAAGGCGAGGAGGACGCGCTGCGCGCGACGGCTGCGGTAGTGCGCCAGTTGAAGACGTTCAGGCTCAACCGGCAGTTGCTGCGCTGGATCTCGATGCCGCCGAAGGTTGGCACGTCGTACCTGTTTGAGGGGTGGGCAAACTACAGGCGGATCAAGCGCAAGCTGACGCAACTCCACGATGTGGACGCCGGACTCTTCGACCGCCTGACGGAGGAGGTGAAGCACGGTGGCCCGTGGCTTGAATGGATCGACCACTGGAAGATGTTTGTCTGGCCGTGGATTGAGGACATGGAAGACCAGCGGTGCGTCTTCATGCGCGAACTCGTGGACGGCGAGTATCTGCGCACGATGGTCCGCGAGCAGGAGTTTGACAAGGGCCAGGTTGAAACCGCCATCGAATCCGGGGGCCGCGCAGACAAGCAGGAATTCCGCCGGGGCGAGTGGGAGTCGAACGACTTTGAGCAGACCGGCGACAGGGAATTCGAGTGCATCTCGTGCTGGACCTCGACGGGCTGGGTCTACACGGTCGTCAACGACACCATCGTCCAGGCCAAGCGCACCGGCTTCGACCGCATCCCCTTCAGGGCGCTCAAGTATTACGCCAGCGAGGGATGTCACTACGGCATCTCTGAGCCGAGCATCCTGGCGGCCGAGCAGTTGTTCCTGCGTGACGCGGCCAGCATGTGGATCGACTCCATTCACTACAAGCTCCAGCCAATGTGGGTGGCGAACAGCGCGCTGAAGAACGTGTGGAAGAACCATTCATTCAGGCCGGGCGGGGTGATCTGGGTGGACGGCAAGCCGGACGAGCAGATCAAGGCGCTTACCACGCCGCAGGACACGTTCCAGTTGCAGAGCGTCATGGAGACCATCCGGCGCTACATGCAGAACGACACCTCGATGACCGACGAGATGACGGGGCTGGGTTCGCGCCACCGCACGGCCACCGGGATGATGCAGTTGCAGCAGTCGGCTTCCATGCGCCACAAGCTGAAGCTGATCGAGTGGCAGGAGGATCTTGAGCAGGTTTATCTTGACCTGTACGAGATGGACGGCCAGTTCCTGAACGAGGATGTCTTCGCCCGGGTGGAATCATCCACGGGCGAGGAGGTGCCCGGCTCTTACGGCCCGCAGATCTTCACGCAGGAAGTCGAGGTCGAGTTGAACATGCCGGACTCGACGGAGTCCCCGGCGCTGCGGCAACAGCGGATCGTGCCGTTCCTGCAACTGGCGATGCAGCGGCCGGACATCGTGAACCTGCCCTACGTGCTTGAGGAAGCGGCGCTGGCCTTCGAGTTCCGCAACCCGCGGAAGCTGGTGGTCAACCACGCGCTCACGCAGCAGGACGTGTTCCAGGAACTGAGCGACTGGCTGAAGTACGGTGTGCTGGCCGACCCGCTGCCGTCCGACGACCACCAGACCTACATGCAGGTTTACACGTGGTTCACTCAGTCGGCGCAGTACCAGGGGTTGGACGAGGCGCACAAGCAGGTTTTCGAGCGCCACGTTGCCATTCGCGAGAAGTACCTGGAGCAGATGATGGCGGCTCAGGGCGGCGGCGGGCAGCAGTTGCCCGACCAGGGGATGGGGCCGCAGTACCCGGTGAGTGACGAGGCAAACGCGCGGACCAACGCGATGACGAACAACGCGCAGGTCGGCGCCCAGCAGCAGGGGGGGGTGGCGGGATGAAAATGCCACTGTCTGTCAAGGGCATCTATGGCAGCCCAGACGCCCATTTCTTCAGGGTGGTAGATGCACAGGGCGAAACAATGTGGAGCGAGGGGTGCTCATGCAGCCCAGACTCAGAGTTGGTTCCAGACTTTGAAGACTCTAAGCTGATTGTTGAGCTTGCCAACGAGGCGTGGAAGGCAAGGCCCGAGCCCGAGATTGAGGAAAAACGATGAGCGCGTTCTCCGACTGGTTCAGCCGGGCCGCGGCCTCGCTGCCGACGCCGAAGGGTGAGCGCGCCATGTTGCCGGCGACCGGGCGCAAGGGGGAGGGCGCCCCGCCAAGGGATGAACTGGAGCGCGACAGCCGCGCGGGCATCGAATGCGAGACGGTGTCGCGGATGCCCGGCTGGGTTCGCTACTCGCTCTACCTCTCGCAGGAGATGGAGAAGGTACAGAAAACGCTTGAGGTCGGCGACTTCGGCAAGGATAATGAGGGTTTGAAGGCAGCGCAGGCGCGGCTCTGCACGTTGCGCGAATGCGCCGGCTGGATGGATGGTGAAATCAAGCGGGGCGAGGAAGCGCGCACCGCACTTGGAGGGCAGTGAAGATGGCGAGTGAACCGCTTGCTCAACCGGAAGCCGCCTCCCAACAGGAGCCGGAGCCGGCCGAGCCGCAGGAAGCGCAGCCAGAGGTTGCGCCGCAGGAACCGGAGCCGGAAGCGCCACAAGAGGAACCCGCCGCGGAAGCCCAAGAGGCCGAAGCGCAGGAACCGGAAAGCGCGCCAGCGGAACCGGAGAAGCCGAAAGCCCCCGAGATCCCCCGCGAGTTTCAGGAAGCGCGGGCGAACTGGGAGGCTGCGCAGAAGATCTTCGAGGCCGATCCCGAGTTGCACAAGCGGGCCATCGAGACCTGGAAGCGTCTTCAGCAGGGACCGCCGCAAACGCCGAAGGCCGAGCAGACGATGGAGTGGGCCGAGGCGAAGAAGGCGGCGGCGCAGTTGCGTGAGCAGGGAAGGGCTGAGGAGGCCGATGAACTCCTGATTGCGAACCACCCGTCCGTGGTCAAGGCGAACCAGACCTTGGCACAATGGGAGGCTTCGCAGGCGGCCGAACGGGCAGAGCGGGCGGCGCAGGACATCCGCACGCACTTCCAGAAGTTCGGTGAGCCGGACGCCACGACCAGGGCCGCGATGAAAGACCTCTACAACAGGGGCTTCACGGGCGACCTGGTCAAGGCACGGATTGCCGCGCTTCACGAGCAGGGCCGCCACCAGGAGGCGTTTGACCTCTCTCAGAAAGCCCCTGCGGCGCCGCAGGCTGCCGGCGGGCGTGTGCCCGCGAGCCGGGGCGCTCCGGCACCGAGGCGGGTCTCGAAGGAGAAACCAACCGAGGGGGCCGGGATCGACCTGGACTACGTCCAGCGTCGCGAAGCAGAACAGAAGGGACGCGAGTAAAGAGCCGGAGAGCAGGAAGTCGGCGTTCCATAGCCGATAGAGGAGCAGTACGATGGCTGTTTCATCCGTACCCGAAGTTGGTGCCAATAACACCATCACCGCCGGGACCAAGGCGAGGAGTACCTACCAGTCGTTCCGCAACATCCCTCAGATCGTGCCCGAGACGGCGCGGCTGATGGACTTGAACGACAATTTTTACCCGTGTCTGGGCATCATGGGCCGGACCGGGCGCACGAAGGAGGTTGGGAACAGCATCTTCTACCACATGGAAGACGACCAGGCTCCGACCTACGTGACCACGGCGGAGCACATCCTGGCGTCGGACGGCAACCAGACGATCACGATGGCCACCGGGCACGGTTCGCGTGTCCGCGCTGGAAGCATCCTGATCCACCCGGCTACCGGACAGCAGTACAGTGTGATCACGGCCGCTGCATCCGAACTCGTTCTTGCCGGCAACCAGGGCGGCAGCGGGTACGGCACGCAGATCAACTCCGGCCAGAAGTTGCAGATCATGGCCGGGTCCGCGAGCGATGGCGCGGCGGTGGCGACCGGGATCAGCACTGAGCCGGCGGATAAGTCGAACTACATGCAGATCCACCGGACCCCGTTCAGCATCACGCGCCGGGCCAAGAACGGCAAGGTGTACGGGCCGAACGAACTGAACCGGATGAAGGAGCAGTTCCTGGTTCAGCACATGCAGGAGATCGAGAAGATCATCCTGCACGGCCAGTTGGACGCTGGCAACAGCGGTTCGCGGGTCATGGAGACCGGCGGCGTCGATTACTGGGCGACCAGTCTCGTCGAGACGGTTTCCGGCGACTTCACCGAGCAGACGTTCAAGAACTGGATCAAGGCGACGAAGTATTACAACCAGAACAGCGACCAGATGTTTGTGTTCGGCGAGTACATCCTCGACCACATCAACGCCTGGGGAGCCGACCGGCTCACCGCGCGGCCCGATGACAAGGTCGGCGGAATCACGATCAACCGCTGGCGCTGTGCGGCCGGCGAGATCAAGTTCATCCCCCACGGGATGATGACCTCCGCCTATGAGGCGGGCGGGACGTGGGCGGGGTTCGGGTACGCGCTGAACATGGACTTCCTGAAGCTGGCGCTGTACGCGGACTCACGGGTGGCGAAGCTCACCCAAGTCCAGTCCTACGAGAAGAACGGCACGGACGCGGAGACCTGGGAGTACCTCACGGACTTCGGCGTTTGGGTCGGGCCGGAGCGCAGACACGGCATCATCAAGGGCGTGACTGCGTTGACGTAAGCGTTCACGTGCTTTCGGCGGGGCGGGCGCGTAACCCGCCCCGCCGGGGGCCAGATGGAGGGAGGACAGGGACATGGCGGAAGCCCAGAAGATGGTGAAGTGGATGTCGATTTTTCCCACGCACAAGATCATCGTGCAGGGGGCGTTGCTGAGCAAGGAGGTCGTGGCTGGCCGCGTCATCGTCAAGAAGACGCGCGGCGCGAAGGTGCTGGCCTTTCAGGACAACGAGGCGGAGGCGCCCGAGGACTGGACGGAGTTCCTCGACGACTCAACGGGCGAGGTGACCGGGCTGAAGCACGCCCTCGGCTACAGAAACGACTTCATCGAAAAGGATGAGCTTCTCAAGGGGCTTCGCAACAAGAAGGCGAGGTGGGCGGATTCGTTTTTGGAGCGGATGAACAAGCGGCGGATGATCGTTAATCCTTCGCTTGGCGAGTTGGACAAGATGGACCTGTTGGGGCTTCGCCCCGACTAAGCAAGGTGGAGGGATGGCTGGAGAGTAAGCGAGATGTCACATGTCATTGGTCGGGGCAAGGAACACGTCATCCATGATGACGCGATGAACAATCTGTTCAAGATCAAGAAGTCCGACAAGCTCACGGCGTCGGTCCGCATCGCGGACGCGACGGCGGACGGCGCGGTTGAGGAGGCGATCAGCGGCGACCTGACCCTGACCGTCGCGTCCGCGAAGTTCCAACTCGTGACGCCGACCGGAGCGCAGGACGTGATTCTGCCGGCCGAGTCAACCAACGAGGGCCTGGAGTTTGTCATCCGCAACGACGGGGCCGCGAACCTGACCGTCAAGGACGACGGGACGAGCACCATCATCACGGTGGAGCCCGCCGAAATCGGGTGGGTGGTCTGCAACGGCACGTCGTGGTTCGGCATGGTCATGTCGGAGAACGCCTCCGCCACGCCGACCTTGCAGGATTCGTTTGCCGCTGTCGGCGGGAACGAGATCAGCACGGCTGACGGCTCCCCGAAGCTGGAAGTTGGCGACGGGGCCGATTCGTTGCTGTTCTACACCAACTCAAGCGTTCCCACCATCGCGACTGACGGCACGAGCAACCTCGTGATCGCGCCGGATGGCGGGACTACAACGATCACCGGCATCCTGTCCGTGAGTAGCACGGTCACTTCGACCGGAGACTTCACGGTTGGCGCGTCGAAGATGGTTGTGACCGCCGCCACCGGGGCAACCGCATGGGCGACCGGCGCGAGTCTCGCACTCGACACGAATAAGTTCACCGTGTCTGACGCGGGCGTGGGCGTCTTCGCTTCCGACCTTAGCGTCGGCGGAGACCTCGCGGTGACGGGAAGCATCACGGGCACATTCGCGGGCACGATGAGCGCGACAACCTGGGCCGCGAATCCGACCATCACGCTTTCGACGCTCACCGGGGAGGGCGTGACGATTGACGGGCGGACGGTCACCACGGGCGATCTGCTGTATCTCGTCTGCGACGCGAGCCTGAATGGCGGGTTGTTCATGAAGTGCTACGACACGGGCTCATCGTCCACGACGTTCCAGATCGAGGAAGACGGCGCGGTTACCATCGCCGGTACCGCCGCGACCACGGTGTTGACGCTCAACGCCGGAGACCTTGAGGTTTCCGCTGGAGGCGTGGACATCCTGGGAGCAGCGGTTGCCACGGATCTGCTGGATCTCACCAGGAGCAACAGCGCGACGAACGGCCATGCCATCGACATTGACATGGGCACGGCTGCCATCGCGGGGAATGCGGTTGACATCGCCTTCGGGGCTGGCGCCTCAACGGGCGATGCCATCGCGATTGCCATGGGTTCGACAAACGTGGCTGGCGGGGCCATTGTCATCACGGCCGGCGGAGCCAGGACTGATGCGCTCATTGACATCACTGACTCCTCGACCAGCGACTCCCCGACCATCGGGATCGTGAACAGCGCGGCTCGCACGGGCGGGGCGCTGAGCGTGACCTACGGGACCGCTGCGGCTACGGAAGATGCCATCACGCTGGACATGGGGACGAACGTGGCTGGCAGGGCCATCTACGTGAGTTCCGCGGCGACCGGCGCGACTAACGAAGGCGCGGTGCTGGACGTGGCGCACACGGGTGCTCTTGCCGCAAACGCGGACGTGGTCCGCATCCACAGCACGGGCAACATCAGCAGCACCTCAAACCTCCTGTCGATCAAGCAGGACACGGGGGCCGGGTCGTCCGGCGCCTACGGTCTGCACATCGACTGCTCGGGCGCGAGCGTGGAGGCCCTCTACGTCGCTGCCGGGACGAGCACGTTCTGTGCGGATGTCACGGTAAGCGGCGCGGAACTGGATGTTTCCGGGTCCGCCGGGTCCAGCGATCTGCTTGACCTCACGAGAAGCAACACGGCCACCAACGGGCACGGCATCGACATCGACATGGGAACGGCGGTCATCGCCGGGAACGCCATCGACATCAACTTCGGCAACGCGGCCAGCACGGGTCATGCCTTTGCGCTGACCTACTCTGGCGCGAACACCGGGGATGCGTTGAACCTCAACATGACGAACAACGTGGCGGGTTCGGCACTGAATGTGGTTGGTGCCGGGACGAGGTCTGACCGCTTGGTGAGCCTGGTGGACGCAAGCGGCGCGGGCGGGGCCGAGACGCTGTTCATCCAGAAGAGTGCAGGCGCGGCAGACATGATCCTGCTCGACAGCAACGGCGCGGCGGGATCGGACGTGATCGAAGTGGACATGGACGGCAACGTGAGTGGCCGGGCGCTGTACGCCCATGTCGCGGAGTGGACCGGAGCGGCGAACGAAGGCATCGTCCACATCGCCACCAGCGGAGCGTCGATCAGTGCTGGTAAGGGGCTGATCGTGGCGCTGGCCAACACCGGGCAGCACGCGGGGGCCATCTCCGGGTCGGCGGTCACTATCAGTGACGCGGCCACGGCTCCGGGTTCTGGCACCTCGTATGCCGTTTCAATCGCGGCGACGAACATCGAAGCGTTGACGGTGACCACGGGCAAGTGCGCGTTCGCGGAGACCTGCACGTTCAGCGACATCGCTGGCGTGGACGCGGCGTTCAACATCACGGGTCTGGCGGCAGCGGCTGGCGGAACGGTGGTCAT
>Ga0180008_1001683_pt1 | contig 13338 bp, 6 predicted proteins | sample MM_PW_MetaG_FD_121121 | JGI IMG/M metagenome (GOLD analysis project Ga0180008, IMG submission 121121) | Groundwater microbial communities from the Aspo Hard Rock Laboratory (HRL) deep subsurface site, Sweden - MM_PW_MetaG | ecosystem: Environmental > Aquatic > Deep subsurface > Groundwater... | reverse complement strand
CAACATCAGGAACTGGGTGCTGGCACCAATCGTGTGCCTGAACCCGGAGCGGGAAGCGGTACTGCAGCAAACATCAAAGGCAGCGTGACACGCTCACGCGACAACTACCTTGAAAATCGCCGACATTGCTACCTTAGGGACACCGCCTACGGCTCGAATCAGTAACTCAAGCAAACCCCGGGTGCAGGATCTGCATCGTTCGGCTCATGGACATTACCGAGGGAACCTAATGTCGACGCACAATCCCACAAGCAGCCTCACACCCCACCACGCCAAGTATTTCGCCTGGGAGCTGACGCGCCGCCGTGCAGCCAGCGAAGAAGACCGGCTTTCTCAGTCGCTCTTCGATGCCAGTGTCGACCTCAACCCACACCAGATTGATGCTGCCCTTTTTGCCTTGCAAAACCCTCTGAGCAAAGGCGTGATACTGGCTGACGAAGTCGGCTTGGGTAAAACGATTGAAGCCGCCTTGGTTCTAGGCCAGCTCTGGGCCGAACGTCGCCGTCGTCTCTTGGTCATCTGCCCAGCGGCACTACGCAAGCAATGGGCGCAGGAGCTTTCTGAAAAATTCAATTTGCCCACCCAGGTCTTGGATGCCCGCACCTGGAAACAGCTCCGCCAGGATGGCATCTACGACCCGCTGGATCGCGACGTTATCAGCATCATGTCGCTCCACTTTGCCGCGCGTATGGAAGAGCAGCTGGGCAATATTCCCTGGGATTTAGTCGTCATCGACGAAGCTCACAAGCTGCGCAATGCTCATCGCAAAAGCAATGAAACCGGTCAATCGCTCAAACGCTCACTGGCTGGACGGCGCAAGCTCCTACTGACAGCTACTCCGCTGCAGAATTCGCTGATGGAGCTGTATGGTCTCAGCTCGCTGATTGACGAGGATATCTTCGGCGATGAGCGCAGCTTTCGCGCTCAGTACAACAACACCGATGGTGACCTGGCAGCTTTGCGCCGCCGTTTGCAGGCCTTTATCAAGCGCACCCTGCGTAGGGATGTTCTGGAGTACGTGCCCTATACCCAGCGCCATGCGCTGACCACACCATTTACCCCGAGCGATGACGAGCAGCGGCTCTATGACCTTATTTCCGCGTACCTGCACCGCGACTTCAGCTACGGCTTCCCACAGCGTCAGAAGCATCTCGTCGCGCTTATTCTGCGCAAGCTGCTGGCCTCCTCGACTGAAGCGGTTCTCGCCACACTGGAGGCGATTAAAGCCCGCTTACAGAAGCTGCTGGATCGCCAGAGTATCGATGAGGAATGGTTCGAGCACCTGATTGAAGAAGACGACTTGGAGGAAGACCTTCTCGAAGCAGCGGAAGAGTCAGCCAACTACGAGGCCCATGACTCAGCCAACAAAGTCGACTTTGAGCTGCTGAGTAAAGAAATCGCCGAGCTCGATGTTTATATCGAAATCGCTCACAGCATTCGTGAAGACCAAAAATCCTTCGCCCTTCTGAACGCGCTGGAACAAGGCTTTGCACGCATGTCCGGTATGGGCGCACCGCGTAAAGCAGTGATCTTTACCGAGTCACGCCGTACCCAAGAATACCTGGCTCGTTTTCTTGAGGCTCATGGGCACGCCGGTAAGGTTGTCACCTTCAGCGGTGGCAATCAGGGTGAAGCCGCTACCGGCATCTATCAGCGCTGGCTGGCTCGTTACCATGGCAGCGACCGTGTCACCGGCTCCCCCGCCATCGACCGCCGCACCGCGCTGATCGACTATTTCCGCGATAAAGCTGAAATCCTTATCGCCACAGAGGCAGCCGCCGAAGGTGTGAACCTGCAGTTCTGCTCCCTGGTGGTGAACTATGACCTGCCCTGGAACCCCCAGCGTGTAGAGCAACGTATTGGTCGTTGCCATCGCTACGGCCAGCGCTTTGACGTGGTTGTGATCAATTTCCTCAACCAACGCAATGCCGCAGACCAGCGCGTATTGGAGCTACTGCAGGACAAGTTTCACCTGTTCGATGGCGTCTTTGGTGCGTCTGACCAAGTGCTCGGCAGGATCGAAGCCGGCATCGACTTCGAGAAACGCATTGCCGAAATCTACGACTGCTGCCGCACACCTCAAGAGATCGACGCCGCCTTCGCCAGCCTGCGCGCGGAACTGGATGCGGATATCCAGGCACGCATGCTGGAAACCGAAAAGCTCCTGCTGGAAAATTTCGATGCAGACATCCACAGCCTGCTCAAAACCCACAAAGAACGCGCTGAAAGCCAGCTAGATAGAATCACTCGCCTTTTTTGGCAACTGACCCAGTATATCTTGGCAGAGCAAGCCAGGTTCGACAGTAACCTACTGACCTTCGACCTCAGCCTACCGCCCCTCCCCCAGATCGCAACCGGGCACTACCAGCTCATTCGCAAGGGCGAGCTAGCAAAACAAGCTCAGATTGAAAACACCCGAATCTACCGCCTGACGCACCCACTGGGCGAATACGTACTCGATCAGGGACGTAATGCTCCTGCACCCACAGCCACTCTGCGCTTCAGCTATGCGCAATGGCTGGAAGGCCGCAACCCGCGCATCAGCGTCATCGAGCAACTGGTCGGTCAGCAGGGCTGGCTTCAGCTCAACTTGCTGGAGCTCGACAGCTTTCAACGTGAAGAGCACCTGGTATTCACCGCCATGGCCGATAGCGGCGAACTGCTCGACCAGGAAACCTGCGAGAAACTCTTCCAGCTCTGCGCTACCGCCGAGCCAACCCACAGCGCCCCACCGGATGATCTGCATGGCAATGCTCGTCGCCAGATCGATGCCGCATTGAGCCAAGCGTTGGAGCAGAACGACAAATTCTTCCAGCAAGAGCGCGAAAAACTCGATGCCTGGGCCGAAGACCGCATCCTCGCTGCCGAACAAGCCCTGCAAGATACCAAGCTCAAGCTGAAGGGCCTGAAGCGACAAGCCCGCACCGCCCAGAGCATGGACGAGGCACGCCGACTGCAGGATGACATCCGCAAGGTAGAAGGCGAACAACGCCGGCAACGCCAAGAAATCTTCGCCGTGGAGGACGAAATCGAAGCCCGCCGTGATGCCCTTATCGAGGCTCTGGAAAAACGCCTGCATCGTGCCAGCCGTACCCAAACACTGTTCACTGTGCGCTGGGGCGTGAGCTAACGCGTCGCTAAAAGTCCATTTTAAGAACATATCGGGAGCACATGTCGTCACCAGCTACACGAGAGCAAAACATGTCGCTGAAACTAAAAAATAGCGACACGTTAAACACACATGTTTACACTGACGCCACGATTAGGGCGCTCACCAGAGCGCCCTTGCCTTTAGATGGATACCCCAAGGATCAGGATCGCATCCATGACTGCATCCCCCCTCCCCTGGCAGGCCGACAAGCCCTATAACCAGCTGCCGCCCTTGCCGCCTACAGCAGAGCTGGAGACCCGTGCAGTGCTCAAGCGCTGTATCGAGGCCCGCACAGCCCTGGCTGAGTTGAAACAGGCCGCCGAGCTGATCCCCAACCAAACGGTGCTGATCAACACCATCCCGCTGCTGGAAGCCAAGGACAGCTCGGAAATCGAAAGCATCGTTACGACCACTGACTTGCTCTTTCAGCATGCCCAGGATGGCGATAACCATGCCGATCCAGCCACTAAGGAAGCCCTGCGCTACCGCAAGGCCCTGCACCACGGCTACCAGTCGCTGGCCGAGCGCCCACTCTCCACCAGCACTGCAGTCGAGATCTGTCGCACGCTCAAGGGTGTCAACATGGACATCCGCCGAGTACCAGGCACCCAGCTGGCCAACGACCGCACTGGCGAGATCATCTACACCCCACCGGAGGGTGAAGACCGCTTGCGTGACCTGCTCGCTAACTGGGAGCGCTTCCTGCACAACGAGACCGACCTAGACCCGCTGGTACGCATGGCCGTTGGGCATTACCAGTTCGAAGCCATCCACCCGTTCACCGATGGTAATGGCCGCACAGGGCGCGTGCTCAACACCCTGTACCTGATTCAGGAAGGTCTGCTGAGCCTGCCGATTCTCTACCTCAGCCGCTACATCATCGCGCACCGCGCCGATTACTACCGCCTGCTGCTCGATGTCACCCGCGAACAAGCCTGGGAGCCCTGGCTGCTGTACATGCTCAGCGCCGTAGAAGAAACCGCTCGCTGGACTACGGCCAAAATTGCCGCCATCCGCAATCTGTCCGAACACACCACCGAGTTCGTCCGCGCCCAACTGCCGAAAACCTATTCCCGCGAGCTGGTGGACGTGATTTTCGAGCAACCCTACTGCCGCATCAGCAACGTCGTCGACAAACAAATTGCCCAGCGTCAGGCCGCTTCTCGCTACCTCAAAGAGCTAGTCGCCATCGGCGTCCTGCAAGAGGTGCAGGTCGGCAAGGAAAAGCTCTTTATCCATCCCAAGCTGATGCAACTATTGATTCGCGACAGCAACGACTTCAAGCCCTACGCCTGACCCATTTTTGAGAAGTCCACATGAGCAAGCAAAAAGACCAATTTATCGCCCTGCTGGGTGAGCTCTTCCAGCTCAATCAACCTGAGCTCGACTTCGGCCTGTACCGCATCCTTCACGCCCGTAGCGCACAGATAAAGGCCTTTATTGATACCGAACTGGGTAGCGAGATCGATGCCCACTTTGCCGGCCAATCGCAAAGCAACGCCCATGACGCGTTAGAAGCTGCCCGCGTAAAAGTCGCTGAAGCCCTCGGCGAGGACGCCTTCCTGCCTACGGGTGAACTGAAACCTGAATATCGCGGCACCAAGGTTGGCAAAGAATTCGAGCTGGCCCAGCAGCATGCCCGCGATGGCGGCGGTGTGCTGGCTGACGATGCCCAGGTATACGAACACCTGTATCGTTTCTTTAGCCGCTACTACGACAAGGGCGACTTCATGTCGAAGCGCTACTTCGTCGCCGAAAACGACAGCCGTGCCGCACCTTATGCTGTGCCCTACGATGGCCGCGAAGTCATGCTGCACTGGGCCAACAAAGACCAGTACTACATCAAATCGAGCGAGGCACTCAGCAACTTCACCTTCGATCTCACCGCAGCCCAGGCGAGGGAGCAGGGCCCGCAGAGCGGCTTCGAATTTCAGCCAGCAGCCACAGCGCCGCTGAAGGTGCATTTTCGCCTGGCCGCCGCCGCCGAGGGCGAGCACAACAACGTTAAAGAAGGCCAGGAGCGCTTCTTTATCATTCACGCTGCCGAACCGTTGAAGCTCGAAATCAACGGCCAGGGCCAGCCGGAACTTGTCGTGCAGTTCGACTACCGTCCCGATACTGAAAAATCCGGTCAGGCCGGCACCTGGCAGCAGAAGCGCCTAGCAGAGGCCGAACAGGTTGTAGGCGAGCAGCTCGCCAACCTGGTGTTTACTTACCCAGAATTGCGCGCCTTCGAGCAGCCACTGTTTGCTCCAGCACCTACCGACAAGCAGCCTAACCGTACACTGCTGGGCAAATACCTTGGGCAGTTCACCGCCCGTAACACCATGGACTACTTTATCCACAAAAACCTTGGCGGGTTCCTTCGTCGCGAGCTGGATTTCTATATCAAGAACGAGATCATCCGCCTCGACGATATCGAGGCCGCCGATGCACCGCGCGTGGATGAATACCTGAAGAAGCTGCGGGTGCTGCGCAAGATTGCCAAGCGCATTATCGACTTTCTAGCCCAACTCGAAGACTTCCAGAAGAAACTCTGGCTCAAGAAAAAATTCGTTGTCGAGACCCAGTACTGCATCACCTTGGATCGCATACCGGAAAGCTTTTATCCCGAAATCGCAGCCAATGATCAGCAACGGGAAGAGTGGGTGAAATTATTTGCCATTGATGACATCCAGGCAGATATGGCACAACCAGGTTACAGCAAACCTCTGACTGTTGATTTTCTGCGAGCCAACCCATTTCTGACGGTCGATACCCGCCTCCTTCACGAAGACACAAAAGCAAAGTTGCTTGCTAGCTTGACTGACCTCGATGAAAACTGCAGCGGCATTCTGTTACACGGTGATAACTTCCAAGCGCTGAATCTTGCACAAAACCGACTGCACAAGCAGATAAAAGCCGTCTATATCGACCCGCCCTACAATACAGACGCAGGGCCTATTGCATACAAGAACGGTTACCGCAGCTCGTCTTGGTGCTCACTTATGGCAGACCGGCTTGCGATCACTCCGTCCCTGATGAGCATCGATGGTGTTTTGTGCGCCACAATTGATGATTACCAGCAACGTGAACTTAGCTACCTCATTGAACAGCAGTTCGGAAAAGACAACCTGCTTGGCACCATTGCCGTTCGTATCAACCCGTCTGGCCGCCCAGTACCAAGTGGTCTAGCGCAAGCACACGAATATGCCATTTTCGCCAGAAACACCTCAGCAGGAGAACTGGAGAAGCTTCCTCGGAGCGAAAAACAGTCCGCCCGCTACAAGCAGGAAGATGAAAATGGTAACTTTATGTGGGAGCTATTTAGGAAAAGAGGATCAAACTCAGAGCGAAAAGATCGTCCATCTCTTTTCTATCCGCTATATGTAATGGGTGAGTCAATACGCGCCCCTAAGATGAACTGGGATGAAGACAAAAGAGTATGGACAGATATAGAGCCACCAAAACAAGGCGAAGTAGTTGTCTACCCACTTGACGACTCAGGCAGTGAAAGAACTTGGAGAGGAAAGCCAAGCAATGTGGTGGGAGCGCCTGAAAACTATAAAGCAAAAACCAACGATGATGGCAGCATTACCGTTTACTATAAATTTCGCCCAGGCTCAGAGGGTGTACTTCCTCCAACCAACTGGATTGACTCCAAGTATTCGGCAACTGAGCACGGCACCGGCGTACTAAAACACTTCTTTACTGGGGTGAGCCCATTTACTTATCCAAAGTCAATCTATGCAGTAGAAGACTGCCTCCGTATTTCAGGACTTGGAGACTCACAATACGCTCTCGACTATTTTGGCGGATCAGGAACAACTGGGCATGCCGTAATAAATCTCAATAGAGAAGATGGCGGAAACCGAAAATACGCCTTGGTTGAAATGGGTGTTTATTTCGACACAGTTCTCAAGCCTCGCATTCAAAAAGCGGCCTATTCCAAAGACTGGAGCGAAGGAAAACCCGTATCTCGGGAAGGTGTTAGCCATTGCCTGAAATACATTCGGCTAGAGTCTTTCGAAGACACACTAAACAATCTGCAACTGCCAGAAACTTCCCGCCTAAATGTTAGCGCGACGGACTCCAATGAGATGGCCCGCGACTACCTACTCAAATACTGGCTGGAGTTCGAAACGGCTGGTAGTCCGAGCCTGCTCAATGTGCGCGAGTTTACCGACCCCACGTCCTACAAACTCAAGGTCAAGCAGGCCGGCAGCGATGCCCAGGTAGAGAAGACCATCGATCTGGTGGAAACCTTCAACTGGCTGATTGGCCTGCATGTTGCCCACCTCGACCAACCGCGCCGCTATGCCATTGAGTTGGTGCGTGAGACCGATCCGGAACTACCCAAAGACCAAGATACGCGCTGGCGCTCCAGCGCCATCAAGGAACGCGATGATGGCGAATTCTGGTTCAGGGCCGTGGAGGGTCACATCCTCAGCGTACCGGGAGACGACTTGTCGCGTGAACGTGTGCTGGTGATCTGGCGCAAGCTGACCGGCGACTCCGGTCGCGATCAAGCCGCCCTTGAAGCCTGGCTGAACAAGCGCGGCATCAACCCGCGTGAAAGCGAGTACGCCTTCATCTACATCAACGGTAACCATGCCCTACCCAGCGATGGCGATGCCGCCACACGCGTGCGCCTGATCGAAGAGACCTTCGCCCTGCGTATGTGGGAGGACGCTTGAGATGGCTCGCGCCCCGCGAAAAAGTAAAGTTCAGCCACCACTGGTAGCCAGCCACTTTCAGGATGCGCTGGTACTCAATCAGTATCTGATCAGCCTGTTTGGCATCGATCCGCTGGCGACTCATAGGGATGAAGGTCGCCCGGTGCGGCCACTGGAGATCATCGCCAAGTCGCTGCGCAGCGCTGAGCCGGGCATCGGCCCGGACGGCAAGCACCGTTTTCTGACGAAGCTGATTTCGCACCTGCCGCCCCATGCAACACTGACTCCGGTTGAGCTGGAGCGTTACGACGCCAACCTGGTGGCTCACACGCGGGCCATCAATGCCCGGCGCAAGCACAAGGGAGACATCGCCTGGAAGTACTTCCAGTGGCTGACTCTGCTGTTTGTTGAAATCTACCTCGACCGCTACTTCAATGACCGTCAGGGGCTCTGTGCGGCGCTCAATGAATTTATTGAGCGCTTCAACCAGCACCACCAGGGCCAAGGACGCGAAACGGGCATCGGTGCTTATGCTGTTGAAGACCTCAACAAGCTCTGCCTGCAAAACGCCACAGGCAGCGGCAAGACGTTGCTCATGCATGTGAATTTGCTGCAGTTTTCCCAGCATGCGCGGGCGACCGGCCAGGCCGATGCTTTCAGCCGGGTCATTGTGCTGTCGCCGAACAAACGCCTGTCTGAGCAGCACGAGCGAGAGCTACGCGAGAACGGCTTTTACCCGGAGCCACTGCGCCAGGAAAGCGACCTGATCTCACGCGGGCAAAACGCCCTCGATGTGCCGCTGCTGACCGAAATCACCAAGCTGGCGGACGAACAGAAGGTCAAGCAGATGGCCGTCGACAGCTTTGGCGATGGCAACCTGCTGCTGGTGGACGAAGGCCACCGAGGCATGAGCGGCAGCGACTGGAAAAGTAAGCGTGACAAGCTGGCGGCCAAGGGCTTCACCTTCGAGTACTCGGCCACCTTCAAGCAGGCAGTCAAGGCTGCCAATGACCGCGTATTGGCTGAAAGCTACGCCAAAGCCGTGCTGTTCGATTACAGCTACCGCTATTTCTATGCCGATGGCTATGGCAAGGACTACCGAATATTCAACCTGCCCAAGGATGAACTGGCCCACAAGGACATCTACCTGACCGCTGCCCTGTTAGGGTTTTATCAGCAGCTGCGCATGTTCACCGAGGCGGGCAATCGCTATACCGGCTACAACCTGGAAAAGCCCTTGTGGGTCTTTGTCGGTGCCAGCGTCACCGGGCGCAAGGTCGATGAGGAAAGCGTATCGCCGTCCGATGTGGCACAGATCCTCGACTTCCTGGCGCGCTTCCTCGCCCACCGGGAAGATTTCACCGCCCTTATTCACACCGTGCTCAACGGCAACAGCCAGCAGACAGGCCTGGTCGATGCCCAAGGCCACGATATCTTCGTACAGTCCTTCCCCTACTTGAAAGGTCTGAAGCAAAGCGCAGCACAGCTCTATGCCGACATCTGCCAGCGCCTATTTCATGCGCCTGGCGGCGGTCACTTAGTGGTTGAGCGCGTGAAAGGTGACAGCGGCGAGTTGCTGCTGAAGGTTGGCGAAGCCGACCAACCCTTTGGCGTCATCAACGTCGGCGATGCGGCGGCGTTGGCCAAGCATGTGCAGGACGAGCTGGAAGACAAACACTCCTTGGCCGAGGTACGCCCCAGCGAGTTTGGCGAGCCGGTGTTTGGCGACGTACACAAGCCCACCTCGCCTATTCACATGCTGGTCGGCTCGAAGAAGTTCATTGAAGGTTGGGACTGCTGGCGAGTATCCAGCCTCGGCTTGATGCGCATGGGTCAAAGCGAAGGCGCACAGATCATTCAGCTGTTCGGGCGCGGCGTGCGCTTGAAAGGCAAAGACATCAGCTTGATGCGTACCAGCCGTTACCAGCCGGTGAATCCACCAAAGGATATCCACTTCCTGGAAACGCTGAACGTGTTCGGCGTGCAGGCTGACTTTATGGCGACCTTCCGCGACTTCCTCGAAAGCGAAGGCCTGCCGCCAAATGATGCACCGCATGTTGAGGAAATCACCCTCAACGTCACCCACGACTTTGGCCAGAAGCTGAAGATCCTGCGCTCCAAGTTCCGCAAGGACACCCAGGAGCAGTACGACTTCCGAAAGCATGGCCCCATTGTAGATTTCAGCATCGGAGCTCTCCCGCCTGGCCTGACCAAGGGGGGAATGCCCTTGGTGGTTGACCGCTTCCCACGGCTGCAAATGATCCAGGCCAAAGAGGTTGTGGGCCAGGCTCCTGAGGCAGCCGACAACCCACCACGTCACTTCGATGCATTGCGCCTGTCGATGCTCGACTGGGACAAGTTGTGGTTCGATCTGGAGCGCTTTCGTCGCCAGCGGCACCTGGACAACATCATCGTTAAAGCTGAAGCGCTACGCCCATTGTTGGAGACCCCAGACTGGTATCGCGTCCTGGTGCCCGCGCACTGGTGGGCACCGTCGATGGCCAACCTGCGTCACTGGCAATCGATAGCCTTCGAACTGCTCTGCGGTGCCCTGGAGCGCTGCTTCAATCACCAAAAGCGCAAATACCTCGATCCGCGCATGGAACTGGTTCTGCTCACCCGCGAGAACGAAAACCTGCCGGGTGACGACATCAATTACCAGTTGATCGTCGAGGCTACCGAGCAGTACCTGATCGACGACATCAAAGCGCTGAAAGAAGAGCTCGCCCAGGTCGGCTGGCGTGACCATGGCCACGTCCAAGGCCTAAGGCTGGATGCTCACCTCTATGAGCCGCTGCTTTCCAGCGAGAAGGTGAAGATCCAGCCTGTCGGCCTTAACAAGTCCGAGTTTCAATTCGTCGAAGACTTGCGCCTCTGGCTGGTGGCCAACGAAACGAATCTTGCTGAACGTGGAGAGCGCATCTTCCTGCTGCGCAACCTGGCCAAGCAGGGCGTCGGTTTCTTTGAGGCTGGCAATTTCTATCCCGACTTCATCCTCTGGTGTTTGAAGTCGGATGGCAGTCAGCGCATCTGCTTTATCGACCCGCACGGACTGGAACACGAAGGCCCTGGCAGCGACAAAATCCAGCTCTCGCAAAACATCAAGGATCTGCAGGCGCGCCTGAATGATCCTGGGGTCACGCTGGAGTCGGTCATCCTGTCACCGAGCACGAACCGCATACGCATCCAACACCTGTGGAGTCAGCAAGGATTGCCAGCCCCAGATCTGAATGCATTGCATGTTTTCTTCATCGGGGAACCAGACTACATCGGCAAGGTGATGGAGCTGGTGTCCGCTTAGAAGATCGCCAGGGCAATGATTTCTCTGAAATGCGAAGGGGCTGTGCTGTTCATTAAAACAAGGCACGGACGGTACGGCTCTTTGCGGGAGGATAGCGCCCGTGGACAAAAATTCCGGTCTGGCCTGCCTACCCGCTAGGCAGATCACTGCGCGCAGCTCTGACGCGCCAACACTGGCGTCTTCAATAGATTAAATAAGATTAAAGAAGATTAGAGGCGCTCAGCTATTTCTGCAGCCCTTGTAGAACCTGGGCTGCAGCCATTTTACCCTGTGGATAAAAAAGTCAGTGCAACGGTACTTTATAGTCAGCGCAACGGCAAATCCTAGCCAATGCAACGGTAGTGGATAGCCAACGCAACGGTACTACTTTTGACCTTTTGCGGATTTCGACTTGCGCTGCAAATGACGGAGCTGACTATCGCTTGGTACCTGTTCGACGTGAACATTGCCGTTGTGAATTCGATAGCTGAATGCTTTTTGATGTGTGGCACGGGCATGAGCAAGGGAGTCCAGTGCTCTGCGCAAGTTTTGCTCCGCGCTTTGGGTAGACCTGTCAGTACTGCCAGCCATTTGCATGAGTGTTTTGATCGAAACAGGAAATGGTTCAGCATGACTGGAGTAGTAGCCATGTAGCCACTGCGCTAGGGGCTTACTGTTGAGTAGTCGGCGGATGCTCCAGTCGACCCAAGTAATACCCTTTTTGTCAAAGAGGCTGTATAGCGCTGGGTTGAGGACCACCACCAACTCTTCCGTCGATTCGTCTCGGTAGGTCGCGTCTACCAAGCTACCCGTGTAAGGGTAGCGAAAGTCGATAATTTCAACCTTTGACGTCTCCAGCTTTGCCAAGCATTTGTAGAGGTTTTTACGGTTAGCGCCAGTGTCAGTTTTATGTTGCAGCTTGAGCAGCGAATAAGCGCTTGTCCGAAGTGGCAGGTTGAGGCGATTACCCCGGGCCAGATGCAGGAGCGTGATCCATACGTCATGATCAGCCTGATTGAGTTGCGGCCCTGTATACCTTATGCGGGTCGGGCTCTGCGCGAAAATCTCCTCCTTCACCAAATCCTGGCTTGATCTGCTGGAGCTGAACAGTGCTGAGCGCAGTAAAATATTAGGCACTCCACGGTGTGAATCGGGCCAGCTGGGTAGCTTGCGACCATCCAGGCCCTCAGTCGGTTTAACGGAGGAGGAGCGACTCAAGGCAGCTTCGGCCATTCGCGCAACTTTGTTACTAGTCGTCCTGGCTTTGGACGACATTGGTATCTGATAGCGCTCTCCCACGTTTCAGGCCATTCGCAGAGGTGATACTTGATGGCGAAACTCGAAACGGTCTAGAGCTACGGCGCACGAACCCAACACCAAAGTCACTGATGCACGCATGACGACTGAACCTCGGATTTGCAGGCGCAAGCACGCCCGCAAACCATCTGCTGGTCTGTAAAAAATCTGTAGTGGGGGCGGCTGCCTGATGCGGAGCTTCCGTAGGCAGCCTTTAGATCACTTGATCAGTGCAACTACTTGCGAAACTTGTTCAGGAGTCCACAGCAATCGGCGGCGCAGACGACCTGGCTGGGGGAACCCTGGGACATCTCGGCGCAGACGCCATAGGGTGGTTTGACTGCAGCGCAGTAACTGACACAGCTCGGGGGTGGTGAGAAACGTATTGGGCATAAAAAGTACTCCTGGTTTGATCTGGGAGTACGGTGCCATCTCCTGAAATTGTTTTGGGCCGTTATTCGACCACATTGTTGTCAGTTTAAGATTTTTTGCTAAGGGCGGCGCTTGTGCGCGGCTCGCCCTAGGTAGCGGCCTGAGAAGTTCGATCAAACACGGCGCGTTATTGACCCCTACTAACCCTATCGATGCCTGAGCCTGGCCATCAGCACAAATAATTAGTATTGGCGGGTTCGTTGCCGTAATGGAGGACAAACGGCAACACAAGAAACCAATCTGGGGGGGGCAGCAGGGGGAAAAATACGGCCTACGTTGACCAGTTGCCGTAATGGACGACAAATGGCAACTGATCACACATTTAGACGAGCCGTCTCCCACGCGAGCGTGCCTTGCCTGATTATGCGTAACACAAGGCATGGCGGACTAAGCACGGGGGCTTGCGGATTCCACGCTGACTCGGACACCCATTCCACGCACATCCGGACAGTGATTCCACGCTGATCCGGACACTCACTCCACGAGCATCCGGACACCGATTCCACGGCCATCCGGACACTTTT
>Ga0180008_1001682_pt1 | contig 13339 bp, 12 predicted proteins | sample MM_PW_MetaG_FD_121121 | JGI IMG/M metagenome (GOLD analysis project Ga0180008, IMG submission 121121) | Groundwater microbial communities from the Aspo Hard Rock Laboratory (HRL) deep subsurface site, Sweden - MM_PW_MetaG | ecosystem: Environmental > Aquatic > Deep subsurface > Groundwater... | reverse complement strand
TGCCAAAATTTTTCCTTTTTGCCGAGTGTAGTCCGACGCCAGGAGGGCGGCGGCAAACGTCCGGCTGAATTGCCGGTGGCAAAACCCTCCCACGACACCTATAGAAAAAAGACCACCGGAAAACGTCCGCCTGAATTGCCATTGCGAAACTCTACCACGATGAATATAGACTGAAGACTGTGCTAAACAGCGGTCTGAATTGCCTCTCACGGCGACTCTTAAAAAGTCCGTTAACGCATGGTATGATACGATACTGAGAATGATCAGGTATTATTACATTTCCGGAACTACTACATGAATAAAAAAAATATTTTAATAACCGGCGGCGCGGGTTTTATTGGTTCACACCTTTGCGGCAGACTCGCCGGTGAAGGCCATCATATACTCTGTCTGGATAATTTTTTTACCGGAAGGCTGCAAAACCTTGAGGGTATTTCCTGCCGGGATAACATTGAGGTTATCCGGCATGATATTACCGAAAAAATTCTACTTGAAGTAGATGAAATATATCATCTCGCATGTCCCGCGTCTCCGGTGCACTATCAGTACAATGCCATTAAAACCATAAAAACCAATGTGCTCGGTTCGCTGAATGTACTTGGTCTTGCAAAACGGATAAAGGCGAAAGTGCTTCTTGCCTCCACATCAGAAGTGTACGGTGACCCGAAAGAACACCCTCAGAAAGAAACTTATTGGGGAAATGTAAATCCTATCGGAATACGAAGCTGTTACGATGAGGGCAAGCGCGTCGCGGAAACACTCTTTATGGATTATCACCGCAGTCATCGCGTCGATATCCGTATTGTGCGTATATTTAATACATACGGCCCGCATATGTGTCCTGACGACGGACGCGTAGTGAGTAACTTCATAATGCAGACACTGCGCGGCGAGCCGCTTACAATTTACGGCGACGGCAATCAAACCCGCTCTTTCTGCTATGTCGATGACCTGGTCAGCGGACTTATTAAAATGATGGGAAATGAAAAGACAACAGGCCCGGTTAATCTCGGTAATCCGGATGAGTTTACCATCAGGGAGCTTGCCGATCTCGTAAGAAAAAAAATTAATCCTGATATTGCAATCCGGAGCATGCCGCTGCCGCATGACGATCCCCGTGTACGGAAGCCTGATATCAGTCTCGCAAAAAAAACTCTCGGCTGGGAACCCCGGATACCTCTGACCGAAGGGCTGGATTTAACAATAAAGTATTTCCGGGATTCATGCAATAACTAATTCGTAATGAAAGAAATTTCATGCAGTGTAATAAAAGAGGGGGTAAAGGCACTTTGCGCAAAAGCCGCATTTACACTACCCGGAGACGTACTGCTGCTTCTTGAACGTGCGGAAAAAAAAGAAACACTTTCAAGAGCAAAAAATTTACTGCACGTATGTATAAAAAACGCAGAAATTGCCCATTCCGAAAAAATGCCGGTCTGTCAGGATACCGGCAGCGCAGTGTTTTTTGTCGAAGCGGGAAATATGGTAAAAATTACAGGCGGGCTTTTAACTGACGCAATTCAGGAAGGCACACGCGAGGGATATACCTCCCATTATCTACGCAGTTCTGTCATAAACGACCCGGTGTTTACCCGGCAAAACACAAAAGACAATACTCCGGCAGTAATACATTTTTTCCCTGTAGAAGGAGACACGCTTAAAATAATTCTGGCGCCGAAAGGCGGGGGCTCTGAAAACATGAGTCAGATCGCTATGCTTTCTCCGACCGGCGGCCGGGAGGCTGTAGAAGATTTTGTAATACATACCGTTATCAGCGCGGGGGGCAATCCCTGTCCGCCGCTTATTGTCGGAGTCGGTATCGGCGGTACATTTGAATACGCGGCGCTTCTTGCGAAAAAAGCGCTGCTTCGTACGCCTGCAGGCAGTCCTTCTCCTGAAAGCCGTTATGCCGGACTTGAGCGGACTATTCTAGACCGGATTAACGAACGCGGCAGCGGGCCGCAGGGGCTCGGCGGCAGGACAACGGCACTCGCCGTACATATCGAATATTATCCCTGTCATATCGCGTCCTTGCCTGTTGCGGTCAATATGAACTGCCATGCCGCCCGTCATGCGGAATTAATTTTATGATGCATTTTAACCTGCCTTTTTCAAAAGCTGATCTCTGTTCACTTCGTGCAGGAGATGAGGTGCTGATAAGCGGCACGGTCTATACTGCGCGTGACCAGGCGCACAAGCGGCTTTGTGCGGCTATCGATGCCGGGGAACCGCTGAAGGTTGACTTGCGCGGTGCGGTGCTGTATTATACCGGCCCTTCTCCCGCACGGCCCGGCCGGATATGCGGCAGCGCGGGGCCCACGACAAGTTCAAGAATGGATAAATTTACTCCAAAACTGCTTCGTGCAACAGGGCTTTTTGCGATGATCGGGAAAGGCAGCCGGAATGATGAAGTAATACAGGCAATGCGTGAAACCGGAAGCGTATATTTTGCCGCAGCCGGCGGCGCAGGCGCGTACCTGGCAAAATGTATTACCGGAGTTAAAATAATCTGTTATGAAGATCTGGGAACCGAAGCAATACGCGAACTCACCGTGAAGGACTTCCCGCTTATTACCGCTATTGATTCGTATGGCGGAAGTTTGTATTCTTAATTATAAAATCAAAAGAAAACCGCGAATGGACGCGAATGAACGCTAATGGGGATATAGAGGCGGAGTGGCTATTTTTTTGCATCATATCCGATGATAATCAATTTGCCGTGAAGTGATTTAAAATTTCTGTTAATATAAAATAACGGTAAACACATCTCTGGTTGTTGTGCCGTTATCCTCGTCCCATTCCACAGCGATGAAATGTACACCGTTTCTGATCTGGCCGGTCTTTGAGTATTGAAACGTCATGTCGAATAGTCCGGATGGAATAATTCCGTCCTGTACAAGCGAGAGCAGCATTCCGTTAATATTCATAAGTGTTACTTTTGCCTGACGAAAACGTCCCGTGTTATTATACAGCGTCACTACCCATTCATGGTCGGATGATTTTACTGTATGGGAATTTATAAAAAAATTTGTTTTCAGAATAAGGGTATTTGTAAAATCAAGGTAGTCTGCGGTGAGGGGGGAATTCATCAGATTTGAAAAAACGACCGTGTATAATGCAGGTGCATGTTTCATCTGACTTTCGTGCGCGGCTGCGGCTGTGTAGGTTCCGAGTATTAGATTTGAAAAATAGAATAAGCCGTTTGGTCCTGTTACCGTTGTCCAGGAATTCCCGTTTGTGTCGGTGAGAAGAATCGGAATGTTGACTACAGGTTTTTGCCCCGTATTAAAGACGCTGCCGTTAATACTGCGGTTGTTTATGTTCGGATTAGCGCCGACGGTGACAATGTTCGTCCTGAATACTATTGTGCTTGCGGGAAAGACGGCTTTGAGTACATACGTGTACTGATTATTAAAATCAATTGCGCCGTCCGTGTACTGACGTATGTTTGTTGCAAGATCAGAGGCTATTACGGCCTGGTCGCGGTAAAGGGTGAATGACTGTACCGCAAGAGAGTCTGATACGTCCCATGTGCATGATAATTGTGAGCCGGTATTTACTACTGAGAAGGAAGTGATTGAATAGTCGGCATATACAGCAGCCGATAAAAGCATACTGACAGCCGGAATTAAGATGTGTGAAAATATTTTCATTCTTCTGTCAGACGCCATTGATCGTGAGCTCCCCAGACTGTAAGCGGTTTTATTTCAAATTTCCACCGGCGGGTACGCAGCTCACCGCTTGGGAAATGGACATTGTCGCACCGGATTGCCCTGACCTGAAAATTGGTGATAAGACGGTATTCATTGGAACCCGCATCGGTATTGGTGACGGTCATCAGCGTTCCGTATGCTTTTAACCAGTATGTGCCGCTTTCAATACTGTGCCATCCTGTTTTTGATGTGGACGGTACATCCGAAAGCGTAAGAGGTATACTGCTTGTGCCTTTGTCTTCAAAATACATATTTGTCCAGTGTATAGGCGAATTGTTTGCAATATACACCTCATGCCTTCCGCAGGATGCGGTAAAAAATACCGTTATTGCAGAAAGAATCAGCAGTGCCTTCGTCCGGGAATGACTGCGTTCCGTTGCACGCGGCCGGACGGCTGAGTGTGTGTTTTCCTTATAAAGTTGCTGCATATATTTTACTTTTACATTTTAGTTTACTGTTGCTTCCGCCGTCATCGAATTATTTGCACGGCTTTTTTCCTTTATTTGTTCTCCGGGATCTATCTCGATGGTGAAGGTGAATGTACCTGCGTTTGCTGATACATTTCCGGAAGGCCAGGTACCGCTTTTGGTTTCTAAACTGTCTATTGTGTCTATCAGCAGTGTTTCGGAGCGGATAACCGTATCACCTTCTTTGAGGCTGAAACGTATATCAGCATTATTTACCGGTTCAAAACTATCGGATGCAATTTCATAATATACGGTCAGCGCGCCGCCGACCTTTGTGCTTGAAGCAGTTGCGGTAAAATTTTTTACCATCAGGTCGGGAAGATTGGTATCGACAATATCCTCAGCACCGTAACCGCTTCCGCTCCCGCTCCCGCGCTTCGCTGCAGCCGTTGTGGTGGTCCGCTGCGCAGCCGCTTCTTCCTCTTTCCGCTGTCTTTCTGCTTCCCGCTCTTGTTTTTGTAATAATCTCTTTTCTTTTAATTTTTCAAAATATGAAACACGTGCGGTATCAGTGTTTTCCGTACTGTCTGTCTTCCCGGTTTCAGCCATATATTCCATGTGCAGATCATAATTGCAGGCGGTAAGAGTAATCAGCACAATAAAAAGCAGGGAGGAAAAATTACGTATAGTCATGTGCTTACCGGTAAGTGATTGAAAAATTAATATACTCGTCGACCAGATCGCGCTCTTTTGAAATCCGGTCGATTCTGTCACCAGCGCGTTCTTCTTCAAACCCATAGGACCATATATAGCTGTAGTAGGGATTATCTTTTGTGTAAATAAGACGGGATCCGGAGTAACTGACTGAAAAAATAAACTGACGTGTGGCATAGTACGTAGCGGCAAGAGCGTAGCGGTGATTTTTATACGCAATAGCCGTGGTGTCCCATGCGCGGACAGTCGGTTTAAAAATATAAGACCCGCTCATACTGAATTGACTGATCGGATACCAGGCAAGGCGGAATGTAAGATCGGGATTCCACTTCGCGTATGCGGTATGTTCCAGAGTCGAAACAAGCTGGCGGTTATCCAGATCTGAAGACCCGTATGGTTTTTCCTGCTGATATCTGTAGGCGGCAAGCGCGACGTTTGGTCTTACCCGTCCGCCGAGCAGTTCTGAAGAAACAAAAGTAAGATTGACTGTATCCCGGTCGTACCGGTAGGAGCCGATGGCAATGTAATAATCACTGTTAATGCTTCGCCAGTCAGATTCCAGAGTATATATCTGTGTTGACCGGCTGTACGTCAAATCAAGTGTGGTTTTAGGGCTGAAGGCAAAAGCGAGTTTTGTACTGAGACTATATGCAGTTGATGAGTTCCATGTGGTTTGGTATTCCGGGGTGTAGCTCGGAGTGAGCGTAAGGGTGGTGATATCATTAAGTTTCCATGCGGCGGAAAGTGTGAACACCGACCATTGGTATGTCCGGTTTTTTTGTTCCGGATACCAGTATATATACATGGTTATTCTGAGCGGCGGCACAACGGTTGCCGCCAAAGTGAGCCGGTGGTAGCCGAGAAAATACTGATTATCATATTCGCTGTACCGGATGGGGTAGTAGACGCTGTCGGGGACAATTTCATCATCGTGATGCATAATTGTGGACCGGCGTGAAAGGATATAATCGTACCGGGTGTACCCGCCGACAGATTTATACCGTTTATATAACTTTTCTCCCGGTACAGTGCTGTCAATAAAAGTGCTTTGAGCCGAAATGAATATTCCGCCCGCCAGGACAAACAGAGCCGCATGTGTAATGATTTTCATTTCTTTTTCCGCGCCTCCCGTCTTGCCTCAATTCTTTTTTTCAATGAAACACGGGGCTTGCGTTTAATTGGTTTGCGGGGCGCGACATAATTAAATCCGGTGCCGAATGAATGTTCCATGCCGAGCATAGTGAGCCAGGTTACCGAGTAGTCGAGAGAAAGGTTAAGATCAGCAGAAAAAGGAAGAATAATGCTCCCTCCCGCTGTGGGGATAGTATTGTCTCTGAGATCAGTTTTGATGCCCCCCCGGAGTACAAGAATTTTAACAGGCTGGACACGCACTCCGCCGAGGAAGGTCACAAAGTCCTCCCGGATTGTGTAGGGCTGCAGGACAAACTCTGTGCTCAGAATGAGTTTGCTGTTCATGAAAGGGTAAGACATTGCCGGGCGTATTTCAAACGGTGTCGCGTATCCGCCCCAATCGGGTATGAGGCCGTAGCGCAGGTCAAATCCGAAGTTTTTTGCCAGCAGAGAGACGGTGCCTTTATGCCAGAGAGGATAGGAAATACCCGCATCGATGAGAATGGATCTGCCGACATATTTATCAGCGCCGCTTTGCGCGTAGTGAATATTAAACCCGGTACCGAGGGCGGTTTTCTGTCCCTTAAATAATCCTTTACTTGTTTTCCGGCTGAAACTGAGTGTTGCGCGGATGTCTTTCCATAACAGGTCGCCGTTATTTTCAAACTGGCGGGTGTAGGCGTCAATGTAAGTGTTGCGGTAGAGCAGCGCGATACCCATGTTGAATTTTTTCAGTATATCCGGCATAAACACGGACATGTATTCAGTAAGGATTTTTTCGGGACTCATGGAGTGCATGAGATAAAACGACCGTATGCTGTTAAATGCGGCGGATGCGGGATTGTAAATATAGAGTTCATTTTCTCCCTGCATCGCGCTTACTGAACCGGCAACGCCGGCCGCAGCGGGCAGATAGTCGTTCTGCAGGAAATCAGAGTTCTGATTAGGCAGAACAATGCGCACGCATATCAGCGCCGGCAGCAGACAGCGCAGCGCGGTACGTACAATGGTTTTACATTGTGAGAACTTCTGAGTATCTGAAAGATATGTGGGTGTACTGTTCATAATCCGCCGCCTGAAAGGTCATAGTCCCAGAGTATGCTCATTTTTTTTATAAAAGAGCCTTCTGCTGTCTTAAGTATCACAAAATAAAGTCCGGGAGGTACCTGGTGCCCGTTTTCATCCGTTCCGTCCCATATTTCTGACCAGTATCCGCTGTGTTTATTGCCGGTATACAGGGCTTTAATGAGCTGCCCGCGGGTGGACATAATCCGGAGATCTACTTCAGCGGCTTTTGCGAGGTCGTAGGGTATTGCGGTGACGCCGTGTTTATTTATTATAAACGGCGAAGGCATACTCTGATAGAGTGTGCTTTCAGCCGCACTCGGCACCACCTGAATTTCGTACGGGAGCGGCGGTAAAGTTTTACTCGGTGTGGTTTTAGTGTCATCGTGAAGGTCAAGATAGTCCCAGTAAGAGTGAAAAGAACCGTTGTTTTTGAATTCCTGGCCGCTCCAGGTGACCGTTAGTGTGACCGTATACGTACCGATGTTCTGGTATGAGTGGGTTATTTCTTTTTGGTTGATATACGTCACGCCGTCCCCCATGTCCCAGGAATACCGCTCTCCGGAAACTGCTGAGCCGCGGTAGGTGCCTGCTCCGGTGAGTGTAATAGGCGTGCCTTTAGTCAGATACCGGATGCGCTGGGGAACACTTAAGGTATTATATGTGGAATTGAAACCGCGGATATAACGATCGGCCGAGCTGCCGACAGTTCCCACATGCGGTATAACAAGACGCGACCGCTCAACTTCTGAGTATGACATTACATAGATAGCGGGCTGGTAAAACACGCCTCGACCGTACTGCGATTTATACACACCGTCATAGTAATAGCGGATATTCTGCCCGATGTATACTTTGTACTTTCCATTGAGCGCCTCGGGTACCGCCATTCGCATTATGGTGAAGTGGCCTGAGCGGAAAGCATTATAGGTATACCCTGACCAGTTAAAGTACCGGTCTCCGTAGTTGGTTTTTGTATTATCCGGCGCATATGCATTATATTTGTACCTGATGTCGATCATTTCAAAAAGTTCTCCTGCGCATGAAGCACGTATATCGTACGTACTTGTCCGTGTATCATAGTCATATACCACATGCCACGTATTTGGAATACCATCGCTGTTGGTGACATTGGTGACGAATACCGTGACCATAAGGTCAATAAAACCGCGTTTTACATCCCACTCGCTGATTGCGTCTGTAATATCAACCCATGGGAAAACCAGATCATTACGCACTGCTTCGGCCGCGGTTTGACTTGCATCAGCCTGGGCAGGAGTACATGTGTAAGCCTTACCGGAAAGTACGTATCTGCAGAAACCCCATGCCTCTTTTTCGAGAATATTAGTGTACCACGCCCCGGTAAGCGGTACTGCGGATAACAGCAACAGTAAAAGAACGGGAGTGAGTGTTCTTGTGTATGGTTTAAACATATTCACATTTTTTATATTTTTCATAATTGTATACCTGAGTATTTATCTTCCCCGTCGTTTCGGGCTGCCGCTGCCGGGCAGGACTGAGATGCTTACCGTCACATTATCGATGAACTGCCCGCTTCGGACCCCGGGGTAAAAATTAAGCCCTCCGTCAAGACGGACTATTCTGCCCTGGAACGGCAGACGTACCCCGGCGCCTCCGGATAAAAAATTATAGCCTGATGTGCCGAAACCGCCGCCGAACCGCGTAAAAACCACATCCTGGATGCCTGCTTCCGCGCCGAGCCGCCCGTCTACGGACTGCCCGAAACAGATGTCGCCTGCAAGCAGTATTTTCATGTTCCAGATTGAGGTTATATGATAACCGGCACCCGCGCGCATATCGGGAAATAGTTTCCGGGAAAGCTGTGATACTGAGGGCGATCGCTGGAGGATATCGCGCACACTATAACCGAAAGAGAGGGATTCGTTAAGCATAACCGCCCTGATGCCGGCGCTGAGTGAAAAACCATGGTCGCGTTCTATTGAAGTTGAATAGATCTGATCGTACTCTGCGTCGTTGAGAAATGTCATAAATGCGCCACCTGCTTCAATACCTGCGGCAAGCGTGCTCAGTGGGTCTATCTGAATCAGTTTCGCGATATCAAATGAGATGCCGCCGCCGAGGTACTGCTCGCGGTACAGTGTGGAGTACATAAGGCCGCGGTAGCTTATTCCGGCATTTACCGCCTGTTTTTTTTTAATCTGAAAAAGCGGCATGGCGATTACCGCGCTGATATCGTGAAGACCTCCGACATCCGGCTGCGGGCTCGACCAGGATATGGTGGTGCTGAGGTCGTCAATATCGGATAGTCCGGCAGTATTGTACATCATAGATCCGGGATACCCGCCAATGCCTACCGCACCCGCCATTGCGTCGAGGCGCGCGTCAGAACCGGCACTGCACGGTACGGCGAGAATAATACACCACAATGACAAGAAGGCCAGAGTGCGGCTTCGCCTGAAACAGGTGCGTCTGAGATCAGTGCAGTTGATGCGCTGAATGGTTCTTTTTTTTTTAATACTGAAATTAATCACAGCTTACTCCTCGCGTTTTCCGATAATGCCTTTAATGCCTTTTTCAGGATCGCCTTCTATGTACAGATAGTACACATATAGTCCGTTTGGTACATAGCGACCGTTCCGAACAGATGTGCCGTCCCAGATGAGGGTTGTTGCTTCCTGCCGTACCCTGTATACCTGTTGTCCCTGCAGTGAATAAATATCAAGCGCGATAACCGAGTTATTGGTGTTGTCGATAAGAAATGTTACGCCGCCGCTGCCGGGACGCGCAACAAAAAACGGATTGACCACACGGAAAAATGCATTGGTGAGCGATGACAGGGACACAGTTGCTTCAGCAACACCGAACTGGGAAAAGTGGGTAGTCTCAGCGTTAACCCGGATATATCGTCCGAGCTGATTGGTGACCAGTTCCTGTGAACCCCCAAGCGCCGTCCATCGTGTTCTCGCCGTATCCCAGTAGTACACATCCACATCACGGTCCCCGGTATACGGGACGGAATTTATCCGCGGCTCACGGTCAAATACAATTTCAGAACCGACAATCGGGAAAATATAGCTGATGGTAACCGGTTTGCTGAACGTGCTTACTCCTGCGGCGCTGAAATCATAGATCTGAAACGCGCGGGAAGGGGACGTATCGGAATATTTTACTGATGCAGCAGGGGTAATAGTGCAGACAGTGTCGGCGGAAAAAACTCCCGATGGTATGATCATTGAGGCAAAAATATTGGCGATCCTGCCGCCGCCTTTACCGAGTGTGCCGGTGACGGTTTGCACACCGGCGGGGACAGATGTGCACAGTGTATGGTTGGTTTGCCAGTAACTTATAGTCCCGTCGTTGTATACATTGCTTATGGTGTAGACATAGGTTTTGCCATATTCAAGAAACGGGTCTTCCCAGGAGGCAAAATCTTTGGTATTGGTAGAGTAGAGCCGCAAGTTGTCGCGGAGCACATGAAAAGATGCAATATTTGCCCGATCGGCTGCGGACAAGCTGAATGCGACCTGTACCTGGCCGTTGCCGTATACTGCGGAAAGCCCGCTCACCGGATTTGCCTGATATTTATAGATACGTAGGGTGACCGCGTTGGTATTGGTGTATTCGAAGGGAAGGCCTTTATTGGTGTATTTGCCGGCAAATGAGTAATGAAGATGAAAGTCTCCATACCCATGAGACACAACGAATGAATATGGGTTTAACGCAACGCCGTTTGAGAAAAACGGAGTGGAGTAATTAGTAGGGGTGGTCGAATTAGTGAGCGAGAGAACCGGAACATGCAGGAGATCCAGCGGGAATGGACGGTAAATTTTTGCGATGTCGGTTGAGAGGAAATACCAGCCTTGTATGAATTGGGTTACGACTGTGTTTTGCGGCTGAAAGTGAATGATTTGATCCGGAATTACCCCAAAGTATGCTGCAGAGTGGTTACTTACTGTGCGGAAACTGAGCGGATCCGATAGATTAGTGTAGACTGTCGCGGCATAGTTAGTTCCGCGGGGAATGTCGGAAACACGCACTTCATCGAAGAAACCGCCGCAGGGTACATCGCTGTAACTGAGTCTGAATGGACTGTGCCCGTCAGGGCGGTAGGTGCCTATATCGTAAGGGGTGTTAAATGCAGTATTGTTAAGGAGTGCGGTGAACCAGAAAGTATCCGGTCCCGTAGTAAGCCGCTCATTCTGGCTGTAGTAATAAAATAATTTATTAGTATCGAAAAATGCGTAATCGGGCCGATCCCATTTTCTCCAAAATCCGATGTATGATCCTAAATCACTAGTATAATTGGTAGTTTTAGCCAAGAAGTAGTAGGTGTTGGTATAGCTTGTGATTGCAGGGTATCGGCGGACGTAAATGCCTCTGAATGGCGCTCCTGTGCAGGCTCCTTTATGAATGAGGTATTCGTAATTGGCACTGTAGGTATTTGAAGGAGTAGAACCGACAGACCAGAATTCAAGGGAAAAGTTGCTTGACGCAAGTACATTTGAAGAAAATTCCCACCAGTGAGAGGTGGTAAGACTTTTTTGTATGCTTGAGCCAATAATTTTTTCATTGCTGTAGATCGGTGTTCCTGCCCCCTGTGCGGTGCTTTGATATTCATTTCGGGTTGAATCTTTAAGATTGCCGCTTTCTTCTGCGCAGTGCAGAATTAGCTGATAATTTGAATCCCACACATTTGTTTTTACCGCATAGCTTACCGTATTTGACCAGTTTTCGTAATATATATAAATATTGGTATTCACACCGGCAGTGAGGAGAGGAATGCGAACCCAGGCAAACAGCGTACCGTTTGTATAACTTTCTATTTCAAAATCCAAAAGATTGGTTCCGGTACTGTCGGTAAAAAGAATATCGGTTCCGTTGGTGCGCGCAAAATTAGACAGTTCAGAATTGGTGCGGAAGTGAATAAGCGCAGGGTAATTAGTTAATGTACCTGATATTGAGCTGCCGTGAATGGTGATCATATTGCGCGAGCTCCAGCCGTGATGAAACCAGTTTGGTCCACCGGCGGAAAGATGCGGTGTCAACAAAAAAAACAATGCTGTGGCGAAAATGCACTTCTGTTTGTTCAAAACCCATCCTCCATTTTACCGATAATGCCCTTTACAGAAAGATCGGGGCTTTTGCCTGAGTACAGATAATAGACATAAAGCCCGTTTGGCACAATGTTACCCGCAGCATCACGCCCGTTCCAGGAAAAGACCGTTGCTTTATCGGCGCTTGAAGAGTACACGAGTGTGCCTTTAAGCGAGTAGATGCTGAGGGTCATTGAATCACCGGCGGTATTATTCAGAAAGAATGTTACCGATCCGGCACCGGCAGCATCGGCGCGGAAAAACGCATTTACTACTTTGATATTTTCTCCGCCGGGAAATGTGCTGTTGCCCGCAACAGGCGCAACCCCGAACATGGAGAGATGGTTGACATCTGATGTGACACGGATATATCTGCCGGACTGGTTACTCAGATATTCCTGGCTGGTTGTCATAAGCTGCCAGCGTTCGGTGAAGGATGACCACCAGTAAATGCCGAGGTCATTTTCTCCGGCATACGGTACAGTGATTCGCCGGGGAGAGGTATCGAGAATAATGGCACCTGATGAGATGGGAAAAATATAGCTTATGGTGACAGGAATGGAGAAGGTGGTTTGGCCCGAAGCACTGAAGTCAAATACCCGGTATGCATGCGTAGGGGTAGTATCTGCGGCGACAGGCGGGATGCTTACCGGAGTGACTGAGCAGAGTGTATTGGCACTGAACAGCCCTGCGGGGAAGTGTATTCTCCCGATAAGGTTGCCGATGGTGCCGCCGGATGCGCCTATGATGCCGCTTACTGCGGGCGGAACCGCGGGTATGTTGGTAATAAGTGCGCTGTTGGTGCGTGAAAATGAAACAGTACCGTCGGTCATGTTGTTAATAACCCTGTAGAGGAAGCTGTCACCGTATGAAACGTAGGTGTCTTTAAACGCGGAAAGATTTTTGTCCTGAGAATTCAGCAGCCAGACATTTTTGGATCCGTCGTAACGCCAGATTTCAAAACTGCCGATAATTGTGCGCAGGGTGTCGTCAAGGGAGAAAGAGATCTGTACCCCGTCATCCTGGTATACCGCAGAAAGATTTGTGACCGGCGCGATGAAGTAGCGTGAGAAGTAGAGGGATACAGAGGTGTTGGTGTATGCATTCGTCGCGCCTGTTTGCCGCACAATTATTTTTCCGAAATCGGTTTTTTCGGCAGCTTTCTGTTGCCGAAAGTTTTACCGGTTTTTTGCCGATCATGAAGGATAAGCCGCACAATTCCATATGATCAAAG
>Ga0180008_1001679_pt1 | contig 13358 bp, 7 predicted proteins | sample MM_PW_MetaG_FD_121121 | JGI IMG/M metagenome (GOLD analysis project Ga0180008, IMG submission 121121) | Groundwater microbial communities from the Aspo Hard Rock Laboratory (HRL) deep subsurface site, Sweden - MM_PW_MetaG | ecosystem: Environmental > Aquatic > Deep subsurface > Groundwater... | reverse complement strand
GTCGAAGCCGTCAATCGGACAGTAGCGAGGATCAATCTACGCCCGCGCAAGCGCTTGGGCTGGAAGACGCCGTACGAAGTGCATACAGGGGTGAGCGTTGCACTTATGTGTTGAATTCAGGCGGCATTAACCGAGCTCATTTTAGGAGGGTACCTTGCAGAAATCTCAAGCGATACGCCTTTGCGTACAGGTGAGAACCAGAGCAAAAAAACCTTAGAGTTAATTGATGTGCTATTCGGCCATCACCATCGTGGTCGCGAACCAGGCGGACTCTTTTCCATGCTTTCGTCAGCGTTTGTCTGCGAGGGACTGCGCGAGCCGCTCGATAAAGTAATGGCGTCCCTTGGTTTTCGTGTCTGCAGGGATCTCTACTAATGCCAGAGTCCTATCGGAACCAGCCTTTCAAGTTAGATGAGCAGCCCGCTCAACCCACTGGATCAGATAATCCAGCGAAAAGACGCAAGCTAGCAATCGTCCTTGAGAAGCTGAGTAGCCAGCGCTGGATTGTCGAATACCTTCGTGCGAACAACCTCCATGCGTGGCTTGATGGCGATACGAACCTGACCATAACTCTAGAGCAGATCAATCGGGTACTTACGCATATCGCCAACAGCTTTTCTGGCCGCGCGCGACGCTACGCTCACAACTTTTTCGTCAGCGGCTTGGATTTAGGCAGACAAGTGCTGGGTTGGGAGGTCGAGCCGCCGAATAAAATAATTCAACTGTTCACTCGGCCTCCAGCTTTCAGCGAATACGAGTTCCAACTGGATAAAACTGCCTGCCAGTTGCGTGAAGATTTTCTAAAGCGCTGGGCCCATCCAAGCAGCCCGGAGCGAGTACTCCCGGGCGATATTATTTTTGCCAGCATCATGTTCGCAGGAATTATAAATACTGAGGTTGCTGTAGGGTTCTGCAAACACTGCGTAGAGCGCTTGCGATATCACGATGGTTTTGCTTGGGTCGCTTGGGAAACCGAAGTCGACCGCTGGGAACGCGTGGTACTTGACCCTGTTACCACGGGACTGCTGATCCGCTGGATGAGTGAAAATCCTGCATGCAGTTCGCTGTTCCCAGAAGCATCGACTGGCAGCATGCTTAAAGCGCTGGAGATGGTTACGCAAACCAAGAGACTAGGTATAACCTCAATAAAACGATTCATTGAATATGCGCGAAGCTACTGGGCTTATGAGTCACCAGCAGTGATTTATTATTTGGCTCGCCGCACCTTGCGTGCGGCACGCCTTTCCGAAAGTTCTTTTTACCGTCTTTTGACCGGCAAGCGTGAACCACTCCGGCACTATGAGCAACTTTCCGAACCACAGCAAAATGAAAAACCACATGAAAAGGGCAAACAAATAGTTTCGAGCGAAAGAGCGCTAGGTGAGTTAAATCACATTCGCAAAATACAACGTGCAATGCCATGGAAGAAACAAGGCATAACAACAAACCACGCTGTCGCCCAAAAACTTGCTCAGATTGAGACGACGCTGCCACCGCAGTCACTGGCATGGTATCTCCAACAGTGGTCAACCTGGATTTTGCAAAAGGCCGGACGCTCCGATGGCGCGCTAACCTATGGTTCGCTTCGAGAATACATGACGTCAATTTCAGGCTCTCTTGCAGCCCACCTTGATGGCCGGTCACCGCTGGAAGTCAGAGATGAATGGCCCACCCTCATTGACTACCTGATAGAAAATGCTGAACTAGTGCGCCACAAAAAGATGATCCCCGCACTGTCATCACTCTGCGTCTATCTCCAGAAAGAGCACGCATTCCCGATGCCCGATCTGAAAAGTATTCATGCAGAGCGCAGCGTCAACGCTGTGCTGATTACTGAAGATGAATACCAACTTATCTTCAGTTCATTACAGCCCGACTCCATGCTCCAGGTGGCTCTGATGTTGGGTTATCGACTTGGATTGCGCATCAGCGAAGTGGCGGGACTAGAGATGAGGGAGATACTGCAACACAGCAATCCAACACTCTATGTGTTCAATAATGAACATCGGCCATTGAAAAGCCAGTGCAGCCGCAGGGTTTTACAGTTAGGTGATCTGTGCCTACCTAACGAGCTGGAATTATTGGATCGTTATTTAGAGCAGAGACTGAAAGCAATAAATCACAGCACATCTGATCCGCTTCATTCGCCCCTACTACCCCGCCCAGGCAGCAATAAACCCATAGAGACCAACAAACTTCAGCAACCAATTCACGAGGCCATCTGGAAGGTGACTGGCTGCAGGAATATCAGCTTTCACGGGCTTAGACACTCACTCGTCAATCGCGCCCTGATTGCCACGATGGAGGAATTATATGGCTGTCGCAGGTCGATTCTGGACATGAAAGCGAATGAAGGGACAGCGCCAAAAATTGATTACCCACTCGCAACTACTAATAACACGAGGCCAATTCGTCCTCGCCTGTGGGGTATAGCAAAACAGTTAGGCCACCTTTCACCAGAAACCACAATCGGTAGCTATTTTCACCTGCCTGAGTGGGCCATATTTTTACGGGCAGATTCGCTCTGCAAAGACATTCCACACACAGTTTTTGCCGGGATCGCAGGAGTAACCGTAAACAACTACAACGTCACCAGAGCTAGAAATCCCTCTGTAAATTGCATGGTGTCACTTCTACTCCTGAAGAAATATAAAACGCTTGCGGAAACATTAACTCCGGACTTCTCGCTAGCTGAAAGGCCATGCCTTAAACAAGTACTTTATAGCGAACAGCCATTGCAACTGATCAAGGATTTATCGCCTTTCAAAGCCGCAATCGAAAGGATGTGCAAACCCAAGAACTCTAGAGTAAGCAGTAAACCCATTGAAAATCTCACTGAGAAGGATATGCCTTGGAGCCCCCCAGCCTTTAGCTTCGATGAACGCCTTCTTTCCCCTGACGCAAAATTACTTTTCGACAGAGTCCGGCAGTTTCGTTATTGCAAACTCATGAAACCCATAAATAATATTGGCCCGATTAAATTTGGCCGAATGACAATAAATATAAAATTAGAGCTGCCCGGCGTACCAAGAGCAGCAACCGAACGGCTGCAGGTTAATAATCTGGCAATCGCTTTACGCGAACTATCAAAATCCGACCCGAGGAAATTTACTTTCTTTGTGGTACACAGCTTGAGCCATCTCGAGCACATGCCAAACGCCGCTCGCTTTACTGCAATTGATGATTCGTTTTGCAGTTGGTTAGAAACTCTTGGTAGCTTGGTAAAATCAGCTAACCAAGGACTGATCCGAGAAGATGAGCACTACATGCACATTGAGTTTTACCATGTACCTGCAACTAAGAGTGATCTTGCAGAGCATGAGCAAAAGGCTGCGTGGGTGAACAAGATTGGCGGGGATTGTGAGTTAAAGAAGGATCCCTCTTTTAATTTTTCTCCCAAACGCCGCATCTGGAGAAACGGCAGTCTATACATCTGCATCAAAGCCCCCGAGTCAGCAGATTCGAATGCCACGAATTGGGGCCGTATTGGTAGTAGCGCTCTTTATACGGCCTGTTATTACGCCGCACTCACAGAGCCACAAACCTTACCGTAAAGTTATTTACGCATCGCGCCAGCTAAGGCACTATGCACAGCATCACAATCTGGATGCTGTGCATGGCCGCTCTCAAACACGAGGTCCTGCTCCGGTTACGCGCGATAGAACTGATCGCGTACTGGGAGGGCCGACTAATCACCACCCAGCTCATGGACTGGTTTGGCATCACTCGTCAGCAAGCTTCGTCTGATATCAACCGTTACAACTCCCAGTTCAACCCTGATTCGCTCGTTCATAGTCCGGCGCTCAAAGGCTATGTGCCGAGTGCCGGGTTTCGGCCTGTGCTCACCTCAGGTCATATCAACGAATACATGGGGCTAATTGCCAGCCAAGGCTCCGAGCCAATGGCACAGGTACTAGAAACCCATGCCAGCGTTGCCTCAGTTCAGCTTCCCGACCGAGCGATACGACCTGAAGTTATTCGTGAGGTTATAAAAGCCTGCCGCGGCGCCGGTAGCTTGAGCATTGTCTATGCATCAATGTCCAGCCCGCAGCTGCATGAGCGCGTGATCTCACCGCACACCTTGGTCTACACCGGCTTTCGCTGGCACGTTCGCGCTTACTGCCATAAACGGCAGGCTTTTCGTGACTTCCTTTTGTCGCGCATCGACCGCACGCCTAAGCTAAGCCTTGAAAGCGCTCCGGCAGCTGATGTTGATGCTCTCTGGCAAGAGCAAATTACCCTCACGCTAATCCCCAATACCCTGCTCACCACCGCTCAACAAGCACTGGTCGAACGCGATTTCAGCATGCCTGATGGCCGGTTACAGCTAACCGTGCGCAAGGCGCTTGCCCATTACACCCTGCAGCGTTATCAGGCCGCCATTACTGAACAGGAAGCCGGGCGCGTTCGTGAGCATCCGTTACAACTGCTGTCCGCCGACCGGGTCAAGCTTGATCCTTATCTATTCAATAGCTCAAGCGAATGACCCCTATGCAGTCATTCAGCTACGACAGTGATCTAGTCGGCGGCTCCTTGATGGTACGAGAGAGCCGCGTAATTGCCGACCTACTGCTGCAAGGCGCGGCCGCCGAGCAGTGGCATGCCGCGATACAACAGCAAAATCTGCTGCAAAAGCGCAGACCGGCCTCAGCCAAACGTATTGCCCAATCCATCCGCAAGCGGCTTGAGCGGCTAGACACGTCGTTTTGGCGAGCATTGCGTGACGGTGATGATGAGTTAGCGACTCAGGTGGCCTTTTGCGCCGCCTTAGAGCGCAACCTGTTATTAGTAGAGTTCATCGAAACGATTCTGAAAGATGCTTTTGTCACCCGCGCCGAGGTACTCGAAAGCTATCACTGGGCCGAATTTTTAGAAGATCGCAGTCATCGGGACCCGGCTCTCAATAACTGGACTGAGACCAGTAAAAAGAAGATGGGCCAAGTAGTCTTCCGCATGCTCGCAGAAGTCGGCCTACTGCGTAGCACCCGCAGCATGAAACTCCAGCATTTGCTGGTTCGGCCAGAAATCAAAGTACTGCTTGAAGACAGTTACCGTCAGCGCATTAAAGCCTGCCTGGAAGTATCCAGCGCAACTGGGCAGTAGACGTGGCACAAAGGAGCCATTGCATGAATCAGCAGTTACAGGATCGGCTCAACCAGATCCCGGAAAAGATCCTCACCGAAGAGTTTCTGAAGAGTCAGGGGCTTGGCAACGAGATCGGCTTCTGGATCTTCGACTATGCCCCGGAAGCGGAGCTGCAAGTGCGCGAGTACCTGAGCTTTCTCAAAGGTTTCCTGGACAAAAAGCACAGCCACCTGAAGGTGATCAACATCAACCTGCTGCAGGCCATGCGCGACTATCTGGATGAACGCAATTTCACCGACAAAGCCATCCAGATGCAAAAGTCAAAAGGCGACCTCGCCCTGCTAAAGGCGTTATCCGGGCCGCTGCACATGGATAAATTTGCGCCCTTCCTCATGCAATACAGCGGCGCTTGTGAGCACGACATCATCCTTATCTCCGGTGTCGGCTCGGTCTGGCCGGTGCTGCGCGCCCACAACCTACTGAACAAACTGCACGCCCTACTCGGCCACAAGCCGCTCGTGCTGTTTTACCCCGGACACTATTCAGGGCAATCGCTGGCCCTGTTCAACAAGATTCCCAGCAACAACTACTACCGTGCGTTCAAGCTGGTTCCCTGATTATTAAGGACGATAAGTAATGAGCATCAAAGACATCTTCTTCAAAGACCTCTACCGCCCAATCAATGGCGTGGTTAAGGCTGATCAGGCCGACGACGCCACCGTTTACCAAGAGCTCGACGAGTACGTCGTAACCAACGAGCTGGAGCGCCACTTCCGAGGTTTCTTTGATGCCTACAGCACCGACTTGAGCGACCCGTCCATCGCCAACCGCGTCGGTGTGTGGATCTCCGGCTTCTTTGGTTCGGGTAAGTCGCACTTCCTGAAGACCCTGTCCTACCTGCTTGCCAACATCGAAGCCCACGACGGCGAGGGCAACTGCAAGTCCGCAGTCGCCTTCTTTGATCAGCAAAAAATGCGCGACGGCATGATCCGCGCCGACATCGACAAGGCCGTCGCCAACCCCGCCGATGTCATCCTGTTCAATATCGACAGCAAGGCCAGCTCCAACGATGCCGGCAACCCGATCCTTAATGTCTTCCTGCGGGTATTCAACGAGCACCTAGGTTTCAGTGGCGATCATCCACACATCGCTCACATGGAACGGCACCTGACCCAGCGCGGCGTCTATCCTGCCTTCAAACAAGCCTTCGCCGACTCAACCGGGCTGGACTGGCTCGATGAGCGCGACGGCTATCAGTTCTACCAAGACAACATCGAACAAGCGCTGGCCAGCGTCCTCAACCTTTCCGCCGAGGCGGCGCATAAGTGGTTCGAGGATTCCGAACAAACCTTCAGCGTTTCGGTAGAGAACTTCTGCAACTGGATCAAAGAGTATCTCGACACCCAATCGCCCAAGCACCGCGTCCTGTTCCTCGCGGATGAGGTCGGCCAGTTCATCGGCACCGACACCAAGCTGATGCTCACCCTGCAAACCATCACCGAAAACCTCGGCACTATTTGCAAGGGCCGCGCGTGGATCATCGTGACCTCCCAAGCAGACATGGATGCCATATTGGGCGACCTGTCATCCTCCAAAGCCAATGACTTCTCCAAGATCGCCGGGCGCTTCAAAACCCGCCTGTCGCTCTCCAGCTCCAACACCGACGAAGTAATTCAGAAGCGTCTGCTGCGCAAAACTCCAGAAGCGGAAGCACAGCTGCGCGCCCTCTGGGAGCAGAAAGGCGACATCCTGCGCAACCAGATCAGCTTCGATAAATCCGGCCCAACCTTGCGCAATTTCGACGGCGCCGACAGCTTCGTGAACAACTATCCATTTGCGCCCTACCACTTCCAGTTGGTGCAAAAGGTCTTCGAAGAAATCCGCAAAGTCGGCGCCACAGGCGCGCACTTGGCTTACGGCGAGCGCTCCATGCTGGATGCCTTCCAAATGGCTGCCCTGGCAATTGCCGATAAAGAAATCGGCGAGCTGGTACCGATGCACAGTTTCTACCGCGCCGTGGAAGGCTTTCTCGACACAGCCGTTAAACGCACCATCGACCAGGCCAACGAAAACAGCACCCTCGATGCCTTCGACGTACAGATCCTGCGCACCCTGTTCATGATTCGCTATGTCGACCTGATCAAGGGCACGCTAGACAACCTCGTCACCCTTTGCATCGAGAAGGTCGATGAAGACAAGCTCGGCCTGCGCCGCCGCATCGAAGCAACCCTGCAGCGTCTGGAGAAAGAAAGCCTGATCACCCGCAACGGTGACGAGTTCGTCTTCCTTACCAACGAAGAGCGCGACATCACCCGCAAGATCAAAGCCACTGAAATTGCCGCCACCGACGAAAACAAAGCCCTCGGCGACCTGATCTTCAAAGACCTGCTCAAAGACAAAAACAAATACCGCTACAGCGTCAACAAGACCGACTACAGCATCGGCCGCTACGTTGACGGTCACACCCTCGAAGGCCGTTACGAGCACGACCTGCGCGTCGAGGTGATCTCACCGCTAGATCTCGACTACGCCCAACATGGCGAAGCTGGCTGCATCAACAAAAGCAGCGACGGCATGGCCCTGATCAAACTCCCCGACAGCGATAAGTTCTTTATCGAATTGCGCACCTGGCTGAAGACCAACAAATTCATCCGCCTCAACGATGACGGCAGCCAGCCCGAGCTGGGTCGCATCCTCGCCGACCGTGGCCGTGAGAACCAAGAGCGCAAAAAACGCCTGCGCCTGGATCTCGAAGAGCTGCTGCTGCGCGCCGAGTTCTATGCCCTCGGCCAGCACCTCAAACTGAGTAGCAGCAACATCCAAAATCAGTTCGACGAGATCTGCCAATACCTGCTGGAAAACACCTACAACAAACTCAACTACCTGCGGGTACTGCAACAAGATCCAGAGCGTGAGTTGCATGCCGTACTGCACATCAATGATATCGGCCAACTTGGCCTCTCGCTCGACGGTGAAGAAGGCAACCCGCAGGCAGTCAAAGAGGTAGAACAGTTCGTTTCCCTGCGCGCCTCAGGCAATGATCGCCTACTGGTATCCGACATTATTGAGCGCTTCAGCAAGCGGCCTTTCGGCTGGCCCGATGGCGAGATCCTGCTGATCCTTGGTCGCCTTGCAGCCCTCGACCGCATCTCCTTTCACTCCGGCGCTAGCTCCAGCCTGCCATTACCGGATGCCTTCGAAGGCTTGCAGAACAGCCGCCGTCGCCGCGAAATCTCCGTGCTGAAAAAGCGCCAGACCGATGACAACCTGCTTAAGCAGGCACGCAATCTCACACAGGAGCTATTCAACGCCCTCGGCCCCGCCGCAGAGAAAGAACTGTTTGAGTTCTATCTCAGTCATTTCAGTACCTGGCGCGCCAACCTCAAGAGCTACAAAAACAAAACCGATGTCGGCCACTTTCCCGGTAAAAGCGCCATTGAACAGGCGCTCCTTAGCCTCGAACGCCTGCTCAGCAACCACGACAGCGTCGACTTCTTCAAGGTCGTTACCGACGACAAAAATACCTACCTTGACCTCGAAGAGGACTACCGCGACCTGCACGAATTCTTCACCAACCAGCTGCACACTTGGCAGCAATTGCAGCAGGCGTTGCGCCGCTTTGATAAAAACAAACAAGCGCTGGAGAAAGACCACAAGGCCAGCAAAGCCCTCACTGAGCTGCGCAGCATTGATAGCAATGCCGCGCCCTTCAACTTGCTGCACAAGGTCGCAGCCCTGGTCGAAACCGTCGAGAGCATCAACAGCACCATTCTCAGCAGCGAACGCAGCCACGCCCTCGTCCACGTCGACGAGAAAATTGCCCAGCTGCAGGCCGAGATAGCCAAGAGCGCTATCGAAACGCCAGAACTCAGCAACCGCCTGCTACGCCCGCTGCAACTGCTTAAGGCTGACCTGGAAACTGAAACCAGCATTGCCAATATCTACATGCTGCAAACCAAGACTGCCGATGATCGCCTGCAGGACGGCGCCTTCGATCTGGAGCGCGCTATCCAGGCAGAGTCCGACCGTCAGCAAAAGCTGCGTCAAGAACAAGCCAAGGCCGCAGCACAAACCGCCAGCCCAGCTGACGGGGTGAAACCGAACATTGCACCCGTGCCTGCCGTCAAGCCAGTCGCCCCGCCCAAACCGGTAGTGGATATTGCCGCCACCAGCATCTTCAACAAGCTGGGCAACGGTATTTATCTGGAAAGCCAGGCAGACATCGAGCGCTTTATCGACGCCCTCAAGGCCGAGCTGGAAGCGGCGATCAAGCAAGACCAGCGCATTAGGATTCGCTAAGCGGAGCAGCTCACACATGATGCAACCTATCGAACAGCAGCTTCTGCAACCCGAAGGCAAACAGCTCGAGTTCAAGCGCGATTTGTCCTCGCCCAAACCGCTGCTGAAGACCCTGATCGCCTTTGCCAACACTGCGGGCGGTCAGCTGATCATTGGCGTGGCCGATAATGGCGAGGTCATCGGCGTGGTCGATCCGCTCGCGGAAGAAGAGCGCCTGACCAACCTTATCGCCGACGCCATTGCGCCGCGGTTGCTGCCCAACATTGAGCTGTTCACCGTCGCGGGTAAAACCCTGCTGCGGGTTGAGGTTTTCCTCAGTAACTCACGCCCGCATTACCTCAAGAGCCTCGGCCCAGAGCAGGGCGTACTGGTGCGCCTTGGCTCCAGTAACCGCCAGGCCGATACACAGCTGATTGCCGAGCTAGGCCGCCTGGCCGCCGGCGAGACCTTCGACGCCATGCCCATGCCTGAGCTGAGTCTGGACGATCTAGATCTGCCTGCCATGCAACAGCAGTTCGGGGTCGGCATCACGCTCGACGAGCAAAAATTCCTTACCCTCAAACTGCTTACCCGCTACCAAGGTCGCTTGGTGCCAACCAAGGGCGCCGTGCTGCTGTTTGGCAGACAGCGGCAACTGCACTTCGACGATGCCTGGATCCAGTGCGGGCGCTTTCGCGGCACCAACAAAGTCGACATCTTCGACCAGTGCGAAATCCACGACCATCTGCCGCAAGCCGTGCACAGCATCGAGCAGTTCCTCAAGAAGCACGCCTTCAAGAGCGCCGAATTCGGGGCCATGCGTCGCCAGGACATCTGGAGCATTCCTCTCACCATGCTGCGCGAAGCGATCATCAACGCCTTGGTGCACAGCGATTATTCCCAGCGCGGCTCACCCATCCGCATCGCCTTTTTTGACGACCGTATCGAAATCGAAAGCCCAGGCTATCTACTGCCCGGCATGACGGTGGACGACATGAAAAACGGTGTGTCGATGATCCGTAATCCGGTTATCGCTCGCGTGTTCCGCGAGCTCAAGCTGATCGAGCAATGGGGCAGCGGCGTCCGGCGCATTTTCGAAGAAGCGCAGGCACAAGGGCTGCCTGAGCCGCAGATCGTGGAAATCGCCAACCGTGTGCGCGTTATCGTTCCGCTGGCACAAAGCGCTGCAACGCCGCCACGGCCCGAGCCAGTGACCCAGTCAGTGACCCAGTCAGTGACCCAGTCGGAGGAAGCAGGCAACCAAAGCCACATGCTCATCTTGCTGCGTAACGGCCCGCTCTCTTCGAGCGAGCTACGCGAACACCTGCAGCTCAAGCACCGCGCCCACTTTCGCAGCCATTACCTGGCGCCTGCACTGCAAGCCGGGCTGATCGAAATGACCTTGCCCGACTCGCCCAACAGCCGCCTGCAGCAATACCGCCTGACCGCCCAAGGCGAGCAGTACATTAAGGACAATCAATGAACACCAACAACATCAAAAAATACGCCCCCAAGGCGCGCACCGCTTTTATTGCCGCCATGACCAAGCAGGCGGCTAAGTACGGTATTAGCGCCAAGGGCACTGAGCCGCTGGAGCAAAAAGGCGACCTCGCCCTGATCGCTGACCGCGCCTTTCCTGCCGCCATTGCCGCACCCCGTGCCGCGCTGGCCAAGCAAGTTGAACAGCAAGGCTTTGCCCAAGTTATCGAGCAAGCTGCCTACAGCTGGTTTAACCGCCTGTGCGCCATCCGTTTTATGGAGCTCAAGGGCTACCTCGACCACGGCCGCCGGGTTTTGAGTGCTGCCAGTGACACGACCAATACGCCACAGATCCTCGATGACTGCCTGGATATCGACTTACCCGGCCTGGATAAGCAGCGTGTCACCGAACTCAAACTCGACGGCAGCAAAGACGAAGAGCTCTACCGCGAACTGCTGCTGGCCCAGTGTCACGCCCTGCACCAAGCCATGCCGTTTCTGTTTGAAGCCATCGACGATAAAACCGAACTGTTGCTGCCCGACAACCTGACCAAAACCGACTCGCTGATCCGCGAGCTGGTCAGCGCCATTCCCGAAGAAGACTGGCAAGACGTCGAGATCATCGGTTGGCTCTACCAATTCTATATCTCCGAGAAGAAGGATCAGGTCATCGGCAAGGTGGTGAAGAGCGAGGACATCCCCGCTGCCACCCAGCTGTTCACCCCCAACTGGATCGTCCAGTACCTGGTGCAAAACTCGGTGGGCCGCCAGTGGCTGCAGACCTACCCGGATTCGCAGCTCAAGGCGAAGATGCCCTACTACATCGAGCCCGCCGAGCAGACGCCAGAGGTGCAAGCCCAACTGGCCGCGATAACACCCGACAGCATCGACCCACTGACCATCAAGGTGCTCGACCCCGCCTGCGGTTCCGGCCATATCTTGGTCGAGGCCTACAAGGTGCTCAAGGCCATCTACGAGGAGCGCGGTTTCCGCAGTCGCGATATCCCGCAGCTAATCCTGGAACACAACCTGTTCGGCCTGGACATCGACGACCGCGCCGGTCAGCTCGCCGGCTTCGCCTTGATGATGCTCGCCCGCGAGGACGATCGCCGGATCTTCGGACGGGAGATCAAACTTAATGTGCTGTCCTTGCAGGAAAGCAGCCATACCGATTTCACTGGTTTGTGGAAGGCGCTCAACCTAGCCAGTGACTGGCAGCTCGGCCAATCGCAAGCTCTATTCGAAAGAGAACAAGCTGACTTAAGCAGCAATAGTGCTGATAACCGCTGCCAGCTGCTGAAAACCACTCTCGCCCGCTTTACCCAGGCCAAGACCTTTGGTTCGCTGATCGAAGTGCCGGCCGAGGATGTCGAGCCGTTGGCCGAGCTGCTGGAACAGTTGCGGCAGCTGGCGAGTGATGGCGATGTGATGCAAAAGCCAGCAGCGCAGCAGCTGATTCCTTATGTGCAGCAGGCTTGGGTATTGGCGCAGCGTTACGATGCGGTGGTGGCGAATCCGCCGTATATGGGCAGCGGCGGGATGAATGCCAGCTTGAAAGACTTTGCAAAGAAGCATTTTCCTAATAGCAAGTCAGATTTATTTGCCGTTTTCATGGAACGTGCTTTCAGTCTACTCAATGATAATGGCCACAACGCACAAGTGAATATGCAGAGCTGGATGTTTCTTTCCAGCTACGAAAAGCTACGTGAATGGCTACTCAATACCAAAACCTTCATCACCATGGCGCACTTAGGCTCCCGTGCTTTCAGTCAGATATCTGGCGAAGTAGTACAAACGACAGCTTGGGTGCTGGGTAAGCACCATGCTCAGCACTATCAACCAGTCTTCTTCCGCCTTGTAGACGGTAACGAAGAAGAAAAGCAGAAGGCGTTACTTGCCAAAAACAATCGGCTCGACAAAACTCAGCAAAATGAATTTAAGAAGATACCTGGAACCCCGATTGCTTACTGGGCCTCGAAAAGTGTTTATGACGCATATGAAAAGAATGAAATGCTCGTGGGCGAGTTGGCAAAAGCAGAAGGCAAGAACGTCACAACAAATAATGAAAGATTTATCAGGCTTCACTGGGAAGTTAGCAATTTAAGAATCTCTCATGACGCTAAGTGGTTCCCTATTGCAATGGGTGGCGAATACAGGAAATGGTCAGGCAATATTATCCATGTATGTAATTGGTCGAATGAAGCCTTGAACTATTACCGTTCAGCCCCAGCAGGAAGGCTAATACGAGAGGAATTTTGGTATAAGCCCGGATTGACTTGGGGAAAGATCGGAACAGGAAAGCCAAGCTTCCGAATTTTGAACTGCAACGAAATGTATCAAGAAACAGCCCTTCTCAATGATGACTACAGAACCTGCCTTGCTCTTTTAGGCGTGGCGGTTGCAGGAGCTGAGTGCAACACGGTTATTGAATTAAAGCTGGAGCATCATGCCGCATAACCAAGGCTTCCTGCATCACCTCGCCCATGACTTCGATCGGGCACTTGAAATCAAAGCGT
>Ga0180008_1001678_pt1 | contig 13372 bp, 11 predicted proteins | sample MM_PW_MetaG_FD_121121 | JGI IMG/M metagenome (GOLD analysis project Ga0180008, IMG submission 121121) | Groundwater microbial communities from the Aspo Hard Rock Laboratory (HRL) deep subsurface site, Sweden - MM_PW_MetaG | ecosystem: Environmental > Aquatic > Deep subsurface > Groundwater... | reverse complement strand
TTATTATATTTAATTCACCAAAATTATTATCATAAGGACTTTCTATTTGCAGATTAAATTTTGTATCTTTTCTTGGATCTATTATTTCTGGGCCAAGTAAAGTTATCTTGAAAACATCACTTAAATCTTTAACATCTACTCTTGCTATTTTTTCTATTTCTTGGTTTGATAGTGATTTAATTTTAATTTTTATACCATAATTTTTTACTTCAGGATATGATGATTTTAAATTAACATTAATTACTTTTGTTTGACCTTGAAGTATTTCTGTGTTATCTATAGATTCAACTAACCAGTTAAAATCAAGAACACTTATAGTATACTTATCATCAAAAGCTTGCATATTTGTAATTGTTAGTGGTATACTAACTGTATTATCTATTGCTAGAATTGTATCAGGTACTGAAACATCGAATGAATCAGCCAGTGCTAATGGCATAAGTACAAGAAAAATCAGTATAATACATCTTTTTAGCATTTTTAATTAGTATTAAGCCAATATTTAAATATTTTGAAAAGCGTAATATTTATAAATAAAGTTTACTACCCTTTGATGGTTATAAAATGAAGACTTTAAAGAACATAATATATGGATTAGCTTTAACAGGATTGTCTGTTTTTAGTACTAATTGTGGTAATATTCCTAATCAGGATGTTAAAAATTATATTAATTTTGTTTATCCTGGTGTTAAAATTTTATCTGAACCTGTAACTGGTGAAGTTGGTGAAAAATATGAATCTGAAATATATACAAATAGAGATGCTGATTGTTCTATTCTTAATAGCCCATCTTGGTTAAAAATTAATAATAATATCTTGCAAGGAACTCCTATTCATATTAGTAATGATGAAGTTGGAAAACAAAAAGTAGAAGTAAAATGTTCTAATTGGATTTTTAAAGATATAAAAGAATTTGGATTAGATGTAGAACCAGGAGTTTATAATAATAGATTATATGATCATATCCAGCCAATCAGTCTTTATGGAGACAGTATAGAGGATATTATTTTATTATGTGAAACTGATTTTTGCCCTGATGTTTTTAGAGACAATAATGGTTATTTAGAGAAGAGAGCAGAAGGTATTAAAAATTCAATTAATGAATTGTATAATGTTACAGGAATAGATTTTTTATATTTGCCTGTTGAAATTCATCTAGCAGAGGATACAACTTGTATACCAAATTCATTTATAGCAAACACAATAAGCCCAAATATAATATGTGATCATTTATATAATAGAATTAATAGAGGGGTTGAAGATTTAGGACATACTAATTGTTTAGATCCAAGATATGATGAAGCATGCATTAATGAAAATACTTATTTTAGTCCTGATAGTATAGAAGCAAATGGAACTGAGATACATGAAGGAACACATTTATTATTACTAGGTCAGATGCAGGGAAAAATACAAGAGAATTTTACTTATGCACTTCAGTATGTTTTATCTGATAATAATGGATTCAAGGAATTTAATTCATTTTGTGATTTGCATAATAATACAATTGGTATGAATAACTGGGCAAATATATTTTTAGATGATTTATGCACTGATTTTGGATTGGATATTGATAATATTAGTGTTTTATTTTCTAAATTAAGAACAGAATATGAAAATGGAAATTATGCTTTAAATAAACCAATTCCAATTAAAAAATTAAAATGCATTGTTGATTCTTCTATTCAAGATAATAGTTATAATTATTTTGTTAGTGATATTTGCAATAATCCTTATTATGGCCCTAATCCTGCTTGCAATAATAATCCTGCAAGTAATAATTATGTAAATCCAAATTATTGCGGGGATTAAGAATTTATTTTATTATAAAGTTCTTGAACATCAGCATCTGTTAATTCTTTTTTATAAATTAGTATATTATCTATTATTCCATTGAAATACTGACATTTTGAATTAATTTCATTAGTAACACATCCTCTTTGCGCTCCAATTAATAAACTATTTATACTAGTGCTGAATATTAAGCCTGAACGTGAACTGCTACTCTTTATACTAGTTATACTCTTAGTTGTTTTCAAATCTCCGTTTAAATATACTTTTGCTCTATTATTTATATTACTAAATGTGACAACTAAAAGATTCCACTCGCCAATTCTATAACTTTCTGTATAATTAGAAAATAGACCTGTAAGAGAACACCCACTTAAAAAAGCTATTTTTGCATTAATATTAGGTTCATATTGACATCCTAAATGTCCTCCTGCATCTATATTTATATTACTGGCAGTTCCTCTGTGAAATATAACTAAATATGATTCATTAATCTCTTCTATTTTGTAGTATGCAACATAACTTATATCATTTGGACTAGTACTTGAATCAACATCATTATGGATATTTTTTAAACTATTTGAAACTATATCTATATTATCATCAACACCATCAAAAATAAAAGCACCAGAATTTTGTATTCCGCAATCAGAGCACCATTGTAGGTTTCCATATAATACTCCATTATATCCATTCCCACTTAAATCTCTTGCAGTATTATCATTAAAATTCATGTATAACTTTAAATCTGAATCTTCATTTGTTTGACACATTCCAGTTTGTTGGTCGCATATTTTTGAGTTTAATTGACAATCTTCAATCATACTTAAACTTCCAACATCACAATAATAAGATTGATCATAATTTCTATTAGTATAACATTTATATTCTTCATTTTGTAAATTATATGGAGTTTGCAGGTTTTCATCATACCCAAAGCAATTATTTATTACAGAATCACATGAACTTACCTTATCACAACCATTATTAACAAATAGTGTATTACCTAAACTGGAATAATGAGAATCACACTGTAAATTATCAGATTCTAAACCAGAACATCCAATAATATCATTAGTATTTACATCAGAAACAACACAGCAAGAACCAGGACCAGAATGAACAGAAGGGGTTCCAAATTGAATATTACATGCAGCAATTAAAAATAAACTTGCAATAAGAATAATTATAACACTTCTTTTCATTATATAATAAATTTAAGCTTATTTATAAAACTTTTGATAGAAAGAAATTTAAATGATTAAGTAATTTTATTATTATGAATAAAAGAGGTATTAGTCCTTTAATAGCTACTGTTTTAATAATTGGATTCACTATTATTATTGCTGTAGTAGTAATGACTTGGGGTCTTGATATTTATAATAATTACAAAGAAAAAACAACAGAAGAATCTAGTGTTGCACTAAAATGCTCTAATCTTGATTTTAGTATCAGGGAAGCATGTATTTTTGGTGATAATGTTGATGTTTCACTTGAAAATACAGGACAGGAAGATATAAGCGGATTTTTATATAGGGTAAAATCAGATGCAGGTCTTGATGTTAATGAAGATTCAAATAAATTAGGATTATATTCTAGAAGTCTTTTAAATCTCCCTTTTAAGGTTTTAGAATTAGGCCAACCAAATGAAATAGAAATATACCCAAAAGTAAATATTGATGGAAATGATTTTATATGCTCTTATTCAAGAAAAAAAGACATTAAAAATTGTTTTAGTTTGCTTAATTTTAATCAAGCAGTTAGTTTAGTGCCTGATGGACAGACTGATCCTATTGGAATGGTTATATCCAAGGATGATTTTTATAATACAAAAAATCAAGTGACACTTCTTTCAGGTTTTGATTTAATAAATAAAATACCTGAAGCAAATTATCTTCTTGTTTCTGCAGGAACTAATTATTCTGTTTATTCAAAACCATTTACAATTCCAAATAAAGAAGAGATTACGCGTATAGGTATTTATGGAGAGACAAATCCTAGTAATATTAAATTAATTTTAGTTGGTTCTTCTGATAATTTCGTAAAAGATATTTATCCTCTTCCTGGTTTAGGTAGTCAGTATTATGATATTAATGATCATATTACTTTCCAGTACAGAATCCCTATTGATAATGATATGAAAGGTAAAGAATTAAGATTAAAAATAGATTATAGTGATTTGTTAGAAGGACAAGTAGCTTATCTAATTTTATACAGATTTTGTTATACTGATGCTTATTCTGGATGTATTGTCTAAATTATATAGTGATAACAAACAAAAGATTTATATATTGTTTATTAAAATAAATTCTATGAAAAAATTATTACTTCCAAAGGATTTTCCACTAATTAAAGTAAATGGTAATGAATTTGATGATCTAGAAGGATTAGAACAATTAATGAATAAATTTCCTTATTCTTCAAGAGATCCTGAATTTTTGAAATATCAATTAGATAAAGATAAATATTTTTTGTGGGTTGTTGATAGTAAAGAAAAAGGGCCTGTCGGTTATATTTTATGTTCTCCTAATATGAAAAATTTTGTAAATAGAACGCCTGCCTTTTATGTTGTTGAAAGATTTACTGATAAAAATTATAGAAATATGCTTATCTGTTCAAGATTGGTTGGAACCGCTTCTAAATATGCAAGAGATTTAGGCAAGAAATGTATTTATGAAGAAGTTGATTTGTCAAATGATCTAGGATTAAAATCTTCAGCTTCATTAGGATTTGAGGAAATTACAAAATTAAGAAGAGGCAAAGATACTTATTCTATAAGAAGAAAATATTTAAGATAATTATACTATTTCAGTTATATGGTCTTTTTTGTTTAATCTAATAACATTATCAACAAAGCTTTCTATTTTTGGATCATGGCTTACTATTATTGTCTGTTTTATGTTAAGCTCATCAAGAACTAGTCTGATTCTGTCTAATTGTTCAGAAGAAAAACCATCTGTTGGTTCATCAAGAATTAATAGATCCTTGGTTCTTATGTTTGTTATTAGATTATTTATAACCTGGTTTAAAGCAAGTCTGTAAGATAAGGCAGCTGCTGTTCTCTCTCCTCCTGAAATAAACTCATAATCAATATCATGATTATTCTGCTGTATTAGCGGGCTGAATTCATTATCTAGTTTTATTACAAGATTTTCATTGTCTATCAGCATACTGAACCATTTCTGGAATAAAGAATTAAAATCATGGTAAATCTTGAACATTATCTGCTTTTCCATATTTTCTAATAGATTTGAGAAATCCATATCAAACCAGTTCTGCAGTTGTGTGTGTTTTTCCAGTTTTTCTCTTGCATTTAATTTGTTTAGTATTTCCTTTTCAAGAGCTAGTAAATTATTATTTATGTTTTCTAGTTCTTTTTCAAATGAAATCTTTTCAATCTCTGTTTTTCTCTGCTCTATCAAGTTTTCATCAAATTCTTTTCTTATTTCATTATATTCCTTGTCAATATTATCATAATTATTAATTTCTGTATTTAGTTTTGTGTTAATTACACTTAATAATGATAGTTCCTGTTCTAGATTACCTACATCTTTTACTAATAAATCCAATCTTTTCTTTTTCTCATTTGTATTTTCTAATCTTAATCTATAAACATTGAATTCTTGCTCTTTTTTATTAAGAAAATCAAGGTCTTTTTTTATGTTCATGAATTCATTTTCTTTTACTTCCATATTTTTAGTAAAAACTTCAAGTTCACTCTCATAACTTATTATCTTTTCATCTTCCTCATTTTTAATATTGTTTTTATGTTCCTCTTTAACATTCTGCTTGCACGTTGGGCAAGTATTTAGTTTTGATATCTCCTCTTTCATAGATTCAGAATTCTTCTTGTTTATTTTTAATTCACTTATTTTTACACTAAGGTTTTTAATTTCATTCTCTATCTTTTTAGTCTTGTTTTCTTTTTCAATTATCTCATTTCTTATTGAAACTGCATCAAACTTTTCTTCTTTGAATAATGATATTTCACCTTTTAAATTATTTATTTCATTTAAATTTTTTATTTTTAATTCTGACTTGTTTTTAGTGTTATTTTCATTTAATTTTAGTTCTTGCTTCAAGGAATTTAATTTTTTTATATTTTCTTCAATATTTTTTATTTTTTGTTTCTTAGTTTCAATTAAACTATTAATTAAATTTAATTTTGGAGTTATAATATTTATTTTCTCTTTTGTTACTAATATTTTATTCTTAAATTCTGAAGATAAACTCTCTTTTTCTTTAAGATCAGAAATCATTCCCTGAAACTCCTTCTTTTTCTCTTTTAGCATTGATACAAATATCTTTGAATTTTCCTTTATTCTTTTATACTTGTCAATACCAAATATCTTTCTTAGAACATCAAGACGAACATCTTTTTCAGCACTGAGAATGCTCTTCATTTCCTCTTGTGGCGTGTAAACAGTGTATCTGTATATAATTGCTTTTGATTTTGTCAGTAATTCTCTTGGATAATTCAGCAATTCAAGGATCTTTTGCTTTATTTCTGTTGCAGTAAGTTCCTGTTTTTCATTATTTACTGTTAAAGAACCAGAATCCTGCAATATTTTATCACCTTCTCTTTTAAGACCTCTTTTTATTATAACATTTTTATCTTCTATTTCCAATTCTAATTCTACCTGGCCTTTGTCTGCATCATTTCTCAATAAAGAAGAGCCTGTTATATTTCCTTTTTGCAGTCCAAACAATGCAAAATCTATTGACATTAGTATTGTTGATTTTCCCGAGCCAACATTCCCTGCAAGTAAAGTGCTTCCAATTGGAAAATTAATCTCTTGATTAGCATAACTTCTTATATTGTTTAGTTTTATTTTTTTAATTATCAATGTAGCACCCTATTTGATATAAGTTTTTTAGTGTGTAATCAGGGATAGATTCAATAATACCATTAGTATTATGTAATCTCTCAACGAGCATTGATGTAACACCTGCATTTTTTGCAGTTAGTATATCACAATCAGAGTCTCCTACAAGAACAATTTCATCTTTTCTTACATTTAATTTATCCATTAACATTTCTAGTCCTATTGGATCTGGTTTATCTGGAATATTATGTTCTCTTACAAATAAAGAATAATCTATAATATTTCCAAATTTTTCTTCGATTAATTTAATTTTATAATCTCCTATATCTTTACTTGAGGAGGTTAGTATGCCTATTTTTTTACCTCTTTCTTTTAGTGTAGCAAGAGCATCTAGATCAAAAAATAAGCTCATATAATCCTTCATCTCTTTTATAGTATAATATTTATTGAATATTTTCCAATAATCTTTGGGATCAATATCTAATCTTTCTCTTACGAAATTATCCCTGTTTGGTTTTAACCATAGAACTAATCTTTCTATTTCACTAAACTCTCTTATTCCTAATTTTTTATGTATTTTTTTAAATACTTTTATTAATCCTTCTTCTTTTATATTAACTAATGTATCATCCAAATCAAATGCAACTGCTTTTATCATATTTCCATCACCTTTTTCATATCCTTAATTATTCTCTCTTCAAAATCAAATGTCTTTTCACCTTCATTTTTTTCAATATCTAAAGCAGTCATTATTTTTGTAATTAATTCATTGTCAAATTTTAATTCTTTTATCAAAGAACTTTCAATTTCTTCAATGCTTCCTTCTTTAATTTCAATTTCTTCCTGCTCTTTTGTTGTTAGTTTAGAAGTATTTTTTAATATAATATAAGAATCTTTAAAGCTTAATAATTCCTTGAAATTAATATCAGATGGTTTTCCTTCTTTTAAAATTCCTTCAATTCTTACTAAAATAATCTTATCTTTTATATCTTTTATTTTTAATTTAATTTCTTTTTCTAATTCCAAAGGAATTTTATTATTTGCATCAAAATAATAAGAATCTACTTTTACAAGTTCAACTGGAACATATTTTGCACTTAATTTTTTATCTTTGTATTCAACTGAATAAAAACCACCATTCTTTAATTTTTCAAGCTCTAAAAAATTATTTGGAAATAAAGGTCCAGGATAAACTATTTTTCCATAATTTTCAATGTCTTTTTCAAAAATAAAATGTACGTGACCTCCTGCATAATAATCAAAGTGCTTTGGTAATAAAGCAAGAGATTGACCTTCAATATGCTCAAGTTCTTTTGGCTTGAATTCATTTAAAGTAGTGTGAAACATGAATATCTTAAAACCTTTTTCTGATTCAAGATTATTTTTATCAAGAAGCTCATAATATTCCTTGTCTAAAGAACCTTTTTTTCCTAGTAAACCAGTAATCTTAGTTCCTGTCCTGTCTGTTGTAAATTCTAATTTATTATCTTTTAATTTTGTTACATTTTCTATTAAACCTGCCTTTTCAAGAACATCAAGCATTGTTTTTCCTGATGGTGAGAAATCATGGCTTCCAGCTATAATATAAACAGGAATATCATTCTCTTTTAATCTTGATAATTCAGATGCTGTTTCTTTTAATAATTCTATATTTGGCAAAGCAGTATCAAATAAATCTCCTGAAATCAGTAAAAAACCAATATATTCATTTATACAGCAGTCTATTACTTTCTTGAAGCTTTTAATGCCTAATTCCTGTAATTTTGGCTCTCTCCAACCCCCTAAATGACAGTCTGCTATGTGGATGAATTTCATCACTTTTAATAGAAACCATAGTATTTGAATATTCTTATACTATAATTGATATTTTAAAATATCTTATTAAGAATAAAAAGATTTATATACAAAATTAATTGGTTAATTATATGAAAGTTGGGGTGTGTTTTAAAAGGGGTTTATTTTTGTTGTTATTTTTAAGTCTAATCTCTGTTGCATATGGTGCACATAGTGTTGATGTACAATTGATTAATTATTCATCTTTTGTAGAAACACAAAATACTAACTTTACAGTAATTGTTAATTGGATTCCATCATGTGGATATCCTACCTGTAGTTGGGTTAATAAAATAAATATTTCTATACCTTTGAATGATTTAGAAATAATTAATTATCAAAGTTTAGATAATTATCCTTGTTCTGGGAGATTAAATGGACAAAACTATGTTATAAATTGTACAGGCGTTACCGGAACACCCAGTTTATTTTTATTAAATTTAACTGCAAGAGTTATTTCTGTAGATTCAATTATCAGTCTTGATGTATATACTATAGATGTGGTTGATGTAACCAATATTAACACTTTAAATATAATTTTATATAATGATAACTCAGCACCAATTTTAGGCATTCCAAATCCAGTAAATAATACATTCACAAATAATTTATCTTATGGATTTTCAGTAGATGTATCTGATCCTGAAACAGGAATTGATTATGGAAATTTTAGTTATGCTAAATGTGGAGATATTTATAAAAATGAATCAATGATTTGTAACCAATCAAATTGTAATATAAATTTGGATATTTCTTTATTTAGTGATGGAGATAAATTATGTTATTTCTACACTATTTATAATAAAGGTGGCTCATCAAATCAATCAGATTTATTCTTGTTAAATATAGATAGATCAGGGCCTGCTTTTAATTTGACAAATCTTGAATTACTAAATAATACAAATGATGATGATGGAATATTTGATTTTAATTTTTCTTTAACAGATGATATTGGTGTTAGTAATTGTTCCTTGTATATTAATTCTACTTTAGTAAATGCAACATTAAATGCAACATTAAATGTAAATATGACTTATAATGTAATATCTCAAAATAATGCCCACACATTTTATATAGAATGTAGAGATTTTTTAAATAATGCAAATCAGACACCAGTTTATCAGATTTATTATGATATAATAGCTCCAACAATAGATTCATTAGTATGCACTCCTAATGATGGTGAAAATGGAAATGGTATTGTTAGTTGTAATATAACTGCTATAGATCCTAGCGGGATTAAGAATTGTTCATTATATATTAATAATAGCTTAGTTAATAGTTCAATTGGAAATCAAATGAATTTAACAGCAACAGTTTTACATTCTAATAATCCTTATACAAGATATGTAAAATGTTATGATAATGCAGGCAATGAGAATACATCATCTACAAGTGTATTTTATTATGATAATATTGCACCAGTAATATTAAATCCAAATGTAGATAATTCATCAATCTCTGTAAAAATAACTTGGAAAACAGATGAACCTGCAAATTCTAGTGTATATTATGGTTTATTAGGTTTAGGATTAAATTTAAATGTATATTCAAATATCTTTGAATTAAATCATTCATTATTGCTTACGTCATTAAATTATTCAACATTTTATGATTATAACATATCCTCTTCAGATAGATGGGGAAATATAAACACATCAAGTAATACTTTTAACACAACCTTTTATGTACCTACTGGAGGTAATGGCGGAGGTGGTGGAGGCGGAGGTGGCGGTGGTTCTTGCACACCTGATTGGGCTTGTTTGCAATGGAGTAATTGTTTAAGTGGACAGCAAACCTGTTTAGAATATAAGAAAACATGTAATAAAAATCCATCAGTTGAATATCAAACACAAACTTGCAGTATAAGTACACCTGAAGCACAATCATCAGAAACAGGAAATAATCAAGAAGTTTCAGGTCCAGTTGGAGAAATGAATAAAACTATTCCAATAACAGGAGCATTTATAGGATTAATAAGTTCAAATCTAAATTATTCACTTCTTTTAGTTGGATTATTAGTGATATTAGTAGGAATTTATGTATTTTTATCTAGATTTAAATATCCTAAGATAAATCCAAAATTAATTGAGAATGATTTAATAACAGGAAAATTAAAATCTAAAGAAAAACAAAAAGGGAAATTATAAAATAATCTTTCTTCCATTATGCATTACAAACAAATTCTTTTCCATTTTGTAACCGCAGTCTTCAGCTATTCTTGCAAGATTTTCCTGTTTGGCTGGCTCTCCATGAGCAGGTATTACATTCTTTGGCTTTACCATCTGTATTAAATCCCTGAGGTCTTCTGATGAACTGTGGCCAGACACATGAATGTCTGTAAACATTCTTACTTTATGTTTTTTTAATTTCTCTTCAAGTGCTGCCCTGTTTTCAATATTAATCTGCTCTGGTATTGTCTTGCATGAAAAAATAACATGATCTCCATCTTTGAAATTAAACTCTAGTTTTTTTCTCACTATTTTATCTAATATAGAATCAGGCTCTCCCTGGCTTCCTGTACATACAATCAAATATTTACTTCTGTTTTTTTCAATTTTTTTAAGAACTTGTTTTATCTGCTTTGCATACCCATGTATTGTAACATCTTTTTTGAAATTAACTATTTTTAGCCTGTCAGCAGCATTGACATATTTTGCCATTGATCTTCCTAATAATACAATTTCTCTTTTCATTTTTTTCCCAAATTCAATTATTGAAGAAAGTCTTGCTATGTGTGATGCAAATGTTGTTACAAATATTGCATTATTTTTATTTTCAACACCTAATAAAACATCTTTTAACATCTCTTTTGCTACTTTCTCGCTTGGAGTCTTGCCTTTTCTATCAGCATATAGTGATTCACAAATTAATGCCTTAACATTCTTTAATTCTTTTAATCTTTTATAATTTGGCGGCTGTCCTAATTGCGGAGAATTATCAAACTTGAAATCATTGCAATACAAGACAGTTCCTTCAGGAGTATGAACAGCAACAAATGCACACTGCGCTGTTGAATGTGTTATTCCAATTAATTCTATTGTAATATTTTTTGATATTTTTACACTTGAATTCTGGTTTACTGTAATCATTTTATTAGGGATTGACATTTCATCATCTCTCATTATTTCTTTTAGTACTTCTAAAGTATAAGGTGTTCCTATTACCGGTGCATTAGTGTATCTTGGAGCAAAGAATGGAACTCCAGCTATATGATCTAAGTGACAGTGACCAAGAACAATTGCTTTTACTTTGTCTTTTTGCTCGACAATAATAGAATCATCTGGCAGAGCCCCTATTTTTTTAAGTTTCTTTGTTGGTATGTCAACACGCTCTTCTGATTCAAGATTAATAATTGCTGGAAGATAAATACCAATATCAATAATAACTATTTCATCACCTGTTTTTATGGCGGTCATGTTCCTTCCAACCTCGTTGTAACCGCCTAATGCGAATATTTCCATTGCTTATTTTGTAATTATTGGATTTAAATAACTTTTTATTTCTCTATAACTTATTTTTGGAATAATTATTATATCTTTTTTCAGCTTCTTCTTGAGAAATTACTTTTCCAGCTTTTATCTCCTTTCTTGCTTTTTCTGTTTCTTTTTTAGTTTTTTCATTTAATTCAAGATTATCTTCTATCATATTTATTAATTTTGTGTGCATCTTTTTTGTAAAATCTATCACCTGCTGTGCATATTCAATATTTAATATCTTACCATAATAATTTACAGAGTTTCTGAAATATCTTAAGTCATTGATAAATGAAATTTCATTATCTGGAAATCCGAATTTTTTAAGATAAGATATCTCAGCTTCATGTGCAAACTGTCCTGCTGAGCAGTATCCTGTTAAAAGCAGCTTTGCTCGGATCAGGGACATGATTATATCATAACAGTCTTTCACCATTGAATTAGCATTATACTCATCTATATTCATCATTTCAATGCGCTTGTACAATCCTTTTGCTGATTTTTCGCTTTCTTCAATTAGGAATTTGGCCCTTGATTTGTTTATTATACATTTTTTAATTATCCCTTGATTTAAATAATATTCAAATTCTTTTGGTAGGTTCATAATTCAATTCCTCCGCTAAGTAATATTCCATTCAAAATATTATTCTTTAAATGCTTATGAATATCCTCCCATAATTTATAAAAATTAATAGATATTTTTCTCATTAATATTTTATCAAAGTTTTTCAAATCAATATCTTTTTCTTTTATTCCTATTATAGCTATATCTATATCTGAACTGCGCTCATCCGACTCTCCAAACCATACATCTTCACCGAGGGAATAACTTCCGAAAAGAATTATTGTGCATCCAGGAAATTTATTATACAAGAAATCATATAGTTCTGATTCATAAATCATCTTTAAATTTTCAGCTCTTTTCAGGTGTATTGCTTTGTAATTATCCCTATTAAATTCAATTGATAAAAGATTTATTTTTTTTAACCTTTTTACTTTTACTAAATCTTCTTTTTTTAGTTCAATTAAGGATTTGGAAACTGCTGTTGGAGATACTTTTAAAGATCTGGCAATCTCGCTTAAGTTTAGAGTCTGTCCTGCCTTTATGCACAGAAATCTGAATATCTCTGCCTGCAATCGTGTCCATTTTAATTTATACATTTCCACTTTAGTTTATACCTATCCATTTTAGTTTATATACTTTTCGCTTTTCCATATTTTAATGAATTATTGTTCATTTTATGTATAAGATTGTATATTAATTGTATTATAAATATCTAGTTTTTTATTTTAGAAATCTTTTTAAAGTATAAATTTATCATATTTATATGAATAAAAGAGGACAGGTTAGCACTTATCTTATCTTAGGATTTATCTTTTTAATTATTATAATATTATTATTCTTTTTAAGGCAGTATTATACTGAAGGAGTCAGACAGGCAACTA
>Ga0180008_1001676_pt1 | contig 13379 bp, 22 predicted proteins | sample MM_PW_MetaG_FD_121121 | JGI IMG/M metagenome (GOLD analysis project Ga0180008, IMG submission 121121) | Groundwater microbial communities from the Aspo Hard Rock Laboratory (HRL) deep subsurface site, Sweden - MM_PW_MetaG | ecosystem: Environmental > Aquatic > Deep subsurface > Groundwater... | reverse complement strand
TCCACGGGCTCGCTTTCCCCAAGGTAGGTTACTTCAGGCATGTTCCTTATCTCCCCCTAACTCCGCGACCATTTTCGCCATCTTTAGCTCTTCTCCTGGCCTCTACTTTCTCATAACAGGTAATACAACGGGGTGGCAGATATTCTAGTTGACCTTTGTAACTGAACTGGTATAGTGGATAATCGTGCTCCTCCCACGTACCAGGCTTTTTCCCTGGTTCCGTATACCTCCCTGTCGGCTGTTTGCATATTGGACACTTAATCGTTTGTTTCCTTCGTTAACAGTATCTCTTCAGCCTCTTGTATGGCTTCTCTTTTTATCAAAAGGCCCTGGGCACCACGGATAGCATCTCTCACCGGTGAGTATTCGTGATGGCGTTCCACTATGGTAGACATGTCCATGTGTACGTAGACTTGGGTGGTGGCGATGTACTGGTGGCGCATGATCCTTTGCAGGGTGGTCACATCACCCCCACTGGCGAGAAACCTGGTGGCCAGGCTGTGTCTCAGCAAGTGGGCGCCCCTCTTCGGGCCGGCGATTCCGGCGTGGGCCAGGCATCTATCGACGATGCGGTAGACGGCAAACCTTGATATCGGCTCCCCATTGTTACCAGGGAAGACCAGGGCCCGGGGTCCGCGTTTGCCATTCTGCTCTATGAGTTGCTGGAGCAGTTCGCGGGTCTCCGGCCTTATGGGCACTTCGAGCCGCTGGCGCCCTTTTCCCCAGAGCCAGACAGTATCCTTCCCGATATCACCGGTACGCAACCGCCCGAATTCACTCGCCCTAACCCCTGAGTCAAGCGCCAGCGCCACTACCGACCTGTCACGGAGATCTTCGGCAGCCGCCAGCACGAAAGACAGCTCATCGGGCCCCAGGACCCTGGGTTGGATTTTATCGGGCTTCGGCCTCTGCACCCGTTCCATGGGATTGGCGGTGTCGTATTCCCACCAGCACCACCGGAAAAAGGCCTTCCAGACGCGCCAGTAAGAATACTTAACCCATTCGCTATGCACCTTGCTGAGCGCTTTCCGGACAACGTCGGGTTTCCCCGGCATCTTCGGGCATTCCCGTACCAGGAAGGCCAGTGCCGGCACATATTGCTCGAGGGTCCTCGGGGACAGGTCCCTCTTTGCGTCGAGGAAATTACTGGTTGCTTTTTCGGTCTTCATTTGGTACCAACTTCGGCCTGGTGGCCATTAGAAAGGGCCTGCCGCACCTGATACTATATCAGGTGCGGGGTATATGGCCCCGGGCCAGGTCCGGATCCTTTTATCATTCTCCCCCTTGCTATCTTATTTTCCATATCGCTCTCATGGTATTATTCTGCATGGCTCGGATGCGCAGCCCCCGCTGGTTTAAACTATTGAAGATAGAGTATTCTAAGTTCATTCACGATTGCATCAGCCATATCCAGGCCAGCATTACAAGCTATTCTCCCTTCATTGATGTTAGTGGGGTTATTGCATCTTTCATGCGGGGTATCCCAAGATTTGAGACAATTGTCATAGAACTCTACCTTTTCGAGGATTACTCCAGCTATTTGGTGCAGAGCTTCATTCTCAAGATGTTGAAGCTCTTCTAGCCTTCTGACTATTCGTGTTGTTTTCTCTGTTTTATAGTTTTTCATTGTCTTCAATCCGTTCATTTTCCCGTTTCCTCCTTATCCTTTTTATTTACCTTCTACAATCCTTGCCTAAGGAGCTAGGCTGTGTTAAAATTGCGCAAAGAGGTCTTAGAAGGTTGCCCTGCCTTATTGCCTCCTTTGATCAACCCGTCTGGTTACCCTGGACGGGTTGTTCAATTTCCTCACCGTCATCACTCTTCAGACTTTGTATTTGCTCAAGTGTCAGGTAAGGCAACCCCAGGATTCTCACCGGGGTGACCTTTCCTTTCTTCACCCACCGCCACAGGGTTACGTAACTTATTTTCAGCCGGCGGGCGGCTTCCGAAAGGTTGACGAGGTTGCTATCCGTACCAGTAATTCTTTCCACGTGTAATAGACTATTACACTTTTTTCATTTTGTCAATACCCCCCTGGAAAATACTTTTATCCGGTAAAATAGCGGCATAACCGGTTTTTCTGAGACTAGGACGCTCTGTAATCGAAATCTAGCCGTTTATACGGGGTGGCTGGTGGTTTTATACCTTGGGTCTCAGCCGGGCACCCCGCTAAAACGGCAGCACCTGCTGGTGTTATAAAGGGCGACATTTGTCAACTAATATTATTACCCGCTTTTCACCAATGTTTTTTGCTGTTCAACGAAAGCCGCCTAATGGTCCAAATATTAGTAGGATTTTATGCCAGGGGGCGGTGGGGTCCGAACCCTCGACCCCCACTGTGTTATAATGCGAGGAAAGGAGAAGGGAGGTATGAGATGACAGAGAAGATGCTGGGGGTTTTGGCTGAACTCAAGACATACACCGCCGATGGTACGCGGGTAGATAGCCAATTTGTATTTAAACCTCATTGCGATTGGTATCTGGATAAACTTCAGGATGGTTTGGGAAATATCACGTTCTCAGATATCGGGGCAGTTATAGATGAGTTTGGCGCAGATGTAGCAGAAAAAGTCGTGGATGGTGAATTAGTCGATGTGGAAACTGAAGCGCCTGAAGAGGCTAGAATGGTAAGTTGTCGCCCCAACATAGAGATTGTCAAAATACGTAGCACAATCCGGTATCCATACAAGGGGGGAAGTAAAGAATACCTCGTAATAGGGGAGAGGAAATTATAGTTACTTTTCCTTCTTTTCGATGTTCGGGATATTAACCCCGAGCCACTTCAGGGGTTCGGTCGTTATAATCTTGTAGTTCTTAACATCTCCCTCGAAAGTTAGCATGGATAACATAAACTCCACCACGACTTTGGCCAGGGCTTCTTCAGAGAGGGCATCGATGCTCTTTGTGACCTGGCTCAGGAACTTTTTGGTCCTCTCTTCCCCGTAGGAGTCGTCTTTCTTCAGCTCAACCCCCAGGAGCTTGATAAGCACCTTGGTGCTTTCCTGTTCCGTGAAGTTGTAGTACGATTTGCCGGCATGCTTGCCCGCTACCTGGGCATAGAGGATAAGTTTCATTCGCGCCTTGTCCAGTGATGCCGTACCGGTGATGGCTTGCTTGACCGCCTTGGCCTCCGCCTTCTTTCTTTCCTGGCCGGCATTGTTTTTTGCCCGGGTAAGTGCCGCCTTCTTTCCCGAGAAGCACTTGGGGCGGGTGCAGACATGCTGTACCTTGGCCTCGGTATCGCTGCTGTCGAAGGCGTAGTGGAAACCGTTGGTGCACCGGTCGAGACATTCCTGGGGGTCATCCATCAGGTCCATGGTGGGGACGTTCCTTCCCCCATAGGTCGAGTCTCCTGGGGCGTATGAATGCCCGCTCAGAAGTATGTATCCGGATTGTAATTCGTCGTCGTTGTAAGAACTGATCCGGAGTACTCTGGTGTCGAGAACTTCCGCCCTGGTGCCGGCAGCCGCCTTCACCAGGTTGGAGAAAGCGCTGGGCATTTTGGCTTTCGCCTGCTCTCTAAGCTCTTTGAATCTTTCTTTGGTGGTCCGGCTGGCGCAGGCAAACCCCTTGTCGTTACGGATAAGCGGCTTGCGAGTATTGGAGCATTGCTTGGTATTGATACAGCCCCTGCACAGCTCCTCGGTCTTCTCGAACCCCGGCAACTCTGCCTCTTTTTTCTCTTCTTCCGTCTCGTCTTCCTCGCCGGATAGTTCGTACATGGCCTCGAGCTCGTCCTCGTCCAGCATATCTTCGGGGTCAAGTATTTCTTGAGAAATGCCACCTTCTTGCTGGGTGTCCTCCTCGGTGCCGGTCAGCCGCTTGGCGATATCCTCCTGCATCTTCTTCTGGGCTTCGGCCCGCTGCTTTTGCTTGTGCTCTTCCTGGAGCTTATCCCAGCATTCCCGGTCGGTACAGAAGTGGCTGGCTTCGGTCTTAACCCGGTGTGCCCTGATCATCTTGGGGCACTTGAGGCACCCGTTGTCCCGGGTATTGAAGAGAGGGACGTTTTCGGACCGGTACCCATAAGAGGTGGTTTCCTTTTCCAGGTGCCGGAAGTTGCTTTCGCAGACCGAGTGGATACTCCGCTTGATTCCATCGACGGTTGCCGGCTCACCGTACCGGTCCGAGGATGTCTTTATCCCTTTGACCGCCTCGAGCATGAGCCACTTTTCATCTTTCTCTTTGGTGACATTCCCATCGCCACTCCATTGATTGAAGGGTCCGGCATTGAGGTCTTTGAAGATGAGCAACTCCCGCCCCATGGTGAAGTTTATCCGGCCATCGACGATCTTCTGCAGGATCTCATCGGGGCATTTTAGTACCCGGCGCATGTTGGAGATGTTGCCCTGGGTCATGTTGATCTTCTTGGCCAACCCGGTTTCCGTAGCGTCCGGGAAGACGGTCATGTAATTCTCGATCGCCCTGGCTGTCTCGATGGGGGTAAGGTCGTCGCGCCGCAGGTTTTCTTCGAGTGAGATGAGGGCCATCTGTGTATCCGGAATCGCCTTGATATCCAGCGGGATCTGGCCCCACTTCTTGGGGTCTTGCTTGGCGAGCTTCCGGTAAGCCCTGAGGCGCATGTGACCTTCAGCTAATTGGAACTTACCGTTTACCCGCCTGGCTGTGGGTGTGTGTATCATACCGATTTCTTTGATGGAGTACGCCAGGTCCTTTATTGCATTGGTAGAATAGCTGGACCTGGGCTGGTAAGGGTTGTCCTCGACCAGGTCGAGGTCGACTCTTTCTATTGCCATGTTGCCTCCTTTTGTTTGGCCAACTCAACCAGGGCCTTGAAGGGGTTGGGGCGTTTCTTACCCTCTATTCTTCTCAGGGAGACCCAGATGGCTGCGTAGTAGCCGAACAAAATAAATTTGTACCTGGCTAATGCTTTCCAGGCTTTGACCTCTGCGTCACGGAGCTCGTCGCAGATCTCTATCATCACCACCTCCCGAATCTTATTCGCCACCAGGCTTTTAATACCAGGCGGAGCAAGATACTGGTTTCTCGCTTCAGGAACAAGCGCAGGTGGTTATCCCACCGGTCCTTTTCCCAAAGTTTCTCTGCTTCAAGTAACCTCTGGGACGAAGAGAGGATGTATATACCGCCGAGATCCTTCAGCTTCCTTAGGCACTTCTTACAAATGCCGTGCGTTACATCTTCGGGGGTACCGCCTTCCTTTTCCCCCATGGGCTTATCGCACAAGGCGCAAACTATCTTCATTGGGCAGCTCCTTTCTAAGAATAATGCGTTAATTTATGTTTTATGCCCTAGCTACCAGACCACGCCAGCGGCTACATACATAAACACATACATAGACAGTCGTCATGACGAGTAGAAATAGGGGCGGCCGCCCCTATAAAAAGGGGAGGGGAGTCTCGTAAATAGGGTGGGGCCGCGGCACCACCAGGGGGGGCTAGTCCCACTGGTAGGAGCGCGCGCTCCTATTAAATGGGGGGCAAGGGGATTCGAAACCCGTGGCTAGGCTTTCTCGATGGCTTTGTTGATTTCAGGTGGTCTGATGGTGGCTGTTAGCTTCTCGGCGATAATCTTGGCCTCATCCAGGTCCTCAACGGATTTGTGGGCATGGATATGGAAGGCCACGCGCTCCGGGTCAACCCGGTCGGGTGAGTAATGCAGGTGCGAAGTGAGCAGGCTCGTCCCTGGTGGAAGTTTCGACTGAAGGAAATCCCTCATCGCCTTCTCTTTCAAACCGTATTCTGTGGCGAATTGCGGTCCCTTGCCGGCTTGCATGCCGTAGGGGAACTCGGTTTTATAGGTTACCTCGATATCTGTCTCCACGGAGACTTGGTGATCGCTTCGCAGTATGGTGATGGTGTCGTAGATAGCGAACCCGCTGTAGTACTCCTGCTCACCGAGCTTGACGTGGCAGGCACCGATGCCATCCTCATAGCATGAGGCACATGGCGCCGTTATTTCATTCAGGTAGTCGCAAAATCCCATAGCTACTCCTTCCAGCAGTCCCAGCAGAGGGCCTGATTGACCCTGGCGTCCAATTCGCCGAAGGTCCGTTCTATGATATAGGCGTTATTGCTCTTCAGGGCTTTCTGAAGCTGCTCTTTAGTTGAAATGTTGAGCTCGCAGTTTTCGAGCTTGGCTAAGGCCTCTGGGTAATTTTTTACGCCGACTAAATACCGGACATCAGCGTAGTCATGGAGCTGTTTCGCGCCAGGCGGGTCTTGATTGATTCTCTTCTCCATAGTTAGAATGGTACCTCCTCTGCGAATTCTTATTATTATACACCTTTAGTGGTTATTATTAGTAACGCCGGCTATTAAATCTACAATCATGATAATGTCGATATTGCACCCTACCAGCTCCTCGGGATACCGCCTGATAAACTTGGCCAGGTCCTTCTCATCGATATGCCAGGCGCTCATTCCCTTCTTCGCAGGCCGCCGCTCATAATGGTAGCTGGCGTTTAATGCGCCTGAGTCTATACGAGCTTGCACCCACTTGTGGTCGTGGCCGAGAATTGCACAAACTTCCATCTTAGTGAACCAGCCTGTGCGATATCGGAGTGGTGCGTTTATCCGCTTCGACATCACTACTACCGAGTTTATCGACCGGTGCATAATCCTTGCTATCCTTTGGGAACAATAGCGGGGTACCAACTCGGCCAGTTTTTCCTTTTCTTCCGGTGTCCAGGAGCGCCGGTCAGTGCTCCTGGAAATACCCATCGCTGAGATCTGGCCGCGGACAGCAAACTCGGTAACTCCTAGCCGGGCTGCGATCTCTTGCGATGATGCGTGGGTGTGCTTATAGTCCCTGCGGATTATATCCCGCTCATCATCAGTCCATCTATGTTGTGTTCTCAAGGCGACCACCTCCTTTCAAAGGGATATTGACGTAGCATTAACATGGTGTTAATATAGCGTGGCATGGTAGCTCTTCGGTTTGCGAAGCGTCCGACCTTCCTTGAGAAACGTCGGCGTTTCGTTTTTATTATAGATACTGTCAGCGCCACTGTATCCAGCCGCGGTAGAAGACGAAGGGTGGCCAGGCCGTTTTAAAAGCCATCATCCAGGTGAATGTATGGTCGTGTTCCCGGACAGATTCGTCGGTGTGGAACCAGAAGATTAAAGACCAGGGGTGTCCATCCGACTTGATTAACCTTATCTGGGGGATCCCCCAGGAAGGTGAGAGGTCCCAGGCACGGGCATTCTCACCGTCGTTGTCTGTCATCTTACTCCTCCACCACTTTAAATTCCCGGGCTATTGCCGCGTCCACTTTGCCCTGGCAGAACTGGCATCCCAGCAGCCCCGAATCCGTTATGCCAACTGACGGGTTTAATTGGCAATATGGGCACGCCAGCACTTTGATGTTCGGGTATCTCCTACGCTTGACTATCACCTTCATTTTTTCTCAACGGACTGGAAAGTCGACAAGCCTCTCGGCTTCAATCGTTTCGAGAAGGCCGAATGTTTCAGTTTTTGTTATAGAGTATACCTGATATTCAGCCGGGGCATAGCTGTGAGTTGGCCCTGGGGGGAGCTGCGCCCAATACTTGTAGCCGGGTACCTTTAGAACCATGATATCCCCGACCCGCTTTATCATTTTGGCGTCCGGCTGGTCGATTCCTCCCAGGCCGGCTGTATTCAGGTCAGTTCGTAAATAGATTCTATACACTTTCCTCCTCCTCTCCCCATTCTGCCTTTATAGGGCATTTTCGTTTAGTGCAATTAGCAGCATCTTCTTCAGTTACAGCTCCGCACTTTTCGCACCAGTAATAACCGCCATCATTAGAAGATGCTAGGTAATCATGTCCCTTCGGGACATCAAGCCGCAAGTCCCATTTATCAAGATACTGGCTAAAGATATTCATTACATCTGCTGCCTGTCTAGGGGTCAGCGGCTTACTATCGAAAGTCACCGCCTCTCCTCGCCCACGCATGGTCTCATACAATTCATCCATCCGTTCCCGATAGTAATCCTCTGTCCACTTTTCAATTGGAACATGAATTGTTACAAGGCCATACCAGTATCCCTCTGATTGTTCTATAGTAAGGGTCTCTCCATCTACAGCTGGCATTTCCGAATATCTCTCTAATTCTTCATACAGAGCGATTACAAATGAATTGTGCTTACTGGCTACTTGACAAAAGACCTCATCGGATATTCCATCTTTGGGCTTTTTGTCTCTCCAATATCTATGACCGTTGGGCGATTCTTCGATTTCGTAACCTAATTCATTCTCGGTAAAGTGGACACGCTCAAGGATCTTCGCAAGAGTTCCTTTCGGAACTGTGACAGGTTTTGATAGTCCTGTAGACATATCAAAGTAAACTTTATAACTCATCTTTCTCCTCCCCTTTCTCTTCCCTGTCTCGGTGGAGACAAACTTTAACTGCCAGTGGCAAGGCTATTCCCCAGGCCAGGCCTGAAAGAAGGGAGGCAATTATTGAAGGCATGACTTCGGCCCTGTTTGATGAAAAAGCACGTCGAAGCAGAAACATAGCCACCGCTATTACAAAAGCTAGAACCAAGTAGCTAATGAGAAATATCTGATATATGTTCATCCCGACCCCCTTCTGAAATTATTCTGGCGCCCCCGCCACCGGGAGGAAGCAAGGGGTGAATCCCCAACCCCCCGGCAGCGGGAGCATGTGTCTATCGGGTGGCGTGGCAGACCGGGCAGACTCTCTGGTGTGTTTCCTCATTGGCGTATGAGGCACTGGCAATCTGCGCTTGCCTGGCTTGGACAGGTGACTCGAGCAGGTGGGAGCTGGCATAGGTGATCAGGTTCATCATATCATAGCTATTCTCAGGGGGGTTCTCGAGTGCAAAGGCTCTGACCGCCTCGGCTGCCTTGCCGGTTATCTTGGCCGCTCTCAGCATTGCGGTGAGGATCCCGGCCCGGTCGGACGGTTGGACCTGTTCATCCAGCATCTGACGATAGCGATTGACTATCGGCTCCAAGGCGTCGTAGGCATCCTTGACCGACCGGCGGAACCACTGCCAGACGTTATCGCCTTCATCAGTCCCACCACCACTACCACCACTACCACCAGCGAAGTGAAATTCCCGGAGTACCGTGTTATCGGTCATGCCGTTGGTGCAGATAAGACGCATGGCATAGCTTTGCACCATGGGGTTGACAGTCCCGATCGGGGAGAATGTCACCTGGGCGCCGGCACGGACTAGGTCACCGGACCTGACTGCCTTCCTGGTCTCTCCTATCATCTCGATGCTGGCCACCAAGTTGTCCAGGATGAGAACCCGGTGCCACTCCACGTTGGGGATAGCACCTTCGATCTGTTTCAGCACTCTTTCCGGGCTGAGGGAGTTGAAGTGCCCCCTCTTGGTAACCTGGGTGACGGCGTTTTCCTTGATAACGAGGGCATACTGCCGCTTCTGACCGAGCAACTCGGTTGATACGGCGCCGAAGGTCTCCGGCCTCAGCCTGGCAGCCAGTGTCGGAGGTAGGCCGAGAAACGTGGCCATGCTCTGTACCGCCCCCTCGGTCATTTCGAGGGTACGGGCACCGCGGTTGGGTCGGATAGTGACCATTTCCGGTGTTACATCTATCCGGGTGCGGTCGTCATGGTTGACGGTCCTGACCTGGGTATTTGTTACCGGCTCCAGTCTTTCCAGTACTTCTGTTCTATCCAATTGTCGCCTCCTTGAAATTTAATTGTTTTTTAGTTGGTATTCAGTTGGTATTCAGTTGATATTCAACTATTTCCTCACTGCAGTGACCACCCCCTTAATATCCCGGTGCGCTCCGGTTTATTTTGCTGATGTCTTCAAACAGGCAGGATAACTGCTCTGTCCAGTACTCGGGTAGCTTGTTATTGAAGGACAGGAAGCTGAAATCGTCCATGTCCAGCATCAGGTTGGCCCGTCTCAAGGTAGTCTTCATTGCATCCGTCAACGGTTTGCCCTTCCGCAGATCGGCGAAGTACTCATAAGCCTTCATCACGTAGTCGGAGAGTTCATCCCGCTCGAACAACTGGTAGGCATATGTGGGTCGCTTCCAGATGATACGGTTTACCTCTCTGACCACATTGGGGTCGAGCTTCTTGGAATGGTGGGAGATGAAGGCCAGCAGCTGGTTCCTCTGCCCTGATACTCCAATGAGGTTGTCCAGCTCTACGGCATCACCGCTTTGTGTCCGTCTGGCATGGGCAGTCTGGGCTGCTTCGTCATATATCACCACCGAGTTCTTCTCCCACTCCTTCTTGTCGGTGGTGACCTTGGCCCAGGTGGGGAGAAGGCGCTGTATCTGCTTTCTCAGTGGCTCAGGAGTGGTCTTCGGTAGATGTACCATCACAGGGACTCCCCGGGTCTTGTGCATCTGTGCCCCTATCTCGTGGGCAACTCCTGTTTTGCCATACCGCCTGGTTCCCATAATAAGTATTACCCCGGGGAAAGGCATTGATTTCAGGATAGTGGTTGGGGTAGGCGGCTCCATGATCACCCGGGAATATTCCTCTTCTTTTTCCCGGCGCCGCTGTCTCAACTGTTCGGCAAATGACTTTGGTTGTGTCGCCATGGGCAAAAACTCCTTTCAAAAACCCCTCTACTATAGCTAATCGCACAGGGTCGATTTTATGTGACATGCCTATTTTCGAGCATATTTTCAAGGATTTTAATCGTCTGGCCGACCTTTTCCGCGCTGGCCAGCAGCTTGGTCCGCTGTTCCTGGAGATATGCTATCTCCGCATCAATAGCCCTGCAGGTCTCCCTCTCCGGATAATTACAGAGCATGAAGCGGTCACACCTGGAACCGCCTTCGACAAAACGCCTAGCCGCCCAGCAGTTAATGCCCAGCTCCTTTAAAGTGACTATTGCCGTTTGTGACCCGAATTGCTCTACCAATATTCACCCCCTTCCTCTTTACTGATAGACGTTTTTGGGCTGTGTAAACCCCGCTCGGCTGGCCACTCTCTGTATGTAGCCGGGGCCGTTAGGTATCTCTCCCCGGCGGCGGAATTCCTCTTCTCTTTGCCAGGACCGCGCCTCGCCTTCGACTTCCCTCTGCATTACAGAGACAGCACTGTTATGGATGTTGTAGAGCTTGCTGGCGTGCTTCATACGCTTTTCAAGTGCCTTGACATCTTCGCCCGGCCGAAGAGGGCGTATGTGCCAGAGCCGGTACGTGTCGGACTTGTAACTGGGTTGGTCAGTAAACTTATAGGTAAACGTCCAGTCGTACTGACTATTGAACCTGACATAGACCGTGCCGTCCCGGACAGTCGTTACCGTCCCGATGCTAATGTTTATCCCGTGGCTCAACTGGAGAAAAACGACCTGCATGCCCCGCTTGTATGTGGTCTTTTTCAATTGTCACCCCCTTATGAGCATTACTGCATTCCATATGCAAATGAGCAGCGTGGCAGAAACCACGATGCACAGTACAGCCTTCAGCCTCAACAGGACGAGCGCTACAGCGAATACCGCACTGAGGCCGACCTTGAACAAGATGACAAGGTACAGAGGCTGCGTCACGATGAACTTCATAATCGGATTCAATTCCGAGTAACCGTTCCCGACACACAGCAAGGTCATGGACATGTCCAAGCTGTTAAGCACTACAAAAGCGATTGCCAGCCTTATCAATAGTCACCCCCTTATATATTTACTGTGAAGCTGGCGGTGCCTTCTATCCTCGCCACCTTCCACGTATCAGCGTTATGGCGCCTGTTCTTGACTAATTGTTGCCGGTATTTCTCTGCGTCCTTCTCGGACCTGTAGCGCTTACCGCCTGTCTCAGAATAGCTATACCGATATCCCCGACTGGTATATCTCAGCAGATTGCCTTGGTCATTGGTCAGCACGAAATAGTGGTCTTGCTCAACTGTAGTCTTCTCTTTGGGCGGTTTGCGCCTAGAAGCCCGGAGCCGTTCCAAAACCCTGTCTGTATTCGATGGGGTGAAGGATAGAGAGAATGACTTACCACCGTTGGCTTGCCACTCTCGCCACTTCTTGAGTTCGATAAAATACTCGCGCTCAGTCTTTAGCGGTATTACTGCCGGCATACCCTCGGGCTTTTCCCCCCAGTACCAGCAACTGAAGACCAGATTGACGCCCAGCTTGTCCAGCTCCTCTATCGTCAGTGCACCCTTAATGCCATTGGCATACACGGTGCGATACTGGTTCCAGGATGTTCCGCTACAGGACCCGCTGCCCACAACTATGGCAGAGTAGTAGCCGAAATGGTTGCGGATGTCGGCTGGTTTTGTGCCGTTATCCCCTCGGTGGTCCCTTATGCGTTTTCTCAGTTCGGCATCGACCTTGCTTAGGATAGCCTCTGGCTTCTCGCTGAGTTTGCCCTTCCGGTTATAGTAGCGGTCAGATTGCCAATCCCTTACACGACGACCATTTCTGCCGCCTACCCCTATTTCAAATACATTACTGGAGCCAGCCAGCAACATCGGGATTACCTCACCCGTCTTGCGGAGCTTCACGAACTGCTTATTGTAGAAGATATCGTAGCTCACGTTTCACCCCCGTCCTAATATTCTTTTGCCACTTCGCAACCGTCACACGGATAGACGTGACAGTCATAGCACCTCGGGTCTTCTGGACGCTCCCCGATTACCTTCTCAAAGTGCGCCATGAGCTTTTTGACCTCACCACAGACCTGACCGACTACGTCTGGATTTTGGATGTTGTGCTCTTCATCGAGATATATCTCAAGGTCTGCCGCTAGGTGCATAGTTCCCCAACAGACATCATCAAGACTGGCCAGCATAAACCGGTAGGCCAGTCTTTTCGGAGCTGCCTTTGCCTTCATTTCTTCAATCAAGTAATGTAGGGACTGGTTACTGTAACCGGATTGAGACATCGAGCCGTAGGCGTTCATGGAGTCCAGCATCCTGTGAACTTCACGAAGTATTTCCTCAGTGGTTGGCTGTGCATCGAGAAACTCTGCCAGGGCTTTCCACCTGGCATAACTCTCCCTCTTGTGTATTGCCGTATTGTTTTTTACTACCATTTTCACCTCACTTCATTTGGTACTTTCAGATTGTCCAAATCATCGACCGACAGTTCCTCGTTGCAGTTTGAGCAATGGAACGTGTCCATCAGGTCTAGGATATCCCTCTCCCATGTGCCGTTCTCTTTTCTTACGATTTCAATACTCTGGCTTGTGTGGATAGTATCGATTTCCTCTTCACATTTAGGGCATGCTGGCACCTGGTCTGATTTCCTGGACATAGTTTCACCCCCTTTACATTTCAAAACCCCTCTACTATAGCTAATCGCACGGGGTCGATTTTATGTGACATGCCTATTTTCGAGGCTTACATTGCCGGTATTTGGTTGTAGTAGTGCTCCACGTCTTCACAGACCTCGGCCTGACATTCGGCAATTGCGGCTTTGAACGTGTCGCCTGTCATATATGTTAGTTCAG
>Ga0180008_1001675_pt1 | contig 13380 bp, 25 predicted proteins | sample MM_PW_MetaG_FD_121121 | JGI IMG/M metagenome (GOLD analysis project Ga0180008, IMG submission 121121) | Groundwater microbial communities from the Aspo Hard Rock Laboratory (HRL) deep subsurface site, Sweden - MM_PW_MetaG | ecosystem: Environmental > Aquatic > Deep subsurface > Groundwater... | reverse complement strand
TGGACCCCATGGCGGCGGTCTGGACCCCATGGCGACGGTCTGGACCCCATGGCGGCGGTCTGGACCCCATGGCCTCCCACTAAAGGAGGTGGATCAGCGCACAAAGCAAAAAGGGGAAGCCCAAAACTGGGCTTCCCCTTTCGCCTTTCGCTTTTCTACTATCTACTTCCCCGTTGCTTTTGTTGCCGGCACCGGCACCATTGCCAGGATCTTGACACGATGTTGCCGCAGCTTGTTGATTTCTTTTGCCGCAGTTTTGACCTTGCCAAGCTCGGCAATGCCAAGGGCACTACACGTGCCGCCTGTCCGCAGTTTTCTGCCGGCACCGTCTACAATGGAATCATCGGACCATGCTCGACACAGAAGGACGAGTTGTGCGCCGATTTCCTCTGCCGGTCTGGAGCAGAGCTTTGACAGCGATTCGACTACAGAACCGAAAACTGCGTTAACATCTGCCGCTTTCCGTCCTCGCGACGAGAGCGTTTCCGTGAGTTTTGCGACTCGGTTTTTCGCGTCTTCAAGCGATTTTACGTTTAGCATACTCAGATTGAAAGCCATCGGAACACTTCCTTTCGTTTTTGCGTAAGCTAGTACCTCATTGGGGTCAAACCGATACCGTTGCCCTATCATATAGACGGGCATCCCCGAATGCACGAGCCTACGCAATGTGCGTACACTCACTTGTGTCCAATCTGCTAGCTCTCTGATAGTCATCAGAGTGTTAGACATGGACAGCCACCGAAAATCCCGAAAATCCTATCTGTGCCGATACTGTCCGATAATCAACCCCACTTTCTTCTTCTTCGGTTTCGCACTCGGCGACAATCGCCCGTTCAATGTCGCCTATCAGTACTATAGTACCGCTTGCCGTCAACCTGCTATGTGTCATCTCGCTCCCCCCTTGATCTTCCACCAGCGTGTTGGAGTCTTTGATCCTACCTGCACACTCAGTATAGCAGATCCGTTTCACTTGTCAAGGACCCCTGATCAAAAATAGCGGTTTCAGCTATTAGCGTAACCGCTAATAGGCTCTAACTTCAATGCTTGCAATGACTTAAGAGATCAAGTGGATAAGTTTTTAGTATACTTTTACCTTCACTTTTGGTGGAAGTGTAGGTATATCCCCCAAGTCCTTATGCCCCAATGGGTTGCGAGAAGTGTCTCCTATTATATAGTATGTGGATTTTCAGTTTTCTGCTACAATTCTTTATATATCCTGGAAAAACACTATATGCTTCAATTCGTGCATGATAGGACATATGGGAGTGTTTTGTAAGATGAATATATTTAATCGTGGAGAGAACCGGCAGAAGTCCAATGGATTCAATGGGTTAAGTGGGGAAGGAAGGAATTGAGTAGAATTTAACACCGGCAAGGGGAGGGGGGGTCCACTACGTAGGTATTTTATTAAATTTTTCCTTTACTAGTAGTATAATACACTATTCAATATATCCTTCTCTTATACTATAGAATTTTACCATATTTTTCCTTTACTAGTAGTATAATACATGTGTGGGGTTGTTATATTATAGTGTATTGGTTATAGTGGACTAGGCATTAGGCATTAGGCATTAGGCATACGGTATCGTCTATGAAGTGTTTTTTTAGGATTGGGAGTATTTCATTTAGATTTCTTTCCCCTAGTCCGCATCCGATGGTTGGGATGAGAGTCCGATGGTTGGGATGAGAGTAAGTTTCCATTATGGATTTTGATTAGGTCATTTAGTATTTCGCAGGATTGATCTATGAGATTTAGGTCGGATTTATCTTTAAAGTGGTATTTTGTAGGGAGGCTAACGACGTTTACTATGTGTTTGTTGGGTAATTCGTGAAGTCCAAGCCAAAAGGTTAGGTTTTGTCCGCTTGTTGTAAGGAGATTACCAAGTCTTAGGGGTAAAGAGGGCCAGAGTTTTGCTGCTTGGAGTGCTACCTTTACCCATAGCGTTAGATCCATCTTTTTTGACAAAACCATTGGTTGGAATTACGATGGTATCCGCTGTTTCTGTTTTGAAAATATTACCAGAAGTAGTTTTCATTAAAACTCCTTTTTCATTTTAAGACTACTTACTGGTTCTTGGTTCTTGGTTCTTGGTTCTTGGTTCTTGGTTCTTGGTTCCATGTTAGCCTTTTTTTGTATATTCTTACATCCAATGGAATTAATTGACCAACTGAATACCTACTATTGGTCAGATCATCATGCAAGGCCATGTCTCCAACTGAGAACCGACCCCTCACATTCGTGGTTTTTTCAAAAGTTAACATTGTCTTCCCCTTAATGAACAATTAGATAAACCAGGAATACTATAAGTGTAATATACAAAAATATACAAATAGTCAACACCTTGAATCTATACCAGTAGTTATAGTTTTTTGATGTATATTTTAGGATGTCATTTGGAAACTCCGCTTGAATTTCGTCTATAAGTCGTGGAATACTACTTTCCTTGTAGTTTTCTACTCTTAATCCACCAGAATATCTCCTATTTAATGTTTCACCTTTAATTATAACCACTTTTCTCATCTTGATTTCTCCTTACAATACCCAACAATATCACCAATTCCAATATTTCCTCCAACAATACAATCGTGTAATTCCAAACTAGGGAGGGGGGATGGTCCTATCACGGGGCCTATTCCTTTACTATTGAGTAAAAGACTCAGAAGGTATTCTTCACTAACTTGTTTTTCAGTGGATGCTCCGGAAAAGATCTCTCCACAATGTCTGCATTTATACTGAAAAGTAATGGAAGGCATAATTATTTCTCCTTTTTAGATAAAAGAAGGTCTTTTTGTTGTTTCATGGCTTGAATAATATTATCAAAACAGTCTTTGCAGAGGTCGTCCAGGGAATCCTCTTCTATTACTTTAGGATCATAGAGTTTCCATACTCCGAATAAAAGTATTCATAGGGTAGAATATCAAATCGGTCTTTTTGATGCACTTCTTTACCACAAATAGAGCATTTTAACATGATTATTCCTCCTTCTCTTTACAATGAAGAAAAGCTTCAAATAAAGCACTATCTTGTACATAGCGGCTAATAGAGTAGATTCTTATAGAGTAGTGTTCCATGTTTCAATTCCATTTTCATCTGAAAAGTATACGTCCTCCTTTTGGTTCTTTTTCCAATAGAGAGTACATCCGTTAGGAAGTGGAGAGTTTCCTTCATCCTGGTTGTCTTTAGCGGTTTTATAGTATTCATGGTAAGACATTATTCCTCCTTAAGTGTTTATCAATAAAACACTTATACAATTTTAATTGAAATTCGTCATAGTCTTTTTGTGCTCTTTTGACCTTGTTTTGCAAACCCTGTAATTTTTCTGTTGGATCTTTAAGTTCCCAATTAATTGCTCCCCACACAAATCTTCCTTTTTCTTGGGTTTTTTCTAATTCTTCTGGAGTAAACCACAGGTCTTGGTAATTGCAATGAAACCACAGATTCTGTTCTCTTGCTCTTTTGAATAGTGGCTCCAGCTCTTTTAGAATCAGTTCCTTTGACATCAATTCTTTTGGCATTGTTTTCTCCTTGGTAGTAGAGTGGAGTAGCCCTAATTCTTCATTAGAGGTCCGTGGTTGAGAGTTTATGCATATTTAAGGATATTGTACGTGTTTTGTTAAAAAACTAACTGTGAGGCTATTACGACTCCTCTATAGACCACTTATTTATTAATTCCAGCATTTTTGGTTGCCATTCAGATCCAAAACTCGCGAAATGTATATATCCATCCTCATCTCTTGCTATGATCCAGTCCGGTCCAAAGGCTTCTATACATTTATCTTCATAAGAATCCCTCCCAAAGAAACCGTTACAGTATCCGTAAAGCATCTTCCCGACATATATCCCGTCAAATTGTTTGGGGGATTGTTGTTCAAAGCTCATTATGATTCTCCTTATAAAATAAATAGAGTTAGATACGCATAAATCATGAATAATATAATAGATCCAAATACTAATGTGAATATAATTCTCATAATAGAAGAAAAGTCATCTTGAAATACATCTATTAACATCTTTAATAAAAATAAGACTGTTCCTAATCCAAGCATTCCTACTATTACTTTTAGGAATATTCCATGTAATGACATTTAGATTTCCTCCTTATTTCTGAAGAAATAGTGCTTGAACAATGATAAGTAGGAACATTGCAATTGCAGATAGAATAATATACTTCTTTGTTGGATTTACTATGGTTATGAGGAAGGCAATTGCTAAGGCCAATATACTTGGGGATATTTTTCCAATGAGCATAAGATAGTACATATAACCTCCATTTAGAGTCTACCTATATTTGGAACCCCTTAAACCTATAATAGTTAAGATTAATACACCAAGAATAAACAATACTGCTATTATTCTTATTAATATTCCAAGTATCTCCTATAAATACCTTTTTTGAGAAATACCACCAAATATTACATTAAAATGGCAGGATTTGGTAGATTTAAAGACACTTCTGACAGTTATCTACTTTTATCTGACGATTATCTGACAATAGAAGAAGAGTTCCTATTCATGTTTAGTTGTAAAGGAACATCCATGTTTATAATTCCTTTTTATTAATTGCATATTCAATTCTTAAATTAGCAATCTTACAATTTTCTGGATCTTCCTCAATTATAATACAGTCTCTACCTTCATAAATTGCTGCAATTCCAGTAGATCCAACTCCTCCATAGGGATCTAGTATTACTCCACCCTCTGGAGTTTTTGTAAGTCTTGAAGCTTCTAACATTGTGGTAGAAAACCATTTTACCCAATTTTTTCTTCCACCTTTGTCTTTATCCCAATTTTTGATTTCACTATTATTTACCTCTCTTTCCATTAGCACACGCTAGCCGCGCTTCCAGTTCTGCGACGCGCTTTTGCAGGCTGTCGATTAGGTCGTCCCTGTCGGAAATGCTTCTTGCAGAATCGCAGCGGTCGATTTCCAGTTCCGTCCGCAGCCGTGCATTCTCGGCTTCAATGCGAATGTAGTTGTCTCTATCCGTCAGCCGGTTGGCTTCGATCACGCCGAGGTCTTTTTCAAGGTCCATGATTCGTAGCCGCAGTTCTGAGCATTCAACTGCCTTGGCCTCAAACTCTTTGAGTAGCCAAGAGACAGTTTCGTCGAAGTATTTTGCCATTGCCTTGATGGTCGATTCAACTCCCCCGACGCCTGCTTGTAGGACTTCTTCCATTATATCAAGATCCTCGCTCCATCCCTTGCAGTAGCCCTCATATTTCCTCAGCCGTTCCTCGCTCCATCCCTTGCAGTAGCCCTCATATTTCCTCAGCCGTTCCTCGCTCACGCTCATCGCTCTCCCCCAGTCAGTTCGGACTTTAATTGCCTCTCAAACTTCGGTGCAAGCTCCAGTTCCGTGCCGGGACAGTAGCGCGGCTTGTGGCTGCGCTTGAATAGGCACACGCCTGGGACTTTTCGCCCGAGCCGCTTGCACACGTACTTCTCAAGAGAACAGGATTCAATCAATTCCGAGGAACAGCGCACATCACATTGGTTCTTACACGCTACCAGTACCATCACCCCTCCGTTCTCGGCAGAATCCGCATTAGGCGTTATTGTGGTCATATGACCTATTTTTATGGTCATATATCTTATTTTTATTCATCCGTGTTTAAGTCTTGTCCGACTTTTGAATATCCAACTCCGATACGTTCAACACTTATCACATTTGATCCGAAGTATTTGAATACTTCTTCACCAAAATCACACACAACATATAAAATACCATTGTAGCATTTTTTGTATCCATTTGGAGCTTCAAATGTATCTTGAAGTCCATTAGTAGTTACTACATTAACTTTCCATTTGGTGACATTATTTTCCTCCTCTGGAAAAGCATTTGCTAGTTGGCAAAGAGTGTCAAAGGCCATTGAAATAATAGTTTCTTCTCTCTTTTCCCACCCACATTTAGTCATTCCACCAAGTTTCCTGTGTAGAATTGCATCTACAAGTTCTGGATTCTTTTCTACAATAGATCTTGCATCTTGTGAAAACATCCTATATTCTTTAATCAAATCCTCTTGTTTATTTTCCTTCATCTTATCCTCCATTATACTCATTAATCAATCTTGCTACCTTTTCAAGAGAGGATTTATTCCACCTATTTTCCGAAAATTCTGGATCTACACAAGATCCTCCCTCAGTTGCCAAATAAAATCCAGCAACAGATAAATGTAATTTTCCTTGTCTTAATACAACTTCTGCAATATTTTCCATTATCCCTCATCTCCATTTGTACAGGCAAGTTTATCTTCAAGTTCTCTTACTCGTTTCCTAAGTCTTTGAATCTCACGTACAGTATATTCTAAATGCATGGATTCAAGTTGTCCTTTTAATTTTTCACACTCCAATTCTCTATCCTTTAATTTATTGGAAAAGTCCTCTACAATTCCTTAAATAGCCTTACTGTCCACATTTATCTCTCCACCTTCTTGCCACATTAATAGAACTCTGTAGTTCCTTATACATCTCTATTCCACCATCATAGTGTAGGAAAGCTGGATCTACAATTGCAATTGAACTACTAAGACGAGATATTAAGTCATCTCGCATTTCTGATTCAATTGACTTTTGACTTCCAATTGAACCACCAAAGAAATGTGTTTTAAGCACTTTTTTTAAATCTTTCAAACAAAAATAACAGAGATCCTTATATAAGGAATCACTTAAAAGATTGGGAGAAGACCATGAATAAATGTTCTTTAAATGTAATTTATTTTTTACTACCCTTCCGCATTTACTACATGTATAAGTTACTGGCATTTTACTTCCCCTTGCTTATGCCTCTTTCCAACATACCAATAAAACATGTCACGTCTCAATTTACACATTTCTTCTGGATTGCTTTTTCTGTAAAATACAATTCCCTCTGCTGCCAATCCTTCAAATCCCATATTTTCAGTTACTGGATTGTCTTCCAAACTATAAAGATTCTTCAACTTATTTCTCTTAAATGGACTCCACAATACCTTAAAAATATCCGATACTAAATTAAAGACTTCTTCATCTGTACCATTAAACTCACCCTCTTCTACAGCCTTATTCCAAAACTTAAAACTGTATTTTTCAATAAGATAAGAAAAGGGAACCCAAAGATGTTCTTTTAGATTGTATGGATTTCCTTGTACTTTAGGACCAATTAGTTCACCAAAGTGTTGTCCATCGGGAGAACTAAAGTGAAGGTACTTTCTGTCAATGGTGTTATAAACTCCTTCATAGAATCGTTTAGATCCCTTACTGAATAGAATAATTTCACAAGTTCTATTAAATACCCTTGTAATTTTATGTTTGTCAATTAGAATACTAACATTTGTACCATCGAGTTTATCTGTTGCAATGCAATCATTAGTAAATACCCATTGGAACTCTTCTTTAATTTCTGGAAGTAATACATGAAAATTTGGATCTTTTTCAAATGGACATTCGAGCTTTGGCATATCATTGATTCTGTTCTCTGTGTTAATCATTTGGTCCTCCAATTAGAAGACTTTCCATCTCTTTTTGTTTTTTTATTTCTCTATACCCTTTGGCTTGTAATGCATTTGCCTCTATACACTCCTGACACTTACATCCCTGCCTGTACTTTCTTGTAGTTCCATGTTCTGCTGGAAGTCTTTTCTTCCTGCGACCAGTTTTGTGTCTATATTCGTTATAGGAATCTAAATAGGCCCTTTTGCACTCATCACAATGGCATCCTCTCCGATATCCACTTTTTGTTCCGTGTTCTAATGGAGGATAAACCTCACCATTAGTTTTCCTTAAATGGCACTTATTACAAAGAACTTGGTATTTCTTTAATTCTTTTTTTCTTCTTTCTTTTCCATAGAGCCATAAATTTCCATTCTCACCTTTACTCTTTTTAGAAAGTCTATCTATATGATCCATCTCTAAATTTTTTGTAGACCCACAAATTTGACAGCACTTATCCTTCAAGAATTCTGCTCTATTTTTGGTATACCTGTCTCGGAAATATTGTCTCCTTTCCCCATTTGACATCATTTCCTTACTCCTAATATTGAAAAGAAGTTTCTCGCAGCCAGGACTCGAACCTGGAAAACCCAAGGTTTAGGCTTGGTACGTGAACCATTCCGTCACTGCGAGGTTGTGTCTGACCAGATTTCGCCACTCCAGCACTCTATTATACAAAGAAACCACTCCAAAATGCCTTTTCACATTCCGGAATCATAATTAATGGAGCATCTTCTCCATAAGCTGTCACAATCGGAACAGGATCTCCCTTTAGTGCTTTTCTCCAAATGTAGGATTTTCCGTTCAAAGGATATATCCCAGAATTAGGAATATTGGATAATATAATTTCCGCTTCTTTTATGCTTGGTCCCTGGACTTCAAGACGCTTACCACTAAAAGGCTCTTTTATGGGATCTGTCTTCCGGATGGATTTTGTTACTAGAATCCACCAATTGGTAGCTTGTTCTTCAGAAAGAAAGATCGGCTGTCCATGCAAATTCGGATTGTTATCCTTCAACTTTCGTAGATCTCTCCATACATTCCTATTTGTTTCCATTTTCCATTGTCTCCCTTGATTTTGTAATTGCTAATTTTGCTGTTTCAGTAACAACCATTGGTGTGAGTGCTTTTTCAAATTCTTCCACAGTACCTTCAAATAAGGTTTTTCCTCTCGGCATTACTTCACCTCTAGATTTCCATCCACTTGATACTTCTATTTGTACTAATGTTTCTCCTGCTACTTCCCTCATCCAAATATTGATAGAATTATTTTTATCTAGAGCCATTATTTGAATACCTTTTCCCCCTCTTCCAATAATCTTCTTTTCTTTCCCATAATTTTTACCAGTACTGCCAACAGATGTAATAAGATACTTTTTCATTGTTTATTCCTCCATAATGATTCATTCTCTGTTTGTGTACTCTAGCCAAGAATCAATTAGAATCTCAATATTTTCTTCCTTCATTTTCTCATAATAGAATTTAGCTTCTAAGAGTTTCTCTACAATTTCCCTATTTTCAAGAGTATTAGGAAAGACTTCTTCATTTAGAATATCCACTGAATCTATACACTCTTCCGGGTCTCCATCAAGTAGTTTTATGATTAAAAAGTTTTTTTCTTCCCCATAAATCTCTAGAATTTCCCACTTACTCAAATCCATCAAATAAACTACTTGACCTTTCTTGAATCCACTTTTTGCTTTACTCATTTCCTGTTCCTCCAATTCTTCTAAGTCTTGACTCTTCCAAGATTGGCAGATATCCATTCTTAAACTCTCGATATATATCCTCATTTACAAGATAATCTTCCTTAAGCCTTAATAAGTCCTTAACCATTCTTAAATTGTTCTTTGTGTTTGGAAATACGGATGTTATAGTATAATCAACTAACACTAATTCCTTTGTTTCCACTGACTTAATAAGAATGTACTTTGGATCATCCTCTAAATGTCTAATAACTTTCCACTTACTAAGATCATATAGCCATACAGTCTCACCACTTTTAAAAACATCCTCTCTTTTTTTCATTTGATTTTCTCCCCTAAACATTCAATAGTTACTCTTAGATCCTTTTTAAACTTTGCTTTTGTTATTTTAGGAACTGGCATACATAATTTCCACCAAATATCCTGAATAGCATCTACTACTTCTGAAGAAAAAGTTCTAGATAGTTTTTTTGGGAGATTCCCATAATCAGGATAATCAAAAATGTAATCTTCATCATAATACCAGTACCATATTCTATTTTTCCACAACTCGTCTACTACCTGATCGAATATTTTCTTTTTCATTTAATTCTCCTATTTAGCATATCCTCTCCAACCATGAACATGTTCTGGAATTTCCTTCATTTTAAATCCTTTTATTTAAATATATCCAATAAGTGTGGCTCGGATTCCGCAGATCCGGCTGGAGACACCCAGATGATCCGACCCCGTGCCACCCGCTGGAAGTCCTCCAACGTCCGTACTCCAATATACGACATAGAGCTCTGAAGACCAAGGACTAAATCACGAACGATGCGTTTAGTCTTGCCCTTGTAGGGAATGAAGGAGGAGATGCCTTCGACGTGCTTGTCTTCTTCACCTCTGGCTAGCTTAGAGTCTCTGGAGGCTGACCCTCGGTACTCCTTGTATAGACGCTCTACAGGCCACTCCCCGAACTTCTTGATGGGTCCAGGGGACTCTTTGGTGCCCGCTAGTAGACTCCCGAGCATGACGGCGCTTGCTCCAAGGGCGATGGCCTTGGCAACGTCCCCCGGATGCCTGATGCCACCGTCGCATACAACAGGAACCGTTATTTGGTTATTATCACATACATTCATTAAAGCACTTGCTTGTGGTACACCGCAGCCTGTATTGATTCTTGTGATGCAGGCAGATCCGTTTCCGATACCAACTCTGATTCCATCAGCACCCCAATCCTGTAGATTTTTTGCTCCTTCAAACGTAGCTATATTTCCAGCCAAGATATCAAAAGATCCGCTAACTTCCCTCTTCAGTCTTTTGATTGCTTCTTTCATTAGTAGAGTATTTCCATGAGCTGTATCAATATTTATAATACATGCTCCAGCAGAAACTAATTCTTGAGCACGCTCTACAAAATCATTTGTAGCTCCTATAGCAACCCCAACAAGACCGGAACCATACTTGTGTGCTTCTCTAACTTGATTGGCTTGTTTGTGAATAGATTGAAAGCGATGAATGATGCCTAATCCTCCAAGGTGGTTTAATGCGATACACATCTCAGATTCTGTTACAGAATCCATCGGACTCGAAATTATGGGGATAGTTAAGTGAATATTTGATGTTACCTTACAATCAAGATTACATTCTGAGCGATGTTCAATACTGCTGTATTTAGGAGTGATTAAAATGTCATCAAAGGACAGAACAATGTTGTAAAGCATATTTTATTTTCTCCTTTTAGACTTCATTAATCCAATCATTAACATAATATGTTCGTTCTCCACCCTCTTCCTCCACAACTACAACCCCTATCCCCGCGTTGATAATTACTCTCTTACACAATAAACATGGGGGTCTTCCACAATTTTTGTATTTTTTACCACTAATTGAACATATAACTATTACTCCAGATAGATATAAAATAGCATTTTTCATTTCCTCTTTTGAAGCATTTATAATTGCGTTCATCTCCGCATGAACTGAACGACACAATTCATACCTTTCACCTTTTGGAATATTAAGTTTTTCTCTTAGACATTCTTCGCAATGTTTTGCTCCTCTTGGAGGGCCAGTATATCCTGTGGAAACAATGCAGTCATCTTTAACAATTACAGATCCGAAATTTCTCCTAAGACATGTGCCCCGCTTCGAGATTTCCCTAGCAATATTTAAATAATAAGTATCCTTTGGTATTCTATTCTCTTGTTTCAATGTTCCTCCTTGTAATTACCAAGAGTGGCATATTGTTGAACATCCAAAATGTGAATAGTAGTATCTCCTGTAAAAGAAAGATCCCATAGAAACCAACCTGTTGCCATAGCCCCTACATTGAATAATCCATCTTTCCTAAAGGGTGTCCGATAATCCACATAACGATTAAAACAATAAATAGATTTTAAGTTTTTCCATATACTACTCAAATAACGGCTGTTTGTTCCCAAGTAGTTTAATCTTCCTATCATTAGAATCTTTTTAGCGTGGGTTTTAGATTTTTCAACAAAATTATCCCATAATGAGAATGGAGGATTTGTAATAACTGTACTCTCTATAAAATTTTGAGTTAGATAATCTACACCCCCATAAAATAAATCATTTTCTTTTACCACATACCCACATTGTTTTAATTCTTGACTAATAGATCCCAATCCACTACAGGGTTCAAGAATTGGAATGTTTTTGTGGAATTCTTTCTCAATAATACTTCTTGCTACCCACACAAGGCTTTTTGGAGTAGAATAAAAGTCTCCAATTGGTCTATCTTCTTGCTTTTTTTTATTGGCATATGCCTTTCCCATATTAATTATCTCCTATCTGTAAACTAACACAAATCCATCATTTATACGCATGTTTATTTCTGTATAAGTTTTGTCTTCTAATGTTCCATCAATTTGTAAAATGCTTGCTTCTCTTTGTAGATTAACATTAACTGTATAGTTGCAGATTTCATTCATGAACCTAACAACAACAATTCCATTATCATATTTCCTATAAAATGTTCCATCTCCTATTTCCACTGGATATTGATCTATAGGCTTTCCAATATCAAATTCAATGGCCTTCATCCATTCCAACCCACCTAACTCATTTTGCTCTGACCTTAAACTAAAATATGTATTTTCATTTTGAATTAAGTAATAAGCAGATAGAAGAAACATGTTTCCTTTATTGGTTGTACCAAGGTTATTAATTCCTTGTATCATCAGTTTTTTATCTTTTTCCTTTTCTGTAAGCCACATTATATTGTTTAGTTGTACAAAGTCTTCAACCTTCATGTAAGGATATCTTATTCCATTCTCTAATAAAAACCAATCAAAGTTATTGATCAGTAAAGTTCTATTAATAAACTCTGACTCCAAATACCACGGATGGGTCGCATTTACAATTATTTGTAAATCCTTACTTTTAAAAATATCTAACATAGTTGTTTCCATAATAGCAAGTTGCACATAAATCCTTAAACTATCCATTAACTTATACTGATCTTTTAAATACTCTGGAATATAATCTTCTAATATACCAGAATATTCAAATGTGTTATCTAATTGAAAATACTGCATAGATTGTTTCTCATATACTAATCCATCTATAAATAGTCCATCTGTACTGTATAGTTTCTGTGTATTATTAGCTTCTTTAATTAGATAGTCTACTGTTTTAGGATTTCTTACATTGAGAAGAAACCATTCAGGACTATGCGGGCTTAGAACACGATTATTTCTACTTGGAAGGGATTCTTTTTTTACTGTTATTCTACCTGAAGTTCCATTTCCAAAATTAAATGCTTTATCAATACTGATATTATAATGAAGATACATTTCTTCATCTAAAGAATCTCTTGCTGTTGATTGAACATTCAGATATGTAAATACTTTGGTTTTATTGCAATTAACTGCTCCAATAAAAACATCATAGTGATTTTCTACAAAATTACATTCTTCAGTAGAAAGTGCTTGACCTAGTTTTATATCAAAGGTTTTTAAGTAATTTCTCAAAGAATCGGAACTGTTATTGAATGGGTTTCCTATGATCCTCCACATAGAAACACACAGAATCAAATAAATAACTATTAGAATTACCTTGTTCCTGCTACTCATTATTCTTGGTTTACCAAACTGTGCCAAACTGACACAATCTGGAAGGCCGCCTTTCTTCGACCACTTTTGACGCTTCGCACGAGACAGCCGCAAGCGGTCTTACGATCTCATCGACGCCCATTTTGGGTG
>Ga0180008_1001674_pt1 | contig 13385 bp, 22 predicted proteins | sample MM_PW_MetaG_FD_121121 | JGI IMG/M metagenome (GOLD analysis project Ga0180008, IMG submission 121121) | Groundwater microbial communities from the Aspo Hard Rock Laboratory (HRL) deep subsurface site, Sweden - MM_PW_MetaG | ecosystem: Environmental > Aquatic > Deep subsurface > Groundwater... | reverse complement strand
CTCAAAACCAAGTTAGACGCCGGAGATAAGGAAGTTGAGGGCTATAAACCTATAAATGAGGAAGTACAGTCCACCGGAGGTGCACAAACCAAAGGCCATATGGATGCCGTTCGATCCAAAAGTACCGGCACGCAGGCAGATGTGGAAGAAGTACGAAAAGAAGCAATTTCCATGAATGCGGCAAAAGAATTAGACTCTTATTTGGCCGGGAGTAGAGAAGAAGAGCCCGAGCCCTCACCCATAGAGCAGGGGGAATCAAAAGGTGTATTGCCGGACGGGGTTGATCCGATTGAGTGGCTTACCGCATGTAGGCCAAGTACATCGATAGCTAATGCAAAGGCCGCTTTGAAGGTCTTTGAAGAGCAGGAGTCAGAAATAAATATGCTGGCAGACAGGAAATTGAGGGATCGCCTGGAAGCAAAACATCAAAAAACGAAAGACTATATATTCGATAAAGATAATCCTCCTATATCCAAAGGACAACAGGCCCCAGGTATAACCCCTGAGCGCCTTGAGTTCGAGGAAATGATGAGGGCGTATATGGGTAGGGATGAGCAGGAGAAGAAAACCCGGTATCAGGATAAACTCGATGATTTGGGATTTTTAAGTATAGCCGATGTGAAGGGATCAGATGAGGCGGTGGTTTTGGGGTTTATGGCTGAAGAGTTTGGGGAATAAACAAATAAGCCCGTGTATGGTCGGGGCTTGGGATCACACCGACGCCAACTAAGGCCTAATGCTGAAGTCGTGGAAGTTTGGAGGTGTGCCATACATAGGGCTTAATTAATCGCAAGTCGGGTCGGGAGCCGGGCTTAATAAATCAGGAGGATTAAACTATGGATTGGATTGATAAGGAACATCAAGATAGGCTTAATGGCGGGAAAAGGGCTCTGTCTCAAAGTCAACATAATGCAGTCAATGCCAGGTATCCTGGGACTACTCTTGAATATTGTTGTGACTGCGGCCAACCAACTGGATTTGCGGGTAAAGGTGAAGACAGTTGTTACATTGAGGATGGTGAAGGGCCTTTTTGTTGGGACTGTTTTCCAGAGAAGGAGGATTAAATCATGGACCCATTTTGGATTGTAGGACTGTTATTTGTGGGGTTTGTATTTGGTGTGATAGCGTGTAAGTGGTCTGATAGACCATCCAAAGAAGATCGTGATATTCAGAAAAGGACGGGGTTATGATATGAAAACGACCGAAGAAATTAATGAAGAATGGCGAAAATGGTGTGAAGAAGGATGTCCTGATCGCCTAAATTCTGAATGCTGGTCTGATTGTAGATGGTTAGATGATGAGGATGATGACTAAAGAAGTGGCGTTATGATACCGAATGACAAGATCATACATTTGATTAAGAAATATCGGGCCGAGAGTGAAACCTACTGGGCATCATGGGATGGAGGATATCGCAATGAATTCACGTACGGTCTGTCTGTAGCCTATGGCCGTGTTGCCGATGATTTGGAAGAACTGTTAGAATCTTTGAAAGGAGAAGAACCAAAATGAAACGACTTATATTCGTACTGACAACGGTAATGTTTTTAATAAGCGGTTTTGGCCCATCACAAGCAGGCCAAGTAGTTTTCGAGTGGGACGCCAACACCGAAAGCGACCTTGCAGGTTACAGAATGTACCAGTCCAGTGTCTCAGGCCAGTATGTCTATGGAAAAGCAAACGCTATTGGAGAGATTCCCGCAGGAACAGAAACCTTTACACTCGTAACCCTTACAGATGGAACGTTCTACTGGGTAGCTACTGCTTTTGATACTGCTGGGAACGAGAGCGGTCCATCAAATGAAGTAAGCACAACCATAAATTTTGAACCACCTAAACCACCTGGTGGGTGTGTGTTAAGGATACCGTAAACATATTCTAAGAGAGAGGAGGTAAACCAAATGAGAAAAAGAAATAGTATTTTTGTGTTATTGTTAGGCATGTTGTTTCTGGTAGCTAACTGTGCTACCATGAATATCAATTTAACACCAAAGTCAGCAGCCGCATGGATGAACAACATCTATTCGGCACAGTATGACGAGTATCTAACTTGGTTTGATATTACTGGTTATGGTGCTGACAATAAACCTATTTACAAGCTGAAGGCCAATGTGCCTGAAAAGCAAATAGAGATTCTTAAAGTAAAGAAAGCAATTTTCGTTGAACTGGAACCTTTACTGAAAGACTACTCTTCTTATGCTGCCACAGGTATAAAGACACCGCTCATAGATCGAGTTATTGCAAGAGCAGTGGAATTAGTTGATCAGTTAGTTAAAATAGAAGGAGGTAAGTAATGGACCCCATTGTAGGAACAGCTATTATAACGCTTATTCAGGTGGTTGCTGAATTGGCAAAGCAGCAAGGTTTAACAATTGAACAAATGAATCAGCACTTCCTGGAATCCTGGCAAAAGGTTCAGGATAGGCCGGCAAGTGAATTACCAGATGCGGAATAAACCTATGCTGGAGTGGCGGAATTGGCAAGTTGAATGGGAAAGCATCGATAAGTTAATGGCTATGTGGTGCCCTCAATTTCGAGGTGGGAAGATGTACTTGCCATTGGTAGACGCTAAACGTGAGGGGAGAAAGATGAGGCGTATCGTTGAGCCTGAATTAACAGGCCCTTTGGCAGGGGTGAGAGGCCCATTAAGTCCAAAGAACCCTAGTGAGGAAGCGGAAATCCCTCCTTGGCCTAAATACTACGCAAATGGCAAAAGGTCAGTTCACATAGTTGAAATACTACTGGAACGAATTTTAAGGGCGAAAAACTCCCCGTCCAGGTTCAAATCCTGGCTCCAGCAACCAACAATTTAACATATGGAGATGAATAATAATGGAAACAGAACTTTTAAAAACCTTAGTCCCAATACTGGTATCTGTAGTCGGTATTCTCGTCTCATGGGGATTAGCCGAACTATCAGGGTATATCCGTAGCAAAACCCGGAATGAGAATGCCCTGAAAGCCATGGAGGATATCAGCGCACTTGTCAGAACGACAGTATCAGAAGTAGGGGAGACATTTCAAAAGGCATCTGCCGATGGGAAAATAACGAGGGCCGAAGCTATATCAATGAAAACCACGGCCATAAAGAAAGTTAAAGCTCAAATACCACCATTGGTTAAAAAACACGCCTTACTTGCTGTGAACAGCCTGGAAGATTTTATTGCAGGAAGGATTGAAAGGGAAGTTTCCAAAGCAAAACCAAGAAAATAAACCTTTTTTATGCGCCCCCGTTTAGTAGCCAAGTCTGGAAAGGCAAGCTTTGTTTCCCAAAGGATAGGGAGTCATGCCCTGAAAGTATGGGATAGGAGTAGACCGGAGGTTCAAATCCTCCCTTAGCGAAAAAAGAAGGCAAGTGATCATAGCCTTGGGGCGCATACATAATCTTTAACTGAAAGGAGATATCATTATGGGAAAATCATCAAGCTATGACAGAGGTTATTGTGATGGAACGCACGGAGATTTTAATAATTCCTATGCGGCAGGAGAAGTTGGTGAAGGTGATTACTATGAGGGGAATCTTGATGGACAAGAAGATGCCGCTGAAGCGGAAGCTAATGATTAACTAATAAAATAACCTATACTGGCATAGTTGCGGACATCACTATGCCAGTAGCTAAAAAGGAAAAGGAAAATGAACATCGTAATTAGACAGTGCGAAAGATGCAAGGCAACCGGAGAAGATGGTAATGGTTTTACATATTTGAGGGATAGTGTTTGGTCATGTTGGGAATGTGGATCAAAATATACGTCAATTTTGATGTTAAATCAGAGTGAAAATTAATGGATAATAATACAATGGAATGTCCTAACTACCAGGAACCAACTGGCCAATGCGCATGCATGCGAAATAAATATATCCGTTGTGGTGAACCTGTTGGCAACATTACATTTACGGTTTGTGATGATTGCTGGGAAGAAGAACACTTTGCCCCATGTCTGCCTCTGGGTCAAAAGAAGGAGGAGCTTGTAAACGTGCAAGCCTTGATCTCACCAGGGCATTGGCCAGATTAAGGGAGTCTTAATCAAGCCTACGGAGGCCAGCCTTTGCGAATATCCGTGTTTTAAGGATGTAGATAGCATTAATAGTGATAGCACGTGTACTGATTTATTTTTTGAAATAGGAGGTGAAGCATTATGTCTGGACTAAAACCAAAAAATTTAGGCCACTACTGGAGACTTAAAAGGGAATGGGAAATTATGTCCCGAGAAGCAAAAAAGATGGCTAATAAGCTTGATAATGCTGAATACGCCTGGTCAAGGGCTAAGCTCCTTCAATCTGATAAACAGCAATGCCAGGATAAGGCCAATGAGGTTAGGGATCTTGGACTTGATTTAGCTCGACTCCAAGGTAAGGTAGCAAAACTTCAGGCAGTATTGGAAGCGTTTGAAAATTCGATCCCTAAGAAAGTACCGATAGAAATAGAAGGAGGTATGGGAGATGAAGGATGAAGACATTAAGTGGCTTAAAGAACAATTTCAACAAGTAAGGAAAGAAAAAGCTGACTTAGCGGTTCTTATGAATAAGCTCTATTACAGAATGCTTGTTGCTGAAATTATGCTTACCAAGACAAAAGGGTTCACCAAGAAACGGCTTGAGACGGCGCAAAAAGAAGCTAAAAAAATAATGACTACAATTGAAACTGCCATCAAACAGGGAATGGAAGATAAAGACATAGCACAGTATAAGAAGTATCTTCCCCAGCTTAATTAGGGTAGTACCCTGGCGAATATCTGGGTTTATTTAAATCCCATTAACACCAAACTGCATCAACCCGAATATTGCGCTTATACATATCACAATAATAAATACACAAAAGACAGCCATGAAAGCCCAGGCAGACCATTCAAGAATTGATATGGGGTTTATTCTCATTGAAAGTCACTAAATTTCATGCCTATAAATGTTAATGTAACAATAATTGTGCCCATAATTGTGCCCATAATAAAGAAAACGAGTAGTACTGAACGGAAAAGAACTTCAAAAACCCCATCTACTTTCAATGGGTTGAAATAATGATCCCAATATCTTTTCATCTTACTCCTCCCAATAGCTATCCTTTAACCCGTCCCTTTTGGAGTATTCCTATTCTTTCTTTTTCTTTATTTCTGCTTCCCTATCTTCCAGGCATTCCTTTTCATTCTTGGTCAGATCATAAATGAAATCATAATGTTCTGCCTCCAACCACTCATAGACCCTACTCACAGGTATAAACAGGCCCATATGGGTTATAGGTGTTGACCATCCGGCAATAGCAAGCATTGAGGGAATACCAATAAAGTTCCCCTGCCCATCAAACATCGCACCACCGGAATTGCCATAAATAATCTGCGAGCTTGACATATGGAAAGGTAGACTATCTATCTGATAGTTTTTCCGGGTCAAAATACCGGTTGTTGGCAGAGGAGGAAATGCAAGAGAACATCCAACTGCCATAGTTTCATCAAGGCATTTGATATCATTTATATGCTCTTTTGTTAAAAGTTGGGCAATTGATTTTATTTCTTCGTCTGAACGTAATCTCAAGAGTGCCATATCTTGTTCTTGTGAGTGGATTATAATATCGGCTTCAACTTTTAATGTCCCTATCGGCGTGGACAGATCACGGTATTTAAATATTTCAATATGGCAAATAGATAGCTTTTCTTCTTTCATGTCTTTGCCCAGATCCTTGTCAAATTTTTCTATAACCCGGATTGCACCGGCAACCACATGATAATTTGTCAGAACATAGGTTGAAAAACCGTCACTACGCTCCCCTTCTTCATAGTCAGCGAGTTTACTATAAAGAACAGTTCCCGAGCCACTCCCGCTTGGACTTGTTACACGCACAACAGGGTAAATATATCTATTGTGCCCCTGTTCCCCCGATAATGCAGCAAGACTCAATGGTACGAATACCGCCATTGCCAAAAAACATACTCCGATTAATACTGTGACTCTTCTCATTGTTTTGTACCTCCAAGTTTTATTTTAATCGTCTCGCACACCGCCCATAGCGGCTTTTAGAATATTCGTTTCATATTGCCCTATAAACAGTATTGGTAGAATGAACCTGAATATGAAAATGCGGCCCAAATCCGGTGTCATGATAGACACATACCTGCAAATAGGGGCGATTCGGGTCATAAATAAAATGAGCATTAATATCCGCTGCAATTGCATCTGGATCAGGATAATCCCTTGACCGTTTGTCAATCGCCCTTAACGGATCAGTCATATGGATTCCGCTATCTTTTGGATGAATTTTATGGTCTCGATAAGCTGAAGTGATTGTATTTGTTGAATAACGGACGGTAAGCCAAACAAAGACTTCTAAAAGCATGGGATGCCATGCCTTCTTGAACATGGCGATCAAAACCTTGTGGTTCTTGTAATTTAAGAGGCCCAATTTTTAATCTCTCATGGTTCACTTATACCACATATATTATGGTTTGTCAATATAATAATCGTAAGGATGTGGGGTTATTTAGGCCATGAAATAATAAGGTTTATCACAACACCAAATAATATCATTACAATGCCTGTTAATATTGCAATGCTCCGGTTCCTCAAGGAATCCAATATATTCCACTGCCTTTTCGTTTCTGTTTCCAAAATAGTCACCCTTGTTTGTATCCCGCTATGGTCTCTACATATGTTATTATTGCAATCTTCGTTTATCATATCTCAACCTCCGCATGGTTCCTGTAACTATTTAATCCTCTCTAAATGGGCAAAAACCGCCCCTCAATCCCATACCCATACCCATATTACCACTGAGGTGCCATTCGTATGGCCCGATATCGACAATACCACCAGGGACAATTATGTTGCCACTACCGTCTGTGATTGCCCTGCCTAATAAATCCGTCACATCTGCCGTGCCGTCATGAGGGGTGTTATCACCGGCATTTCTAAGTGCCGAGCCTGCCGTTAATATAAAATTATCACTGGCATAACCCCTAAAACCAGTCGTGCCTATCTCGAACAGGCAGTCTGCGTCAAACATAGCCGTGCCACTCGCTCCTAATGTAGCCCTTATAGTTGCTTCTGACTGAATAAAACCAGAATTGTAAAACCTAACTATTTCAGCGGCTCCGATACCGGCAAGATCAACGGTAGTGGCCCAGGTGTTATAAATCCCATCAAGGGAAGTGACTTCTTTTGCTGTTGAAACATCAACTGTGCCGGCAAAAGCAGAATCCGCTTGAAACTTTAAATTCCCTGTGGTAGAAGCAGTAATATAGTCAGTGTAAGTATTAGAAGCTGAAATAGCAGTACCATTCCCTGCCCCGATTTGCGGGGTTAAAGTTCCATCGGTTCGGGTGGCTGTGTAGGTATTTTTATATAGCTTTAACGCTTCAGCACTTATATCTTGTTCAAGATCGCTTGCTGTTCCTGCTATCTTCCGAGCCTTCCCTGTTAATGCCCCAGCCGTTGCCTGTGGAGACCATCCTGTGCCTGCTGTCCAGGAAGTGAAAGTCACTGTGTCTATGATTACATCTTTAATATAAAATACATCGTCTGTTCCTATGTCCTCATAAACATTCTCGCCCGTATCTGTTGAGTACATACCCAAACCTACCCCTCCAGCATTAATGTATATATCAACCGCTGTCCAAGCATCAGAAACTTCTAAAGCAACCGTATGCCATGCATTAGTATAAAGCCTAATACCATCAAGATCAGAATTTGTAGACGGAATGTAATAATCAAGTCTAATGCGATAGCAATTACCAACAGTAAACAGAGATTTTCCTATATCATGATTCTGGCTGCCAGCATTAGTAGCAGTATATCTTAAAACATTATCTTGGCCACCAATACCATCTATATTCCCTGCAACAGTTCCTCTGCCAGTTGTCCATCCATCTGTATTTATACTAAAATCACTCGTATAGCCATTCGTCTCCGTCACAGCATCAAAAGTACCATCCGTGACCTTCTCTGCCCCCAACGTATCATCACCAACAGATTCATCTAAATCCAGCGTGCCACGGATACCCACATTCCAAATATTGCAGCCTGTGGCCCCTTCAGGGACTTGCAGGGTTTCAGCAGATGCTATCAGAGAATACTTTACAGTATCTCCTATCCCCAACACATCAGCATAACCTTTTACTGGTAGACAGAGGATAAAACAGGTTAATGTTAAAAATAATAGTTTATTCAAGGATACAGTTTTTAATGACATAATAATCTCCGTAAGTACGTGTCCCAGCATGGGAGAACCCCCCGCCGTCTATCGTTATCACATTTCCGCTTGTACCGTCTGAACCGGACATATCCGCAGTGCCTATGCTGTTAGCTTCGGTGCATTCGATAAAGTCGTTAGCTATAAAATAACCACCAGCTGCCAGGTAAGTGGTTATGGTACTGGAAGAGCTGAATTCTTTAGGTGTGCCAGTGGGATAAGGCACTCCCAATACAATAGCCGCCACATCAGCCAAACTTAAAGCACCCATACTAATAGCAACAGGATTGCCCGCTGTGTCTGTAATAGTTCCTCCTGGCCCTAAATCTAAATCACCAGAAAAATTGAGGTCTAATACTCTCATTCCAGCAGTTGCTTCAATTGCCATAATTATAGTATCAGTCGTATCACCCAAGCCCAACACAGAAGCATATACCGTTCCCCCTCCCTGGATTTGGGGATTTGTGGCTATTCGTGGGTATCCAGGCTTGGCGTTTATGATTAAGCCTAATGTATCTGTTTGTATAGCAAATCTCACCTGTGTCCCAGCGGTTGATACAGTACCATCTGCCGTACAGGTGGTACAGTGAGTTGCATCATAACCCATAACCGCTGACGTAGCTGGCGCAGTTACGTCAATTATGATGTTATTATTAGATGCCAGACTTCCTGATTCGGCCCCTGTGGGGAATATGGTAAATGCAGTTCCGGTCAAAGCAATGCTTGTCTCATCGTCTACCGCTCTCAGATATCCGGCAGTGACTTCGCATTTCAGGGCATCAAGATCAGTCGTCACATGATCTGTTGTAACTGTAAATGCCGGAGCATTTAGTTGAGTAGTTCCACTTCCAGCGTTTACAGTGCTTGTCGCATCATTAGCCCCCGCACCTTGTTCACTGTCTAAGGTAAGAACTACAGTCTGGTCATACTCGACTGATTTATTAAAAGTTAGTATAAATGGCCCTATCGTATCGCCAGCCTTTTTACTACCATCACAGTTAGGACATTCAATGCTGACCAGTACAGGAGCCACCCCAGCTTCGGAACCGTAGGTCACTGATAGTTTAGGCCGCTGCCCATCCGTATCCTCATCAGAACTAAAAGAAGCATATCCTCCGTCTGTAACGCTACCAATTAATATGAAATAAGCTATACTCCCAGCTCTGGACTGCAAATAAGAGGTCAGTTCGGAACTTTCCCACTCGTAATATTGATTCAATGTTGAACTTGTCGTAAACTGGACAGCTTTCAATAACGTGGTCTGCCCATGTGTCCCTGTCCAGGCCACATCACAACTGGCCCCACCGTCATCAGCACAGTTCCAGGTTACATCACTATTGGCGGTCCCATCTCCTTCAACAAAAGCGTCTGCACAAGAGTAAAGTTCTATATTAGTCGTCACCCCAGGGGCTATTTCTAAATATAACGAAAGGGTTCCATCTGTGATTTCCTCGGCTGCCAATGAGGTTAGATCAAATAATACAACAGTTTTTCGTGTGTATAATGCACTCTTATTTACCCTTATATAGGCCAAGTCAGCATAATTACCATCCGTATAATTCTGGTAGATATAACTGGCGTCACCCGTTGCAACATCCCCCGCTGTGTTTCGGGAAAATTCTTTAGTTGTCGTAGGCGATCCAGCATCAAGGACGGTAATACTACGCGTCACTGTCGGGCTATCAACTGTTCCGTCATTAACTTTAAGCGAAACTGCATAAGTTCCAGGGGTATCGCATGTCCCTGTTCCTGGACTTGCTTGTGTTAAGGCATTGTTCCATTCAGCACTCGGAGGATCATTACCTATATTACCCCCTGCTATAGATTTGTAATAAGCACCTGCCACTCCATTGTCTTCAACTAAATCATTAGCGGCATAAGTAGTTCCTACTTCCCATACCTTAAAAGTATTTGTTGGAATTACCCACACATAAGTACAGGTGTCCCCATCCGGGTCTGTATAACTACCAGCAAGCGCCTGTGTATCTTCATCGTTCACAGTAACGTTAGATGCAGGCGTGGTTATGATAGCTGTAGGTGTTTCATTAGGAGCAGGCCCTGGGCCACCGCCCGTATAGATATATGCGCCCTTTTCCCATGAAACATAGTCATCTTGTTTTTTTGTCGCCACAGTCGGAGGGCTTGTTGACCAATCTGTATTATTAGGATCAAGGCAGTCATCCCAATACATATTATACACAACACCTTGAACTGTAACAGACCCAGCCAAACCGCTTAAATCTGCGCCCGTATTTCTCGCGGGACTTGTAGATTGCAGCCGAAAATTATCTCCTCGAGAGTCGACAAACCCAGGATCTTGGTCTGTATTGTTTGAAAATTTGCCAATAGAATTAAGATAGTCTACGTCTCTATAACCACTGTTATAATAAGCAGTTGGCGTGCGACCAGTATAGTTGAAAATATTGTAACTCATTGCGGTGAGATACTTTTCTAGTCCCGCAAAGACAAAAACTTGGCCGTAGTGGGTATCGTCATTGTTGTCGAAAATGTTATTTTTTATCCTAACATTAAGCGGATAAGACCCATACATCCGAAGAGCACCAGGTTGCGGCTCGCCTGTCTCACCACATCTTACAAAAGTGTTATTATAGACATAGACATCACCTTGGGATGTTCCACTTTCATAACTACAATCAACACCTCGTCTTACCATATCACTGTAAATATTAGCCCAGATGTATACGTCGTCATAATTTCGATAAAGTTGAGTTCCTTCGCCACTATCGTGAACCCAATTCCCGTAAATATATACCCTTGCAATAGTCCCACCGCCACAGATAACAGAAATTCCACCATTTAGAGCTGCACCATACACCTCATTGAATCTGCATATTTTGTCATTTCCGCCACCTTCCTTAAAGACAACACCAGCCTCTCCATGTGGGTTGTATATCTTATTGTACTCAATTAAGACTCTTTCAGAGGTATTTACCGATATGACATTACACTTATCGGTCAAATCCTGATCTCCTGCGGGGTTCCCTATTTCGTTATAACTTATAATACAGTCATTAGTTCGGTGGACTCCTAAATTATGGGTGTTAAGTGTAGTAGCTGGGTCCTCCGCATACTCGGAGGTATCATAGACGAGGTTTCCATCTCCCAAGGCTCCACCGATGGTGACATAGTTCACTCCCATTCCGGTACTGGTAGCAGCATTTCGGGTCTGCTGTATGCCAACACCATATGTGTTGTGGATATAATTCCTGCGAACCGTGACGTGAGTAGCTCTTGCAGTCAGGCCACCTATAAAGAATATACCGGCCCAGCCGTTGGTAATCTCGAAGTCCTGCACGGCGATGTAACTACAATTAATTAGATTGATTCCATTATATTCGATGCCACTTGTCTTGACCCTAGGTCGGCTGACAACTGCTGCGCCTGGACAGCTTCGATTTTTTACAGGATCGCAATCACCTCCTGACCATCCGTCAAGGGTGATGTAGTTTCCCGGTGTACCGCTGAGGCCCTCGATCTGTATCGTTGAGGTGATCGTTCCACTGAAATAGAAAGTATCTCCGGCATAGCCAGTGCCAGTCAGGGCGTTAAACTGAGCCACGGAATAGTCAGCACCAGCCCCGGTTTGTGTAACAGTATAATCTGCCGCCATCGCCCATACAGGCAGGAGAAGGATCAGAAGGGTTGTGAGTGTTAGTATGCGTTTCATATTAATGTGTCCCCATGTTATGGATAGCGCAACCTGTGTTTAAGAATGTCTTAAAACCTAAAGCAAACACCCTGTAATCAGGCAGGTAATGTGCCAAAAGTATAAATAGCGCCTGTGATGTTATCATATACGTTATCACCTTCTCGTTTGACGGATACGGCCCGATTATCGGATTTAACTCCCGTGAGCCATGACCCAGCCCGTCAATGGTCGTGTATGTATCCGCCGCCGCCGCCAGGCACGATGCTACCAGCAATATCTTCTCTGCTGTCGTCCAGGGCCTTGGGGTTGCACAGCCAGGTAAAAACAGGAGAAGGATCAGGAATACGAGTAGGAGTATGCGTTTCATGATTTTACCTGTAATATATTTTAACCCTTGCGCTCGCCGCTGTCCCAAGAGTGCAATCTGTTATGTCTATAACTGGCTTAATAAACGTCTTAGGAGGATAATAAAGCACCGTCCTGTCGTATGAATCTGCCACTGTGCCTGAATCAAAAATCTCGTCATTATCAAGCCCACCATCATGAATTATCATTCTGTCATTCGTGGCACTTGGATAAAAAACAACAGCCCAAAGTTCAATGCCGTTGGGAAATCCCTGTTTTATCCCATGCCAATCGTCATCAAGCCCTGTTATTGTTATCAATTTTACAGCAGGGTCAGTGGTATTTGCTCCCATTGTTATTAGGCCTATAGCCAAAACAAAAAATATGCCAATAGCTAAAAATATGTACTTTTTCATTTGTCCTCCTATCAATATAAAGTCGGGTTATGTTTTAATTATCTTGTCTCTATTTGCTTCCAATAAACGTTAATGCAATTTTGGGTGTAATATCAGTTGTCCCAGTCGTTACCTCGATGCGGATATATTTCGCAGGCTCAAGATTGAGATCATAAATATATCCCTCCGTATTTCCAGTCGCTGTGTCGCAGTTCTGGACAATCGTGATCTTTCTGGCAATATTCCAGCAATTAGCCGCCGGATTACTGGCATCATCGGCAGAGCTTTGGCGGTAATAAAAATTAATGGTTGACCCACTGGTAGCATTAGTCAGGGTGTGCATCATAAACGAACAATTAAGTTCAGCAGGGCCATAACCTGCCACGTTGTTGAGATCCAACACAGGATAATATCCTGTCTCCCCTGCGGAAACCGTTTCGCTGGCCCCCATGACTTTCAACTTGACGGTAAATATATTACCAGCTCCCCACACAAGGCCGGTAACAAGCAAAGCCAATGCTACTGCAAAAACTATTATTTTGTTTTTCATTTCCTTAAATCTCCCCTGTTAAATTAGACGGTGGTATAAAAAAAGGAGCGTTCAGAAAATGAACACCCCTCTCCGGTAATAGATTAATGTTTATTTAGGTATGTTACGTCATTTCCATTGCTCTGATATTTTAAGCGCCTCTCTACGCATCTTCTTTGGTATGGTTTTATACCCAGGCTGCAACCTTACTCTGACCGCGTCCTTGATATTTATGATCTTGTACCTCTTGTCTTCTTTTCTTGCCCTTT
>Ga0180008_1001673_pt1 | contig 13393 bp, 17 predicted proteins | sample MM_PW_MetaG_FD_121121 | JGI IMG/M metagenome (GOLD analysis project Ga0180008, IMG submission 121121) | Groundwater microbial communities from the Aspo Hard Rock Laboratory (HRL) deep subsurface site, Sweden - MM_PW_MetaG | ecosystem: Environmental > Aquatic > Deep subsurface > Groundwater... | reverse complement strand
CAGAGCGGCGGGTTGCACTATTACTTCTTATACCCGGAGGGAATGACTGTGAAAATGAAGCCGGGGTTCCGACCAGGGCTGGACTTGAAGAGCGACGGGGGATACTGCGTAGCCCCACCCACAGTGGTGCCTGGGACAGATAGGGGGTGGGTATGGGTAACACCGTAGAAATCAAATGCCCGCATTGCCACACCGTAGCTGCCACACTGGGGTTGGACAAGCAACTCGTCACCATGGGTATGGCGACAGCCACATCTAAACTAGAAGGTGAAGGCCGGTTCAGTATGCAGGTCTGGTGTCTCAACTGCCACGGTGCGCCATTCCTGGTGGAGGGAGACCATGTAACAGCAGCGGTGGTCCCATGACTAGCCAGCAGCTGGGAGTGCTCCCGGCAGGGCTGCTAAGAATAGGTCAGAGCGGGGATACTGTAGCAACATCTACAGCATCTGGTGCACCACAGCGTCTCTCTCGTGAAGAATACGGCGGGCTCTTGCAGCCACAACGCGCCGGTGCGCGCGTGTCATCCATGGTTAGACTTATGGGTCACTTTTGCGCACAGGGAGAGACACGCATAACCATCTATCGCATCTTGTCCATGTGGAACGAGAAAAACCAACCCGCACTGGACCCGGAGGAGTTTGAGTACCAGTTTGAGCAGATGTTCAACCGCTGGGGGGCTCCCAGAGAGGAGCTCACGTTCGAGGAAGAGATACGCTCCGTGGAGAACTTTGAAGACGAGCACGAGCGACTAGAGGCCCTGATCCACATGCTGGATGGGCGCAGGCTACCAACCATGGAGTACAACCTATGGCGGCGGCGACTGAAGACCGACTATGGCCTGTCAAACAAGGAGTTTGACTCCATGGTGCACCGCACCCCAGGAGGAGGTGGTGCAGACGGAATTGACCCACAGGCACCTGTGAACGTGGAGGGTGACCGCAGAGTAGCGGCCATTGCACTGCTCAACGACCCAGGCATACTGCACAGAGTACTGGTAGGGTTCAGGGAGGACGGCCTGGTCGGAGAGGAGGCCAACGCCTTACTGCTTTACATAGCCGCCACCTCCAGGTTGACCGAAGACCCTGTGAACATCATCTCCCTGGGGAGCGCCGCCTCGGGCAAGTCCATAGTGATGCTCACAGCGCTGAAGTTCATCCCCGAAGAAGAGAAAATCGTTAGGCAGAGATTCAGCGCCCAGGCCTTGGTCTACACCGACCTCAGCTTCAAGAATAAGGTAATCTGCATTCTGGAGCGTGCCGGTGGCGAGTCCTCCAGCTACAACATCAGGACGCTGCAGTCCGAGAAGCACATCATTGTGGAGGTCACCACCAAGCAGGAAGCCACGGGTAAGATGACCACCACACAGTACCCGAAGGAGGGGCCGGCGGCATTCATAACCTCAACAACAGACCCAGAGATAGACCAGCAGGACGAGTCCCGAGTCTGGATCCTCCACCCTGACGAGACCAGGCGGCAGACGCACCACATCATGCAGTCCCAGGAGGAAGAGCACGAAATATCAGAGGAGGATCTGCAAGTGTTCCTGGATGCACAAAGGCTTCTGAGTGTGCTACCCGTGGCCCACCCAACCAGGCTAATCAGGGCGATAGGCACACTGATCCGGCGCAAGCTACCAGACACCCCAATACGCATGCGCAGGGACCACAACCGCCTGATTCATGCCATCAAGGCCAGTACTATACTGCACCAGTATCAGAGAGCCACCAACGAAGAGGGGAAGCTGGTACCCGACCTACGAGATTACTATGTGGCTTGGAGAATCGCATCCATGGCATTCCAGCAGTCAATACACGGTCGAATGGACCCGAAGGTGCAAGAGGTAGCAGAGACTGTTCGCACACTCTTTCTGGAAAGCCAGGAGCCAGTACGTACTGAACAGATAGCGGCCTCGATGGGGCTGCAGACTGCAGCTACGTATAAGTGGATAACGAGGGCACTTTCCGCTGGTCTAGTCAGCCGGGGGGACCGTGGCCGATATGCACCGGTAGGTGCACAGTCCTACTTGGGAGACCTTCAAGTGCTACCCACCCCAAACGAAGTTTTAGAGCTCGACCCGGAGCTGGGTGTCGGCATAGAGCTTGTAGACCCGGTCACTGGAGAGGAGCTTTCCAATGCGGAATAGAGCGTGGAAATTCCACGCATCGTCTGCGCTGGGCTCAGATAGTTTTCCACGCATTTTCCACGGTGCCTATTTGTGCCTAAAACAGCCCCATTTTCCACGCTACAGCGAAACAAGCTCAAGCGCGTTTTTTTCATAGCTGAGCCGTACACACTTAAAATTATGAGTAAAGGAATTTCAAGGTTCCAGAACAACATTCTACTCACCCTGGAGAGGCTCATGGTGGTGCGGGACAAGATGCGGGCACGCGGCGTTCCGATGCCGGATAGGATCTCTAAGCGGAGGCTCCTGGAGAAGGTGGCAGAGGAGTACGGTAGAGCTACCGTAGTGCGGGAGCGTTCCCACACCGCAACCAGGATGGTCCGGGGGACAGTGAAAACAGTGAGAGTCCTGGGAAGGAAGCACATTAGGGTCGATCACACTTTCGCTAATAGCTTCTACCGTGCAGTCAAAAGACTGAATCAAAAGTATGGTGTTGATATTTTAAGTGTGTACACCCCACCTACGAAAAAAACAGTGTGGAGAGGGTTTGGCTGAAGCGTGGAAAATGGGGCTGTTTTAGGCATGCTCAGTCACCGTGGAAAATGCGTGGAAAACTATCTGGCAGTTTCGTGGACAATGCGTGGAATTTCCATGCTAGAAAAGAGGGGAAAAATGTCACCATTGCAGGCTAGAAATCCACAGTTAGTTGAGGAGCAGGCTGGCACAACTGTGCCCCCGTTACCGGTTGCAACACCAGTTGAGGTAGCAGCCATCTCCGCCCGGCTTGCCAAGGGAGCAGAGCTGATACGGGCTGAGTGGCCCAAGGTCGAGCAGGGAGCACCCAGGGAGAACTTCGACAAGCTGATGCTCCTCTGGTTGGATGTCATGCAGGACTATTACCATGCGGGGGGCACAGGATGTGCCCTGGCTCCCGCGGGCAGGCAGTGCAGTACCAAATGGGACTCGGTGCCATTCTGCTGGAGCTGCGCCGGCGGTGAGGGGCTGCCTCCGAAAACGGAGGTGCCGTCCATTAAGCCTGCAGGAAGCCCACCCGCCGCCCACACTGCCCCCGCACCCAGGGTCACGGCTGCCATTGTTACTGCTGGCAGTGCTAGTCGAGTAAAATGCAGGCGTGCTGGGTGTGAGCGCGGGGTATTGCATATACACCTCTCTACGCTAGGAAACTGCAGGAGAATACTCGCCGCTGGTTTACTTGGCCTGGAGCCGTCAGTTGACCGGCAACCGCATTGGGACCGTGCCGCGGCCATGGGGAACTTTGGAGAGACGCTGGTTGTGGAGCACCTGCGTCAGAATAACAACCTCTGGAATGTGCTGGACAAGCAGGCTACTCTGGAGTTCCACGATCACGGCATCCTGTACGTGGGCCACCCTGATGGAGACATTCAGCATGGCGATGAGGTACACAACCTGGAGATAAAGTGCTTGAGCAACTCCCGATGGAGCCTGTTCCAGGACCAGGGTGTGGAGTATGCCTTCCCGGAGTACGTGGCCCAAAGCGTAGGGTACATGCACTGGAAGACGCAGAGGTCCACGCACTTCGCCGTGATGAGCAGGGACAGCGGGCGGATCTTCGAGACGGAGTACGAACCGAAAGACGTACTGACAGCGTGGAGAGCCTACGCAGCCAGGATCGAGGAGGTGGCACCCATCATTATGGCGGGAGAGCTGCCAGGGCCCGACTTCGACGGCGCGCAGTTCGAATGCATAGTCTGCGGGTACAGTGGGACATGCCCTGCTCGCCAGGAGCGTCTCCCGCTCAGACGCCCTCGGGCAGCTAGCAACGCGTAAAGGAGGCATAGCAGATGGTAAGGAAGCTAACCTATCGGAAGGGCGCATCGATGAGCAACGAGGTAGTGCCCCGCTGGATCAAGATAGTGTGCAGACACTGCGGAGCAGATGGAGAGCTGCCTGTTAGGGACGGTATTCCACTGAAGCGGCTCTGCTGGAACTGTGATGATGCCCTGTGGAGAGCGGGTACCGATTGGCGGCGGCTATGAGTAATAAATATGCGGCGGGAACAACAGTCTCCATCTCAAAGAGCAGGGAAGAGATTGAGGAGACGCTGAGGCGTTTTGGGGCTGCAAAACAAGTGTGGGCTAGGGATGATGAGCAAGGCTTGGTGACTGCAGCTTTTAATCGTGGTGACCGCACCTATCGTATAAGTTTCCGGCTTCCACCGTTGAGTAGGTTTGAGTCTTACCGACGCAAGGGGTCATATTATGATACACAGCGTTCAGAATCCGCGGCCAAGACTGCCCAGGAGCAGGAGAATAGACGACTGTTTCGCTCATTCGGCAACTACCTGAAGGCTATGCTGGCAGCGATTGACGATGGGATTATCCAGGCAGACGAGGCTTTACTACCTTACATGATGTTAGCTAGTGGGCACACCGTAGCAGAGGAGATGGAGGCAAATATCGAGCGGGTATTGGCTGGCGCTCCTCCTTTGCCTATGTTGGGGGGCGGACAATGACACCAGAACAGATTCGTTCAGCTGAGCTTCTAAAACACACGCGCCTTTACGGCACCAAGACCTGGCAGCAATATATGACCAAGAATACCGGCGGGCGGAGGTTTCGTTATCTGCGGTATACCGCCAAGCACGGCTGGTGGTCGGGGGATACCAGCCTGTGGCGGCTTGAAATAACCGAGTGGGTGACAAACTGATGATAATTCTAGGGATTGACCCAGGGGAGAGCGGCGGGTTGGCTGCTATGGAGGGCCACCATGTGGAGGTACATGCTTTCAAGGGTGCAACTGAGAAGGAGATTCTAAATCTATGCAGAATACGCAGCAACCACCCCGCCCGGGCCTACATGGAGGCTGTTCATTCCTTCCCGGGCCAGGGAGTAGCAAGCTCCTTTAAGTTTGGGCAGCACTACGGTGGGCTCCGCATGGCGGTGATAGCCAGCGGCATCCCTCTGGAGCTGGTATCCCCCATGAAGTGGAAAAAGGCCATGGGGCTGGTACGCCGCCCTAATGAGACGATGACGGCCTATAAAAATAGATCCAAAGCCATGGCTGAGCAGCTCTTCCCCTCTGTGAAAGTCACTCATGCAGTCGCGGAGGCTCTCTTACTGTCTGAATACGGGAGGAGACAGCCATAATGGAAGATCAGAACCGAGGATAAGGGAGGGTAAGGTATGAGAATTGTAAGCCCGGAGGTTATTATTGAGTCATCCATCTATGCACCCGAAATCTACTCACAGATTGAGAGGGCGGGCCGTACAGCCTATAAGTCCGAGGGTAAGGTAGCGCCCGGTTCCTCTGTGACCTTCATCAAGAAGCTCACAGCGTCCGGGCATGAGAGTGTCTTGGAGCACGTCAGCCTCACAGTGCGGTTCATCTGCGACCGCGGAGTCAGCCACGAGCTGGTGCGTCATCGCATCGCTGCCTACACCCAGGAGTCCACCAGATACGTCAATTACCAGAAGAAAGGCATGGAAGTAATCAGGCCGTGCTTCTGGAAGGAAGGCAGCAGTGAGTGGAGCGTGTGGGAAAACGCTATGGAGGACGCGGAGGCGAAGTACCACCACCTGCTGAGCCTGGGAGCAAGCCCCCAACAAGCCAGGAGCGTCCTGCCGAACTCTCTGAAGACTGAGATCGTGGCCACTATGAACATCAGGCAGTGGCGGCACGTTCTCCGGCAGCGCACAGCCAAAGCCGCTCACCCTCAGATGCGGGAGATTATGGGCATGCTGCTTCAGGAACTCCAGGTGAGGCTGCCGGTACTCTTTGAAGACATAGAGGCGGGAGCGTAGAATGAAGATACTTATTTATGGCGAGCCAGAGACCGAGCACCTCAGAGCGGAGATAGAGAACGGAGAGGTGACGCTGGTTGCTCAGGAGCAGCGTGCACCAGGAATGATATGGCCCCACAACGCATACCATCTATACCGAGAACGCCACCTGTGCACCATCCCCGCGGCCATCTGGCTATCCATAGCCGAAGGGCTGAAGGATCAATAATGGAAAGTACCATAGCAGCAATAGACCTGGCGCGGGAAATACGGGCGTGTCACGAATGCCTGCTGCGCGACGGATGCCACTCACCAGTCCCCTGGAGCGGCCCACAGGGGGCCAGGGTAATGGTGATCGGTGAGGCACCCGGCCAGTGGGAAGATAAACTTGGCCGACCCTTCTCCGGGGACGCTGGGAAAGACCTTGATGCTCTTCTCAGCTATGCCGGACTGGACCGTGCAGATGTGGCTGTATCCAATGTAGTGCACTGCAGGCCACGAAATAACCGGACGCCCACGAAGGCCGAGGTGGAGTTCTGCGCCTCCAGGTGGACGGAGGCCGAGCTGGAGTATATCCGCCCCGAGGTGGTGGTCACCGTGGGTGTTCCCGCCATGCAATACTTCCTCCCAGAGGTGAAGGCGCTCGACCAGGTGGCCAGGATTCCGTCGGTGGTCGAACGTCCCTGGGGCAGCTTCACCCTGTTTCCGACCTACCATCCAGCGGTGATGCTGTACGACCCAGAGAGCATGTCCCACCAGGTGGGGTGGGGGTTCAAGCGCCTACGGGAGATCCTGGCCAACGGCGTGCCCAAACTACTGGCCAGGCCCAGCTATAAGGAGGTGGACGGCATTGAATCTCTACTTCCTGAGCATCTTCCAGACACCATAGCCATAGATACAGAGTCCACACCTGACGGCTCTCCCTACTGTGTGACTCTCTCCTGGGCCCCCGGCAAGGCTGTGCTCATCCCCACAACGCTAATCCTCATGGGAGACCTGCAAGCGGCCATTCGAGGTAAACGCGTGGTGTTTCACAACGCCCTCCATGACCTCCTGTTGCTGGAGGCCCTGGGAGTCACTGTGGACCGCTTCGAGGACACCATGGTTCAGGCCTTCGTTCTCGGGGAGCCAACCCTGGGCCTGAAGGCACTTGCAGGCAGCTACCGTGCCCTCCCGATGAGGGACTTCATGGAGGTGTTTCCGAAGGGGGATATACGAAGTATAGATAAGGCGGCCATGCTGGACTATGCCTGTCGCGACGCCGATGCCACGCTTCAGCTCTATCAACTGTTCAGCCCCGAGCTGGAGCGTCTGGGGCTCTGGGAGGTGTACGAGACTGACAGGGACTGCCTGCCTGCAGCCCTGGAGATGATGCGCAACGGGATGCTCATTGACAAGGAGCACTTTGCCCACCTGGAGGTCACCATGACGGCCCGCGTGGAGAATGCCAAGCGGGTGTGCGTGAAGCTCGCGGGCCACGAGTACAATCCTAATTCTCCCCCACAGACCGCAGAGGTGCTCTATGAGGAGCTGAACCTGCCAAGGCCAAGGAAGCGTGGCAAAGCCAAGAAGGACGGAAAGCCCGGTACTCTGACCACGGAGAAGCCATACCTGGACACCCTGGACCCCGATCTGTATCCGATAGCTCCTGCTCAGATTGAGTTCAAGAGGCTCATAAAGCTGCTTGGGACCTACATCAGGCCAATCCCACTGGCTGCAGGCCCCGACGGCCGGGTGCATACTCAGATAAAGCCCACTTCCGCTGGGACGGGCAGGTGGGCAACAGGCGACCCGATAAACCTGCAGAACCAGCCCACAAGGGATGAAGAAGGCCGAGAGGTCAAGGATGGTTTTATTGCTCCCCCAGGGTGGAAGCTGATTGAGGTGGACAAGAGCCAGATCGAGTTGCGGACCGGCGCCCACATATCTAGAGACCCGGGATTGTTGCGAGCCTTCTTGGAAGGGCAGGACATACATAAAGCCATAGCTGCACAGATGTACATGATTCCTATGGAGGAAGTGACTCCCGACCAGCGTAGAAACGCTAAGATAATGGATTTTGGCGTGTTTTATGGGATGTCAGCTGGGGGTGCTGCAAGGAATGCCAATAGCACAGAAGAGTGGGCTGAGAGCTTCCTGCACGACTACATGGCACGCTACCCGGGCATAGCTACGTATTCCAAGCGAGCAATACAGTTTGCCACTCGCATGGGCTACATCGTCTCCCCCTCGGGGCGCAGGCGGTATATGTTCGCGGTCTACGCCCAGCGGGAGTCGGCACGCAGCCACGCGCAGCGAGCCATCATCAACATGCCTGTGCAAGAATTCGCGGCCTACAACATCAAAAAGGATATGCGGTGCGAAGCGGACAACCCAATGAAGGCCTTCGTGGTGGGCGAACTGGAACGCCGCGGCCTCACCGCCAGGCTGCTAATGCAGGTGCATGACTCGCTGCTCCTGGAAGCACCAGAGGACCAGGCTCTGGAGGTTGGGCGTGTGGTTCAGAAGATAATGGAGAACTCTCACCAGCTCCTGGTGCCTGTGAAGGCCGAGATCAAAATAGGAGACCGCTGGGGTAGTTTGAAGGAGGTTGAGTAGTTGCTGATGTCTGGGTCGGAGTGGTATGCTCACAGGGTAGGAGTCAGGGAGGTGCCATGCCGACTGCCTGGGCGCAAGATATAGCCATAACTAACCGAGGCAACGTGGCCTCCTCGTATCGTATACGGCTGGCTGTTCAGCAATACTACCCGGACATGACACCCTACCCGGATATTCTGTACACCGGCTGGAGCGGTGAGACAGAACTGGTGGGGATTGGACAGGCATCCATACCCGTAACACTGCCTGATTTACCCTTTCTGCCTCCTGCAGGCCACTATGCACAGGCGCGAGTTGAGATCGCCCTGGTGCTCCCGTCGGTGAACAACGCTCTGGGTGCTTCAAGCTGGCAGCCTGTACCCCCCTACCTGGTGGCTGAAAACTACTTCCAGCTGTTTGCTGTTTCTCCAAACCTGGCTGAACTGGAGGTCCACCATGAAAACATGCTGGCCGACTATGCCGCTGGGCTTATGAGCTACGACCAGTACATAGCCTTCGAGGAGGCCTACCAGGTCAGGTATGACATACTGTTCTCACAGATACCGCCTTCGGGTCTACCGCCTGTGGTAACATCTGTGCTCCCCTCGGGTGTGTTCAGTCCGGGGGAGACCGCGGTAATACAGTGGAGCGTTCACAACCCCAACCTAGAAGACGCTCTCTTGATTGTCCAGGGGCTTCAGTACGCCCTGGTTTCAGGAGATAGCAGGCTCAACTACCCCACGGGTGCTGCAGGAGGAGCACCTGTACCTCCGGGAGGTATAATAAGCGGTAGCAGCGGTATCCAGATGCCTGATGTGGGAGTCCAGCTCTACACAGGAACAGTATTTTTCCTGTGGAAGCGCGAGCTTGCAGATTTCGCTGAGCGGCAGACCAACTCTGCCCCCATGGCTGGCACGCTGCAAACTGTGGGAAGATAGAGATAAGGAGAGGAGGATGTGCGAATGAGTGCCGAATACTTACAGGAGTGCCCGCCCTGCACCGCGGTGACGGTGCAGAGGCCGTGTGCAGCACCGCAGTCTTACAGCCGCTCCGCAGAGCGCTATAACCAGGAGAGCCCCCTGAACAACGACAACACCGGGCTCATCCTTATAGCCGCGGTAGGTATTGCAGCCCTGCTGTTCATCTCGTTGCACACTCCACACGCACAGGGCACGCTCGCCAGCTACAAGAACGCCGAGACCTGGGATATAGACTGGAACGCGGACGGCCTACCAACCTCAGTGGTGATTCACAGGGACGCGGTGCAAAATGGCGGATAATCCTCTGGACATACTCAAAGGCGCAGAGATTATGGATGAGGGGCGTCGAGTTGTCCGCCCGGACGTTATGCAGTTCCTCGTCCAGGCGTCCTCGCTTTCCCAGCTAGTTAGGATGAGAAAGTTAGGAGAGAGCGCGATTCCCATAAAGTCGGTATCTCACCGGGTTCTTGTGAATGACGGATTAGTAGTGGTGGACTCGGGTGAACCTCTTATATCGTTCACCCTTGTAAATGACGGTCCTGCACTAGTTTATTTTCGGGTAAATAAAATTGGGGGACCACTTAGAGACGAGGCCCCAGTCAATCTCAATCAGGCTGTGATTGTGGACTTCAATTTTCCCGTAATAGAGCGCATCTACTTAACCTGCGCGCTAAACAGTACGGCACAGGTCAGAATATTCGGTAAGGTAGGAGTGAGGTTAGCATGAATAAACTTATTTATCGTCCATTGCAGCCCAGCATTGAGCTAGAGATATTCTTAGCCAAGTGCGAGGCCATTCTCCAGGAGGCGGGGATGCGGCCCATTGCGGGTGGTGTAGCAGGTGCGTGGGTATTTACGAACGTTGGTCGTACCTGTCTGCTAGATGGGACGTTTGATATAGATTCCGACACATGGAATATGGCACTGTTCCTGTCCACGTCAAACCTGGGGGCAGCCACCACAACCTATGCTGGAGTGACCAACGAGCACGCTAATGCAAACGGCTACACCACAGGTGGCGTCTCAGTTACTCTATCCCTCGCTGGCACCACCACGGTGACTGTAGATAGCACAGATGCATCTTGGACAGCAGCTGGCGGGAGTATAGTTGCTAGATTTGCGGCTATCTACGAGGTGGGCGGAAATGTTCTCTGCTACTGCCTGCTGGATGACACCCCCGCGGATGTTACAGTCACCGCTGGTAATGGCCTCACCGTCCAAATCCATGCTTCCGGGGTCTTTACGCTAGCCTAAGTAGTAGTTATTTTGAGACATCATATTTTCGGGTAGTAGTATCACACATTTCAGGATTGGCCCTTAAACTGAGTGCTGATGAGCAGTATTTATTGTTCGTTGCTCCCAAAGCCTATCCCTGACAGGTGTGGGAAGTAGTGAGTGGTGAATGACCCGAGTTGGAGAGACTAGACAGTCGTAAGATGCCTGAAGCAATCTACATAGCACCAGGGTGGGTCTGGAACACCAGAGACCCAGACATGCAGCCTGGCTACTGGCAGATGCCCCGTGCTGACATTGGCCTGGGTGTCCTAGACCTCCGCACTCTTCCTCAGATGGGCAGTCCTGGCATCCTCAACGGCCCGTGCTTTGCTGTCCTCTCCGAGCGTGACGACAAGGTGGGCCAGTACCTTGGGAGTTGGAAGGAGTCCTTCAGAGATGGAGACGAAACCAGGCTCACTGTGTCCAGGATGCTTGGAATAGACAAGATTCCCTCTACCATCGACAACCCTATGGCGTTGCTGCTCTACCTGCTGACCCGTGAGGCTGACCCCACGGGACAGACCCGATGGAAGCCCCTACGAGTTGGTAGACGCAGGCAACTCAGGCTCCGCATAGCAGGCCAAGAGTACACCGAGCGAGTGGATGAGGCCCATCCTACCTTCACCAACACCATAGAGGTCTTCAAGACCGACTACAGACGCAACAAGGCTGAAGGTATCCCTGCTGGTGTGTTCCAGAGGTGGACAGGCTCGGAGGTGTTGAAGCTCTACGGACGATTGGATGCTGAGTTGGCAGAGCAGATTCTACCACCTGAGTTCAGTACGGAAGGGTTGAGGGTGCCAGAGACAGTCCTAACAGAGACATTCCCAGGGACTTCGGCCACATTGGGAGGCGACCAAACATGGACAGAGGTGGATGGAACTTGGGCTAACTCTGGGGGAGTAGGTACGCATAATAGTAACAGCACATTGGATGATGCGAGGCTTGAAGCTGACCTATCTTCTGATGACCATTATGTTCAAGTAGATATCATATCCTTATCTAATCCAGGATGGCTGGGGCCTGCTGCACGTTTTGCACCTGCTGCAAGAGATTACTATGTTACATTTCCTTATACTGAGGATAACAAGCAGCATTTAAGGAAGGTCATAAATGCGGTGGAGACAGACATAGCCACTGCTGTAGCTATTACCATTTCTTTGACGGAAACCTATAAAATCCAGTGTGGGGATGATGATATCATACGGGGATACCAAGCTGGTGTAGAACGCATCACATCTTCTACAGAAACGTCCATTACTGGCAACCTTCGCATAGGGGTGGCTTCTTTTGCATTGGCTCCTGGGGTAAATTCCTTTGACAACTTCGAGGCAGGCGACCTGGGCGGGGGCACAGGCACAACGGTCACACCTAGCACGCTAGCTTTAGCCACTGCACCGTTTGCTCCCACCGCTCGCTATTTCCACATACCATCACCCCTCGCTTTAACCTCTACAAAGTTTGCCCCAGTCACTCGCCAAGAGGTCACACCTGCGACGCTGCCACTGGCCACTAATCTCTTCACGCCCACGACCAGATATGCATACCTTCCCTCAACATTGCCGTCGGTACTGACGCCCCTGGCGCCGAGTCTCAGAGATACCGTTACACCTGCTACGCTGGCTCTGATCCTATCCCAGCCTGCGCCCATCACAACCTATGGGTATACTCCCACCACTCTGGCGCTCACCACGGGTCTATTCGCACCCACCGTTCTCTTCGGTACTATAGTAGTCACTCCCACTACCCTGGCGCTGATTCTGGCAGAGTTCATCCCGATTGTCCGGCACAACGCCATTCCGCCAACCCTGGCTCTAACTACAATCCTATTTGCACCCATAGCCGGTCACAACGTTATCCCTTCAACTTTAGTACTGGTCACGAGTCTCCTTGCACCCATAGCCGGTCACAACGTTATCCCTTCAACTTTAGTACTGGTCACGAGTCTCCTTGCACCCGCGGCCACCTACGCATACATCCCAAGCACCGATGCTCTTGTCCTTGCGACGTTTGCTCCGTCTCGCCCGACTTTGGAAGAGGCCTGGGACCTATGGCTACGGCTCTGGCAACCAACCATAGAGATATGAATAGGTTGGACACATGAATGCAGCACAGTGGGAGCAGGCCACAGGCGATATATGTCCAGGCTGCGGAGATGAGATGTTCCGCACCCTGAAGCTCCCGCTGGGTGGGACCGGGTGCAGGAGCTGCTTCGCCACAGACCAGCGGCTGCGGAGCAAAATACCACCAAGGCTGGCTGATACCATAGCCGGCACGAAGAACGGAGAGTTAGACCAGATGGTTACTCACATGCGAGATACCTGCCCCAGGGGGCACCCCGCGGTCCACAGGTTCGACCCAGGACTGGGTGGTTACACCTGGATCTGTCTCAGGTGTTCCCCTCAGGGTGTCCAGATGTATGAAGGGGTCTGCACCGAATGTGGAAAGACCTGCCACAGTATCTACTCCCCGGGTACAAACAGTATAATCTGGAAGATACGTTGTGCTGCTGGACATACTAAATCCAGGACTCTTTAACAAAGAAACAGCCCGGTAGGAGTTACCCCCCGGGCTGTTTGTTTTCCGCTCACTAAACCCTAAGGATTAGCACTTTTTGGCTGCGGAACTGAACCTGCTCCACACGCCCGCCTGGCCCCCGCCGCGCTGTCCGAGCAACT
>Ga0180008_1001672_pt1 | contig 13403 bp, 15 predicted proteins | sample MM_PW_MetaG_FD_121121 | JGI IMG/M metagenome (GOLD analysis project Ga0180008, IMG submission 121121) | Groundwater microbial communities from the Aspo Hard Rock Laboratory (HRL) deep subsurface site, Sweden - MM_PW_MetaG | ecosystem: Environmental > Aquatic > Deep subsurface > Groundwater... | reverse complement strand
CGGGGTCGGGGGGCGTCCTGTTCACCTCATTGCTGCCCGGGCGGCGTCGAGCTTGATGATCGATACGTCCTGGTTATTCATGCCGCCGCTCCCGGTTTCCCACCCGACCCTGCGCCTGTACTCTGCGAATTGTCTCCGCCATCCCCGGGGCTCTACGTCGCCTATGGGGTATTTCTCGGCGAGCTCGGTTCCGTGGAGGGAGATGAGGCAATCATTTATTGATAGGAGCGCGGTTTTTCTGTATTGCTGCAGGGCCTCTATGTTGGTCTCTATGTCGTCCCTGCTCATCTCGGGCGGCCACATTATGGCGTTGATTATGGGCGTGATTCCTCGCTGGATGGTGGCCCTTATCGCGGCGTGGTTCTGGGCCGCGGTGCATCGCTTCCTCATCCATGATAGGACCCGGTCAGAGAAGTGTTCGGCTCCGTAGCCGATCTGGGCAAAGTTGGCGGCTTTCATTGCGTCCAGGGTGTCGGCATCGGTGCTGCTGCACCTGGCCGAGCAGCACATATCTATGTCGTCCCTTATCCTGTTCTCTATTAGGCTGCACATCGCCTTCATCCTGTCGGGGGAGTGGAGCGCGTCGTCGTCCCTGATTATGATGCGCCTGAGGTCGGGGTAGGTGTTGGCGATCATCTGGATCTGTTCGGCGGCGGCCTCCGCGCTGATGGCGTATGTCTGGGCGTGGAGCCTGCGGTTTTCGCGCTGGCTGCAGAAGACGCACTCGCCGCCGCACCTATCGCTCTGCGTTACGTGTATGGCGTTGGCTTCGTGGCGGTTCTTGGCGACGCCGCTCTCTGCGTTGGCTTCCCAGTACCTCTCGCACCGCATCTGGTCGTAGTCGGTGGCGAGGGTCGCCTCGAGGAACTCGCGGTGCGTCATGGGGATCGGGGTCCTGGGCGTCTTGCCGTCGGCTATTTCTTGCATCGGTTTCTCGCCCTGGCCCCTGACCACGATGTCGGCGTGCTGGGCGACCTCCGGGTTGAATGTTGCCTCTGGGCCTCCCGCTACGAGTATCCGGGCCCGGGGCCTGAGATCGGCGAGGGTGTCTCTCCACGAGCCGTAGAGGCATGTCGCGCCCACGATGTCGTAGGACGCTACGTCGGGTTCTTTCTCTATGTTCGGGTCCCACACGTCGGTTTCGTGGCTTGTCTTGGCGTCGAGCCATCCCTTGATGCGCCAGAGGCCGGTGGGGGGTGAAAGGAACCTGTTTCTGCCTGTGCGGGGCGAGACAAGCAGGATCCTCAAATGAAGCACCTATGCATGTCGTCGTCGATGTAGCATTTCTCTATGATCTCGGCGTACTTGCCGTACCTGCAGTGGTGGCACGCGGAGGGGTTGACTGATTCGAGGGCTTCGCGGTGTCTCTCGGATCCCCATATCTCGTTGAGGGGTGCTTCGAGGAAGTTGCCGATGTAGTACGCTGGCTGGTATCTCTTGTGGCAGCAGACCGGGATGTTTCCGTCTGCCTGGCAGACCGCGAGGAGGGGGGCGGCGAGGCAGCTCGGGTTCGGCGGCGTCCCCAGGAATCGGTCTGTACATATCTGTACATTGATGCCTCTTTCTTGCGCTTCGCGTGCCTGTTTCTCTACCGCGGGGAGGTCGCTGGGCCCGGGTGGCTGCGTGGCGGGTGTGAGCCTGTACGCGGGCCTGACAGTGATCTGGGCCGCGGCGGCGAAGATGCCTGCGGCTTCGCCGATCTCGCCGATGTTCGGTTTCTGTGCGAGGTACGACACCGTGACGTGGACCCCGGCTCCCCGGAGCTCCTCGGCGTGGCGCGCGAGGGCCTCGAGGGAGGCGTCGCGCGGTGGGTGCATGAGTTCTCTGTATGTTTTCTCGGTGCCGGCCGCTATGCTTATCCTGACCCATCTGCACTGCTTGGCGGCCTCCATCATGGCTGGCTCCTTGAGCATGTACCCGTTCGTTATGATCCCGGTCTCCATGTAGGTGTCGTACGCCTCGCTGATTGCTCGGGGCGTGGCGGGGTTGTCGAGGGGGTCGCCGCCGCCCGCGAAGGTGACTCCCTGCGCCCCGAGATCGCTTGCCTCGCCTATGAGTCCCGTCATCTGTTCGAGGCTGAGGGATGCCCCGCGGGGGGCCCCCGCGCTGCTGCAAAAGATGCATCTATAGCTACACGCATTGGTGGGGTCTATCATTACGGTGACGGGGCTGGGTATGCCGCCGCCCGCGATCTTCCTGAGCCTCCTGGACCAGTGCAGCACCTTGTAGGGGCTGTACGGGTCACCGATCATCGCTCTCATTGCCGGATACCTCTCCTCTTCCTCTTTTTTCTCCACTTCACCATCGTCATTCCGGGCCACAGGCTGGCCTGCTCCATGGGGGCGTGGGTCTCGGAGAGGAATGTGCCGCCCCACTTCGCTATGTACCTATCCTCGCATCTCTTCATCTCTATGTCCTTGGTCCGGTCCCTGTCCACCTTGTTGTAGAGCCAGCTATTGGCCCCGGTGTGGTGGTGGAGGGCGAGCTGCGTCGATGCGGCCCTGCCGCTGCCCCACTCGATGCGGCGCACGTAGTCCCGGGTCTCCCAGTCCGCTATCGTGAATCCTTCGTCGAACCAGCCGACCCTCTGGATGGTTCTGCGCGGCATCAGGGCTACGACGAGGGCGGATACGCCGCCCGTGACGTCGCGGGGGGCTACCCCGTCAAGCCTGCCCAGCATGGCCGCGGTGTCTATCCTGGCGGGGGGCCCGGACTGGTTTATGAGCCTGTCGTACTGCTCTATCCTCTGCGAGTTGAACCACGCGGTTGATGGGTCGTCTAGGTCCAGGTCCGTGACCCTGGCGCTGCACGCCATTGCGCAGCCATCCCTCTTCTGGAACTCGACGAGGTTATCTATGCAGTCCCTGTGGAGCAGGACGTCGTTCTGGCAGACTATGACCGGGTCGCAGCCGTACGCAAAGGCGTACCCCATCCCGGCGTTCCTGGCGTGGCCGCACCCGAGATTGGTGCCGGACTCGACGAGGGGGTATCCCTGCTCCTCGGCCCATTGCTGTGTGCCGTCCGTCGAGGCGTTATCTGAGACTATTATCTGGTGGCTGCGGGTCGCCCTGATCGATTCTATCGTGGCCCTGGTTCCCTCGAGGCCGTTCCACGTGGTCACCACGATGCCGACCGTGTCTGTTGTGTCCATGCCTATTCCTTCATTGCTTCTCCCCCTTCTCTATGAGGGCTAGTCCCCTTGGCTCTATGTCCCAGCCTGCTTTTATCTTCTCGGCGGGGAGGATCCTGTGCCTGTACCCCTCCAGGGCCCGTGCGGGCCCCTCGTCGAGTGCGTCGTGTACCAGCACGGTGGGTACGCCGCGGCAGCTATCCACGTCGGCGGCGACGTCGCTGGCCCAGTGGGACCCATCTATGAGGGCGAGGCCGAAGTTGTGGCTGGCTGTGGCGATCGGGACGAGGTGCCGGGACTCGCCGATTATGGTGACGACGTTTTTCTCGCCCCTGACGAGTCTTCCGCAGTCCTCCCTCATCGCCCCCTCCTTGTCGTTGCCGAAGTCAGCCATGTTGTCTATGGTCAGGATCCTTGCCCCGGGCCTGGCGCGGGACATCACGAGGGCGGAGAGGCCGTAATGGGTCCCTATGTCGAGGAACGGCGGCTCGGAGTCCCTGGCTAGGCGGTAGACCCACCCGTATTCCTCGACCGACATCGATAGCGGGGTGTGCTCGGCGACCCCGGCCAGCAGGCTCCTCACTGCCCATGCGTCTTGTTCACCATGTCTCTCCATCGGCGAGCCTCCTGCACAGGGCGGCGTATCTCCTCGACATTACTGGTATCGAGAACCTCTCCTCGGCTGCCTTCCTGCAGTCACGCGGATCTATCTCGTCGATCATGCCGATCACCTCGATCATCTCGTCGAGTGACCTGACTATGTACCCGTTGTATCCGTCCTCGACTATCTCGGCCGGGGCGGCGTTGTCCGCCGATATCGACGGCGTCCCGCACGCGTTGGCCTCTACCTGGACCAGGCCGAATACCTCGATCCAGTCCGTCTTGTTCTTTCCTAGGCCGCCCGTCGGGAAGAGCAGTGCCCTCGCGTGCCTCATGAGCTCGACTTTCTCCTCGAAGGAGACCTCGCCGAGGAGCTCCACGTTGGGGAGGCCCGCCTCCTTTATCGCGTCGCCTGCGTCGCCCATCCTGCCCGCAAATATGGTTCTCTGCCCCGTTATGCGGGCGGCCTCGAGGGCGTCGAGCGCCCCCTTGTATCTCGCTATCATGGAGAAGAATAAGAGATAGTCCTCTTTCTCGGGGGTGTACGGGAAGAGATCAGTGTCCACCGCGTTGTACACGACGGGTACTCGTCGCCACGACGGGCACCTCTCGTTTAGCCAGCTGGCCAGGAACTCGGATACGGCAGACATCTTGGAGTATCCCGAGAACGATGGGTCCTGGCACCAGTGATGGACGTTCAGCACGGCGGGGTGCTCCGTCCTCGCCTTCTTGTAGTTCGTGTTATCTATGACGGCATCGAACCTGGCCAGGCTGTCCCTGTACTGCTCGAAGTGGTCCTCGCTCGGGGTCTCCTTGCTAGGGCTGGTCTCGATCAGCTCGAAGTCGGCGGGCCCGCTGCCCTTTATCGTGATGAGCGCGACCTCGTGGCCGAGGTCGTGGAGGCCCTTCGCGGTGTTCCATGCGACAAGCTCGGTGCCTGCGTAGAAGCGTGGGGGTGTGGTGCAATACGGCGGCGATATGACCGCTATCTTCAGCGTCTCGCCCATCTTTCCCTCTCCTTCGCCAAGTCCCATCCTTTGCATTCGGGTTCCTGGTTGAATCTCTGCATCCCCTCGCGCTCCATATACTCCATGAGGGCCCACGACCCCTCGTTCCTAGTTCCGAACATCTCGGGGGTCACTTTCTGGAGGTCTGCCTCGGAGAACATCCTAGGCGGCTGTATCTCGGGGATGCCGTGCTGCATGTGCCACACCGATATCTCTGGGTGCGTCCTGAACCAGAACTTGACGCCCTTCTTGTCCAGCATCAGGCCGAGCATTACGTCCTCCTCTGAGGTGCAGTCAGCCAGCATCCATTGTCCGTTGCACTCGACGATCTTTTCCAGTGGGGCTGATCCATTCGAGGAAAAAAACCACCCTGGTGGACAGTTGCGTTGCTCGCCGAACATCTGGGACCTGTGGTCCTGTGCGCCGTGCCTCCACTTCGGGGCCTCGTTGGGGTCGCCGCCGCCCCTGGAGTAGAACTCGGATGGGTCGACGACTATCTCTCCCAGGGTGGAGAGGTCCCGGGGCGCGGGGCTGGTCCACGGGACTGCGTGGACGGGTCCGAGGCTGCACCACGGCGTCTCTTCGTATGTGTCGAGGTGTTCCTCGAGGAACTCTGGCGGGAACCACGAGTAGTCATCGACGAAGACGACGAGCCTGCCGCGGGCCCTGACGAGCCCCGCGTTGCGGGCGTGGGCTATGAGGCGGTTGCTCCTCCAGTACGGCCCGACGTCGCACCGCACATGGGTTATGTTCATGCCGCCCCCCCGGGACTCTATGTACTCGTCGCGCCTCTTCCACTCGTCGGGCTCGGGTACGTCATCGATGATTATGCATTCCCACTCGTCGGGGGGCAGTACCTGTGCCTCGAGGGCATTCATCAATATGTCGAGGCCTCCGTATCGCCTCGTCGGGGTTATGAGCGTCACGCCCAGGTCGATCACGTCATCGCCTTTCGCACTATTTCTCGGTGTATATGAGTATGTTTATCCAGTTCTTGACGGCGTCCGGGTCGGCGAGCTCACGGAACCACTCCTCGGCCTCTTTGTCCCGCATCCACTCGCCGCCCCCGGCCTCGTCGATCTCTGCCTCCCAGACTTCCTCGCGCTGAACCGATACGTGGCCAGCCACTGCGAGGGGTTGCCAGATCTCGGGGACGGGTTCGTCCTCCACCAGGTAGTAGGCAACGTTCTCCGTCTTCCCCCCGATCTTGACGGTGTCGCCGGGCCTGCTGCAGCAGATGTTGTGGAACACCGCGCCGCCCGGCCTCGCAACCCTGAACGCTTCGCGCAGCACGGACTGTATGTGCGGCCTGTATATGTGTTCGAGGAGGTCGGTCGAGACGACGAGGTCGAACGCGTCGTCGCCGAAGGGGAGCTTCGCTGCGTCCGCCCTCGTCAGCCTGCCCCCGGACCTGCCGTACGCGTGGCTGATGCACCACTCCGAGTAGTCGACGCCGTACGCCTCTATGCCGTACTCGACGGCCTGGTTGACGAGGGACCCGGGGCCCGACCCGATGTCGAGCATGTTGCCGGGGTCCCACATCCTCTGCCACGCCCCGATTATGCTGATCCATCCGTGCCAGTACCCCGTCCCGCAGTACGACGAGTGCTCCTTGGTCTTGCCGTCGTAGTCGATGAATGGCTTACCCCTCTCTCCCACGCCGTAGTAGCTCGAATCATAATATGCAGCATTTACAGGCTCCAAGGCATCACGGCACCAACATATGACCCGAAATATTTAATTGTTAGCGTCCGCTTTGTGCCGTGGAAGTGCTTTTTCTTGCTCAGGATAATGCTTCTGGCCGATGCCCCATGGGCCAACACGGGGTACGGCAAGATGGCCGCCAACCTCGTCAGGTTCTCGCGGGTCTGCGGCCTCGACCACATATGGGGATGGACATGCATCGGCGGCCTGTCGGGGGGCAAGATCGAGTGGGGCGACATACAGCTCTATCCCCGGGGGCAGGACATGTGGAGCCAGGACGTCGTGATGAATTATTACATGGAGCACAATGCCGATGTCCTGATATCGATGAAGGACGTGTGGCTGTTTGGATCCTTGCCCTCGATGCCGCTTGACTGGGCACCGCTTGTACCCATCGATCACTCCCCGATATCGACCCACATAACTGCGAAGCTCCAGACCGCCTTCGCCCCGATAGCTATCAGCAAGTTCGGCCAGATCGAGCTTGCGCAGCACAAGATACACTCGACGTATATCCCGCACGCCGTCGACACCAACCTGTACCGCCCCATCGACGAGGTCCCGAAGCCCGATCTCAAGTCGCGCCTAGACCTGCCCCCCGGGTCGTGGGTCGTCGGGCTGGTATCGATGAATAGGTCCAGGAAGTGCATCGCGCGGCAGCTAAGGGGCTTCGCGAGGTTCCTGGAGAATAATCCTGATGCCCAGAAGGACGCAGTGATGTTTATGTGGACGAGTGTCCTGCCCGAGGGGGACTCTGCGGCGGTGGATCTGAGGCCCATAATCAGGGAGCTGGGGCTCAACAACAGGGTGTACTACCCGGGGCAGGCGATGTACGAGAAGGGGCTGCCCGAGGTCAAGATGCCGCATCTCTACAACACCTTCGATGTGTTGACGAATGTCTCCTCCGAGGGCGCGGGGCTCCCCATACTCGAGGCTGGCTCGTGCGGCATCCCGCAGCTCGTCCTGCGCTACGCGGCTGGGCCGGAGTACTGGACGAGCGGCGCGATCGTGAACTGCGCCGACATCGAGTACTGGTCCACGCCGGGCGTGCCGTTCGGCCTCCTGGACATAGATGACTACGCCGAGAAGCTCGCCAAGATATACAACGGGGATCCCGAGAAGTACAGGAGGCGGGCCCTCCGTGCGATCAAGCCCTTCAACTGGGAGAGCGTGGTGCGGCGCTTCTGGGAGCCCTTCCTGGGCGATTTGGAGTCCCGGGTCCGCCCGCTGGTGAAGAAGGACGGCATATCTGCATGGAGGTCTAACCTTGTCAAGTAGTGCCAAAGCTGCCGAAGCGCAGAGGATATCCCTGATAACGCCCTGGAGGGTCCGGTGCGGGATCGCTACCTTCTCGGAGCAGCTCGCCCAGGGATACGCCCACCACGGACGCGAGGTCTACGTCTCGGTTTTGTCACGGTTCTCGGAGAAGCAGCCGATCTACTATAACTGGCTCGTGTCGAGGGCCCCGGATGTCGATGTCTTCGTGGTCCAGCACGAGTACGGCCTCTACCTCGGCAATGAGGGGAGCCTCTACGACACGATCGGGGACAGGAAGACCCCGGTCGTGACCGAGATGCACTCGACCGGGAACTACAACGTGGATCCCGGCATCCTGGCCCGCTCGGACCGCGTAATCGTGCATAACGATTACTGCGCCGGGAGGCTGCCGCGCAACGACAAGACCGTGGTGATTCCGCACCCTGTCCCTATGCCGAAGCGCATAATGGGCCGCGACGAGGCGCGCAGAGAGCTGAAGCTGCCGCTGGACAAGAAGATAGTCCTCGTCTTCGGCTTCATCACGCCGGCGAAGGGGCACGACGTCGCGGTGCGTGCCGTTGCCAAGATGCCGGACGACGTACTCCTCGCCATTGCTGGGGGGTGGCACACCGACGAGAACACGCCGTTCATCTCTGAGGTATCCGGGTTGGCGGGGAGGCTCCTCGGCAAGAGGGCTCTCTGGCTCGGCTACGTCCCGAACGACAAGATGCCCGCTACCTTCGGCGCCGCCGACGTTATACTTATGGCATACAAACAGGCCACGGAGTCGGGTGCCTTCATGACGGCGATCGCTCACCACAAGGCGGTGGTCGCGTCGCGGCTCCCGAACTTCGCTGAGAAGGAGCGGCACGGCATCGTCAAGGTCTTCCAGGAGGAGGAGGACCTGCCAGGCATCCTGCAGGGCATACTGGACGATGACGAGGAGCGGCTCAGGATGGAGGGGGCCGCCGCCAGGTTCGCGGGGGAGAATAGCTATGCGAGGATCGCTGTCCGCCACCTGGAGCTATTCGACTCCCTCGTATCCAGTGGTTAGCCCGTGGTTAATAGCCGTTAACCTAGGGGACGCGAAACATAGGAACACATAAACGTAAATAAGGCGGGAAGCCAACCAGTACGTGGTAATCATATGGCTATCAAGAGTGACACCGCCGAGTACGCCCTGGGCGGCAATGCCCCCATCGGGCTGAAGCCCCGGACCCGGGACTATCCCCCGAGGGAGTCCACGGTTGCCGCGGGGAACAAGCTGAACATGGCCGAGATGGTGCGGGGCGAGGGCTTCTTCGACTTCCTCTACGTCTCGGTCTCTGACCCCTCGTCCGCAACGATCGTTGTGGAGCTCGACGGCGAGAAGTGGCTTGAGCGCACCATCGGCAGCATGAGGCTCGGCGCAACCGGCCTCGGCATCGATGGCTGGTTCGGGTTCCTCGGAGTCCAGCTCTATAACCAGGAGGACGGGTACTACGCCGTCAGCGTTGTCCCCGTCAAGGACACCGCGCCGTTCTACCGCACCCTCAGGGTCTGGGTCGAGAACACCGGGTCCTCGTCCCTGACCGTCAGGAACGGCTACATGGGGTACCGAATCAGGGAGAGAATAGACATCTAGGGGGGTGCTCCTCCTGCCGAGCCAGCCGACGTTCCTGAGGCCCCGCAAACTCCGCAAGGCCCAGTGGAACCCGGCCGAGGCGGTGGCTCCCCCGCGGGACGAAGGCAGCGAGAACCGCGAAGCGATCAGTGGCCTGGTGGATGCCTTGCTGGATACCAACGAGAGGCTCGCAGCCGTCGCTGATACCCAGGAGGCCGTCAAGAAGCTGGCAGCGGAGCAGAGGGCACTCGCCGAGGCCGTGGTGGGGCAACTCCAGCAACAGCAGCAACTGCAACAGCAGCGATACATACCGGGCGGGGGGGCCGCGGCGGGGAGCTCCGAGGCAGAGTGGGCGCAGCTAGGCCAGCTGCAGCGCATAGAGGATGTCCTCCTCGAGGATGCGTACCACAGGCTGGGCTGGGTCGTCAGGACGTGGGACAGGCCCCAGACCGTTTCGTCGAGGAAGAGGGTCCCGATCCTCCAGGCTCTGCGCGAGGACGGCTTCGTGGCGTATATGAGGATCGAGATGGATTCTCCCCAGCCCTACGTCGAGCTTGAGTCCGCGGGCTACCTATGGCGGAACAACGTGGACAGCCTCTTCACAACGGGCCAGATACAGTCAAATCCGTCGAGCTGGTGGGTGAGCCAGTACAACATCGCTGACAGCATCTATACGCTGCAATGGACCCCCTCGCCGCTCTGGCCCTACAAGAGGAGCGTAGAGGTCTTCATAAACAACCTGACCAGCGTCGCGCTGACCATAACCTCGGCAGAGATCATTAGGTGGACCACGAGGGGTCCCCCCGAGTGAGGTGTCCTAGATGGTTGAATGCACGATATGGGACAACTGCGAGGACCTCACGGGGAGGGACAGCATAGCATGGGAGTTCAGGGGCGGCACCAACCCGACCGATCCGGACTACGAGACGCACGGACTCTACGGCGTCGCCATCGAGGGGAACTACTCGATCCAGGCGCAGCGCCTCCAGAAATGGACCGACGTGATGTGCCGCGGCTGGACAACCGAGAACTGGGCCGACAAGGACTATCTCTCGATATACATCGCGGGATACGCGGGTGGCTTATCGGGGGCCGCTACGGGTGGCAAGGTATATCTCTACGATGACTATGATACTGGCCTATGGCCGTATGGACATGTCGCGTCGTACTACATTGGTGGATTGACCACGACGCTGTCCGAGTTCAGGTTTGAGCTGAACAATTCTGGCGAAGGGGTGCAACCCAACAGCGTTGAGGTTGGCTTTGACTGGACACGGATAAACAAGATACGGATACGGGGGGGTGGTCACTACGTTGATCCGTCCACGGGATACATCAACAACGACATATACTTCGACAACATAAGTCTCTGCACCGTTGATGAGTCGCCCGATACTGGTCCGCAGACCGAGGAGCAGGAAGAAGAAGTCATCGAGCGAACCGACCCCACCGCCGCTGAGGCTGCCGAGGAGTCCAGGGTATCGGCGGGCGAGCCAGCCGAGAGCCCGATCGCGCGGCGCCGCATAAAGAACTATACCCAGATAGTCGGCGTCGCCCCGACCAACCCGGTGTCGGCCCCCATACCCGTCACGTGGAGCAACACCGGCGCGGACTGGACCGCCACCAATCCTGCCCCCGTCCTGCCTAGGTCCGCCACGATAATCTACAACAACGCCGAGACGGTCGCCGCAGCCGGCACGGCGGTGCAGCTCTCCACCACCTCGATCGTGATCCTCTCCATAACGATCAAGGCTAACAACGGCAACGCCAACAATATCTATGTCGGGGACATAAACGTGGCCGCGGCGAACGGCTTCGAGCTCGGCCCGGGCGAATCCATAAGCATGAACATAGACAACGTGAACAAGGTCTGGATCGATGCCGCCGCCAACGGGGACGGCGTGACCTACATAGCGATAGGGAGGTAGGGCCCCTTGTCCGGGATAGCCATAACGCAGCACTCGGGGCAGGGGGGGAACGATGATGACCGCGCAGCGACGTACGTCGTGGGCTTCACGAATGACTGTGACTATGTCTGCGACGGGGTCGCCGACAATGTCCAGATCCAGCAGGCCGTCACCGATCTCGCCGCCAACTTCGGCACTGGCCGCATCGTTCTCCGCGAAGGCACGTACGACATACAGGTCGGGATAATGCTCACCGCCGCCGGCATGGTGCTCAGGGGGCAGGGATGGTCCACGATTCTGCAGGGCGACCAGGACAACTACACGATCGACATACAGGCCGACTACGTCGTGGTCAGGGACCTCAGGATAACGCAGGTAGCCGGGTCGGGATCGGTCGGGGCGAGGCCGAACTGCATACATATCACGGGGCAGGACTACGCCGAGGTGCTGAGGTGCAGGCTGTCCGGCGACGAGACCGTCGCGGACGACGGCTCAAACTATAGGCAGAACGGCGTCTTCATAGCTAACGGATCCGACAACTGCAAGGTCGAGGGATGCATGATACGCGACCAGATGAGGAGCGGCATCACCGTTGACTGGCAGACCGTGACTGATGCGGACCACGCCAAGATAATCAATAACCGCATACTCGGCAACACCTACTACGCGATCTATGTCAACGGCGCTGACCATGGCCTCATAGAGGGCAACCTGATATATGACAATGTCTACGCCGTGACCATAGCCGGGGCCGCCCAACACTGGAGAATCATCGGCAACCACATCCACGACAATGACTACGAAGCCATAGCTGCATACAATGATGACATACTCGACACCATCATAGTTGGCAACGTCTGCTACTCCAGTGACCGGTCCGGGATACGTGTCCAGGACCAGTGCTTCATCGCCGCCAACATCTGCGCCGACAATGCCCGGAACGGCATATCTGCCGAGGAACGCTGCACCATAGTCGGGAACTACTGCTACGGCAACGACTCGGCGCACACAAATACCTATGACGGCATCGTGGTGACGGACGGACCCGAAACCGTCATCAGCGGCAACGTGTGCTACCTCAACGATAGGCACGGCATATGCCTCGCCGGGGGCACGACCCGGGCCTCGGTCTCGGGCAACACTTGCCGCGACAATGGCCAGGACGGCATCAGGGATGCCTCCGCGGGACTCAACGCGATATGCTCCAATACCTGCTACTCCAACGACTCGGACGGGGTCGAGGTCAACGCCGCCGACAACGACCTCGTAGCGGGCAACAGCCTAACGACGAACGGGGCGTACGGCATAATGGTCGACAACGCGGCCATCGAGAACCAGTTCCAGAACAACTACACGAAGAGCAACGCCACGGCGTGCGCCAGGATAAACAATGCGAACTGCGCCAGGAACATCTTCACGAATAACTGCTTCGACGAGGGCGACATATCAGATGTCGGCGGCGCGCATGGCTGCATCGCCTACCTCAACTATGACCCCTCCGGGGGAGCCATGATAACGACCATCAACTCACCCACCGTGGTCGGGGGAGGCGGCGGAGCACTACCATAGAAGCAGAGAAATAGAGAAATAGAGAAATGGAGGAATGAATGAATGGGACCGATAGAGGACATCAACGCGGCCTGCGAAGAGATCAGCGACAAGAACGAGTTCATAAGGACCCTCGCCGGCAAGGCGGCGGACCCGGACTGGATCGATTACGACCCGGGCTACACGCACCTCAAGGCCATCTATATGAATGCGAGGACCGCCCTCATCGCGGCTGCCAACGCGCTGCCATCCTACTAGGGCATGCCGCAACGCGGCATACCCCGAAACAAATATCAACAGCGATGCATAGCTAACCCCGAGGTGACCCAATGTCTGTAACACAACTCGTCGTCCTCGAGATGACGGACCCCGTGCCGAACACGGATGACTCCCTGATAGAGGCCGCAGCGACCCTCACGGTGGACGGATCCACCTATAACGGAGCCGTCAAGATCGTGATGAGGTCCACCAAGGACGAGGCCCCCGGATTCCCCGACACCCTCAACATAACGGGCGGATCCCTAGACGTCAACCCCGCCTAGCGGGGTGGATACACAAATCAAGCAAGGACGCAAAAGCAAATAAGGGGATGAGGCATAACCCATCCCTATGAAGAAGGAGGCCCTCGCCGTGACAATCATAGGCGG
>Ga0180008_1001671_pt1 | contig 13410 bp, 14 predicted proteins | sample MM_PW_MetaG_FD_121121 | JGI IMG/M metagenome (GOLD analysis project Ga0180008, IMG submission 121121) | Groundwater microbial communities from the Aspo Hard Rock Laboratory (HRL) deep subsurface site, Sweden - MM_PW_MetaG | ecosystem: Environmental > Aquatic > Deep subsurface > Groundwater... | reverse complement strand
GTCGGTCAAGCCCGAGACCTCTCACGGTCTGGACTTCGACACGGGTGCTGGCAAGACCAAAACCCTCTTCGCCTGCTCAACCGTGGCAGTCGACCCCAGGGGTGTCTACGGCACAGCGGGGGCCTAAGCCATGGCAAACGCTGTAAGGGGAGACCTCCTCGCCAAGCGAGGGACTCAGGTCATCACGGACAGCCTGACCTTCACAGGTACAGGCGGCATTGACGGCTGTTCTCTGGGCAACAGTGTGGACGGGCAGATCATCGGGATTCCTTTCGTGGGCGCAGTCACTGCGTCTGGTACAAGCGGCAGCCTCTATGTCGGGAATGTGGCCACCACGGTCACACAGATCTGCATGCCCAAGGCTGGCAGCGTTGTCGGCCTCTCCGTTCAGGCGAAGACTGCTGTTGCCGCTGGCCATGTCACCTTCACCCTCGTCAAGGGGGCCACGGACGGAACGCTGAGCATAGCTCTTACAACGGTAACGGGCTCCACTCTTCGGAAATACACTTGGGTCAACAAGGACCTGCACACCTTCGCTGCAGGCAAGAACATCGGGATCACCTTCGACTCTGCCACCACGAATACGGCGAACAAGTTCGCAGCCGTTCTCTGGGCCGAAATCTAGGGAGGAAACCAGTGAGTCAGATTCTACCAGGCCACACCGATCATTCTGAGATGATCGAGCAGTCCATTGCGGACGCGGCCAAGTCCGGGCTTTTCCTGCGTGCTGAGGCACGACCGCCGGTAAAGCTGGCACCCAACGCTCCCAAGATCGCAGTCTGTATCCCGATGGGCGATAAGGACGACCCCGATCTGTTCGTGTGCACGAAGTGTGGGCACCGCCATTTCGGTGTCGTGAAGTGTGGTCAGTGCGGGGAGGTTCACTCTGCCCGGCAGAAGCTACGAGCAGCAGGCTTAGCTCCGATTGAGTTCATGCTTACCATGACTTCATTGGTTCCACCGCTGTTATCATCCATGGTCTTCATGGTCCGCAAGAGCGTCCTCTCCGCACAGGCCCGAAACGAGATGACCTTCGACGCCATCCGCATGGGCTGCAAGTACATCTTCTACTGGGATGACGACACGTTGATCCCACCCAAAGCCATCTACGACATACACAACATGATGGAGCGTACTCCCGATGCCGGTGTCATCACGGGCGTCTACACAACCCGAGAGGAATGTCCTGAACCACTGGTCTACAAGGGCCATGGTCTGGGCGCCTACTGGGACTTCAGCATGAAGCCGGGCGTGCTCGAGGAGGTCTGGGCTGCCGGTGCCGGGTGCATGATGGCACGGGTCGAGGCTCTCGTGGACGTCCAGCGAGTCCTGGGCGGACCTTGGTGGAGTGACGAGCATGAGATACCGGAGGACGGTGAGATCACAGGGAATCGGATCGTTTGGGGCCATGACATCCGCTTCTGCAAGCGCATGTGGGACACGAACCAGACCTTCGGGAAACCTGGCGGATCGTCCAATGCCTGGAAGGTCTACCTCGCTGGCTGGATTCACTGCGCTCACTTCGACATTGCCAGGCAACAGATCTTCCAGCTCCCTGCCGACTCCCCTCCGATGCGAGGGAATCTGAACACAACTGCCTACTGGGACTACATCTACTCATCGGAGAACCCGAACCAGAGGCAGTACCACGAGATCTTCTCGGCTATCGAGGAGGTGATCCCGGAGAATGCCCACGTTGCCGATGTCGGTTGCGGTACCGGCGTCCTCTTGGACCGGTTGATCAAGACCAGGAGAGCTTACGCTTACGGGTACGACAAGAGCCCGGTAGCGATCAACAACGTCCACATGCGCCTGATCCAGGGTGAGGTAGCGGACGTGAAGGACTTGAAGCTGAACCACTTTCCCGCGAAGGATACCTACCTGGTCTCGACGGAGACCATCGAGCACCTGACAGACGAGGAGATTGACAACCTCCTGAAGCAGGCATCGAAGTGCAAGATGGCCCTGATCTCCACGCCCAATGGAGTCCTCGCCGGCACGCCGGCAGGGGAGCATGTCCAGGTCTTCACGCCACAGTCCCTGCGGAAGCGGCTGAAGGCTCACTTCAAGTACATCCAGATCAAGAAGTTGGAGCCACAGCACATGCTCGCTGTCTGCTCGAACACTAGGAGATCGAAGAAATGACAATGGACGCGAACTGGTACCGGCGCACCATCGTGAACATCACGGCGGCGGCAAATACGGTTTCGCCGAGGGACATGGTTACCGTAAGCGTACTACCTGGAGCCACGAACATCGTCTATGGGGTTCCACCGGTCCACGGGAACGTCCATGGGCAGATCGAATCGATGAACTTCCGAGCCTCGACCGCGACCGCCAGGAACATGGATGTCTACTTCTTCAGGAAGTCGAGCTATGGATCTACCGTCCCGTCCGCCGACTACTACATCGACCATGAGAGCTTTGTCGCTACGGACTGGGTTACATGGTTAGAGGAAACCGGGGACGTGATCAGGACCGCCGCAAGCGGTCTCAAGATCCCCTACATCGACAGCGACGGCACGAAAAAGTTCCACATGGGATTCATCTTCAACAAGACTCTGACATCGGGGACACAGATAGTCATGGAGTGGACCTGGCGGGCTGACCACGGGGAGCCGTAATGCCTACAAAACGTGGAAAGGTCCAGACCATCGTCATCACGCCTGAAGGCAAGCAGGCGGATGTAGACCGTCTCCAGGCTCAGATCAAGGGCCTACAGGAGCTGCGCGGGAAAGTCCGCACAGTTGACGCGCTGGAAATTGAACTGAACGCCAAGAGACGCGCCCTGGCTGAGGCCCGTGCTGACATGGAAACGGTTGCTGAGGACGCGCAGGCCGCGACAAAGAAGGCTGACCAAAGGGTCGCCGAGACTGCTGCCGAAGTGGCTACAATCCGCCGCGCTATCGCAGAGGAAGAGACCAAGGCTAGAGAGCAGATCGAGAGGCTGCGCAAGGCCGCTGACGCCACGATGGCTGAGGCTGAGAAGCGGATCCAGGAAGCTCACGCCCTAGAGTCCGAACTCCAGCAGCGAGAGACGGCCATCTCCAACATGGAGCACACGACCAAGGTAGAGGCTCACCAACTAACGGAAGAAGCCCACAGCCTTGGAATCCTCGAGGTGTCCCTGGAGAACAGGGACAAGAGCCTGGGGCAACGAGCTGTTGACCTCGACAAGAAGGCGGCGGGCCTGGAAGCCATGGCTAAGAACCTCGAGCAAGGAAGGGCCGCGATGTTTGCGCGGCAAGGCCAAATCGAGGAGTTGACGCTCAAGGCGAAGAAGACTGCCGACGCCGCGAAGTCCGACTTCGACATGGCCCGGAGGCGGTTGGGCGAAGTTGCCGGCACCGTTGAGGTCATGGAGATGAAGGCCGCCACCCTCAAGGGCCGGGAGCAGCAGCTCCACACGGAATCCGGTGAGATGAACCGTAAGCGTGCCCTCCTGAAAGAGGAGGACCGCCGGCAGACGCTCCGAGAGACCCGGCTCCAAGAAACACAAGCCAGGATCACGATGGAGGACCGCAGGCTCGTGAAAGTCAAGGACGAGATCCAGCGCAAGATCATCGAACTGGAGGGGAGGGAGAATGCCCTCAGGCAGCAAGAAGCCGGACGTCGGGGTCTATAGCAAGGAACAATCCCAGGCCTGGCAGTTCGACAATCAAGGGCGCGGCAAGGTCGACCTTGCCGCCGTTTCTGCGGGGGTCACCGTCGGCGTCTCCGGCGCCATCACGATGTCCTCCGTCAACGCGAGTTTCGCGAGCCTCAAGTTTGCTACCGTCTCTGCGAGCACGGACACGATCCTGGCAGCACAGGGCGCAGGCACAGCCACAGAGATCCGCGGGTTCTCTGTCTGCAATAGAGGCGCGACGGGCGCAGAGGTCCAACTCAGGCTCGGGAACACAACCCCATTCTGGTACGGGTATCTGGACTCAAAAGCGGCCTTCAACTGGAACATGATCAACCACTACCAGAAAGCCACGAACAAGGCAATCGTCATCTATCTGGCTAGCACGGCAACCATGATCGCATCGGTGTACTGGAAGAAGGCATGAGTTACCTAAACGTCTGCGGGTTTGAGATCGGGGACTCCAGCGTTTGCGCTGCGACAGTTGGAACTCTGACCTTCAACTGGGCATACCCTCCCTCCGGTAACGAGAGGAGTGGGTACGGGTATGTCGATGTCAACGGTTCCCTCGGGGGCAATCACAACTTCATCCTGTCCAGTTACACCCAGAACATCGGTGTCCCTACGACCTTCAGCGCAGACACCATCTATGTGGGCGCTGGCGTGCAGCTCAAAGCCGCGCCAAGCGGCACCGTACAGTTGATGGGCGGTAGAAACTCGACAACGATCAAGGGCAACGTCCATGTGAACGCAGATCGAACCCTGTCCGTCTACACCGGGTCCACAAGTGTCGCTGGCGGGAGCACGGTCCTGGCTCTCAATACTTGGTACTACATCGAGTTCAAGACACAGCAAGGAGCTGCGGGGGCCTACGAGTTGCGGATCAATGGGGTCACGGAGCTTTCCGGGACGGCTAACTTCGCCGTTGGGAGCTACACGGACGTGGTCTTCGGCAACTACAGCCTGACGCTCAATACTTACCGGTTCTGGTTCGATGACATCTACATCAACGATGCAAACTTCTGCCCAGGGATTCCGAGCATAGACCTCCTGTTCGCCAACTCGAACGGGACGTACACGGGTTGGTTGGGGGCACTAGGGTATCTGAAGGTTACAAAGATCCAGGACCATCCTCCGGACGGAGACACAACCTTCCTGTACTCAAGCACAAACGGCTCCGTTTACACGATGCTAACCACGAGCGACTTTGCCTTCGCTGCGGCCACTGACTCCGTACCAGTGATAAAATACCATCATGTCGTTAGAGTGGCTTCTGGTGGAGCTCCCGCGTTCAGGTACATAAGCAGGTCTGGGACAAGCGACGACATGACGGACACGAACGACAACCCTGGGGCCGGGTATCGGACCCGATGCCGCCTATGGGAAACAAACTGGAACACCAGCCTTCCGTGGACAGTGGGTACTGCCACGTCGAGCGAAACCGGAGTCTACGACAACTCCGGCGCCTTATGCACGCTCAGAGTCACGCATCTTTCCGGCGAAATGCTGTACTACACGCCAGCAGTAAGCAGAGCCAAATACACGCCTCACGCAGGGATCTAGGAGGATTCGATGAGCGCGACCACACACACCCTACTCGACGTCGTTCAGATCGCCGGGTTCAGGGTCAAGAACTTCAAGCAGAATATCGAGAGCGTGGAGAACCCAGACGTCGCCACCAAGCAGATGGTCTACTGCGTCAACGAGGTCCTCCGCAAGATGGCGTCGGTCAAGGGGCTCCCGATCATGAACACCAGGTATGTCATCCAGACCGTGGATGACTATCAGGCCTCAACCGTGACCGTGACAAAGGGAGATGCTACCGTAACTGGGGCCGCATCGGTGTGGACCTCGGACATGGTTGGCCGTGCGTTCTCCCTGAGCAGCAACAACACGGTCTACAGAATCGCAGCCATCGCGAGCGCAACGAGCTTGGAACTGGACGACAACTGGAACGATGACACGGAAGCCGGTGCCGGGTACGTCATCGCGCAGGATCGTTACGACCTGCCGGCGGACTTCGGCGACTTCGCCGGGACCAGCTCCGTCATGCTGCAAGGCCCAAAGGTGCGGCCTCTGGACATCAAGGCTCCATCCGAAATCGACTTCCAGAGGCATTCCATGCGCTCCAGACCCCTGGACCTTGGGGGCCCGAACATGATCTCGATCTACGACCGGGCGTCCAGTGGCGTACGGCAGATCGAGGTAGACCCGTTCCCTGACGACCTCTACACGATCCACATCCGGTATCAGGCCACACCGACGAAGCTGGCGCACGACAACTCCGTCGTACCCGTCTTCGACAAGAACATCGACGTCTTGGTCAACGGGATTGTGGCTCGGTGGAAGAGCATCGTGCCGAACACACCTGAAGACGCGATGGCATGGCAGATGTGGCAGGGGGGCGACCTGGCCATGATGGCCAGCTTCGACCGAGAGAAGACAGACGAGCCCACGAAGATCGTGCCGGCAGACGTGATGAGGGGGAGCGGTTCAACGCCTTACGGGCAGTCTGACTGGGGCGCGAACCGATAGCGCCATGGGAGTCATTGACCTCAGACGCTGGACCGGTAGCCTGGTGACCGCTCTGGACCCAGAGCAGCTCACACCGGGAGACTTCAGCGTGCTCGAGAACTTCATCTACGACGCCAACGGCCTACCCATCGTCCGTGGTGGGAGGAGGAAGTGGAACGCGGCGACCGTAACCAACGAGTTCAACGGCCTCTACCAATACGATGCCGGCTGGGTGTCTGGAGTCCCCGCCTCCTGGATGATCGGGTATGCGGGAACGCAAGTCTACAAGGCCACCGAGACCGGGGTGTGGACATCCATCTTCACAGGCCTTCAGGCTGGCCTGCGACCTACCTTCACCACGTTCAGGGGCTGGTTGATCGCTGCGATGGGTGCCGGCTCCTCCGCCCGCCCCCTCTTCTGGGACGGATCCATGGACACCATGGACGTACTCCCAGGAGCACCGACTGCAGCCACCATCGCATCCCATGCCGGCAGGCTCTGGATGTGCAGCCTGGACTACCCCAGTCGGATCTACTACTCAGCGCCCTACGACCCGACGAAATGGGACACGACCTACGGCGGCGGATGGGTGGAGACTGGACCCGGAGACGGGAACTCCAACGCCGCTATCGTGGGCGGATTCGCGGGGGAACTGATCGTCTTCAAGGATGGCCCTGGAGGCGGATCGATCTACAGGATCCAAGGCCTCGCCGAACCCTTCAGCGTGTCCCCCCTGTCAAGCACCCTCGGTGCCGTCTCTGCCCACTCTGCGGCCCTGATCGGGGACCGGGACATCATGTTCGCCAGCCGGCGTGGGCTCCACAGCCTGAAACGGACCTTCGAGCATGGGGACCTGGAATCCTCCTTCATCGATGCTGAAGTCTCTGACCGTTGGAGGAGCCTGACGCTAGCCCAAAAGCAAAGGGCCACCTGCGTTGACGACTTCCCGACCGATACCTGGTGGCTCTTCGTGGACACGGATTCCGACAAGGTGAACGACAGGGGATGGCTCTTCAACTACAGGCACAAGGGACCGAGGGGGAACCCGAAGGTTTCTGACGTGACGTATGGAACCAACTGCGCTGCCGTCTTCTCTAGCAGGAAGAGCAACCTGAACACGCTGATGACGGGCGGAACGGGATACACCTACCTCGAGCACATGAAGGAAGCGAACGACGATGGGACTGACTTCGCTTGGAAAGCCAAGCTCTCGCCCATAGACGGCGGCGAACCCTTCAAGATGAAGGCCTGGCAAGAGGTGTGGCTACGGTACGATACCTGGGGAGAGGGAACGGCCACCGTCACCTGGTACGGGGACAACAGACCTCCATCGTCCACCACGATATCCTTGAACCCGAACCGCATCGGGACGCCCCAGCTTGGGGACATGCGCGTCGGGGAGTGGAGGTTCGCCCAGAAAGGCATGCGATCCATGTCCGTCATCCAGCTCATGGAAGGGGGCATTGCCCTGAACCTTGAGATCGAGGGGACAAGGGGCCGAACGAGCCTGAGAGGGGCCCGATTCATGGTAGACCCTGGGACTGAAACCATCTCTGCCGGCGAGTGGTTCGGGTACAGCAAAACCACCACGCCTGCATTCCCGAGTTAGATCATGCCATTCGTACCGACGAACGCGACAATCAGAACGGGCGACTCATGGACGAATGCGCTCATGAACACGCTCGCGAGCGACCTGCAGACGGCATTCACCAGCGTCCCAGCTACCGACATGGCAGACCCGTTGACCATGACACAGGACGTCAATGGGTCCAACCGGGCCCTCTACGGGTTCCGCACCTACATCGGTACGGTACCCGACCCGACCCATGGAATCGTAGACGCCACAAGCCATGGGATGTCAGAGTCCGCTACCGGGGCCGTGAACGCGAACGCCCTTCAGGTGGCCATCAACAGCTTGCCCTCCTATGGCGGAGCCATCTGCATCCCACCTGGCACCTACACCATTGATCCTGGGATCGAACTCGACGGAAGCTCTGGCGGGGTAAGGAGTGCGGTCGAGTTGTTCGGGTTCGGAGACTCCACGCTCCTCAAGCTGACGGCAGCGTCGGCGGCAATACCCCTGTTCAGCTTTGGATCCGGTGCCCAAACAACTGTTCGGAACCTAAGGATCGACGGTCAGAACACCTTGCAAACCGGGGTCTCAAGGGGGGCCTTTGAGACGAGCGGCACATCTGTCGCGTGCATGATCGAGAACGTAACCGTGGAAAACTACCTCGGATACGCCGTGAAGGTGGAACCGTCTTCCTCGTTCTTCCGGATCCACCGATGCCGACTGGAGGCCACGGACGCCACGATCTATCTAGTAGCAGCTATCGGTCAGACCGCACCTGGGTACACCTCAATCCATGGTTGCCAGATCACAGGAGGCCAGCACGGGATCCTCATGTTCGGGGGCGTTTCGTCCACCGTCATCAGGGCCTGCAACATCACTGGTTGCGGGGCTTATGGGATCTTCTTCCAGACATCGCAAATGCAGAGCATTGACAAGGTGTCCATCATTGGGTGCCACATCTCTGGTTGCCGGAAAGGGATGTATTTCTACAACACCCAGAACTCAGCCATCCCGAACACGGAGCACATCCGCTATGTGACGGTAACCGGGTCTACGATCTCAAGCAGCACGGAACAGGGGATCTTCTTCCACTCAACGGCAGCAGCAGCATCCAACGATCTCTACACGTCCCAGATCAGGCACTGCACGTTCAACGGGAACATCATATCCCGAAATGCCGGGATCGGGATAGATACAACCAAACTGTTGACCGAGAACCCACCAGTCGCAGACTCTATCTTCGCTGCCAACATACTGTACGCCAACAATGATGGCATCAAAATCCACGGTCCTGCTGACATACAGGGCACGTTCGGCCAGCGTATGCAAAGAAACTCGATCTTCGGAAACTGCTCGTTCGACGACAGGGGCTCCGACGCCACCCAAGGATACGATGTAATCCTCCTCAAGGCTCAAACAGCAGCGCTCTACGTCACGAAGCATACCGTAGTGGCGAACTGTGTAGACGGGACCGACACGTTCGCGTCAGATCTTACCGGAATCTACGATACCGGGTACCAAACCGACATCGGACACAACGCGGGGAATGACTGATGGGATTCAATCCTACATACAATAACCTGGATGAACGGCAGCCGATGACAGCCGAGATCTGGAACCAGACCATGGCCGACATCCAGAGCGCCATGTCGGCCATCGACGGAACTGAGCTGGCCAGCCCACTGACCATGGCTGGAGACATCGATGGGAATGACAACTCCATTTATGGGTTCAAGCGCATGCTTGGGTACGGAGGCGCCGACGTCTGCATCCGGGATGTGTCAGGGTACGGAGCCAGGGGCAACAACTCAACGGATGACACGGTAGCCATCCAGAACGCTGTCGACGACCTGCCTGTGACGGGCGGTTGCATCGTCTTCCCTCCAGGGACATACATCATCAGCGCCCCCATTCAGATGGCCGGGAGAGACGGAACCAGGAACAACGTCACCTTCGCCGGCTTCGGGTTCACTACTGTCTTCAAGCTCGCCCCCACCACAGACTCTTGTGCCATGATCAAGATGGGGCACCCGGCAAACGGCACCACAGGAATGCACGTTTACGGGGTCAAGGTTCTCGGAAACCAGGTCTGGCAAACCGCCGGGACAGTTCACTACGCATTCTCCATGGCAGACTCGACCAAGGCATCTATCGCCAACTGCTGGACCGAACAGATGATGGGTGGAGCAGTCGACTTCGAGGGCTCTACGGACGCCAGGATCGAGAACGTCACGAGCATCAGCTACAAGATGTCTGGATTCGGGAAGGCTGGATCCTCAAAGCCGTTCACCAGGCTCATGATGCTGAACTGCCTGACAAAGGACGGACTAACAGGCTCCACAAACGGATTCCTCATCGGACCCGGAAACTACGCAACACTGGATCAGTGCTCAGTCTACAACAGCGAAACAAACGGATTCGCCCTGACCACGGGACCAGGCCTCAGCCTGGCCTACGTTTCCGCGATAGGATGCCAGGCTTTCGACTGCGGCTACAACGGATTCCTCGCAACAAACCCAAACGCAACAGCCAAGATGAGCCACATCACGGTAAGCGGTGGACTGTTCGCAAACTGCGCGAGGAGCGGTGTCTACTTCATCGGGGCTGGTGACGCACCCATACGCAGCTTCACTATCACGGGAACCGTCTGCGTGAAGAACTACAGGGCCGGAATCCAGTTGGCAGACAACGTCAAGTACGGGTGCATCTCATCGTGCATCTGCTCCAACAACGACCTCGGCGCTGGAGGCTACGCCGGGATCCATGCCCATGGAGGTGCGTCTGGAGACGAGGTCGAAATGGTGTCCATCACCGCCAACAGTTGCATCGACGATGGAGTGTCGGGAGCCACCCAGGATCGCGGGATCTATCTGACCTCCAACACGAAGAGATGCACCGTAGTTGCAAACCAAGTGTACGGGAACACAATGGCCCAGATCACAGACGGCGGCGACAACAATGAAATCGCCCACAACCCAGGGTTCTAGCCATGCCTAACCCACAACATCATGACAACATCCTCTTCGACCTACCGAAGGAACAACCGATGTTCGCGGTCAAGGTGAAGAACTATGACAGCGCAAGCGGTGCCATCGGGGCTGGAGATGTTGTGTGCGTTTGGGGCCTAGGTGGAACCTGGATCAGGGTTTCGCTGTCCACCTATAGCAGCACTTACTTCGCGCCAGCCGCAGGTATTGGAAGGTATGGTAAATACAGGGTCTTCGGAGTGGCACTAGGAGACATCGCCTTCAACGCCAGCGGCATGGTTTGCACCGCAGGCCACACGACCAACGTCTACATCGAGGGCGCATTCGTGGGCCAAAGCCTACTCGCGCTTGGTGCCGCACGAGGGAACGCAAAGGTCATAGCTGCAACAGCCAACTACGGAAAAGGAGAGGTCTTCGGCATGGCCCTAGAGTCGGGGTCAGGAACAACGAGCAAGGTCTTCGTGTTCCCATGGAGAATCTGACATGGACTACCCCACACATCTCGGGGTCCTGCACTCTGGGCTACAGGGAAAATGGTTCTTCGGATATCGAGCCAGGAACGAATCCGCAGTAGCACTAAGACGTGGATGCGTCGTAGGGTTTAATGAAGATGGGGGACATGCGAGCGCGACCACACTCACCAGTACATCACCCAATATCTGGAAGGCCATGGGCTTGGCAAGCACGCGGATCACGGCCGCGCTCCATGGCGACATCATGGCTGCAGGATATACCAGCGGATTCGTCACAGGAACCGTAGCCGCGGGAGACTGGCTCCGGCCCTCAACTACCCACACCGGGGTCATGGTAGCAGACAATACAACAGCAACTGCTGGCCACGGGAAATGCCTGGCCATGGCAGACGAAGCAAGCTCTGGGGCCAAAGCCCTGATCCGTGTGCTCGTCTTCCCCTGGAGAATCTGATGCCTTACGCCCACGGACCACTCGTTTTCAGCTACGGGCGGAAGTCCGAGATGATGGGCTTCGTCGCGAAGAACCTGTCCGCAGTTACCCTGTACCCAGGCGAGAACGTGATGGCTACAATCCAGACCGGAGGATGCACCTGGATCTGTGTCAACAAAACGGCCACGGCTACGACCTTCATCCGGCAACGGGTCATGGGCATCGTCTACCCGAGCACAATCCTGCCGAATACAACGGGCCGGATCGGTGCCTTCGTGTTCACTAACACCGTCATGGTTACGGGTACTGTGGCAAACGGCGACATATTGAAGCCGTCTGTGACTTGGGCCGGCGTAGCAGTCCGCGCTACGAATCTATCCCCGACATACAAGACTGGATTCGCGTATGCTACTGCCAACAAGTCTGCTGGGCCAAGAAGCGCAGTTGAGGCACTCGTCGTGCCGTGGAGGGTTTGAACCATGCCCGGTGAAGAAGCCATCCTCATCCCATTGCTAGGGTTTTTAGGGCAGATGCTGACCGCAGGCAGTAGCGGCGGCAGCTCATTTGAACCCTCCGATGTATTCTCCAGGTCTGGCATAAAGCTCCCGGGCATGGGGGGAGACGAGCAATGGCTCGCAGACCTCCTGAACCAGATCTCCGGACAATCCATGCAGGGAGAAATGGGTGCGATGCCAGAGTACCTGTCCTACGACGCCCTGGCCAGCGGGCAACTCCCGCCCGAAGTCCAGCAACGGATCAATCAGATGGCCTTCGGAGGCCTCGAAGAGGCGTCTCAGCGGGCCATGAGACCGGTACAAGAAGCCGCTATGTCCAGGGGTCTTGGCCTCTCCTCCTGGGAACTGATGAACCAGATGCAGGTTGCAAGGCCCCTGGCTACCGAGGCCGCGAACCGGCAATCGATGCTGCAGCTCGAGTGGATGAACAAGCTCCAAGGCCTCCGGCAGCAGATGTTCGCCAACAAGATGGCCGTGCAGCAAAGCCCTGCGCTCGAGCGGCTCCTGAAGATCAGGCTCGCGCAACCAGAGGCAACGCAACTCCAGATGAGCCGGCACCCAGGCGACTTGCCGGAGTACGCCTACGGGGGCATGGGAACTGGAGCGACGGGCCCACCGCAGACGGCCTATACGCAGTCCACGCCCAGCATGTACGACCAGTGGAAAGAGCAACAGAGCCTGAGCGGACAGTACAGCAACCAATACTGGGACCCCTACACGGGCGAGTGGAAGAGCTAGGAGACGGAGATGCCACAGAAACCAATCCCTAACCTCCTTGGAGCCCCGCCCACGATGCCGGACATGGGCATGGGAATCAACTACGGAGGAGCCCCGAACCTCGGGCTCCCCGGTCCCATGGGCTCTGGCCCCATCGGTAGCGACCTGTCTGCTCTGGGCGGACCCAACCCCGTCGGCGAAAGGAGCGGAGGCTCCGGTACCGCTATGGCCATGATCGGACTCATGGCCGGCCTCGCCATGGGAGCCATGGCAAGCAAGAAGGGCAAGCCGAAGCGCACCGCTCAAGCTGGAAGTCTCGAACGAGGAGGCCGGAGCACAGGCCAACGCATCGGTGCCGGCCTCGGAGCTGGGCTCCAAAGCGGAGCCGAGATCTACCTCCAGCAGACGCAAGCGAGGGCGAAGGCTGCGGCCGACACAGCAACAATGGATGCGAAGGCAAGGGCCGAAGCTGCGAAGACCACCAACGCAACGCTCGACACCATGCTCAAAGAGGGTGCCATCTCGCCTGAAATCTACCTGAAGCACAAGAAATCCCTCGAACTGCCGGGAGAGGGC